>Ga0334890_1000103_pt1 | contig 152130 bp, 125 predicted proteins | sample GraSluR1_MG_3_FD_207220 | JGI IMG/M metagenome (GOLD analysis project Ga0334890, IMG submission 207220) | Sludge microbial communities from methane-producing bioreactor in Wageningen University, Netherlands - Granular Sludge_31_08-R1 | ecosystem: Engineered > Bioreactor > Anaerobic >...
TAACGCCTCACGGCGTCACTACAAACAGGACAACCCGCCGCAGGCACGTCACCACAAATGCGCAACGGAGCCTCAGGCGCCACCACCACAAGCGACCGTCCCCTCGCCCGGAAATCTTCACACACACAACGCAGGCGACTCGACAAAAAACGGCAATCTTCCTTGCCTGAGATGTGTTGCCGGGGTACAATGAATGTATCTGTGTTCTGTATGCGAGCGACTAGGGAGGATCGGATGTGCCGTTCCGATGATTGACAGTCCAGCAGCCGGCTGGGCGCTGTTCTGGGTACTAGGTACGCATTCTGGATGAGGAGACTGGACATGAGCACGCCAAACAGAGCGATTCAGGCAGTACTACTGGTTTTCTTGCTGGCGCACGCGGGCTTCGCTAACTGGTCGGAGACGTTCGACGCAGGACAGTTCGATCTGATAACGTGGCAGTTTTTTTCCTATCCGCAGGTAGCCGGCACGTACACGCAGACCCTTGTCTCCGACGGCGAAGGCAACGACTACCTCGCCCTGGCCGAGACCACGTCCGTTGCGCAGGGTGGGGCCGCCTTTGGTGCGGCCTTTGGCTCCGAGGATGTCTTCGGCGACGTCCGAATGGGAGCGGTGGTGAACGTGACCGGCGACGCCTCGCACAACCACCACGGCCTCGGCGTTCGAATGTCGTATTTTCTCGACGACGGTTCGCTCAGTGGGGCCCCTGGACTGGTGGCCAGCGGATATGTGATGCACGTCAACTGGGAGAACGGGCCGGCCAACCTCGTCATCGACATTGAGAAGGTGGTGAACCTCCAGAACATCATGCGACAGGACTTCGACGTGGTCGTTCCCAACCTGGGCAATGCGCGAAGCTACTACGCCGAGTTGGAGGCACTGGGCTCCGGGCCGGTGTACGTTACCGGCCGACTGTACGAATACCAGGGCGGCCCACTGGTGGCCCAGACCGACACCATGGTGGACACGGACGGCAACGACCCGTGGGAAGACGCCAACAAGCGCGATGAGGTCTTCAAGACCGGCGTCAGTGGCATCTTCGCCCAGAACGAGCGGACTCAGCCGGCCGGGTTCTACACCACGTTCGCCGACATCTCCTGTGTGTCGGACGGTCCGTCGGCCGTGGCGATCCATCCGGTCAACGGCGCCACGGATGTCTCCGTGCTCACGACCCTTCAGTGGGCTGAAGCAACGTTCGCCACCGGGCGTGAACTGTGGTTCGGTCGCGCCGGCCAGATGCAGGCCGTCGATCCTGCACCGGAGGGCACGACGTACGGTCCGGGGCGACTCGAACCAGGACAGACGTACGAATGGCGAGTGGACCAGATTGGTCCCAACGGGACGGTGCAGGGCCACACGTGGCAGTTTGCCACGGGCGACTCCGTCCCGGTTGATGATTTCGAGGCCTATGCGACCACCGATGTCCTTGCGGCCACCTGGGTCCATAATATCGATCCGGATTTCCAGTACGTCTTCCTTGATACCGGCACGATCCATCAGGGCACCCGGGCGATGCGATTCGAGTACCAGAACCAATACGAGCCGTTCCTCACTGAGGCCACGCGCACATTCGAGCAGCCGCAGGACTGGACCGTCGTCAGCCCGACCACGCTCATTGTGAGCTTTCGAGGCCGACGCGGCAACCTGGAGCAGAGGATGTACGTGAGGGTTGAGGACGCCGCCGGCAACAATGCGACGGTCGCCCATTCGTATTCCTACGCCGTCCAGTCGGAGCCCTGGCGCATGTGGGAAGTTCCTTTGTCCGAGCTGGCCGACGCTGGCGTGGATCTGACCGCCGTTGCGGCCCTGGCGATCGGCGTTGGGGATGGGACGGATTCGGGCCAGCCGGATGACGATCGCGACACGCTGTACATCGACTACATCCGATTGTGGCCTGCGGCACCAACAGCGGCGACGCGCGCCCGATAGCGTCCGACAGGGCATGGGCCCGTCCGTCGGGCTGGAGTACGGCTACGTCTCCGCATCGGGCGGCTGCCAGGCGGCTTCGTCCGGTCGGGCGCCCGGTGCGGAATCTGCCATCGTGAGCGCACGGAAGTCCGTAAACCGGTGGAACGTCAAGTAGTTGGCGTCGTGTTGATTGTGTGCGGCGTCTGCGCCTTGGCCGTAGGCGGTCCGAGAAGCCGCGATGATGTCCGCCCCCTCGAAGAGCCAGTCGACATACTGGAACCCATGTTTCTCGATATCGGGATGATACAGCAGGATGCAGCGGACGGCCCAGTGCCGCAGGTCCTCGCTGGACATCAGGGCCAGGGCGTTGCGGACGCGGCCGGGGTTGGGGTCCTTGTGTCGGGGCAGGACAGGGTTGGATAACGTCCAGTAGAGCTTCGATGCCGGATCGAAGCGGATCGTGAACTTCTTGGCGCCGCCGGGCAAGTCGATAAATCCGGACTCGGCGTCGAACACGGCCGTCCTGCCGTCGGGGCTGATCCGAATGACCGCGGCCTTTCCGCCGTCGGGCTTGGTTTCCACGCGCAGGATGTTGACGATCCGTCCGTCAGGCGTCACGACGGCGTTGCCTTCGAGCCAGCCGCCGAACGTGTTGTCGAGCCATGTGGGGTCACGGCCGATACGATTGCTGACGATCCAGTTGTCGGCGTTGAGCAAATCGGCGTCAGCGGGGACCGACATCATGAAGGCATTGAAGTGCCGGCCCCAGCCGCCTTGGCCCATCGCGTCCTCGATTGCGCGCCAGAGCCTGCCGTTGTGCAGCAGCACGGGCACCGGGGCGCAGTGATACTTGCCGCCGTCGATCAGCAGGCCCGACTGCCTGTCTTTGGCCTCGGTCCAGGTCCGGCCCCCATCCGTCGAGCGGCGGATCGCCACGTCGCCGTGGTTCTTGCTGGTGCCCAGAAGATATAGGGCGCCCTCGTGGGTGAACACGCTGGCCCAGTACATGCCCTGCACGACCGCCCGGCGCGACCAGGAGAGGCCTCGATCCGACGAGCCGAAGACCTCGGTGACTGCCCGGCCGTGCTCGGTCGACCGGGGGCCGAACTGGTCGTGCTTGGCGATGTAGTCCCCGTTGGGAAGAACGGCGATGCCGGGCGAGCCGATATAGATCTGCGACGAGGCGGGAATGTGGTTGATGACCACCCCGGGCACATCCTGCGCGCAGACGGTCGCGGCGATCGGCAGAAGCGAGATGACCAAAACGAACGTACTGTTTCTTCGTCGCACCATGTCAGCCTCCTTCATAGCGGGCGGTTTCGATTGGCCCCATGATAGCGGCATCGCGTGCCACAGACAAGATCGACTGCCTCTGCGGTCACCTGCGTCCGGCGCCCGGCAGGGCCCGGATGATCTTCTTGTTCGCAGCCGGGAAGGCGTATCGATGTAGATCGCCCGGCCGGACCCATTTGACGGCGTCGCAGCCAAGGCACTGCGCCGTTCCCGACACGTACGTGCAGCGGAAGGCGTACAGCCGGATGCGAAAGTGAGAGTAGGCGTGATCGACAGTCGCGATCGGCTCGCCCACGTGAATGCGGATGCCGATCTCCTCGAGCACCTCGCGATGCAGTGCCTCTTCGAGTGATTCGCCCGATTGTTTCTTGCCTCCGGGGAACTCCCAGAGGCCGCCCAGCAATCCTTCGCTGGGGCGTTTGTCGATCAGGACTCGGCCGTTCCGCTCGATGACGCCGACGACTACCGTATGGCAGGGGATTGGCTTCTTCCGCCGGCGGACGGGCAGGCGGTTCTGCTCGCCGTGCCGCTTGGCCAGGCAGGTTCGCCGAAGCGGGCACACCTCGCACTGCGGGTTTCTCGGCAGGCAGATTTCGGACCCCAGTTCCATCAGGGCCTGGTTGAAGTCGCCGGGTCGAGTGGAAGGCAGCAGTTCTTCGGCAAGCGACCAGAGTTTCTTCTGCACCGCCGCCTCTTTGGGGTTCCTGTGAATGCGAAAGACCCGGCACAGCACGCGCGTGACGTTGCCGTCGACGAGAGGTTCCCTTTGGCCGAAGGCAATGCTGGAAATGGCGCCGGCGGTGTAGACGCCGATCCCCGGCAGCGAGAGCAACTCCGATCGTGTTTCGGGGAGTTGGCCGTCGAATCGAGTGACGATCTCCTGGGCGGCCTTGTGCAGGTTCCGGGCCCGCGAGTAATAGCCGAGTCCCTCCCAAAGCTTGAGGACCGAGTCGAGTCGGGCCTTCGCCAGCGTGTGGACTGTGGGAAAACGTCGGACGAATCGCTCGTAGTAGGGCACGGCGGCCCGAACGCGGGTCTGCTGGAGCATGATCTCCGAGATCCAGATGGCGTAGGGATCGCCGGTCCTTCGCCAGGGCAGGTCACGGGCCTCTCTGTCGAACCATCGAAGCAAGGGACGTCGGATCGCCGCTGGCGACAGTTTGCTCCGGACGGGTTCGTCAGCCATCGCCGCACCCAATCAACAGACGTCGGGAGAGATCGTCTGTTTCTTGCGGTAGACCATGCCCTCGAAAACCGCGATGATCTCGCCGCCGTCGTCGGTCACCTCGATCGAGTACGTCGCGAGTTTCGGGTTCAGCGAGACCTCGCGCGCGTCGGCGAAGAGGGTCCCCGCGAGCCCGGCCTTGACGTACCAGATGCTGGCGTTGATGGCGACCGCGACCGTCCCGTGCGAGTTGGAGGCCGCGGCGAAGGCCAGGTCGGCCAGTGTGAAGATCGCGCCGCCGTGGACCACGTTGATCCCGTTGAGATGACGCTCGTCAATTCTCATTCGCGCTCGGGCGTGTCCCTCTCCGACTTCGACCAGCTCGATCCCATTGTGTTCGGCAAACCGGTCGTTCTTGAAGAACTCCTTGATCGCACGCATGACATACCTCCCAACTGGAACGCGGCCACGGGACACCATGCGCCCGTGCGCCAGCATCCTATCCGATGGCATCCGGTTCATCAACACTTGTGCCGAAGCGCCGGGCGAATTGCGAAATGGGTTGATGGACGTTCATGGTCCGGACTAAGATGGTCCTCGATCCGACGCAGTGTCGGGTGACGCTCTGGCAGCCCATGATGTCTCGGAGAATGCGAAGCCATGCCGCAGAACGTTATAGACTTCCATGCCCACGCCTTTCCCGATGCGCTGGCCTCTCGCGCGATGAAGGCCCTTCTGGATGAGGCCCCGGGGATTCGGGCGTATCTCGACGGCACCGTCGGGGCGCTGCTTGGGTCGATGGATCGCGCGGGGATCGCCAGTAGTGTGATCTGCTGCATCGCGACGAAGGTCGAGCAGTTCGACCCCATTCTGCGCTGGTGCTGCGAGATTCGGTCGGAGCGTCTGATTCCCTTTCCATCGGTTCATCCGGCCGATTCGAAGATGGCCGAGCGCATCGACCGGGTCGCGGCCGAAGGATTTCTCGGCGTCAAGCTGCATCCGTTTTATCAGGATTTCTACGCCGCAGACGACGTCATGAAGGCGTTCTACGAGCAGGTCAGCGCCCGGAACCTCTTGCTGGTGATGCACACGGGCTTCGACATTGCGTTCCCTCGCCAGCGACGGGCCGACCCCGAAACGTTGTTGCGAATCACACAGCAGTTTCCCGAACTGAGGCTTGTCGCGACGCACCTGGGAGCGTGGCAGCAGTGGGACGAGGTTCGCCGCCACCTGTTGGGCCGGCCGATGTACATGGAGATCTCCATGTCCATGGAGGACCTCGGGCCCGTTGCGTCACGGGAGATGCTCATGGCCCATCCAGCCGAGTACCTGCTGTTTGGCACGGACAGTCCCTGGACCGACCAGGCGGCCACCCTGTCATACCTCAGGAGCCTGGACCTGCCGGAGCCCAGGCGGTCGCAGATTCTCTACGACAACGCCCGTGCCGTGCTGTCGGGGGCCTGACTTGATTTGTCAAATACGATTGACATCGGGGCGTTTCGCCGACGGCAATCGGCCTTCAGAGGCCACGCTGTGCAGGGGCGGCCCAAGCGGCTGGGGAGCGTATATAGCAGATTTTATGACCGTTGTCCGGAAAAATACTTGGTTTTCCTACTGTTTCCGGGTATCCTTATCCGATTAGAGTATTATGTGCATCGGCTTCGGGTCGGCCGGCAGAACGAAGGCGTTCACCGTTGTCTGTAGAGAAGGTATCGGGAGCTTCAGGCATGTTCGGGATCGACGACACATACGTGGCTATGGTGTATCTGCTCTGCATCGCCAGTTCCGTGCTCTGCGTCGTGTATGGCCTGGTCAACTGGAATCGCGGAGAAGACAAACCCCGGGCAGAGGATCTTCAGTGGGCCCGGCAGGAAAAGCAGGTGGAGGACGAGTTGTGACCCGTCGCCGGGCCATCTGGGCCCGGTGCGTGTGGAGCAGGACGATTATGGCGAGGGGAGAAATGCGACGCGCTCGGATTATGGGTTCGGCCTGGCTATCGCGTCGAGTCCGCCGGGCGTCATCCTTCCGTTTGCCCTTGAGGTCCGTCGGTGCCGACCTCGCAGGGCGCCGGCCGTTTTCTTTTTTCGCCTCCGGATACATGGAGTGCCGCTGTTGCACTCGCAGGGTCCGTTGGAGTCCTGCGTAAGGTGCCGACCGAACCTCGTTAGGATCGGCCGACGAAAGACAATCACGGTGGTTTTGTTGTAGGCTCTCTTTTTGGAGGACTGCAAGATGTTGGCACAAGCCGTAGGGCTTGCCGAAATTGTGATCGTTCTGCTGTATCTGTTCCTGGTGGTCTTCCTCGGATGGCTTGGATACACGCGGACCAAGACGGCGGCCGACTATCTCGTTGCAGGGCGCAAGACAAATCCGTTCGTCATGGCCATGAGCTATGGAGCGACGTTCATCTCCACCAGCGCGATCGTCGGCTTTGGGGGCGTCGCCGGCCTGTTCGGGATGAGTGTGCTCTGGCTGACGTTCTGCAACATCTTCGTTGGGATCTTCATCGCCTTCGTTTTTCTGGCGCCGGCGGCACGGCGGATGGGCCATCGGCTCGACGCGCACACGTTTCCAGAACTGCTGGCACGCCGCTTCGACAGCCGGTTTATCCAAGTCTTTGCGGGCCTGGTGATCTTTCTGTTCATCCCGTTGTATGCCGCCGCCGTGTTGATCGGAGGCTGCGAGTTCATTTCGACGCAGTTCGGCATCGACTACAACGCGGCGTTGCTCGTGTTCAGCGTCATTATTGCGGCCTACGTCGTCATGGGCGGCCTCAAGGGCGTGATGTACAGCGATGCCCTGCAAGGGTCCATCATGTTCGTCGGCATGTTGACCTTGCTGCTGTTCACGTATGGTCGGCTCGGAGGCCTCACCAAGGCCCACCAAGCGCTGACCGACCTGGCGCCGCTGGTGCCGGGCTCACTGCAGGCCATTGGGCATCAAGGCTGGACGGCCATGCCCAAGTTCGGCTTCGGCGATACGCAGTACAATCTCTGGTGGATTGTCATCACGACCATTACGCTGGGCGTGGGGATCGGCGTTCTGGCCCAACCGCAACTGGTCGTTCGCTTCATGACGGTCAGAAGCACTCGAGAGCTGAACCGGGCCGTGGCCGTCGGGGGCGTGTTCATTCTGATCATGACGGGCGTCGCGTTTACCGTGGGCGCTCTGTCGAACGCATACTTCGCGGACTACGGCACGCCCCTTACCGGGCGAGTGGTCCAGGTGCTGAACGAAGAAGAGGGACTGGTGGTCCTCCAGGTGATGGCCCGCGGTGAAACCGGTGGTTGGGCCGACGTGGAAGGCAGGGTCGCCCCGGTCAAACTGACCGGTGAACCGGTGGAGGACGCCGGCGGCGCGCCGGTCGTCGGCGGACGAAGCATCTCGGTGGTCTATGCTGGGGGCAATCCGGATCAGATCATTCCCATGTATATTACCTCAGCCATGCCCAAGTGGTTTGGCCTGCTGTTCTTGATGACACTCCTGGCGGCGGCGATGAGTACGTTGTCGAGCCAATTCCACGCCGTGGGTACGAGCATCGGCCGCGACGTGTACGAGCAGGTCACCGGCAGACACGGCCGGAGCATCGGCATCAACCGCGCAGGCGTCATTCTGGGCATTCTCATCGCGATGCTATGGAGCTACTACGCCCGCGGTGGATACATCATCGCCCGCGCCACGGCGATCTTCTTCGGGCTGTGTGCGTCGGCGTTTCTTCCGGCGTTCATCGGAGGACTGTTCTGGAAGCGGATGAGCAGGCCGGCGGCTATCGCATCGATGGTAATGGGGTTTGCCGTCACCGCGTTCTGGCTGCTTTTCGTCAAGGCGCAGGAGGCCAGTGCGATCGGCCTCGTGCAGAAACTCACCGATGGCAAGGCCAGTATTCTGGCCGATTCGCCGAACTGGCCTGTGGTCGATCCGCTGGTGGTCGCCTTGCCGATTTCCATACTCGTGGCCGTCGTCGTGACCCTGGTGACACGGCCCGTAGCCAAGGAGCACCTCGATAAGTGTTTTGCTCGGTAGGGCTCCTGTGCTATCGTAGCTTCGAGAAGTCGAACGCACATATCTGGTTGGCTGAAGGAGATGTATGATGAGAGAACGAAACATCACACTGATGGCATTGGTTTGGCTGGTGATTCTGGTGATGAGCCCCGGGCTCATGGCGGCCGAAGGCGGGGCGGCGGGGTCGGCGTCGGATGCCTGGACGGAGTTTTGGAACACGTTCCGCAATCCTTCGCCGTGGCTCCAGATGGGGCTCGATTTCCGGTTCCGGACAATCTACGCCGAGAACATCACGACGCTTCGGCAGGATACGCCGGATCACGGCAATTATCACAACTTCGAGCGGTATCGGACGCGCTGGTCCACGAAATGGAGGCTCAACGAGGATGTGGACTTCAACACGCGTCTGGCGTGGGAGTTTCGCACGTGGCATCATGGGGGCGACCGCAATACGATTGCGGATGAGGCTTTGTTCGACAACTTCTATGTGGACGCGCGCAATCTTCTCGGCTTGCCGCTCAGCGCGAGGATTGGGCGGCAGGACATGCTCATGGCCTTCGGCGTCGGATGGCTGATCATGGATGGTACGCCGTTGGACGGTTCGCGGACGTTCTTCCTGGATGCCGCCCGTTTCACCTTTGACTGGAGCGAGCAGGACACGAAGCTGGACCTGATCTACGTCGACAACGCTCCGGAATCCAAGCGATGGCTCAAGCCGATCAACGACCAGGACAGGGCCTTGATGCCCAGCGAAGAGCGTGGATTCATCCTGTACCTGACGAACAACTCGCTGGAGAACACCCAGCTCGAGGGCTTCTTCATGTACAAGAACGACAACCCGATCGATTCAGCGGTTGGCAACATGCCGCCGCACTGGACGCGCAAGGCGGAGATCTTCACCTTCGGCGGGGCGGTCGCGGGAACGCCGGCCGAGCGGTGGAAGTATCGCGTCGAGGGCGCCATCCAAACCGGTGAGAAGTCGGACATCACGTCGGACTGGTCGGCCGGAGAGATGCAGGACCTGGAGGCCTATGGGGCCTTGGCGAATCTCGAATACTCGTTCAAAGACACCTGGGACAACAAGGTGCACATTGGCGGTGAGTACGCCTCCGGAGACGACCCGGACACCCGGCGCAACGAGCAGTTCGACCTGCTCTGGGCCAAGTGGCCGCGATGGAGTGAGCTGTACATCTACACGTACGCGCCCGAAACCATGGTGGCCGAGTCCACGAATCTGATCCGTCTCAACGTGGGCCATAAGTTCAAGCCGCACAAGAACTGGCGGTTCGCAACCGACTATCACGCGCTTTGGGCCGATGAGAACGGCGACCCCTGGAATCCCAATTTCGAACTATCGGACAGCAACAAGTTTCGCGGGCATTTGTTCACCTGCTGGGCCCACTACACCTTCGGACCCCAACTGAGGGGACACCTGCTTGGTGAGTACCTTATCCCCGGCAACTACTACGCCAAGGTCAATCGAGACGATGCCTTCTGGCTTCGATTCAACCTGGAGTATACGTTCTGACATTTGATTGAGTCACCGACTTTGAACAAGGGGGCCCCTGGACAGTGTGGCCCCTTTTTTTATTGAATCGAGAGTGCTGCGTGCTATAATTATCAGTCTATGTCAAAGAAGAAGAAAGCAGACAGACTGTTGCTCTCGGGTAATGAGGCCCTGGCCCGAGGGGCGTACGAAGCAGGCCTGCAGGTGGCGTGTGCCTATCCGGGGACTCCGTCGACGGAGATCCTCGAGACGCTGGCCGGGTTCCAGGAGATCGACGTGCAGTGGTCGGTCAACGAGAAGGTTGCCTATGAGGTGGCCCTCGGTGCGGCGGTCTCCGGCGTTCGCAGCCTGTTCGCGTGCAAGCACGTGGGGCTCAACGTGGCGATGGACCCGCTGATGACCTCGTCCTATACAGGGGTCAACGCCGGGTTCGTCATCGTGGTGGCCGACGATCCAGGCATGCACTCCTCGCAAAACGAACAGGACACGCGCTGGGTGGCGATCTACTCGAAGATGCCGCTGCTGGAGCCGTCGAGCCCTGCGGAGGCCAAGGAATACATCCAGGAGGCGTTCCGCATCAGCGAGCGTTTCGACACCCCCGTGATGGTGCGCGTGACCACGCGGGTGTCCCACACGAAGGAGGACATCGGCCTGGGCGAGCGCCGGGTCCCGCCGAGGCCGGCGTTCGAGCGGAACGCTCCCAAGTATGTCATGGTGCCGGGGCACGCCTACCAGCGGCACATCTTCGTCGAGAAACGACTGGGCAAGCTCAAGACCCTGGCCGAGCGAACGAAGCTCAACCGGATCGAACCGGGCGACGGCAAGCTCGGGTTTATCACGTCGAGCGTCGCATACCAGTATCTCAAGGACGTCTATCCCGACGCCTCCTACCTCAAACTCGGCATGAGCTATCCGTTCTGTGACGAAAAGATCAGAGCGTTTGCCAAAACGGTCAAGAAGCTCTTTGTCGTGGAGGAGCTTGATCCGTTTCTCGAAGAGCATATCAAGACCCTGGGCATCAAATTCACCGCCAAAGATCCATCGTTCCGGATCGGGGAGCTGACGCCCGAGTCGATGCCGGACATCGTGGCCGGTCGGGCGAAGCGGGAGAAGAAGGTGGCCAAACGCCCGCCGCGTCTCTGCGCCGGGTGTCCGCACTGGGCCTCGTTCGCCGCCCTGAAGAAGATGGATGCGTTCGTTGCCGGCGACATCGGCTGCTATACGCTGGCGTGCCTGCCGCCGACCTCGGCGCTGCATTCCTGCCTGTGCATGGGGGCCGGCGTGACGTGGCACGAAGGCTGGCGCAAGGGCGCGCCCAAGGAGAAGATTGTCGGCGTCGTGGGTGATTCGACCTTCGTTCACTCGGGGGTCACCGGGCTGATCAACGCCGCCTACAACCAGACCAAAGGCGTGATCCTCATCCTGGACAACTCGACAACCGCCATGACGGGCGGCCAGCAGCATCCGGGGACGGGACTGACAATTCGCAACGAGCCGACCAAGCAGTTGATCCTCGAAGACCTCTGTCGCGCCTGCGGAGCCGACCACGTCGATGTGGTCGATCCGATGGACGTCAAGGCGTTTGCTGCGATTCTGGAAGAGCGGATCAACGAGGACGCGCTGTCTGTGATCGTATCACGGCATCCGTGCCGCTTGCTCAAGAAATAGGGTGGCCGCAATCTCATGAAAGACACTGTGTATAGCATTACTTTTGGTGGAATCGGCGGTCAGGGCGTTCTGAAGGCCTCGGAGATCTGCGGGTGGGCGGCGTTGTACGCCGGATATCATATCAAGAAGTCGGAAGTCCACGGGATGGCCCAGCGGGGCGGCTCGGTCGAATCGCACCTGCGCTTCGGCAAGAGAGTCTATTCGCCGCTGATCGTGGCCGGAGGCGCCGATTTCCTGGTCTGCTTCCATCGCGACGAGCAGCCGCGACTGAAGGCCTTCCTCAAGAAGGGCGGCGTGGACATGACGGCCTTTCTGGACAAGGTCCGGGAGGTGATCGACGACCCGCGGTCTCTCAATACGGCCCTGGTGGGCGTTCTGTCGCCGAAACTGCCCATTGACGAAGGTTGCTGGATGAAGGCGATCGAGACTGTCTTCAAGCCGGCCATCGTGGCGGAGAACAAGAAGGTATTCCTGACGGGAAGGGAGATCGGCCGACCATGATCTGGAAAGAGCAAATCGAGTGCATGGATTCGGCGGGGCTTAAGGCCCTGCAATCCGACTACCTCAAGAAGCTCATCCCATACATCTACCACAACTGTCCCGTCTACAAGGAGAAGCTCGACGCGGCGGGTGTGGCTCCGGGGTCCATCGAGTCCATCGACGACATCAAGCGGCTGCCTTTCACGACCAAGGAGGACATGCGCGATCACTATCCGTACGGGTTGTTCTCGGCCCCGCAGGACCAGATCAACGAGATCCACGTCTCCAGCGGCACCACGGGCAACCCCACACTGGTCGGCTATACGAAGGACGACCTGAAGCTGTGGGGCGACGTCATGGCCCGCGTCCTGTGCTGCGCGGGAGCCGAGCCGGGCGACACGATCCAGATCGCCTATGGCTACGGGCTCTTCACCGGCGGGCTCGGCTTCCACTACGGGGCCCTGGAGATGGGGCTGCGCATCATTCCGACGTCGGCGGGCCAGACGGCGCGCCAGCTCAAGATCATGCAGGACTTCCAGCCCCGGATTCTCGGCTGTACGCCCAGCTACGCCCTCTACATGGCCGAGGAGGCCAAGGAGATGGGCATCGACCCGACCCAGGGCCACTGGAAGATCGGCGTCTTCGGCGCCGAGCCCTGGAGCGAGTCGATGCGGCGGGAGATCGAAGCGGCCTGGAACATGCTGGCCACCGACGTATACGGTCTGTCCGAGATCATCGGTCCCGGCGTCGCCCAGGAGTGTCCGCACAAGGACGGGCTGCACGTCTTCAGCGACGTGTTCTATCCGGAGATCATCGACCCGCAGACGGACGAGCAGGTTCCCGATGGCCAAGACGGCGAGCTGGTGATTACCACGCTGACCAAGCAGGGGATTCCCTTGATCCGCTACCGCACGCGTGACATCGTGAGCGCTCGCTACGAGAAGTGTCGTTGCGGCCGGACCAGTCCGAGAATCAGCAAGATCAAGGGCCGCACGGACGACATGATCGTCGTGCGCGGCATCAACGTCTTTCCGTCGCAGATCGAGCACGTCCTCGTCGGCATCGAGGGGACGCAGCCCCAGTATCAGATCGTGGTGGACCGCAAGGCCCACCATCTCGATGAGGTGGAGGTGCTGGTGGAAGTCGAGCAGCGCTTCTTCTCCGACGAGATTCGCCATCTCAACGAGCTGCGAGAGCGAATCCGCAAGGAGATCCAGAACGTTCTGTCGGTCGGCGTCAAGGTGACGCTCGTCGAGCCGAAGACGATCGAACGAAGCGTGGGCAAGGCCAAGAGAATTGTGGACAAGCGCGCGTTGTAGGGGTGTACCCATGAAGATCACGCAGATATCGGTGTTTCTCGAAAACCGCAAAGGCAGACTCTACGAGGTGTGTTCGCTGCTCGGCGATAACGGCGTGAATATCCGGGCGCTGACGATCGCGGAGACGGAGAGTTTCGGCGTTCTGCGCATCGTCGTGGACAAGTGCGATGCGGCGATCAAGCTGTTGCGCGACAACAACTTCGTGGCCAACTTCACCGACGTGGTGGCCGTTGAGGTGCCGGACCGGCCCGGGGGATTGGCTGCCGTACTGAAGATCTTCGCCGACAACGACGTTAACGTCGAGTACATGTACGGCTTCGTCGAGAAGCACAGTGACAAGGCCCTTCTCGTCTTCCGCTTCGAGGACGCCGAGGCCGCCCAGCAGGTCCTCGCCCGGCACAGCATCTCCATCGTCACGAGCAAGGAGATCGAGGGGCTGTAGCGGCAGCGCAGCCTGTCCCGTCACTCTGTTATCGCGGTCGCCGCCCCGGGACCCGACCGCATCGTTTCGAGAGCGAGCCCATAGATGGACATACCGTTTTGGAACAAAGAGATTGAGACGCTGGATCGCGCCTCCCTGGAAAAGGTCCAGTTGGAGCGCCTTCGGGAGATAGTGTCCTGGGCGCTCAAGACGCCGTTTTACGGCAAGAAGCTGGCGTCGGTCGGGATCGGCAGTCCCGACGACGTCAAGAGCCTTCGCGACCTCGAACGCATCCCGTTTACGGTCAAGGACGACCTGCGGCGAAGCTTCCCCAGAGGCCTGCTGGCCGTGGAGATGAGCGAGGTCGTCCGCATCCACTCTTCCTCGGGGACGACCGGCATCCCGACCGTGATCTACTTCACGCGTGACGATCTGGATCGCTGGACCGATCTGCTGGCGCGGAGCATCACGGCGACGGGAGCCTCGTCACGGGACATCTTGCAGAACATGATGACCTACGGCTTGTTCACCGGTGGTCTCGGACTGCACTATGGGGCCGAGCGCGTGGGCATGACCGTGATTCCCATCGGCGGCGGCAACACGAAGCGTCAGATCCAGACGATGAAGGACTTCCAGACCACCGTTCTGCACGTGACGCCGAGCTACCTTCTACACATCCATTCGCAGTTCGAAGGCGAAGGCGTTCGGCCGGGCGATCTCGCTTTGAAGCGGGCGTTCATCGGCGCCGAGCCGCACTCGGAGAACACCCGGCGGAAGATCGAAGACCTGCTGGGGATCCAGGCCTTCAACTCGTACGGGCTCAGCGAGTTGAACGGTCCGGGCGTGGCCTTCGAATGTGTCCATCGCAAGGACATGCACGTCTGGGAGGACGCCTATTTCATCGAGATCATCGATCCGAGCACGGGGCAGAACGTGGAAGACGGCCAGGAAGGCGAGGTCGTGCTGACCAACCTGGTCCGGCGGGCCATGCCGATCCTGCGCTATCGCACGCGCGATCTGGCGTTCGTTCATCCCGAGCCGTGCGAGTGCGGCCGGACACACCGACGGCTCTCACGAATCCTCGGACGCACCGACGACATGCTGATCATCAACGGGGTCAACGTCTTCCCGTCGCAGATCGAAGAGAAGATCATGAAGGTCCCCGAAGTGGCGACCAACTACCTGATTCACGTTGACAAGAAGGGCGCCCTCGACCGCCTGACGGTGAAGGTGGAGATCTACCCCAAGTTGTTTCTCGGAGAGGCCGCCAAGCTGGAAGCCTTGCGGGCGCGCATTCGAGAGGAGCTGCGTTCGTCCATCGTGATCAGTCCGAACGTGGAACTGCACGAGCCGGGTTCGCTGCCCGTCTCGGAGGGCAAAGCCAAACGCGTCGTCGACGAGCGACCGAAAGACTGAGGGATCGACCATGGCCAAGCAACTGACGATCTTCGTGGAGAACCGCGCCGGAAGGCTCAAAGCGATCACGGACAACCTCCGCAAGAGCAACATCGATATCCGCGCCTTCACCATCCAGGATCGGGGCGACTACGGGCTGCTGAAGCTGATCGTCGATAAGCCCGATGACGCGTATCTGGCGCTGGCGAACCTCGGTTGCGCCTGTGCGTTGAAGGATATTCTGGCGATCTCCGTGCCGGACCAGCCGGGCAATTTCCATCGGCTCACGTCCGCTCTGGCTGAGCACAATGTCAACGTCATCGATGCCTACGGGTTTGTCCTCCAGCCGCACAAGACGGGCGTCTGCTGCATGGAAGTCGATCAGCCTCAGTTGATGAAGGCCCAGGAGATCGTCGCCGAGGCCGGCTTCACCGTCCTTCACGACGAGGAACTCTACAGCCTCTGAGCCGGCGCAGTTCCGAGGTGTGTACGGCCTGATCGGCGGTGTACGAGCCGACGCGCGTCCGCTCCAACTCTTCCACGTATCCGCCGGTGCCGAGCGCCTCGCCCAGATCGCGTGCAATCGCCCGGACGTAGACGCCCGGCCCCGTCACCATCCGCACGTCGGCGAAGGGCCACTCGTACGCCAGCAGTTCAATGGTCTTGACCAGCACCTCGCGGGCCGCTAATTGGAGCGAGTTGTCCTTGCGGGCCAGCCGATAGGCCGGCCGACCTTGCAGCTTCAGCGCAGAGAAAGCGGGAGGGCGCTGTAGGATCATGCCGACGAACCGATCCAGAGCCGTGCAGACGTCTTCTTCGGTGGGAATCGCGGTTACGGGAACCTCTTCCTTCTGGCCTTCGCCATCGTCCGTTGTGCTGCGGACTCCCAGGCGGATGCGCGTGACGTACTCCTTCTCCCTCTCGGCAAGCTGCCCGAGCTGGCGAGTGGCGGGGCGTCCGATGCCGACGATCAATATGCCTTTGGCCAACGGATCGAGCGTTCCGGCGTGGCCGACGCGCTTCCGGCCGGTGGCCCGGCGCACAGCGTCCACGACGTCGTGCGACGTCATGCCCCGCTCCTTGTAAACAGCAAAGATCCCTTCGGTCGGAATACGTGTCGGCATGCTATGCGATTGTAGCGGGCTGGCCGCGGGGGGTCAAGGTCGCCGACCGCTCCTTTTCAGGACGCTGTGGTTCTGGTAGAATAGCGCCACTTGCATCTTGATGATTGGATCGTAATGGACGAACCCGGCACATCGTTGGCAGGCAGGACGGCCTTGGTCACCGGCGCCGCCCGGCGGCTCGGCAGGGCGATCGCGCTGGCCCTCGCGCAGCAGGGCGTCCACGTGGTCGTTCACTACAACCGTTCCGCAGATGAGGCGGTCTCGACGTGCGAGGAGATCCGTCGCCTTGGCGTCTCCGCGTGGCACGTTCAGGCCGACCTGGCAGATGCCCGACAGGCCGAGACGCTCTTCGAGCGGGCCGTCGACGAAGCCGGGCCGATCGACATTCTCATCAACAACGCCTCGATGTTCGAGAAGGAGACGATCTGGGAGACCTCGGGCGAGTCGCTCCAAGCGAATCTGCGCCTTCACGCGACGGCGCCGCTGATCCTGGCGCGGGCCCTGGCCGGGCAGAACCGAGGCGGCGCCATCGTCAACATGCTCGACACGCGCGTGACGACCTACGACCGCGAACACGTTGCCTATCACATCAGCAAGCGCGTGCTGCTGACGCTCACCCGAATGCTGGCGCTCGAACTGGCCCCGGCGGTGGTTGTCAATGCCGTGGCCCCTGGGCTGATCCTGCCGCCGGCCGGGCAGGACGAGAGCTACCTGAAGAAGCTGGCCCACTGCAATCCGCTCAACCGGTACGGCGATCCGGGACAGGTCGCGGATGCGGTCCTCTTCCTGCTTCGTAGCCGGTTCATCACGGGCCAGGTGATCTACGTCGACGGCGGGTACCACATGAAGGGACACATGTATGACTGATCTGAGCGATCCGCCCCTCGATCAGATTGCGATCAGCGATCTGCGGTTCCGATGCATTGTGGGCGTCCAGGAGGAGGAGCGCTATGAGAAGCAGGACATCGTCGCGCAGGTCGTCCTGTTCGCCGATCTTCGCAGCGCCGGGCGCAGCGACGCCATCGAGGACACGGTGGACTACAGGGCCCTGAAGAAGCAGATCCTTGTGGCGGCCGAGCAGTCCAGGTTTCGCCTGATCGAGGCCCTCGCGCAGAGCATCGCGGACATCTGCCTGAGCCACGATCGGGTCGAACGGGCCGCCGTCACCATTGAGAAGCCCGGCGCGCTGCGATTCGCCCGGACGGTCAGCGTGCGCATCGTCCGGGACAGGCCAGACCGCGATGCCTGACGCCGTCGAGTCGTCCATTGCTTTCATTGGCGTTGGCTCGAACGTCGAGCCGGAGCGGAATATCGTGGCGGCCCTGAATCGCTTGTGTGACAAGACGTATGTGACGGGCTCTTCGACCTTCTACCGAACCGAGCCCATCGGGCGGCCGGGCCAACCCTGGTTCATCAACGGCGTCTGGCGGATCGACACCACCTTGAGCCCGAAACAGATCCGGGGCGAGTTGCTCAGACCAATCGAGGAGGCGCTGGGCCGCCGGCGATGTGATGACAAGTTCGCCCCCCGCACGATCGATCTCGACTTGGTGCTTCACGACGATCTCGTTGTGGACGATGGGTCGCTGTGCCTGCCGCACCCGGACCTGCTGCGTCCTTTCGTCTGTGCGCCCGTCTGCGAATTGCTCAACGCCGCCGGCGACATCGAGCCCGGCTTGCGAGGCAGGATGCTGATGCTCCTGTCATCGGCGCCACCATATACCGAGCCCGCTGAGCCTCTGCATGAGCTAACAGAGCAATTGCGCCAGATGCTCGGCGCCTCGCGATAAGAATGGGCTCGGCCTGGGGTGCACTTCGCGTTCGTGGGCGGATCTTCACGGGGGTGCTGCAATACAATTTCAAGTGGGCCTATGCCGAGGCGGCCAACTCGGTGGCGGTTAACCACAGACGCCTCTCGGACCAACCGCAGAGAGAACGGGAACTCGTCGGATCAGGAGAAAGAACATGAGAATCAGAATTCCCAATCCAAGCCCTTGACACCGGCACGCTTTCAGAGATGACAAGATCCCTTCCTGGACTTGGCAGGAACCTGCCTGCAAATACGCAGTGCACCCGGTCTTGCCGTGTTTTGCGTTCCTTCCTTGCGGAGTGCTCCTGCGGCCGCTATGATGGGCTGAAATCCGAGAGGGCCATCATATTTGGAGAGAATCATGGCGCACAAGTTCATCACGGAGATCGAGCCGGCTGAGACGATCAACGATATCTATCTGGTTCGGGATCCGATCCTGCGGAGCACCACGAAGGGCGATCTGTACATTGCGATGTTCCTGAGCGACCGGACCGGCCAGTTGAACGGCCGGATGTGGCAGGCCAGCGAGACGGTCTACAAGTCGCTGCCGAAACCCGGCTTCGTCCACATCAAGGGCCGCAGCGAACTGTACCAGAACAACTTGCAGATTGTCGTCAATACGATCACGCCGATCGATCCGAGCAAAGTCACCGTCGAGGATTTCCTACCGCGCACGACCGGCGATGTGCCGCAGATGTTTGCGGAGGTCAGGCAGATTGTCGGCGAGATCCAAAACGCGTCGCTGAAGGCATTGACGGGTGCATTCTTTGCCGACAAGGCGATGATGGACAACTTCTGCAAGGCGCCCGGCGGCATGAAGCTGCACCATGGCTGCATCGGCGGCCTGCTGGAGCACACCCACAACATGCTTCGTGTGGCCCGTGCGATCCTGCCGCTTTATCCGCACGTCCAGAGCGACTTGGTTCTGGCCGGCATCTTCCTGCACGACATGGGCAAGACCGAAGAGCTGTCGTACGACATGGCGTTTTCGTACACGGACTCAGGCCAACTGATCGGGCACATCAACAAGACGCTGCTGATGATCCACCGCAAGGCCGATGCGTTGCGAGCTGAAGGCGTCGATGTGAGCCCCGAGGTGCTCGACGCCCTGGGCCACATCATCCTGTCGCACCATGGCCAGTACGAGTTCGGCTCGCCCAAGCTGCCGGCGACGGCCGAGGCCTTTATGGTCTACTATATCGACGACCTTGACGCCAAGATGAATCAGGTCAACGCGGCGATCGCGGGGGAAGTCAGCGAGGCGAACTGGACCGCCTTTCAGGGGCCGCTCCAGACGCGCTTGTACCGCAAACGCATCGAATAGGGCCCGTCGTGGCCCGGAGCGCGGCGCTCTCAGGATGCAGGTCGTTCGGCCGCATCCGGCGATGTGCTTTCGTCGCGCGGCTCAGCGACGAGAAGCTCGCGGAGGCTGTGCTTGGCGAGGAAGCGCCGCTGGGCTTGGATGAGCTTGCCGAGACTGTCCGGGCCGTTCAGATCGGGCTGAGCCAGTGCGGCGGCGGCCAGCGCCTCGGTGATCTCGGCCAGTGTGATGTGTTCCGGATCTCTGGCCGGGACGAACCCCACTTCGGGCTCCGAGGTCTTGACCAGAAGCTTCGCTTTCACGAGGTAGTCCAGGATGTCGTCGCCCAGCTCCGGCGGCAGGCCGAGCCGGTTGCACAGGTCCTCGCGCGGCAGGGGGCCTTCATTCTGCGCGAAGCTCCGCGCGATCTCCCGAGCGATGCTGATCACGGTCAGATCGTTCGTGATGAAGTAGTCCTGTTTGCCCTCCTTGGACGATTCGATTTGGGCGGCGTCGAGACTCTTGAGGTGCTGGGTCGTATAGGTCAGTTGGAGCCCAAAAAGGGCGATAAGCCAACTGATGTGAATCCAGAAGACGCTCAGGGGGATCAGGCCGAGGACGCCGTAGATCTTGCTGTAGGGGATGAACTGTGTCACGTACGTGCTGAAGCCGTGTTTGGCGAAGCTCCAGACCAGGGCGGCGACGGCTGCGCCCCAGAGTGCGGCGGCCGGATTGACCTTCGTGCTCGGCAGGACGAAGTAGAGAAGGAAGAAGGCCAGCAGAGAGATCAGGTACGACAGGATCGCCGGCATGATGCGATAGGCGAGCACCGTCGTCTCAATGTCGCGAATCGCCGCGTATTGTGTGGTCACGTAGATGCCCACGCCGACGAGCAGGGGCCCCAGCGTCAGCAGCGCCCAGTAGTTGATCATCCGGTGCAGGAAGCTGCGCCCGCGCGAGACGTGCCAGATGTGATTGAACGCCCGTTCGATGGTGGACAGCAGCGCCAGGGCCGCCCAGATCACGACCATAGCGCTGAGCAGGCTCAGCGACTTGCTGTCGATCCCGCCGAAGAACCGCCCGATGATGCTATCGAGATAATCGGTGAGCATGACCTTCTGGTCTGGGTCTTCTTCGTCCTGGCCGTACTCGATCTTCGTCAGGTGCAGTTGCTCGTAGGCGAAGAGCTTGATGCGATCTCCGATGTCCTGGTAGGCGGGGAACGACTGGAAGATCAGCAGGACCACGATGGCCAAAGGGACCAGGCCGAAGATCGTGTAATAGGACAGGGCCGCGGCCTGCTGACCGGCGCGGTTGCGCTTGAGCAGTCGGATGCAGTGCGACCACAGCTTGATCTGGAAGACCAGAAACCGGCTGGCCCGGCCCAACTGGGCGGTGGGTGTCGTCGTCAATTCTCTGAGCGACTTCATGGGTTTGTACTCATCCAAACAACTCTCCGAGTCCCCTGAACAACTGCTCCTGCAGGAGCCGGCCCAAGTCCAGTTGGGGGTTGCCGATCGTTCCGGTCAGCGGGATCGCGATTCGCGGTCCCGCCCTGTCTTCCCTATCGACTCTTGCGGTCCGTCCCTTGAGCGTCCAGGGCAGGGTGACGGTCATATCGAGGTGCCCATCGAGGCCGATGGCCCCGGCGAAGTTGATGGGGCTGTCGCCCACGTCGATCTGCATGTCGTCGTATCGGACGATGCCGTCGCGAAGCACGATGTTCGTCGGGCGGACGGTCAGTCTCTGGCCCCGCAGGCTCTGGCCGGTGGCCTTGAGGATCTCGTCGAGCAGGCCGGAGGCCTCCACGAGCACGTTGTCGGCCGAGAGGGTGCCTGAGACCTCGGCCTTTCGTTCCAGTCCTTCGGCCAGCGGGATGGCCAGAGTTCGGCAGTCGAAGTGAGCGATGCCGCTGATGCCCGTCACGTCGGCGAACAGCGGATTGACGTATTGCAGCAGGGCGCCGGTCATCTCTCTGTTCAGCTCGATGCCTCTGGCCAGCATCAGCGGCTCCGGGGTCCGCAGCAGGCGGTCCTTCTCCTTGAAATCGGTCTGGCCGGCGAAGCTGAGCTGTCCGTTGTTGACGGTGGTGCTGAATGGCTCGATGTTCATGAAGCCTTTCTCGACTCGCACCCGTAGGTCGGTCGAGCCGATGTCCAGTCCCTTGTACAAGGCGCGGTCGAACCCGGTGCGGGCCGATCCGTCCAGGTTGGCCAGCAGTCCGTTGGGATCGTCGGCCCGATAGACGCTGGCGAAATCCAGGGAGATGGTCCGCCGACCGGATAGCTCCAGCCCTCTGGGAAGGACGCCGGCGGCGACCTGGCCCACCGCCGCCCAGTCACACTCGCCTTCCATATTCCCCTCGACCTCGACGCGGTTTTCATCGCGGGTCTGCTTGAGCTGGCCCTTTCGAATCTTGATCTGCGGGCTGTCCAGTTGGAAGGTCTCGACGTTGAGGGTCTGGGCTTCGGGCTCGATCAGCACGTCGAACACGATCGTGACCTGTTCCTGCTCGAATGGGTCCTGGTCATTCGTCGCGAGTACGAAGTCGCGAATCCGGGTATCGTCTGTCCGGATGCGGTATTGGCCCTGCGGACCCGTCACGATCAGGGTGGCCTCGGCGATCCCTTGCAGGTGGACGTTGGGGGGCATTGACGCGAAGAGCACGGCGTAGGGCTTGATCTTCTCCAGATCGAGGGCCCGAGCCGAGATGCTGACATTCATAGCGACCGGCGATGTCTCGTCGAGCGGAATCGCAGCGTCCTGAACGGCAATGTGACCGAAGCTGCCCTGGGCGTCGAGACGGTGCAGGGCGAGTGCCTGTTTCGGTGAATCCATATCGAGCGCGAATGCGACGTCGGCGGCCGGCTCGGCGACGCTGTTGCCGTCGGCGGTCGCCAGCACCAATTGACGCACGGAGGCCGTGCCGATGATCCCTGTGAGTTCATCCTGAACCGCGATCTGTCCTTGGCTTGTCAACTGGCCTGCCATCTGATACGGGCCAAGATCGGCGAATTGGCCCAATTCGGACTGGAGCCCGGCGAGATCGGCCTTCGCATCGTAGGTGATGTCGTTGAAGTCCCCGCTGGCGGTGACCTGTGCGAACGCGGCCGTCAGTTCCATGGCGTCGAGCCGCGCACGCCGATCGTCGGCGGACAATCGAAGGCTGGCTACGACGGGTTCGCTGAGGGCCAGGGACCTGTCGTCCAGCGTTGCCGCCAGATCGGTGATCGTCGTCCGGGCAACCATGGCCACACGCCCGGCTTCGGTGGTGGTGTCCACGCTCCCATCGGCCCTGCCTGCCGTCACTTGCATGCCTTCTCTGAGGCCGAACGTGCCCGGCATTTGTGACAGCAGGGCGGCCAGGTTGCAGTCGAACTGACCCTTGAGGCTGTAGGTCGCATCGCTCTTGAGAAGGTCGGTCAGCGACGCCACCGTCAGGGGGATCGTTCCGGCTGCGGTGACGTTTGCCCAGTCGGTGTGGGCCTTCAGCCGCTCGATACGAATCGCCTGGTCCTGTCGCGTCAGTTCGATCTGGGCCGCCAACTCGGAGGTTTGCAGACGATCGCCCTTCAACGGGGTGCCGCTGATGTCGATGTTCCGTCCGGTTACTGTCGCCGTCAGGGCCGCCAGGACGCCGTCTTGCACGGTCGTGCTGATGTCGGCAGAGATCCGGCCGCGGGTGTGGAAATCCACTCCTGCCAGCTCGAAGATCGGCGCCAGTGAATCGAGTTTCAGGTCGTTGACCTCAATCTCGACGTCGCCGGTGGTGCCCTTGAGAGTCCAGCCTTGGGCGGCCTTGGCCGGCGTGACCGCAGCGGCCGCGCGCACCGTGCCCGGATCGTCGTCCGCTTCGCCGACGGCCATCGTCGCCTCGAAACGCGAGGTTCGGCCGGGAAGGCGAAGGTTGAGTGTCGAATTCAGTTGCGCGACCCGAACGACGTTTCCAGCCGTATCCGTCACGCGAAGAGTCGCGTCGTTGATCGCCATATTGGTGAGCAGCGCCAAGCCGGCAGCGGGGGAAACGGACGCGCGCGAATCATTCACCTGGGACGGATCGGAGATCGGCCGCTTGCGCAGGTCGATCTCGATCGTCGGGCGGTCGATGACCGTTCGACCCAGCGAGAGGGTCCCGCTCAGCAGCGAACCCAAGCGAGGCTGCGCACCGATCTCGTCGATGGTCACGGCGGCCCATCCGCTCGGCTCGTGGAAGCGGAAATTGGAGACGTGCACGCCCTTGCGCCACCCGACGGAGAGGTTGCCGATGTCGGCGGTTCCCCCCGTCGATTCGCTGATCTTCGTCTGGATCATGCGTCGGAACCCGTCGGAGGACAGAACCACCGGGGTCAGAACGATCAACGCCGCGACCGATGCGATGATGCCGCCGATCAACACCCAGGGCCATTTCCTTGTTCGCTTCCTTCCGGCCGCATTCTTGGGGCCGCCAGCCTGCGTTGCCATGTCGCTGCTCCTGTGCGCCGGGTTAAACCGGCAAGGTGTTGTGAATGAAAGAGTCATACGTTGAAGGGTTAGCGGCCCACGACGGCCCCGAGTCATGCGTCGGTGTTCGCAAGGACACCGGCGAAGCGTTGACAGGGGTACGCGCAGGCCGGGTATTCAGCCGCGAAATAGACTTCCCTCTGGGACGCCGACGCTGTAGGAGTAAGCGGAAGGCCACACCGGGCGGATCGCCATCGCGAGATCCGTTCGGGTCCCACGCGGTCAGAGCCAGTTGAAACGGCGAATGCATGACCCTGTCCCAGAGGTGGGCCGGTGGCTCCGTTCGGTCGTGGAAGGTCACTTCCATTACCATGGAGTCCCGATGAACGGACCGGCGCTGGCGGTCTTCCGATTCGAGGTCGCTCGGCTCTGGCCTCGCGCCTTGTCTCGGCGCAGCCAGCGCGGACGGGTCCGTTGGGATCGGATGCGCCGTCTGGTCGATCGGTACCTGCCTCCTGTCCGTAACTATCATCCTTATCCTTTGCATCGTCTTGGCGTTATCACCCAAGACAGGAGCCGGATGCGGTAATCCCGCTCGTCCGGATCCGTGGAGGGGGCGCCCCGTCAAGGGGCGTCCCTACTCCGACTGGGTCCAGTGGTGCGGTTTTCTGACGAGTGCCAAGCCTTCACCGGCGTCGCCAATGCCGGCTCCGGATGGTGGTCCATCTCCATTCGTCTTGCGACCGGGCACGCGCCGTCGGTTGCGGCGCGGGCATGTGTCCTCAGAAACTGTAGCGCACCGCGAGGTACGCGTTGGTGTTCTTGCGGAACTGGTTAAAGAAGGTGTGGTCTTCGTCGCCGAAGAAGACGTTCCCGCCGATCTCCACTGCGAGGTTGTCGGTGGCCTTGTAGTTGGCGATCGGGCGCATGTAGACGTCTTCGTCGGACGGCGAATAGTACGTGAACAGCGACAGGGTCAGGTTCTGGTTCATCAGCAGCCTGGTCAGTCGCAACGTCAACAAATGACGAAACTCGTCCCGTGCGGGCATGCCCTCGGGCTGACTGGCCCTGTAGTTGCCGTAATCGAGCATCTGTTCGACGTAGTACTGGAGACCGGCGGTGAAATCGCGTCCGATGTCCTGGGCATAACCGACGAGGTAACGCATCTCGGCGTTGTTGATGAGGAAGTCGTCCCCGCGGCGGTCATCGACCGAATCGTAGTAACCCACTTCGACGTTGCCGATCCCCTTGCCGATCGCTCCGCGAAGGCTGGCGCCGTATACGTGCAGCTCTGGAAAGATCGCATCGGTCATGGTCTCGTTGAACCCGCCGGGACTCTTCCAATAGCCCCAGTACCCGTAGAACGCCAGTTCGTAGTTTTGGATGTTGCGATACACGCGAAGGGCCAGCTCATCGTCCCTGAAGAACCTGCGTCGTCGCTCGGTGCCGAGCTTGTCGTCCCGGCCGGCCCTTTCTCCCAGCACGGGGTTCCAGTAGCTCAATCGCTCGCCGCTGATGAACCGGTCGGAATCGAACTCCGGCGTATACACGATGTCGAGGTTGGCCCAATCGGCGAACAGGCTGATCTTTGCCGCATCGGAAGGGGCCTTGAGGTACTCCGTGTCGCGGCCGATGAAGAACGATTGCCAGTCCTTGGGGAACAGATCGTTGATGAAGACCAGATCGCCCGTCCCCCAGGTCAGGACCTGTCGGCCCAGCTTGACGTCCATGAAGTCGGTCGGACGTCCGAAGATGTTCGCTTCGCGCAGGTCGAAGACGGCTTTCTCTTCCACACCGTCGCCGTAGACGTCGCCTTTGACCTTGATGTCGCCCCAGTCGCGCATGCTGAACAGATCGAACTGGTAGCGTGCCTCCATGATCGACAGGTCCTTCTGGTGCGGATCGTTCTGAAGCCGGGAACCGGCGCGCACCTCATAGAAGCCGTGGTACTCGGTGTCGATCTTGTCGAGGAACTCCCGGATCGGGTTCTCCCTCGGCGGCTCATCCTGCGCGGCGACGACCGCAGAAAACGTCGCCGCGAACAGGACGGCGGCGAACATCATGCGCGGGTTGACAATCATCTCATGGCCTCCCGAGGGGGTCTGCGGAGGTAGCGTTCCTCGAAGATATCCCCGATCCCGATGTTGTATTGGATGTCCGTGAATTCCATCTCGGTCTGTCCGCCGGTCCTGAGGTCTTTGACGACCGACTTGGTGACCGTGGGGAAGTCCTGGATTACCTTGACTTCCTTCGATTCAATGACACGGTAAAGCTGGCCCTGCTTGTCGTAGAAGTCCATCTTCATCGGCATGTAGTTCTTGCGGTCAATCGCCACGGTGTAGTAGCTGAACTCGACCTCGTCGGGTTTCTTTGGCACGTTTCTGACGATGAACCGGGTGTCGGTTGTCTCGATCAGCTCGTGGGTGTCCTGATCGAGCCCCCGTCCGGAGACGTCTTCATAAACGAAGTCGGAGCCGACGAAGCTGGTTCGTTTGTCGCTGGCGGCGATTCGGCGGACCAGATCGAGGGCCGGCAAGTAGAGCCAGCGATCGTCGTCTCGACCTTCGCCCGTGCGCTTCTGAACCATATAGACCATTCGGCGGACGTCGGACGGGCGCTGGAAGTACACGAAGTAGTTCTGGTCGCCGCCGTCCTCGACGTCCTTGCGAAGAATGATGAACTCGCGCTCGCGGGTCTGGCCCGCCTTGTTGGTAATGGTCATCTTGACCTTGGCCTTGCCGTCGTCGGCCTGATAATAGGCGGCGATATTGGCCTTGGTCACAATCGTCTGGATGTCGGGCACATCGCCCTCGGCCGCAGGCACGCCAGTTGCGGCAACCAGACCGAGAATGATAGAAACCGACAATACAATGAAGTGTCTTGAGCGAAACATAGTATACCTCCGTTTCATCTGTATCAGCCTTTGACTCCGAGCTTCCTCAGGAACGTCATCATCGGACACCAGTTGGTGAACGCCGATTGAAGCAGGTTCAAACCGACGAAGCCCGTGAACCACAGCCAATAGGGGGAATGGTAATGCGCCAGCAGAACGCTCGCAATCACGAAGAAGCCGGCAATTCCTCGAAGCATCGTTTCCACCGTCATGATACACCTCTCTATTCGTTGACTGGCTTGACCTTATCCTGCTGAGCCTTGGCCATTCGACAGGCCTGCCGGCGCGACATGATGCCGCAGGTCAACGCCGCCAGCGGTATGGCGATCAGGCCGAGCACGGCCAGGCGACCCAGGCTCATCTCCCAGTTCTGGTGGAGGTTCAACGCCACCAGCACTACAGCCGCCACGGAGACGATCATGCAGAACACACAGTTGCAGCCGGGCGATTGCGGCGTTCTGGCGGGTCGCAGCAGCCGGTGCTCGCCAACCCTCAGAATCGCCGGCAGGATCATCAGGGTCACAATGCCCGACAGCGCCATGATCGCACAGAGGAAGATGCCAACCGTCTTGTACGGAACCAGCGGGGCCGCCAGCAGAGGCATGAAGCCGATGGCGATCACCAGGACGTTTCGACTGATCGCCCGCGCCGGTTCGCCGAACATCTCGGCCACACTGTCTCTCCACGACCCGGTCTCGGCATAGGTCATCCGCGCCCGTTCCAGGAAGTGGATGGCGAAATCGACGGCCATCCCCAGTGTCAGCGCGCTGAGCACCGCCACGGGCATGTCGTAATCCTTGCCGACCAGGCCGATAATCCCATAGATGACCACGATGGTGATCGACAGCGGGATCATGCTGATCAGGCCCCACAGAGGCGAACGGAACAGGATCGCCATCATGATGAAGACGATGATGAAACTGCCCAGCAGGGATTGGAGCATGCCCCAGACCATTTTGTTCTGCCAGATAATGTTGATATAGGTCAGACCGGCCCAGTCGTGCTCGATGGGCACGGGCGGCGGCGTCTCGGCGAAGAATCGGTCCACCGCCCTGACGACCTGCTCCATGTCCTTGTTGTCGCCGCTTCGGAGCTGGAGCCAGAGGTTGGCCTTGTCGTAGTCGTTGGTGACGAAGTGCCACAGGTCGTCGGGTGTGTGGCTGCTCTGGAACTGGATGAGGCACTGGGCCACGGCCGCAGGGGCATCGGGAATCCTGTAGTTCTCGATCCGGCCGTCGATCAGCTCCTGGTGCACCTTTTTGACGATGCCCGCGATCGAGTTGGTCTTGCCGACCAGGCCGGTTTCTTCCAGGTAGTCCTCCAGTTGCGCGATGTAACGGAGGGCTTCCGGCTGCTTGAACACCTTGAGCCGCTCGGTCTCCATGTCGAAGAAGTCGATCAGTTCGTACCAGACGCCGGCTGCCTCCTGGGGCGCCGAGGCCTCCTTCTCCTGGGCGTACTCGCCGAGCCTCTCAAGCAGTCCGAGTCGGGTCAGGTTCTTCGACGCCTCGGCCAGGAGGGTCTTCTCTGCATCGGCGAGTACGGCCGTGGCGACGGGCCCGTCCAGGGCGAGCTCTTCACCCTGTCGCAAGAGGCGGTCGCGAAGACCGTGCACGTATTCTGTGTCGGCTTTCGGATCGCTCGCATCGGAGAGGACCAGATACGCCTCGTAGGTCCCCGCGAAGTGCTTGTTCAACTCGACGTCGGCGATGCGGATCGGATGGCTCCGGGCGAACCACTTGATGGGGTTGTCGTTGATCTGGATCCGGGTGATGCCGTAAAGGGCCACGGCCACAATGATGACCATCGCCACGAGAATGGGTTTGGCCGCGGTGTACGTGAGCTTGCCCATGCCGTGGAGCACGTGGGTCAGCCAGGTTTGCTTCTGCTCGTGCACGGCGGCGGCGCCGAAGTTCTCCAGGGAACCCTCCTTGAGGAACATGACATACGCGGGGATGAAGGTGATGGTGCAGGCCCACGCCACCATGATGCCCGCCGCGACGAAGATTCCGAAGACCTGGACCGGGGGGATGGGGGTTAGCGCCAGCGAGGCGAACCCGGCCGCCGACGTCAGCGAGGTGTACAGCATCGGCATGAACAGATTGTCCATCACCTCGAGCATCGTCTGACGACGGCCCTTGGCCTTGGTGTACCGGTCGAAAAATTCCGACAGGATGTGCACGGAATCGACGACGGCGATCGGCATGAGGAAGATGGGGATCATCGAACTCATGATGTGGACCGGATACCCCAACCCGATCAGCGCGCCCATCGTCGAGACGACCGCCACCATCGCCACAATCATCGGCGAGATCACCAACACGAGCTTGCGGAAGAACACCAGCATCAACAGGAAGATGACCGTCATTGCCAGCGGGGCCGAGATCGCCATCTGTACGAACATCTCGTAGCCGAACGTGTCCTCGGCGACGGGCAGACCGGTGATGTGGTATTCCTCGTCGCCCTCGAACTCCGCGATCTTTGTGTTCAGCGCGCGATAGACCCTGTGGCTCAGGTCTTTGTGAGTCAGCGGCAGATACAGGGCGACCGCCTTGCCGTCGTCCGAGACGACGGTGCCCTTGAGCAGCGGATTGGACATGGCCTTGTCGCGGATCTCCAGCGCCTCAGCGTCTGTCTCGGGGGGGCGGGGCATCAGCCATTCAAACGTGACGACGCCGGGGCCGCCCTGGCCGATGTGGTCGACGGTGGACGGGGCCATCAGATCGACCTCGATGACGCCGATCTGACGGTTCGGGTCCTCCTCGCTCGGCCAGCGCAGCGTTCGTGCGTATTCCGTCAGTTCGTAGATGTTGTGAAGCGAGACCGGATTGAACACCCCGTCGGGATGCGCATCGTTCACCACGCCGACGACCACCATATCGGAAAGGACGAACTCCTCCTTGGTTTGGTCGTGGAAGAGCCGCACCGGCTCGTCGGAGGCCAGCATGTTCTCCGGATCGGTGTCCACCTGAATGCGCGGGATCAGCGATCCCAGCACGACCGTGGCGACCACCATCACCGCTGTAACCAGTCTGTAGTGGTTCAGCGAAAAATCGGTAATCCTGTGTTTCATCTTGCTTTGCTCCTTCGGCAATGATCGTGGACGCATCGGAGCACACGGACTGCATCCTTGTTTTCGATCCGATAGAACACGCGGGCCCCCTCGCGGCGGGAGCTGAGAATGTCCTTGTCCTTCATAATACTCAACTGCTGGCTCGTGACGGCCTGTCGTTCGCCCAGGGCCTCGGCGATCTGGCCGACGGACATCGGTCCGGCCTCCAGCACCTCGACGATCCGGAGGCGGATCGGATGGCTGATCGCCCGAAGCATGTCAGCCGTATGGTCTGCCAGATTCTTGTCCATATGCACACCCTAAAGATATTGAAGAATAGAAATATAATGATATTACTATATGGCTTGGTCCGTGTTCAGCAATACAGGGAAAACCCTCGGGTGTGTATCGGGGAAAACGTAAATGCCCAAGGCCCCGTATCGACTGTGCTGGTCGGGAATGGTTGCAAGAACGAGGAGATCTTGAAGCTTGGGGTGGACGTCTCTCCGGAAACCGCCTGCATGCCGTTCAAGGTGTACACCGGCCACTTCATCAAGGCGGCCAGGGAAGGCGTCCAATACGCGGTCATGGTCAACAGTTGTGGCACCTGTCGACTTCGGTACTATCAGGGGATGCAGCGGAAGCTCCTGGGAGACATGGGTTTCAAGCTCAAGATCTTCAGGATCGGCGATATCGGCATCGATGTGGGTTCGATCAGCACCAATCTGATCGTCACGAGTTCCGCCTGCAAGATCCTTCACTCCGAATACGTGCGTGCGGACGGCAAGCCGATTCAATCCACTCAGAGGGCGCTGGCGCGCGCCGCGGATTCACTCGGAGATCATCGGGGCTATTGTCGGCGCCGATGTGATCAAGAACGAGATCACCACGCATGCACGGGCGGCGATCCATCTGCATCCCGACGTCCGCACCATTCTCGAGATCGGCGGCCAAGACAGCAAGATCACGCTTGTCAAGGACGGCATGCTCGTTGATTTCTCGATGAACCGGACATCATGATGGGCCTTTGCATGGCAATGGTCCGGAATTATCTCAGCAATGTCTGTCACGGCAAGAAGATCACCCCGCCAATCGTTTTTCCGGGAGGAGTCAGCGCCAACAAGGGAATCTGCCGGGCCTTCACGCAGATCCTGAAAGAGGAGATTATCGTACCGAAGTGCCATATGGTCATGGGGCCTATGGGGCCGCGTTGACCGTCGCCAAACACCCAATTGAAGCACCGCGCTTTCGCGGGTTTGCCTTGACAGAATCGGATTTTCAGACCCAGAGCTTCCTCTGTGAGGATTGCCCGAATTGCTGTGAGGTCGTTGAGGTTGTCGATAGCGGTGCCTTGATTACCCGATGCGGAGAGCGTTGCGGGAAATGGGAAGAAATGTCCCTTGACTCGTAGCCTGTAGCGGGAGGCGGACCCGACGGGATGCGAGACTACAGGGGCGACCGCGCGTCGCCAGTTTCTCATGGCCGGTGACCCATGGCGCGGACATAGGGCGCCGTGCGGTCGGTCGCGTCCGATCCGGGCCGACTATCGTGTGGACAAGTCGATGGAGACGCCTTCGCCGCCGTGGGAGACGCTGTGCGCCGGGCGGCTTTCGGCCGGTGTGCGGCGGCGCATGGAGAATGTGGGGCCTTCTTGGCCCGGATCGAGGATTTTCTGCAATATCGTCGCGTCGGTAAGCGTCGAAGAGACCAGAATACGCTTTGCGGCGGCGGTGTATCCGCGTACAATGGACCCAGCGGGCCGTCCGAAGCGGTGTATCGGTGGTGTGAGAGAATCTGTTCGATGGAGATGAGTCTGTGACGACTGAATGGCGAAGGTGCTTCACGTTATGCGGGGCGGGGCACGCCATCCTGTTGACCTGGGGGCTCTGCGGCGTTCTCGTCGTGGGCATGGTCGGCGGATGCAGTCGCGAGTACTATAAGGCAAAGGCCGACGAGGAAGTCTACAAGATACTGGAAGACAAATGGCAGGACGACTTCGGCCGGATGGCCAACTACCGGATTCAAGACGCCGATCCGAATGAGGTGGCGGCCCTGGAGGTGGTTCCGCCCGGCGGCGTGATGAGTCTGGCCGGGGCGGTGGAGATTGCGACGCGCTTCAGCAGGGAGTATCAATCGCAGAAGGAATCGCTGTATCTTTCAGCACTCGATCTGACGCTGACGCGGCATCGGTACGCACCGCAGTGGTTCGGTACGTTCGATGTCACCTATGCCAAGAGCGCTGCAGGCGAAGACGTCACCGCGGGGGCCTCCGGCGGCGTCAATCAGACGTTTCTCTTCGCCAGCGGTCTTCAGATGACCGGTGGGTTGGCGGTGGACTGGGCGCGGTTTCTCAGCGGCGATCCGCAGACAACGCTGGGCTCGGTGCTCACCAGCACGCTGGCGTTCCCCGTGTTGGGTTCCGGGGCGGGCCTGTCGGCATGGGAGAACCTGACCCAGGCCGAACGGAACGTGCTGTATCGCATTCGTTCCTTCAATCGCTATCGGCAGACCTTTGTGGTCTCGGTCATCAGCGACTATTATCGGGTCTTGCAGCAGCGAGAGAGTGTCTCGATCCAGGAGGCCAGCTATCGACGACTGGTGGAATCGACGAACCAGTTGCGAATGGAGGTCGAAGTGGGCCAGCGGCCTGCGTACGATCTGGGCGAGGCCGAGCAGCGGCTGTTGTCGGCCGAGCAGAACCTGGTCTCGGCGCGCCAGCGCTACGAGCAAACGCTCGACCGGTTCAAGATTCGTCTGGCCCTGCCGACCGATGCTGATGTTTCGCTGGACCCGAATGAACTGACGATGCTGGCCGATCTCGGGATCACTCGGCCGGAGTACACCGAGGCAGACGCCACGGAGCTGGCCCTGGAGCGGCGGCTGGACCTGGCCAACACGCGGGACGGGCTCTACGATGCGGAGCGGAGGCTGGAATTGGCCGCCAAGGGACTGGGCGTGCAGTTGAACCTGATCGGCAGCGCCAACGTCGCCTCCGAACCCGAGACAAAGTTCGCATCGCTCCAGTTTCACGAGGGGCGTTATCGGCTCGGACTGGAGGCGGACCTGCCGCTGGATCGCAAGGCCGAGCGCAACGCCTATCGCGAGGCCCTGATCACTGTGCAGCAGCGGTATCGCAACTACGACGAGCAGGTTGATGAAGTCAAGCTCGGCGTGCGCCAGGCGTATCGTGACCTGGCAGAGACGGCTGAGAGTTATCGCATTCAACAGATCGGTCTGAATCTGGCCCAGAGACGGGTCGAGGTCGAGAAGCTGTCGCTTCAGTACGGGCGGGGCACCGTGCGACTTCTGCTCGATTCCGAAGACGCGCTTGTCCGGGCCCAGAACGACGTCCTGGGCGCTCTGGTCGATCATATGATCGCCAAGCTGAGCTTCTTTCGGGATATTGGGGTGCTGCAAGTCAGACCCGATGGCATGTGGGAGCAGACGGCACAATGAGACATGAACAGAGCAGTCAAGCGAAACCGACTTCGCCGCGTCCACGTCATCATACGAAAGGGGCCGGACGGCCTGCGAAGCGGCGCTGGGTCATTCCCCTGGCCTTCCTCGTCATTGCCGCCGGCGTCTCGGCGCTCGTAGCTTCGATCAAGCGAGATGCGGGCGCCGCCAGTGTGTCCGGCGGCACGTTTACGGCGCGCTGCGACGACCTGGTCATCACGGTCAGCGAGGGCGGTAGCATTCGCGCGCACAAGTCGATCGAGTATCGATGCGAGGTGGCGCGCCGGGGCGCCGAAGTGACTATTGTGAGCATCGTCCCGGCCGGCACGTACGTCACGCAGAGAGACGTGGATGACGGCATGGTCCTGATCCAATTGGATTCTTCGGCGCTGGAAGAGCAGTTGGTTCGTGAGAAAATGGACCTGGCCACCAATGAGGAAAACGTGGCCAGCGCCAAGGAGTCGTACGACATTCAGGTGATCCAGAACGAGAGCGACATCGCGGACGGGCGGCTACGGGTCCGGTTTGCCCTGATGGATCTCCAGAAATATCTGGGGGCTGAGTTGGCGGAAAGGCTTACGCGAGACGCCAACGACACGACAGACCTGAGCCGGCACGTCGCGCCTCTTCTTGCGGAGGTGCGAGAGAATCCGACACTGCTGGACGGGTCGGCCGCCGGGCAGGAATTGAAGCGGATGAATGATGACATCGTGCTGGCGGAGGGGAATCTCCGGACCGCGCAGGCGAGGCTGGCCGGCACGGAGAAGCTCCACGACGCCAATTATGTCAGCGATCTGGATTTGCAGGGAGATCAGTTGACGGTCGTCAATCGCGAGTTCTCCGAGCAGAACTCCAGGGTCAATCTGGACTTGTTTCTCCGCTACGATCTTCCCAAGAACGCCGAACAGCGGTTGAGCGACTATATTGAAGCCGGACGTCGGCTGGAGCGAACCTACGCTCAGTGCCGCGCGCGGCTGGCTCAGGCCCAGGCCCGGCTGGCCAACGCCCAGGAGCGTTTCCGGGCGCAGCAGTCTCGGGTCGACGAGTTGGAACGCCAGATCACAAACTGTACGATTCGGGCCAAGGCCCCCGGGCTGGTCATCTATGGGACCGGCGGCAGTGCCGATGCCTTTCGTATGATGCGCGGCCGGGGCGGCGGCGGCAGCGGCATCATTGCCGAGGGGGAGATTGTCCATGAGGGCCAGACACTGATCTCCATGCCCGACACGGCTGTCATGGTGGCGGAGATCAGCGTTCACGAGACAGAAGTGGATAAGGTGGCTCGGGGACAGTCGGCCACCATTGTGATGGATGCGTTTCCCGACCGTGTCCTGCACGGCCAGGTGCTTGAAGTGGCACCGCTGCCCGATCAGACGCGAGGCTTCATGAACCCAGATCTGAAGGTCTATACCACGTTGGTACGGATCGACGGGACGCATGATTTCCTTCGAACGCGGATGTCTTGCAGAGCGGAAATCCTTGTGCGCGAGCTGCACGACGTCATCATCGTGCCCATCCAGGTGGTGGCCAATCGTCAGGGGCGGAAAGTCTGCTACGTGGCGACGCCACAGGGCCCCCAGCCACGTGAGGTGCAGACCGGCGCCTTCAACGACACGTTCGTCCAGATCGTCAGCGGCCTGGAAGAGGGTGAAGAGGTGCTGATGAATCCCCCGTTGTTCACCGAGTCGGCCACGGCTTCGTCGTTCCGCGAGCGCCCGCCGCGGCCCGTGCCCGGTGCGACCGATGCTGACGCCGCACCATCGGGAGGGGCGACCGAGCCACCGGAAGCGATGGAGGCGCCTGCTGAGGAGGGCCAGCGGATGCGACAGCCCAGATGGCCGCGAGAAGGCATGGAGATGCCGGGTGGCGGCGAGATGACGCCGGAACAGAGAAAGGAGATGATGGAACGTCTGCGCCGTGAAGTGGGTGAGATGACGCCGGAGCAGCGCCAGCAGATGATGGAACGTTTCCAACGTCAAGGCGGCGGTCGCGGCGCACGCGGCGAGGGTCCGGCGGGCCAGGGACGAGCGCCGAGTGGTGGAGCGGATCCGATGCAACGGATGCCGAGCCCGGCGCCGCCAACGGATTAGGACTCCAGAACCAGACAAGGCCGAAGGAATCAAGAGGCGATGATCGATTTTCCTCAAGAATCCGGATTCGATACGGACGGTCCCATCCTTGTGATGGAAGACCTGTGCAAGAGCTATCAGCTTGGAAGCACTGAACTGCGGGTGTTGCGCGAGATCAACCTGGCCATCGAGCGTGGCGAATACGTGGCGATCATGGGACCGAGCGGTTCGGGCAAGTCGACCCTGCTCAATATGATCGGCTGTCTCGACCGGCCGACCAGTGGAGACTATCGCCTCGGGGGCCAGAGTGTCTCGACCTTGGACGACGACGAGTTGTCCATGATCCGCGGCGCCCGCATCGGGTTCGTGTTCCAGTCGTTCAATCTGGTCGCGCAGTTGAACGTGGTCGAGAACATCGAAATCCCGATGTACTACCAAGGCTACTCCGAGCACGAGAGTACCGAGCGGGCCCGGGAGTTGGGCAGGATGGTGGGTCTGGGGGATCGGCTTGGCCACCGCCCTTCGGAGTTAAGCGGCGGCCAGCAGCAGCGCGTCGCAATCGCTCGGTCATTGGCCAACAATCCGCTGATCATCCTGGCCGACGAGCCGACGGGCAATTTGGATTCATCGAGCGGGGCCGACATCCTCGCGATTCTCGATCGTCTTCACAACGAGGGCAAGACGCTCATCGTCGTGACGCACGATGAGCATATTGCCACGCGGGCCGAGCGGGTAATCCGGCTCTTTGACGGATACATTGATAAGGACGAGTTCCACAAACGATAGGACGCTATGTTCCTCTTTCGCCTCAAACGTACGGTCAAGCTCGGCTTCAAGAGCCTGTGGATGCACCGTCTGCGTTCTACGCTGACGTCGTTGGGGATCATCTTTGGTGTCTCGTCGGTGATCGCCATGCTGGCGATCGGAGAGGGAGCCAGCCGCGATGCGCAGGAGAAGATCGCCCAGCTTGGCAGCCGAAACATCATCATCAAGACGGTCAAACCTCCGGAGGAGCAAGCTGCCGGGGGCCAGCAGCAGGCCTTGTTGGAATATGGCTTGACCTACAGGGATGCCGAGCGGTTTCAGAACGGCATTCCCAACGTGCAGGTGATTGTGCCGAACCGGCGGATTTCGCAGCAGGCGCTCTACCGCAACCGCCGGGTATCTCTGGAGTTGGTCGGGACCGTGCCGTGGTACCCCGAGATCTCGCCGACGCGTTTGAAGTTCGGTCGCTTTCTCAGCACCACCGATATGCACTACAAACAGGGGGTTTGCGTCCTCGACGCGCGTGTGGTCGAGGAGTTGTTTGCGTTCGACGACCCGATCGGTCAGGATGTCAAGATCGGTGGGAACTACTATCGCGTAGTGGGCATCGCTACCGAACAGAGCCAGACGCCGGCCTCCGCCGGTCTGGAGTCCAGGGACGCAACGGGGGCCCGGAGGGCGACCGGCGCCAACGTCGGCGCGATGTATGTCCCCCTGACGACGGTGCGGGCACGCTTCGGCGAGATGTCGTTGCAGATGTCGTCCGATACCGGCCAGACGCTGGAGCGGGTCGAGTTGCAGGAGATCATCGTCCAGGTCAGCGATATCGACATGGTCATGGGGACGCGCCAGAGCGTTGAGACCCTTCTGGCCCGCTTTCACAGGAAGAACGACTATGAGATCATCGTTCCGTTGGAGTTGATGCGGCAGGCGAAAGACTTCCAGCGGATCTTCACTATTGTTCTCGGTTCCATCGCGGCGATCTCTCTGCTGGTGGGCGGGATCGGCATCATGAACATCATGATGGCCACCGTCAGCGAGCGGACGCGTGAGATCGGCATTCGTCGGGCCCTCGGGGCTAAGAAGAGGGACATTGTGATCCAGTTCCTCTCTGAGACGCTGATCCTGACGTTCTCCGGCGGCATTCTCGGTATGGCGCTCGGTGCGTTGATTCCATTCCTGGTGACGCACTTCGGCCAGATGCGGACGGTCATCACAGGCGGTTCACTGGCTCTGGCCTTTGGCATCAGCGGGGCCGTCGGCGTCGCCTTCGGTCTGTATCCGGCCTATCGCGCCGCCAACATGGACCCCATCGAGTCGCTGCGGCACGAATGAGCCGGGTTGGCCTGCCGCGGCTCAACCCGTGAATGGACTGGTGTCGTGGCGAATCTCCGGCCCTGATTCCTTCTTCATACCGGGAGGCATGGCCAGGCCGCTCTGGCCCTGCTGGTCGCGGAAGTCGGTGATGATCTTGACGGCTTCAGCCGGCTCGTCGGTTACGGTGAACACATCGAGGTCTTCCGGCGAGATGTATTCGCAGTTCCCGAGCATCGTGTCCCTGATCCAGTCGATCAGACCGTCCCAGAAATCGTGGCACATCAGGACGACCGGGAACTGGATCTGCTTGAGCGTCTGAATCAAGACCAGAGCTTCGAAGAGTTCGTCCATCGTCCCGTAGCCGCCTGGGAAGACAATGAACCCGTGCGCGTACTTGAGGAACATCACCTTGCGCACGAAGAAGTAGCGAAAGTGCAGGGAGAGGTTCTGGTAGTCGTTGGGGATCTGCTCCATCGGCAGTTCGATGTTCAGGCCAATGCTGGTCCCTCCGGCTTCGGCGGCGCCCTTGTTGGCGGCCTCCATGATGCCGCCACCGCCTCCGGTGATGACGCTGAACCCTGCCTGGACGGTCTGCGCGGCGGTCTGCTTGGCCATGGTGTAATACGGGTGGTCGGACGGCGTTCGAGCCGAGCCGAAGATCGAGACGGCCGGCCCGACGGAGGCCAGCTCCTCGAAGCCCTCGGTGAACTCGGCCATGATCCTGAACATCCGCCACAGATCCTGCACGGGTTTATCGGGAGTGTCAATCATTTCAGTCATTTCCGGTGATTCGGGTTGCCATTCGTTTCATTACCACCGGTCGGGCCGGTTCGCGGCCGGACAGCAGGTCGCGATCGGGCATGCCGGGCAGTTGGGCTTTCGGGCCTTGCAGACGTTACGGCCGTGAAAGACCAACAGGTGGCTGAAGAGCGTCCAATCCTTCTTGGGGACGATATCGGCCAGATCGAACTCGAGCTTTACCGGGTCCGAGTTATCGGACAAGGCGAGCCGGCGCGACAGACGGATCACGTGCGTGTCGCACACGATTCCGGGAATGCCGAAGGCGTTGCCGAGCACGACGTTGGCGGTCTTGCGACCGACCCCGGGAAGGGCGGTCAGCGCGTCCATCGTCTGGGGAACCTGCCCATGGTGTTCAGCGGCGAGCCGGGTGCAGGCGCCTTTGATGTTCTGCGCCTTGTTGCGGAAGAACCCCGTGGTCCGGATATCCTCCTCGATTTCCTTGACGTCGGCGTCGACCCAATCGGAGACCGAGGTGTACTTCCGGAAGAGGTCCTTGGTCACGATGTTGACGCGCACGTCGGTGCACTGAGCGGACAGGATCGTGGCGATCAGCAGTTCCAGCGGATTCGTGAAGTTCAGCGCCACCTTCGCATTTGGATGGGTCTTGCGCAGAATCGGAAAGACCTCTTTGACGCGCTGTTTCGCCGCCTCCTTGTCGAACTCGCGGGCCTTGGCTTTGGATGTTGTCTTCGTCGGTCCAGGGGCCTTGTGTTTCGCCATCTACTTCGGTCCCTCCGGCAGCTCGTCGAGCAGATCGATCAGTTCCTGTTTGTCGAAGATGCCGCGCAACTTGCGGACCTCTGCGTTCGGCAGCACGACGATCGTCACCGGGACATTGCCGGCCTCCCCGTAGATCTGCTGAAAGTCCCGGGTCGCCGGATAGTCGATCAGCGTCGTGTCGGCCATGATCGGCAGGACGTTCTTGCGCTCGATTCGCTCGATGACGTCGGGATCGTGGTAGACCCTTCGCTCGACGATCTTGCAGTTGGTGCACCAGTCGGCGGTGAACTTCAGCAGGACGGGTCGCCCTTGCGACGTCGCACGGCTGACGGCGTCGCGGTCGTACGATTGCCAGTCGATGGACGCTCCCTCGGGCGGTCCCCCGGCCGGGAGCAGCCAGACGGCGGCGCCGACGGCGATCAGCAGAGCGACGAGGCGGACGAGTCGCCTCTTGCCGGCGGGGGTCGCGAACCCCACCCACGTCCCCCACATCCAGACGCAGAAGCTGAAAACGATGCCGTAGGTCAGCACGTTCAGGAGGCGATCCTTAGGCAGGGCCGCCAATGTGAGCTTGGCCGCGATGAGAAACAGCAGGAATCCCGTCGATTTCTTGAAGATCTCCATCCACGTCCCCGGCTTTGGGACGCGTTCCAGCAGCGACGGAACCGAGACGATTACGGCATAGGGCAACGCCATTCCCACTCCCATCAGGATGATGGCGGTGCTGCTGACCGCCAGGGGCTGCGTCTGGGCCCAGACCAGGACGAAGCCGAGCAGGGCCCCGCTGCACGGCGTGCTGAGAACGCCTGCGAAGAACCCCATGCCTGCGGTGCCCGGAAGGCCGGAGCCCGAACCCTGTTGGCTCGCCAGCGCCGAGGGCAGCGAGATCGTGACCACGTCCAGCATGACCAGGCCGAACAACACGATGGCCAGGAACAGCACGATGACCGCGATGGGGTAGCGGAACAGGCTGTTGAGGTCGAGGACCGCGCCGGTCGAGAGGTTGATGACCGCCGAGACGAGGGCGAACGCGGCGAAGAACAGGACCACGCCAATGCAAAATGCCAGGCCGGTCGCAAGACGGCTGCCATCGGATCGCTTGGATTGATCGATCAGACGCATCAGGATCAGGGGGATCACCGGTAGTACGCAGGGCATGAGATTGATCGAGACGCCGGCGACGATGGCCAGCAGGTAGTAGACCCCCATGCTGTACGGCAGGATCGCCTGCCGTTCGGCCGTCTGCTCGCTGTCGGGGCGGTCGGCCACCGACACAGATGGAGCGGCGGCCGGTGGCTGCGCGGCGCTTTCAGCCTGCGCCAATCCGGACACGGTTCCAGCCGAGAAATCGACCCGTGCGGTCAGCGTCCTATCAAACGGAGGCAGACACAGTTGGCTGGTGCAGGCCATGCCCGTGATCTGCACGTCAACTCGCACCGGTTCGGTCGGAACGGACACCAGAGGTACGGTGACGTCAAAATGGCCCGCGAAGACCTCCACTTCTTTCTCGAGGCCAACGTCATAGAACATCTCCCACGCAGGGAAGACCGGTTCGCCGAACTCGATTCCTTCCGCGGACGGACGGACCCTCAGATTGAACGGAGCCGCCGGGGCCGTTTCGGATCTTGCATAGTAGTGCAGGTCGTCGGTGCCCGAAAACACCATCGCCAGGTGCGGCCGTCCATCGATCCGCACGACATCCAGACGAACCCGTGAGTGCTCGTCGTCAACGCGGGCCAGCTCTATGCCTTCGGCGCCATTCGTGCCGAAGGCCAGCGACCCGAACAACGCGATCGCTGCGGCACACGCGAGAATCAGCCTGCTTGCCTTCATTCTGGGCATCTCCGCTGAACCTGAAGGAAGAGATCAGAGTGTCATTTGGACGACTCCTTCTGTGTCGCCCTCTGCTCGGCATCGTTGTTGCCGGCGTCGTTGTTGCTCTTCGCTTGCTCGGCGGCGAGCAGATCGCCGACGGTAGGCCTGTCCAGTTGCCCGCCTGCCAGGATGAGCTTGACGTCGTCGGCGTCAAGTGTCTCGTACTTGAGCAGGGCTGTGGCGATGCCCTCGAGGCGCTGCTTGTTCTCTTCGATCAGTTGCTTAGCTTGGGTGTAGGCCTCGTCCATGATGCGTCGGATTTCGGCATCGATGGCCTCGGCGGTTGTCTCGGAGTACTCTCGTTCGGTTTGCAGATAGAAGCCGGTGTCCCGGGTGCCGTCTGGTCCGTAGCTGACCGGCCCGAGCCGATCGCTCATACCCCAGGTCAGCACCATCTGCTTGGCGATCCGCGTGGCCTGCTCGATATCGGACTGGGCGCCGCTGGAGATGTCATCGCAGAACATGGTCTCGGCGATGCGGCCTCCGAAACAGATCTTCAGCAGGGCTATGCAATATCGCCGGGTGAACATCGTGCGGTCTTTTTCGGGCAGGGCGAACGTTGCGCCGCCCATCGGGCCTCGCGGGATGATGCTGACCTTATGAAGTGGGTCGGCATCCTTGATAAGGGACTGCACGAGGGTGTGTCCGGCCTCATGATAGGCGGTGATCTCTCGTTCCTTGCTGTCGATGACCCGGCTTCTCTTGGCCCGCCCCCAACGGACCTTATCCCGAGCTTCTTCGAGATCGGCCATTTCAATGAAGTCCTTGTTGGACATCGTTGCGGCCAGGGCCGCCTCGTTGATGATTGCGGCCAGGTCGGCGCCGCTAAACATCGGCGTGCCCCGGGCGAGCCGGTTCAGGTCCACGTTCGGTCCGATCTTGACCTTCTTGGCGTGCACGCGCAGGATCTCGGCCCGGCCCTTCAGATCGGGCAGGGGCACGATCACCTGACGGTCGAACCGTCCCGGTCGGGTCAAGGCGCTGTCCAGAATGTCGGCGCGGTTCGTCGCAGCGATGACGATTACCTGGTCGTTCGTATCGAACCCGTCCATCTCGACCAGGATCGCATTGAGCGTCTGCTCCCGTTCATCGTGACCTCCGCCGACGAAACTGGCGCCGCGCCGGCGTCCGATCGCGTCGATCTCGTCGAGAAAGATGATGCAGGGGGAGTTGTCTTTGGCCTGTTTGAACAGGTCGCGCACGCGCGAGGCGCCGACGCCGACAAACATCTCGACGAAGTCGCTGCCAGAGATGCTGAAGAACGGCACGTCGGCCTCCCCGGCAATGGCCTTGGCCAGCAGCGTCTTGCCGCAGCCGGGCGGGCCGATCAGCAGCACACCGCGCGGAATGCGTCCACCAAGCCGCTGGAACTTCTTGGGGTTCTTGAGAAACTCGATGATCTCACCGACCTCATCTTTGGCCTCTTCGATCCCGGCCACGTCCTTGAAGGTGACTCGGATGTGGTCCTTGCCTTGTACCTTGTGTCGGCTGCGGCCGAAGGACATGAGCATGCCGCCGGCGCCGCCCCGCAGGTTGCGGGCGAAGAAGAAGTAGAAGAAGCCCACCAGGAGCAGGATCGGCAGGACCCAGTTGATCAGCATGATCAGCCAGACCTGCTGTTTGGTGTATTCCCACTTCAACGCATACCGTGAGTCTTCGGCCGCCTTCTCGTCCAGGCTCTCGATTATCGCGTTGAGCTGTTCTTTCGCCCCGCTCTCCGGTCGATAGTTCACCTGGAACGCCAGCGACTTCTGATCGGGGACCGCACCCTCTTTGAACTTGCCGACGATCTGCGTGTCCCCGATGTCGATCTGCTCGACGTTGCCCTGTTCAAGGTGCGCGCGGAACTCGTCCCAGCGCAGCGTGTTCGTCGCCAGCCCCTGCTGGAGCATCATCATTATCGTGAAAACGATCAGGGCGATGATGAGCCAACTGAACGGACCTCGCCGATAGCTCGGCAGGGGTGGCTTCCGGTTCAGGCGCTTGTTTCCGTCGCGAGGCGATTGCGGCGGCCGATGATCCGAGTCATTCTTCATATCGTAGCATTCGATTCCGTGTCTGGAAGGGCGCCTGCCGCTGATCGGTTTGCCAGACAGCCCCTGTTGCGCACATTACCACTTGGTTTCCATCAATTCTACGATCCTCTGAGCCAGCTTGTTTGCCGCCAAGGCCGAGGCGTACGTGAAATCCTGATTGAGGAAGTCGGAATAACTTGCCGCCGCCGTGACGGTCCTGCTGTCGATCATAAGCTCTCCGGTGTCGAGGTTCTTCCAACTGACCACGGCGGTCAGCACGACCTCTTTCTCCAGCGGCCGGGCCAGTTCGCGCTCGATCGTCAGCGAGGATTCGGTGATGGATACCAACTGGCCGCTCATAACGCTGTCGGCGCGATCCGTGCTGGAGACGATCTTATAAGGCGTTGTGGCCTCGATTCGCTTGGCCAATGCATCGGTCAACGTATATTCGACTCCCCGGCGAAAGCTGCGATTGTCGAACATCTCCACGCGTACGCTACGGATGTTGTCGGGGTACAGGGTCCGGTTTGAATAGCCGCCGACACCGTTGCAGCCCGCCGAACCGACCAGCATGAGGATGCCGCCGGCCAGTACGAGAAGCGCGCGGGGTCGATTTGTATGCGCCCTATTCTTCACGATCCTGCGTCCTGTCGAGCAGTTCCTGACGGGCTTGGGCAGCCAATTCGGCCCCTTCGGTGTCGGGCCAGTTCTCGACGACCATGTCGTAGTAGAGATGGGCCGCCGTGATCTTGTTCGTGCGATGGTAATACCGGCCGATCGTATACTGTTTGTAGGCCATCTGCTCGTCGATCTGCTCGAGCTTGGCGGGAATGTCATGCTTGGCAGCGTCCTCTGGATAACGCATGGCAAACCGCTCGTAGTAGGTCTTGGCCGTGACCAGCTTCGAGGCGTCGAGAAGCGGCCGGCGTTTCTCCGGGGGCTTGTTGTAGGCCGCAAGATTGTTCTCGGCCATCTGGAGGATGGCTCTCTTGCCGACCGGGCCCATCTCCCAATACGAGGCAATCTCCGACCATTTCAGGTAGGCCTCGATATGCTTGTCCCTCGCTTCATAGTGTTCGGCTACGGCGATCGCCGCCTTGAGCCCGACGCCGTTGGGCTCGTGTAGACCGGCTCGGTCGCTGATCCGTTCCATGATCTCCACACCCTCGGCGTATCCGCGAATGCGAAATATGCCCAAGACGGTCTTCCTGCGACCGCCCAGATACGCGTTGCCGATCTCGAACAGGCGATCCATGACCGACTCGGCGAATTCGCTGTCCGGATAGTCCTTCAGCAGCTTTTCGTACTTCGCCGTGGCTTTTGCATAACGGTCTCTCCAGTACTCTCGTTCGCCGAGCGCGTACAGCTCGAGGTCAGGTCCAACGCGCTGGGGGAAGTCCTGCTGGAGTTGCGCCACGGCGTCCTTGACGTCTCTGACGCGAGCGGAACGGACGAAATCCTTGAGTTCGGAGATCGCCAACTGATACCGCTCCTGCGGATCAGCCGCGACCGAACGCCACTCTTTGCCGTCCTGGAGCCGCCATGTTTCGGCGGCTGTTGCGCCCGAGCACAACAGTGCCATCCAGATGAGCCAGCCCGTATTTCGCACCCTGTGGTTCATTGTAGCTCGGTTCGTTATCCGTCGCATGGAAAGGCGCTTCTCATCGCCTCAAACGAGTGCCATTATACCGGCCGGGTTGCTCAATGCAACGCACACTTTCAAATATACGGGGACCGCAACCTGCCTCCCATCTCGGACGATGGGGCGGCCTGATTTGCCTTTACCGCCCCGCGTAGGTGCGATATAAATAGCTCATGGGCGCGGTTCGGGGGCCCGACCGTTTCGTCGATCGGTATTGCTGGCGCTCGAGTGTGAATGGCCCTTTGTGAAGGCACCGAAAGAAGGAGGTACACCATGAAGCGATATTGGGTACTGCCCGCTGCTGTTCTCACAATTGCCGGTGGGTTGGGTTGCGGCCGGGCGCGTTTGTCGAAACTGACGCCGGGAAAGCAGAACGTGCGTCAGATTCCCGTTGCCGAGTACGTCGACAAGATGAAGGCCGGGTGGATCGGCCAGATGGCTGGCGTCGGGTGGGGCGGGCCCACCGAGTTTCGCTACAACGGGGTCATCATTCCGGAAGACGAGATGCCCGAATGGAGGCCCGGACTGATCAACCAGTTCCACCAGGATGATCTCTACGTCGAGATGACGTTCCTGCGGACGCTGGAACTGTACGGGTTCGACGTATCGATTCGCCAGGCGGGCCTCGATTTCGCCAACAGCGGCTATCAGCTCTGGCATGCCAACAAGGCCGGTCGTGACAACCTGCGCAGCGGTATCGCGCCGCCGGATTCGGGCCATCCCAAGTTCAACAAGCACGCCGACGACATCGACTATCAGATCGAGGCGGACTTCGCAGGACTCATCGCTCCCGGCATGCCCAACGTGGCGATCCAACTGGGCGAGAAGTTCGGCCGACTGATGAACTACGGCGACGGTCTCTACGGCGGGCAGTTCGTCTCGGGCATGTATACCGAGGCCTTTTTTGAGACGGACATCATCAAGATCATCGAGGCCGGACTGCGCTGCATCCCAAAGGAAAGCCAGTATTACGAGTGCATCACGGATGTGCTCCGCTGGTACAGGCAACACCCGGACGACTGGACGAAGACGTGGCAGTTGGTCAACGAGAAGTACCATTTGAATCCGGCGTATCGCCGCTTCTCGTGCACCGGCCCGGATTCCGATTTCAACATCGACGCCAAGATCAACGGGGCCTATATCGTGATCGGGCTGCTGTACGGCAAGGGTGATCCGGACCAGACGATCATCATCTCGACGCGTTGCGGCCAGGATTCGGACTGCAATCCGTCCAATGCCGCCGGCGTCCTCTTCACCACCATCGGGTTTCGGGACCTGCCTCAGAAGTACAAGATCGCGCTTGACCCCTGGGGCAAGTTCAGTCACACGCCGTACAATTTCCCCACGCTCATCCGTGTCTGTGAGGACCTGGCCCGTGATGCCGTGGTCAACTCCGGGGGGAGGATTCAGAAGAACGATCAGGGTGAAGAGTATTTCGTCATTCCCGTGCAAAGCCCTCGGCCCAGCCGTCTGGAACGGTCGTGGGACCCCGGTCCGGCCGACGAGACGCGGTACTCCGAGGAGGAGATGGCTCAAATCACGGCCCTGCTCGGCAAAGACCTGTCCGAGGCGATCAAGAAATTCGCTCCCGGCTGGAAGGTGGTCCGCTGCGGCGAGGAGATGGATCCTGGGCTTCGGAAGGAGCTGCGCGGACGCCGAAACGTGCTGGTGACCCATCCGTTGAACCCGGAGATCGGTTGTGTCATCAGCCGGACCGTCGAACTGCCGGCCGACAGAATGACCGTGCTCAAGCTCGTCGTGGGCCACGACCCGCGCGGCGACTGGGACCTGATCGTCAAAGTCGATGGAAAGGAACTCCTGCGAAAGACGATCGGTCCGGAGACGACGATGGTGGGCTGGACCGATGTGGCCGTCGATCTGACGCCGTATGCGGGCCAGACGGTGAAGATCGAGTTGGTCAACGAGCCAACCGACTGGCATTTTGAGGCCGGCTATTGGGGCGAGATCTCGCTCTTGAATCGGTAGGATGCCGGCGCGCAGCCGGGTGAAATGGTTGTGACGCGCCTATTGGATAGAGCGACCTCTTCTGGTACGATGAAGGCGGTTTCGGCGTCGCCTCTGTCGGTAGCTGGGGGCGTGAGCTTTGCTGTAGGGGGATCGGATGTCGAAGAATCTGGATCGTCGGACGTTTCTCAAAGGTTCACTGGCGGGATCGGCCGCGTTGGCGTCGGCGATCAGCCTCGAAGAGCGGGCTTTGCTGGCGGCGATGCGGGAGGGTCCGCCTCGGTCGCGGGGCCCTGCCGTCGAGGGGATGCCAACCGGCAAGATCGGCAACGTGACCCTCAGCCGGATCCTCTGCGGAGGCAATCTCATCGGCGGGTACGCCCACAGCCGCGATCTGATCTACGTTTCATCCCTCCTGAAGCACTATTTCACCGATGAGAAGATCTTCGAGACGCTGCACCTCTGCGAGGACTGCGGCGTCAATACGATCAACGCAGGCACCAGTTCGCTCCGTGTCCTCAAGAGGTACTGGGACGAGCGGGGCGGCGAGATTCAGTGGCTGGCCCAGTGCGTCCCCTCCGTGGACGATCTGACCGGCGACGTACAGAAGGCCATCGATGCCGGCGCGACCGGGGCCTATGTCATCGGCAATGTGGGCGACCAATGGGCGCGGGCCGGCCGGGTGGATCTGATCGGCAAGGTGGTGGAGTTCATCAAGCAGAGCGGGATCATCGCCGGCGTCGGCGGCCACGAACTCGAGACGATCAAGGCGTGCGAGGAGGCTGCTCTGCCGGTGGATTTCTACATGAAGACCCACCATAGCACGAATTACTGGTCCACACGGCGACCCGACCAGCACAAGGACGTGATCGACAACTACGCCATCGACAACTACTGGGACAAGCACCCCGAGCAGACGGCCCGGTACATGCAGAAGGTCGGCAAGCCTTGGATTGCCTACAAGGTGCTGGCGGCCGGAGCGGTCCATCCCAGGGACGGTTTCCGATTCGCCTTCGAGAACGGCGCCGATTTTCTGTGCGTTGGGATGTTCGATTTTCAGGTGCGTGAGAACGCGATCATCGCCAGGAACGTATTGACGGGTGCGTTGAACCGGTCCCGTCCGTGGCAGGCTTAGATTTGGAGTGACGGTATGGCAGACAAGCAAGTCGATCGACGTCAGTTTATCCAGAAGTCGGTGGCGGCCTCGGCTGGAATGGCCCTGGGGCTGCACAGTTTCGAGGAGCAGAATCTCCGCGCCCAGATGGCCGAGGGCGGCGGCGGGGCGGCCCGGAACCGGGCCCAGCCGAGCGCTGCGCCGACGCCCACCGGGAAGATCAAGGATCTCACGATCAGCCGGATGTTCTGCGGCGGCAACCTCATCGGTGGATGGGCCCACAGCCGCGACCTGATCTACGTTTCGAGCCTGGTCAAGGCCTATCACAGCGATGAGAAGGTCTTCGAGACGCTGGCGCTGGCCGAGGAGATGGGCATCAACACAATCCTGGGCAATCCCAGCGCCGACCGCGTGCTCAATCGCTACTGGAACGAACGCGGCGGCAAGATCCAGTTCATCTCCGACTGCGCTGCCGGAAGCAATATCAAAGAGGGTGTCAAGCGTTCCGTAGACAGCGGGGCGCATGCGGTCTACGTCCAGGGTGGGCTGGCGGACATGGCCGTGCGCGACGGCAAGACCGATCTGGTCGGCGAGGCCCTGGAGTACATGCGGCAGTTCGGTGTGCCCAGCGGGCTCGGCGCCCATGATCTGGAGACGATCAAAGCCTTTGTCGAGGCGGGGTTCAAGCCGGACTTCTGGGTCAAGACCCTGCACCCGGACAATTACTGGTCGGCCACGGCACAGGAGAACCGCAAGCCGTTCGATGCGGTGGGGCCCTACGGCCAGAAGCACGGTGAGCACCACGACAATATGTGGTGCCGCAATCCCGCTGAGACGATCGAGTACATGAAGGCCCTCAAGGAGCCGTGGATCGCCTTCAAGGTGTTGGCGGCCGGGGCCCTGCACCCGCGCGACGGGTTCAAGTTCGCTTTCGAGGGAGGCGCGGACTTCATTTGCGTGGGCATGTTCGATTTCCAGCTTCGCGAGAACGTGATCCTCGCCCAGCAGACACTCGCGGCCGATCTGCGACGCGAGCGTCCCTGGTGCGCCTGACGCCCAGCGAACGGTTGGCCTTGGTGAAGGAAGAAAAGGGGCCGGGCAACTTCATCGTTGCCCGGCCCTTTGTTGGTGACAGATTCACCCGGCGCACAGGTTTGGTTAGAAGGCCTTGTGCAGGGGGACCGTTCTTCCGGCCAGCCAGGCGATCTCGCCGTCGGACAGGGCACGATCGTAGACGCGCACCTCATCGACGGCTCCGGGGAAGAATTCCTCGTTGTCCTGGCGCTTGCCGATATGGAACGGGCCCGGCGTGTTGACGTTATCGGCCTCGTCGCTGCCGATCAGCATGCCGTCGCCGTACCACTTGACGGTCGTGCCGTCAAAGGTGGCCGCCAGATGGTGCCATTCCAGATCGATCGGGAGGATATTCCGCTCCCAGCCATGTCGGTGCAGGCCGTAGTAACCCAGCGTTGCGTTGGCTCCACTGTCGCCGACGGCCTCGATGTCGAAGTGCTGGCCGTTGGTGCCCGGTCCGGTGAAGCCGAAGATGTTGGTCCAGGCCGGGATTGTGGTCGTGTCGGCCTTGGCCCATCCGGAGATGGTCCTCGGCGCATCGCCGGTGATCCCGACCGTCTCGACCACCACATAGGTTCGGAGGCCGTCGAGCGTGATGGCCTGGCCGTCGACGCCGGCGGTATACGTCGCATTGCCCTCGACCGTTCCGTGGAAGCCGTTGCCGGAACTGTCGTTGACGTTGCCGTCGAAGGCATACCGCGCGACCAGACCGACGGTGTCCGGCTCGACCGGAGTGACGAATTCCGGTTCCGTGGGGTACAGCCGGATGTCGTCGATGTAGACAATGCCCTCGGCGCCGGCGCCCTCGATGCCGATCGTCAACTTCGTGACGCTGCTGAGGTTGATGCCCACCGTCGAGAGATCGACGTTCCACGGCTGCCACGCGCCTCTCGTGATGTCGGCGGCATCGCCGTCATAGGGGACCTTGGTGCCGTTGATCTTGAGGTACAGTTGTCCCGTATTGCCCGGATCGCCGTAGAAGTACAGCGACAGGGTCTTGATGCCGCTGGCCGTCCAGTTCTGAGCGGGGAAGGTCCGCTCGGCCTCGGCGATGGTCAGGCCGTTGGTGTTCTCGTAGAACATCGGCATGGACTGTCGGCCGCTGTGAACGATGCTCTGCTCGGCAAACGGCGCGACCATGTGACCGACGGTCGAGCCGGTGTCGTTGACCCAGCCGTCGAGCCAGGTGTCGAAGATCGCCTCGCCGGCTTCGATGTCGTCGGTGTAGCTCTCGAAGTCTTCCACCACCGTAAACGCCCGCGTCGCAAAACTCCAGAGGCTGCCTTCCCAGGCGCCGATGGCCTCGAGGTCGTTGACCTCGACCACCTTCCAATAGTACGTGGTCGCCAGGTCGAGCACTCCTGGAGCGATGCTCGGCTGCGCAGAGGTGCCCAGCAGCGGCAGTTCCTCGGCGTCGACGCCGAAGTACACTTCATGGGTCGCGGCTTCGCGGCCGGCCCGCCAGCTCAGGACGGCATCGGTATCGACATTGACAGCGCCGTCGGCCGGTTGCGGCTCCCGCGCCTGGACGGGGATGTGGGTGAAGCGGACTTCGCTGAGTCCGTAGCCCAACGTACCAAAGGCGCTGTTGACGGTGAGCTTGACGTACTTGGCCGGTATCCCGCCGAAGTCGATGACCGAGTTGTAGACGTACGTCGCTCTGGCGGTGGCCTGGTTGAGGTCGTAGTCGCCGAGGACCGTCCACTCTTCGCCGTCTGTGGAATATTCCACCGTGACGTTCTTGAGGCCGAAGCCGAGCATCATCTCGAACTGGACGTTGTAGTTCCAGACGAGGATTTGGTGGAGCTTGTAGACGGCGTCGAACTCAAACTGGAGATACAGATCGGAGCCGTCGGCCGGTGCATCGGCCGACCACATGTCGTATGCATCGACGGAGTGCTGGTCGGCTTCGTTGAGGCCGGAACCATCGACGAGTTTCTCCGGACCCGACGTTTCATCCGATTCGCCGTTGCTCGTGGCGATCACATTGGCGATCGCATAGGCGAACGGTTCGACCTCGAAGCGCCAGACCTCGCCTGTGAAAATGGTGTTGTCCGGCGCGGCATTGACTTCATCGACTCGCCAGAAGTAGGTCTGGCCGAACTCAAGACGACCGGGATCGTATGTCGTGGCCGTCTGACCCTGACTGGCCAGCACACCCATCGGATTCGTACGGCTGGCGTCGTTGACGTCGTCGAACGACGTCCCGAGGTAGACGTCGTGCGTCGCGGCCGTCTCGCCAGGCGTCCAGCTCAGGACGATCTCACGCAGTACGTCTGTCGCCTCGTCGGCTGGCACCGGATTGCTGGCCAGCGCCGGATCGAACAGGCCGCCCATGATCGCCAGAATCTCGGCGTCGGTCAGTGCCCGGCTGAAGAAGCAAACGTCGTCCAGCGAACCGCCGTTCATTCGGCGCGCCACCCAGGAGGTACTGCCGTCACCACCAAGATGCGTGGGGCCGTCCCAGGCAATGGTTCCGTGAGTAACATTGTTGACGGCTGACGCCACGCCGTTGAGGTAGAACGTCGCCTTGTCAGGCTCGACCGTCACCGCGCAGTGGGCCCACTCGTTGAGTGGATGCAGGACGTTGCCGCGGAAGCTCCAGGTGTTGGAGGCGTCGGCCCAGTGATAGGCCAACTGCCGGTCGGCCAGCAGGTTGAAGCCGGAGGCGGGACCGGGGTCGCGGTGCATGATGATCGACGCCCATTCGGGCTGTGCTGAGGGGGCATACAACCAGCCGGCCATGGTGGCCTGACTCAGCGACAGGCCCATCGGCTCAATTCTGACCAGCGTTGGCCCGACCAGCGTAATGGCGTTGCCGTAGATGCCCGTCGTCCAGACGGGATCCCCGTTGACGAACGCACCATGATTGCCGTTCGGCGACGAATCGGCCACGACGGTGCCGGTTCCCTCGTCGCAGGTCCACCAGCCGATGAGGGCCGGGTCCTTGAGTGGGTTGAACGCTTCGGCGACGCCGCCCTGGAGCAGGGCCAGCGACACGATCAGAAATGCGAAACAGGTGCATCGCTTCCACATAAGGGATTCTCCTTCACAAATGACCACTCAAAACCGTGCTCTGACCACACATCAGGGCTCTCTAATTACCCCCCGTGCTACCACGACGATTCACTTGCTTCGGCCACCCGTGCAGGAACAACGGGTTATCGCCCATCTACCCCCTCCGGAGATTCCACGAGATGGTATCGGCCTGATCACCTCCTTCCTTTAGAGGACCGGCGACGCCTGGTGCCGGCAGAACGGACCCGGCATGTGTAGAGATCGCGCATCCGTCGCCCCCTCTACCTTCTTTGGGCCACGCATACACACCCTGCCTCGGTCCTCCCACACGGACTCCACATGCGATACTGAACCTTCCGAGGTGTCTGCGGCGTTCGATCCCCCGACCGGATCGAACGGTGCAGAAATACAACTCCTCACGATGCCATATTTATACCAGAAGAGAAAGTCGTCTGCAATCGAATTTTCTCGGACTTTCTATGGTCGGCTCGAGGAGGGCGGCTGCGATGGCTGGCAAGATGAGAGGGGCCGGACAACCTTGTGTTGTCCGGCCCCTCTTGGTTGCATAGAACTGCCTTGGAGAAAGACCGGCTTAGAAGGCCTTGTGCAGGGGGACCGTTCTTCCGGCCAGCCAGGCGATCTCGCCGTCGGACAGGGCACGGTCGTAGACGCGGACCTCATCGACGGCTCCGGGGAAGAACTCCTCGTTGTCCTGGCGCTTGCCGATATGGAACGGGCCCGGCGTGTTGACGTTATCGGCCTCGTCGCTGCCGATCAGCATGCCGTCGCCGTACCACTTGACGGTCGTGCCGTCAAAGGTGGCCGCCAGATGGTGCCATTCCAGATCGATCGGGAGGATATTCCGCTCCCAGCCATGTCGGTGCAGGCCGTAGTAACCCAGCGTTGCGTTGGCTCCACTGTCGCCGACGGCCTCGATGTCGAAGTGCTGGCCGTTGGTGCCCGGTCCGGTGAAGCCGAAGATGTTGGTCCAGGCCGGGATTGTGGTCGTGTCGGCCTTGGCCCATCCGGAGATGGTCCTCGGCGCATCGCCGGTGATCCCGACCGTCTCGACCACCACATAGGTTCGGAGGCCGTCGAGCGTGATGGCCTGGCCGTCGACGCCGGCGGTATACGTCGCATTGCCCTCGACCGTTCCGTGGAAGCCGTTGCCGGAACTGTCGTTGACGTTGCCGTCGAAGGCATACCGCGCGACCAGACCGACGGTGTCCGGCTCGACCGGAGTGACGAATTCCGGTTCCGTGGGGTACAGCCGGATGTCGTCGATGTAGACAATGCCCTCGGCGCCGGCGCCCTCGATGCCGATCGTCAACTTCGTGACGCTGCTGAGGTTGATGCCCACCGTCGAGAGATCGACGTTCCACGGCTGCCACGCGCCTCTCGTGATGTCGGCGGCATCGCCGTCATAGGGGACCTTGGTGCCGTTGATCTTGAGGTACAGTTGTCCCGTATTGCCCGGATCGCCGTAGAAGTACAGCGACAGGGTCTTGATGCCGCTGGCCGTCCAGTTCTGAGCGGGGAAGGTCCGCTCGGCCTCGGCGATGGTCAGGCCGTTGGTGTTCTCGTAGAACATCGGCATGGACTGTCGGCCGCTGTGAACGATGCTCTGCTCGGCAAACGGCGCGACCATGTGACCGACGGTCGAGCCGGTGTCGTTGACCCAGCCGTCGAGCCAGGTGTCGAAGATCGCCTCGCCGGCTTCGATGTCGTCGGTGTAGCTCTCGAAGTCTTCCACCACCGTAAACGCCCGCGTCGCAAAACTCCAGAGGCTGCCTTCCCAGGCGCCGATGGCCTCGAGGTCGTTGACCTCGACCACCTTCCAATAGTACGTGGTCGCCAGGTCGAGCACTCCTGGAGCGATGCTCGGCTGCGCAGAGGTGCCCAGCAGCGGCAGTTCCTCGGCGTCGACGCCGAAGTACACTTCATGGGTCGCGGCTTCGCGGCCGGCCCGCCAGCTCAGGACGGCATCGGTATCGACATTGACAGCGCCGTCGGCCGGTTGCGGCTCCCGCGCCTGGACGGGGATGTGGGTGAAGCGGACTTCGCTGAGTCCGTAGCCCAACGTACCAAAGGCGCTGTTGACGGTGAGCTTGACGTACTTGGCCGGTATCCCGCCGAAGTCGATGACCGAGTTGTAGACGTACGTCGCTCTGGCGGTGGCCTGGTTGAGGTCGTAGTCGCCGAGGACCGTCCACTCTTCGCCGTCTGTGGAATATTCCACCGTGACGTTCTTGAGGCCGAAGCCGAGCATCATCTCGAACTGGACGTTGTAGTTCCAGACGAGGATTTGGTGGAGCTTGTAGACGGCGTCGAACTCAAACTGGAGATACAGATCGGAGCCGTCGGCCGGTGCATCGGCCGACCACATGTCGTATGCATCGACGGAGTGCTGGTCGGCTTCGTTGAGGCCGGAACCATCGACGAGTTTCTCCGGACCCGACGTTTCATCCGATTCGCCGTTGCTCGTGGCGATCACATTGGCGATCGCATAGGCGAACGGTTCGACCTCGAAGCGCCAGACCTCGCCTGTGAAAATGGTGTTGTCCGGCGCGGCATTGACTTCATCGACTCGCCAGAAGTAGGTCTGGCCGAACTCAAGACGACCGGGATCGTATGTCGTGGCCGTCTGACCCTGACTGGCCAGCACACCCATCGGATTCGTACGGCTGGCGTCGTTGACGTCGTCGAACGACGTCCCGAGGTAGACGTCGTGCGTCGCGGCGAACTCGCCAGGCGTCCAGCTCAGGACCGTATCGCGAGGGACATCGGTTGCCTCGTTGTCCGGCACGGGGGCCGAGGCCGCTCCGGGATCGAGGCCACCCTGCATGACAAACAGGATCTCCTCGTCCGTCAGCGCTCGGTTGTAAACGCGGACGTCATCCACAGTACCGGCGAAGAACTGATCGGCCGCCGCATGTCGGCCGAACTTGAGGCTATTGCCTTCGGCGGATGCGGGTCCCGATGGAGCACTATTCGTAGTGATCAACTCGCCGTTGCGATAGGCTTTGAGTTCCTCGCCATCATACGTCCCGGTTATGAAGTACCATGTATCCGCGTCGACAGGCCCGTAGCTGGCGGCATTCCAGCCACCAGCGTTCGTGGCGATGGCGGCCTGATACACAGTGTCGCTGTGGTTCCAGTTGATTTGATAGTTGCTCTCGCGATGGACAGGGCCGCTGGGTGAATCCCCAGAAGGAGCGGCCGGACTGGTTACCCAGGCACTGACTGTCCAGGCGGCCAGATCCTCTGTGTATCCGGTATCCACGTAGTCGGCGGCGCCATCGAATTCAAGCGCGCCGCCAAGCCAGCCGGTGACCCATTGCGGATCGCCCTGCAGGGTGCCATGGTTTGCGTTTGGCGAGGAATCCTCGGCAATGGTGCCGGACCCATCATCCAGTTTCCAGTGACCGACAAGACTGCCATCGGTGTTCGGGTTGAATGCCCCAACGGCACCGCCCTGAATCAGAACCAGCAATACGATCAGGAAGACAGAGCATGTACATTGCTTCCACATAACCATTCTCCTTCACTCAACACTACTGAACCGGCGCCCTGACCACATGTCAGGGCGTCCATCCCCCCGGTGCACGGCTCCTGCTTCGGCCTGTGCGCGCAGCCCCACGGGCCATGGATCACCAGGGATGCCTTCGGTCGGGTCACCTCCTTCCTGTAGAAAACCGGCAACGCTTTGCGTCGACAGAACGGCCCCACATATGCGGCCACCCTGCATTCGACGCCCCCTCTGCCTTTTGCGCGCCAAGCACATACACTTCGTCAGGCTCTCCGACGCTGAGCTATGTGCGATTTCGGGCTTACTGAGGTGTTTCGAACCCCCCACCGGATCGGACGGTGCAGAGATACAACTCCTCACGATCACATGAGATTATAGCAGAAGAGGGGCTCGGTTGCAACGTGATTTTCTCGGACCCTGCAGGGTCGCGGGGTCGGCTCGAAAACGGATTGAGCGGGCCCGGGGGTTGCCGGCGTTCACGCCAAGCCGACCGATCCGAAGGCGAAGTAGAAGAAGTAGCTGGTGCCGAACTCGCGGATCAGCAGGTTGAACGTCGCCTGTTGATTCTGCGGCGTCATGGAGGCGCGGATCTGAACGAATCGTTGGTATCTCCTGATTGTTTCAGGACTTATACTCAATGAGCCCATGTCCGGTTTCTGCCTTTGGGCCGCGTAATGGATCAGGACGGCCTCCTCATAGAGGGTGGGGGTTGCTCGGTATCCCAATTCGTCGAGGCGGTGCAGGTTCTCGCTGACCTTCTCGAGCTTGCCGGTCAGCAGATAGCAGGCCATGAGGTACTCGAAGGCCATCTTATTGCGCGGGTTCCGCTCCAGCAGCTTGGCCAGGGTCCGTTCGAGGGGCTCGGCGGCGGCCACCGCCAGCGGGTCGTCCGGCATGCAGGAGCGGATTCGCTCGATGTAGGCGGCCCGATCGGGCGACAGGCCGCCGTCGAGATCGTTCAGCCACGGCTCGGCGGTCCCGTGGCGGATCGGGTCCCGTTTCAGGGCGTTCAGGTAGATCCGCGCCGTATCGGGCTGGCCTTTGACGAGGCTGATCTGCCCCAGCGTCTCCAGCACAGAGCCGAGATGGTCCTTGGTTGCCAGAAGCTCCGAGGCGAACTTCTGGGCCATGTTGGCGTGGCCGAGCTCCAGAAAGATGTCGCTGAGCTTGTGCAGGGCCAGATCGGACTCCCGTTGCTCGTGCGTAAGCAGTAGAGCGTGGGGATTCAGGGGAAACGTGAACATGTCGTAGGGCAGCCGGCCGGTGTGATAGAGGGCCCGAAGGACATCGTGATTGACGAAGACGTTGATCCTCCCTTTGGGCAGCTGGCGGCCGAGCGCCAGGACGTCGCCCCATCGTCTCTCGCACGCATAGTAGTTCGACAGGACATAGGGCTTGCGCAGTTCGTCACGGTCGAAATACAGCCCAAGGGCCATCAAGACGACGGGCACCGCGGCCAGGGCGGGCTTGAAGAGGGCCGCCCGGAACGACCTCTTGTGTTGTGAATCACCGTGTTTGTCGCGTCTTCTGGTCTTCTTCGAACGGCCGGCGGACTTCTGCCCTCTCCAGGCGAGCAGGCGGCTGCCGACAAACGTCGACAGCAGGGCCAGGGGCGCCAGCCCGTAGAGGCAGTAGACCAGGACCCCCAGAAATCGTCCGGCGCCGGTGACGACCGATGGGACGAACGGCGTCAGGATTGAGAACGCCTGGCGCGGGGCGATCAGGAACGCATATTGGGCGAGGCCCCAGACGACTGTGACGCTCGTCGGCACGATGAGAATGGCCAGCCTCCAGTCCCCACGAAGGAAGATCGCATGGATCACAGCCATCGTCGCGAACACCAGCAACGCCCCCGACCCGCCCATCCAGAAGGCGAAGGCAGCGATCGCGACATAGGTCGCGATGCGAACCCAGGTGCGGCCGAAGGCGAGTCTCTCGAAGCCAAGAGCCAGGACGAGCCCCAGCCACACGGCCAGGGCGGCCGGCAAGGGATGCTTGTAGTGGTTGTAGATCAACAAGAAGGCGACCGCCGGCAGGGCCGTCAGGGGGCCGCTGTTTGCGGCGCCGGCAAGGGCCAGATGCCGCCGGAGCGACTCGCCGATCCCTAAGCCCACCAGTACGATGATCGCGGCCCCCAGCCAGGCGTAGTAGTATCCCTGGGACAGCAGCCCGGCCACATAGAGGACACCGCCGCCGGGCACAGTAAGGCGGTTCAGCAGGAAGGCCCGGCCCGTGGCGAACAGCGGGGCATCCGGGAGGATCGTTCCATAACAGTGGTAGATCAGGTTGGGCTCGACAACCAGCCACAGGTAGAAAAAACACAGCACGAAGAACAGCAGGTTCTGCGGAAGCCATTGGGCTCTGAGCGTCATGCTCTTGCTTATCCGGGCCTGTGTGGTTTCCGCCATCGCGGACTACTCCCGTTCCAGCCAGGGATCGGACGGCACCGTCTTCGGGCTGGCCCCTGTGATGGGGATGTCGGTTGTGATGGACGGCTCGCCGCGGGCCGCCTGGGCGAGCCGCCACTTGCGCGCGTTGACCGGTCCGGTGATCAGTTCAGGGGTACTGTATGTCTCAAGGAGCGAATCATAGGTGGCCGGGTCTTTCTGGGGCACGACGAAGGGTTTGTGCGCCGTCCCGGCCTCGTCGATGTAGCTCAGATACGTCCGGGTGAACAGGCCGCCCTGACGTTTGCTGCTGAAGGCGATCCAGCGGCTGTTGCTCGACCAACTGTGCCACGACTCGGAGAACTCGCTGTTGATCGCCAGCTTGCGGTACCGTCGGGTGGCCAGGTCCATGATGTAGAGGTTGCTGCCGGGCTGATAGACGGGGAAGCAGCCGTAGTCGCACATGCAGAACAGCAGGAATCGCCCGTCCGGCGAGACCCTCGGCAGAAGGATGCTCAGGCCCGTCTCCTCGGCCGATAGGACGGTTTCCGCCTGGCCCCATTGGCCCGTCTCGATGTCGTAGGCGATGCGCAGAAGATCGTACTTGAGATTCTCATAGTTGTCGGGCGGCACCTTGTTGCGGTCCTCCCAGAGGATCGGGGCGCTGCAATAATAGAGGAACTTGCCGTCCGGTGACCACGCCGGATAGGTCTCGAGCCGATCCTTGTCGGCCAGTTCCGACGGAGCGGTCGTCGTGCGGCTCGCGACGTCGTAGCAGGCCAGCGCTGAGTCCAGATCGGCCACATCCCGCACCTCCATCGCCCCAGCGCGGAAGAACTGAATTACCTTGTTGATCGAATACACCGCGACACGACCGCTCGGGTGCCACGCCGTATAGCCCCATTTGGCGCCGACTTTGTCAATGTTGCCGTCGCGGGCCACCAGCGTGTGGCTGCCATACGTCGCGCTGCGCAGGCTGATGGAGAAGGTGTCCGCGTCGTTGTAGGCGAAGCTGTGACAGTTTAGGCACCCTTCGCCGAACGACCGGCCGTGCAGAACGACGGATGTATCGAAGCCGGCGAGGTTCCGCTGATAGATGCCGATGTCCTTCCACCAGTTGTACAGGGGCTTCATGAGGCGGAACACGAGCGTCCCGTCGATGTCCTCTTGGGCGATGGTGTTGGTGACGGGTAGGAAACGCCGCCATTGCCGGTCCTGGCCCTGGACGTAGACGTCGAAACGCAGTTCACAACCCCGGTTGGCGTTCAGCAGCTTGCGCCATGGACGAGCCGGGAGGCGCATTTGCCCCATCTTGCTGAACGCGGTGACCGGTTTGCCGCGTTGCGAATGGACCTTGAGGAGATACGCGCGGCCCTCCTCGCGGACCTGGAGATTCAGAGGGGCGATGTTGGGCGGGATGACGGTTCTCGAGTAGTCTGGGCTGAGGTCGGGCTCGCGCGCGACCTCGCTGTATTGGTCCACGATCCTCGGAGAGCAGGACGTTAACCAGAGGGCCGTCGCAAGGACGATGCCGCCGGCGACGCCCGTAACGACGAATCGTTTTCTCAACTGACTTGCCACGCAGGACGTCCTACTTCGACCTGTTCGATTGTGGTCTGAACTCTCTACCGCGACAGTCTGTCAGGTGTGGGCGGAGAATTCAAGCCCCAAAGGGGGCCCGGGCGCAACGAACTCGCCGAACGGACAAAAGAAGCCCCCGCATTTGATGAGGGAGAGGAAGCGAGACTTTGCGGGGGCCTGTGGACGTTCATATTGGCTGGAAGATAGCCCAGAAGAGCGGCTCGGTCAATACCCCTGTGGGGATTTCGTGGAGAATTTCCGACTTAGCCCGTGGTTGCCCGACTGACTGCTTCGGCAAGAAAACGCTTGACCGGATACGCGGCATGGGATATGCTCGCGCTGTTGATGGCCCCGTGTCAACGCACAATCTGAGGGTGAGTCTGAGCGACGGAGTCGGCCAGCGGTGGCTGAAAGGCTTGGTCTGCATACGCCTCGGTTCAAGCCGAGTGCAGGAGGAGCGGAATGATGAAAAATCGATGCGTGGTGGTCTGGATGGGCGTGCTGCTTGGTCTGCTGGTTGCGGGCGGCTGCAACGGCACGGCCACAGAGACCTCGGAACTGAAGGGCCAGGTCGACGAACTGCGGGCCCGTCTGAAGGAGACAACGGCCCAGAGAGATGCCCTTCGACAGGACATTGAGAAGCTCGAGAGTTCGCTCGGTCAGGCCGAATCCAGCCTGGCCGGCACGTCTGAGGCGCGCGACAAGCTGCAAGGGCAGGTGAAGGAGTTGACTGCTTCGCGCGACCAACTCGATGCCAAAGTGGACGAGTTGGCCGTCGCCCGGGTTGCGTTGCAGCAGAAGATCGAAGAACTGGACGGCGACAGAGCTCAGCTTCAGCAACGCGTCGGCGACCTGGCGAGGTCACGCGACGAACTGCAGGGGATGGTCGAGAACCTCGTGGATACACGAGGACTCCTGGAGAGGCAAGTGGCTTCGCTGAGCAGGGCACGCGATGCGGCTGTGACGGACGCCCAGGCGGCACAAGCGAAGATCGAACAACTGGGCAACCGTTTGAAGGTGCAGACGCAGCAGATGACGGATTTGCAGAGCCAGATCATCTCAATTCGCTCTGTTCTCGAGCAGTTACAGCAGAAGCTTGAGTAGACGCAATGATCTCCGCCGTCTCGAATATCATGACGAGGCACCGGCCGTAGCATTGATGGTGCGCGGAAGAGGGGCTGGAGGCGGCTAGGCGGGCTGCCGATGAGAGCCTGGGTTGACGTCGTTCCGCGAACCGATGGTCTGCAGTGAAGGCCGGGAGACCTGAGGATGCATGCGCGAGACAGCGACCGTGAGGTTTCGCGTACGACGAGAGGGCACGTCTCTGGGCCGTTGCGCCGGGCTGCAACGGCCGTGCAGAACTGGCCCCGCCTGGATTGTGCTGTGCACAGGGTGTTCACTGCGGTCTTCGCGTCCTCGTTCGATATTCTGCTGCGAGGTGTCTGTGGAAGTCACCGGCTAACCGCCAGCAGAGAAAGTGTCTTCCGTCAATGCGCTGAGCAGGGCGGCTGCATCTTCGCCTCTTGGCACAGTCGCCTCTTCTATCTGGTTTGCTTCTACGTTCGGCGTGCGCAGTGGCAGAGGATCGCGATGCTCGTCAGTCTCAGCCGCGACGGGACTACGGCGCTGCTTCCTCGCCGCATCGGTTGAAGGTGGTGGATATCAATCCGATCGTCGCCGCTGGCGAGGCGGTCAGGTGTGGTTGAGCTCCCGAGGGTCGCGTCCTTCCTCGATGGCGATGATCTTGCCGACGCGCCGTTGATGCCGCCCCCCACTGAACGGGGTGCTGAGCCATGCCTCGACGATCTTGCGCAAAAGAACCTCGCCGACTTGGTCGCCCGACAGGCAAAGAACATTCGTGTCGTTGTGGTCGCGCGAAATCTGAGCGCTGAGCTCGTCGTGACACAGCGCAGCCCGAATTCCCTTGACCTTGTTGGCCGCAATGCTCATACCCAGACCCGTCGCGCAGATCAGGATTGCGCGATCGGCTTGGCCTTCTGAGACGGCCTTGGAGACGATATAGGCCAGATCGGGGTAATCCACCGGCTGCGTTCCGTCGGTCCCGAAGTCGATGCACTCATGGCCCATGTGACTGATGATGGCTTTGGTCTGTTGCTTGGCATCAAAGCCCCGGTGATCGCTTCCCACTGCTACCTTCATATGTCGAGTTCACCTATTCGTGCCGTTATGGCGTTCTGAATGAGATCAGCGCACCTGTTGAAGCACTCCTGTGGTTGGCCAACCGGATCTGGGATCTCCACGTCGTCCGCCAATAACGAGCATCTGGTCCGGCCGTGGGGCAAAAGCAAGCGAACGTGCTCGCAATGGTCCCCTGTCATACCGAAAACAACATCGCTTGCCTCAACCAGCGACCGGGTCAAGTGCCGGCTTCTGTGGTTTGTTATGTCAACTCCCTTCAGGCGGCAGGCCTCAATCGCCCCATGGCTTGCCGGCACGCCGGCTAGGTCCATTGTGCCCGCCGAGATGACCTTGTAACCCTTCTGCGCCACTTCGTCAACGCCACATCCGAGTTTTTTCGCCAACTGGGCCCGGAAGAGCCCCTCGGCCATCGCGCTGCGGCACGTGTTTCCGGTGCAGACAAACAAGAACGTCACATTCGCCATCTTCTCCAAATCCCTCTTCGAGTAGACACCTTCGCGCAGCACCTCCACGCCGTCCCGTCCGACTCGGGCCACCGTGCTGCTCTGTTTGTACCTGCACGGACCGCCGTCCAGGATGACGTCCACTTGGTCTGCAAGTTCGGTGAGCACTTGGTCGGCCGCCGTAGCCGGCTCGCATCCGGCCCGATTGGCGCTGGGGGCCACCACCGGGCCGCTGGTCAGTTGCAGCAGCATGGCGGCGACTGGGTGCTCCGGACACCGAATCCCGATCGATCCGTTCTTGTACAGGATGTCGGACGGATCATCGCCGATCCGGCTTCTCTGCTCGCTCAGTTCGATCGGGTGCAGATCGAAGACCAGAGTCAAGGGGCCAGGCCAGGCGTGGCCGATCAGGTTCTCGACACGCCGGTCCGTTCTGGGGACGTATCTTCGATAGGCGTCACTTCGGCCGATGTGCAGGGTATAGTGCTTGTCGGCATCTCTGCCCTTGACGTCGCCCAGTCGCATAAGGGCCTTCTTGTCGGCCCGGCAGGCAATGCCGTAGACCGTCTCGGTCGGAAAGACCACCAGACCCCCGGCATCGATCACGTGGGCCGCCGCCTGGAGATGCTCGATATCGGCGTCGGAGCCGTCAAGTCTGATTACTTCGGTTGTCATGGCTTCCGACGATACAGCAAAAGGCCGCCTTTCGCAAGGGTGCTTGTTGAGAACAAAGGCCCCCCGCAGCGACCCGCCCACGGTCTTTCCGATCACGGCGACGGTCTGCTGAGGTGAACGATTCGGTGGTCGGGTCCGGCCGGGACGTCCAGCTCCATGCCCGTCGTGTCTGCGGCCGTCTCGGAGCGGGCCAACTCACGGCCGGTCGCCGGATCCCCGCCTCGGCCATGGCCCGGCGGAATTCGAGAATTCGCCGGCCGCCGCCCAGGGCCTGGTCCCGAGGATTGCGGAACTCGTGGCCGGAGACGCTTTGGGCGATGTCCACGTAGTCGTACCGTCGATCGGTGCACAGGGTCAGCGGGCTGAAATCGTGTTCGCACTCGCCGCCCCCGTCCTTGCGATTGGTCGAGGGCATCTCACCGATCATCATGCCCGAAGGGACCCGCTGCCGGGTGTACTCAGCCCAGAACCGGCTCCAGTCGAGGTGGGCCCGGCTTTCGTTGGCGATGCTGATCAAGATGTGGGGATACTCCGAGGCGATGGCCAGCAGGTGGTCCACGTAGCGCTTCTGCAGGTCGAGGACCGGCCGGATGTGCCTGCGGGATGGAATCGTGCTACAGAAGGGAGTCTCGCAAACACTGGTTGCAGGCGGTAGCACGCTTTCGTCGTAGTTGACATTGTTGCGAGGGTTGAACGGATGGGCGTTCCAGCCGGTGCCTGCTCCCGGATCATAGGCCCCGCCCGGTCCCATCGTGTATGTGGTTCATCGGATCGTACGGAAGGTACCGGACGAACCCACAGACGTGCCGACTGCCGATCTCGGCCATCACGGCGGCAAGACGGTCCAATTGCTCTTCGAAATCGACCGTTCCCGGCCGACTGATCGGGGTCCAGCTATGGTACCCGGTCGCGCCCAAAAGGAAGACGGGCGCATCCCCCCACGCCAGATAGTGCGGATTCTCCGGCCACGGCCGGATGCGGTCCCGCCTTTGCCGCGACGGTCGGAGACGGCGCTTGCAGCAGAGCCACCCAGTGGCCCTTGCCTGGGGGCTTTGACTCCAGTATGTTGCTCCCGTTGTACCGCCGGCAATCGGGATTGTCTGCATGGGTCGGATCCTGGCGGCGCCGTCGGAATGCCCCGTGCCCATACCCAAGGTCAGCGCCAGCGGCCCCATGAGGATGAGTCGCGTATGACTGCAGCGAAATCGCATGGCGTTGTCCCTTGTGGTCATGACTGTTCCTTTTCTTTGTTCCATTGCCGTTGCCGGCCAGGACGGACGATTCAAGGCAGAGGCCCATCGGTTGCCGGTGGACGAAGCTTGTGGCGGCCTGCACGAAGAACCCAGTCTCGCTTGCCGGGGGCCGTCAGTGTGACCACGCTGTCCGGGGCCCTTGCGATGTTGATGGTATCGTATGCCGGCTGTGCCGCCGACAAAGGACATCCAGAGCTGCCACATGTTGGTGACAAAAGACATCGGGCGTACCTTTGGTAACCGTTCACGGAGTTCAGCGAAGAGAATTTGCAGAAACGGGGATTTGGGACTGGCGCGAAGCTGGGTAGGCCGGGACATCCTCGTCTATGGTAGACAAGGATGTCACGATATCCCAGTTGGTCAACGTCATCCAGAAGGCTTCGGCCGCCTTCGAGACGCCGTATACCGAATTGCGGGAGGCTCTCGTGCAGGAACCGTACGTCGGGTCCGATGAATCCGGACACAAAGACGGTGGCATGAAGCACTGGGCGTGGTGTTTCCGGGCGGCGCGTTTCACCGTCTTTCACATCGATCCCTCGCGCAGCTCCGATGTGCTCAAGGCGATCCTGACCGAGACCTTCGGAGGCGTCGTCGGATCGGACTACTTCTCGGCCTACCACAAGTACATGGCGGATTGTGGGGTCCTGGTGCAGTTCTGCTGGGCCCATTTGATCCGCGACATTCGCTTCCTGGCCGGACACCCGCCGTGCGCGTCCCGCAAAGCATGCTTCTCAAACATGCGAAATGCCGGCTTGACATCTCTGTCCCCAACCTGCTATTATACGGACCAAACTCGGCCGCAGACACCTTGAAGTCCGACGGAGATTCTTCGATCAAGGGGACATGCCATGTTGTTTCTGCACCGTCACTTGACACTTCTCGTATCGATTCTGCTATGGGCACCCCATTTCTGCCTCTTGGCCGCTGAAGATGGCACCGATTGGCCCATGTGGGGTTGCGATGCCGCACGTAGCGGCACGACGTCGATGATGCTGCCGGCGGCGGACGAACTGCACCTGCACTGGGTGCGCGAACTCGCCCCGCCTCGCCGGGCGTGGCCGGCCCAGGGCGATGACTTTGACAAGCTGGAGTTTGACCGATCCTATTCTCCCGTTGTGATGGGCGATACGCTGTTTGTCGGCTCGATGGTCAGTGACCGCCTGACCGCCTACGGCATCGACACGGGTGAGGAACAGTGGCGCTCCTATGTGGGCGGTCCCATCCGATTGGCGCCGGCGGCCTGGACGGCGAATGTCTATTGTGCCTCCGACGACGGTCACCTGTACTGTTTTGACGCCGCGACCGGCGAGTTGAACTGGAAGTTTCAAGCCGCTCCTTCGGACAAACGCGTGCTGGGCAACGAACGGGTGATTAGCATGTGGCCGGCTCGCGGCGCTCCCGTGGTTATGGATGGGACCGTGTATTTCGCTGCCGGCGTGTGGCCGTTCCAGGGCATCTTCGTCTACGCACTGGACGCGGAGACCGGCGACGTTGATTGGGCCAATACAGGCGAGGGAACCACTTGGCAGGCTCAGCCACATGGAGGAGCTTATGCCTTTGCGGGACTTGCCCCCCAGGGTTATCTGGCCGCGTCGGGTGACAAGCTGGTGGTCTCTGGCGGACGGACGTCGCCGGCGTTGTTCGATCGCCGCACGGGCGAATTGATTCATATCAGCATCACAGCCAAGGGCGCTCCCGGTCGTCCCGGCGGCGGCTATCGCGTGGAAACCGATGGCGAACACTACTACAACCACGGTGATCGATATCGTCTCCGCGACGGTGGCGGGCGATCTCATCCGCACTACTTGCGCAATGAGGCATTGGAGAGCCTGGTCAACGAGCTGCGCGGTGTGTTCGACGGTGACGTATTCACGTCGCTCGCCGCCCGGGGCCGGATCTTTGTCGTCACGGTGAACGGAACACTGTACTGTTTCGGCACGGACGAACGGGATCCATGTGTCTATAAGCATTCGCCCCAACCTCCGGACGTGTCGGACGATGCAGCCGGACGCAGAGCCGCATCGCTGCTCGAACAGAGCGAGAGTGCCGCAGGGTATGCGTTGTTCCTGGGTGTGGGTGAGGGTGACCTGATCGAGCAGGTGGCTGTCCGAAGCAATCTGCACATCGTCGGCGTCGACCCCGATGCTGAGAAGATACGCACTCTGCGACGGCGTTTCGATGATGTGGGGCTCTATGGTACACGGATATCGCTGCTGCATGACAGCCCGCGAGAGATTGACTATCCGCCGTACATCAGTTCTCTTGTCGTCGTGCAAGACCCCGACGTTACTGGTGCCGATCCCGATCCGGATACACTGGAAAAGATCCTTTCATTGCTCCATCCGTACAACGGCAAGGCGTTTGTGAGCGGCCATGATGAAGATACTCTGCTACTTGCCAGAGAAGGGGGTCTTCCTGACACGGGCCGGTGGACGCATCAATACGCGGACTCTGCCAACACGGTCTTCTCCGATGACGATCGTGTCCGTATGCCTCTGGGCATCCTCTGGTTTGGAGGCCCTTCCAACGAGAACCTTCTACCGCGCCACGGACACGGGCCGATTCCGCAGGTGGTTTCCGGCGTCATGATCCTTCCGGGGGTCGATACGTTGAGTGCCCGCTGCGTCTACACCGGCAGGGCGTTGTGGGAACGCTCCTTTCCAGGCATCGGTCACCCGTTCACCGACCTGGAGTTGGAGGAACGCTATGGCCAAGGACAGTCGGTCTTTATGCACGACCGCGACGGTCTTGGCGCCCATTACATCGGCAGTCCCTATGTCTCGATGCCGGACGGGATATACGTACGATACCGATCCGAGGTCTTCCGACTCGATCCGCAAACGGGTGTTACCTTGGCGAGGTTCAAGTTGCCGGCCTACAGAGACACGCGTGGCGCTATCGATTGGGGGCACATCAGCGTTTGGGACGATCTGCTGATTGTCACGGCGGATCCACACGTGTTTCGCAACGAAGAATCTGGAGGCCGATTTGTGAGCATGGCCGACATCAAGGGGCGGGATTGGAGCGCGACTTCAAGTCGAACCCTGCTGGTCCTTGACCGGTACAGTGGCGAGCTGTTGTGGAGCCGTGAGGCCGAAATTGGTCTCAGGCACAATGCCATTGTGACCGCGGGCGGGACCGTATTTGTGATCGACAGCCTCTCCGAGCAAGCGGTTGGATTGCTGCACCGGCGGGGCGAGGAGGCGGGCCGGCCCGCCATCCTCGCGCTCGACGCACGGAGCGGGGAAGAGAAATGGTGTATCAACAGCGACATTTTCGGTACGTGGCTGGGCTACTCGGAGGCATTTGATGTGCTGGTGGAGGCCGGACGCCGCGGGGGACTGCGCGATCTGCCGGATGAGCCACGGGACCGGATCAAAGCGTACCGGGGTGATGATGGATCGGTGTTGTGGGACCGGGCGATGACCTACACGGGCCCCATCGCGCTACACGGGGAGACCTTGTTGACGGCTATCTACTGGCACGACTCCGGGAATCCCTACCAGATGTCTGTTGAGCAGCAGGGACGACGTCTGCAGTTGCTGACGGGAGAGGACGTGATGCGCGAAGACCCTCTGACCGGCAGAGATCTCCCCTGGACCTACTGGCGAACCTATGGATGCGGCACCGCGAATGTCAGCAAACATCTGGTGCTGTTCCGGTCCGGTGCGGCAGGGTATGCCGACCTGGAACACGATGGCGGGACGGGCACGCTCGGCGGCTTTCGTGCGGGGTGTACGGCGAACCTGATCGCTGCCGACGGCGTCCTTCTCGCTCCGGATTACACCCGCACGTGCTCTTGTGCGTATCAGAACCAGACTTCGCTGGGTCTGATTCACATGCCGACCATGAACTATTGGACGGTCACTCGCAGAGTGGGCCGACGGGCCGGCGCTGTTCGGCGGATGGGGATCAATCTGAATGCCCCGGGGAATCGCAGGATGGCGGATGGAATTCTCTGGGTTCATTATCCCCATTCTCTTGCCCAGGGATCGCCGCCATCCGATATCGACATTTGCGTTGAGCCCGCGGACGTTCGGTGGTTCCGAAGACACCCGCTTCTGGTCGACTCTCCTGGAGGTCACAATTGGGTGGCCGCATCGGGAGCAGAGGGAATCCACTCTATCACGATCGAGAACCTGGAGACCGCCGTCTACACCGTAGAACTCCATTTTCTGGAGCCCGACGAAGGTCGATCCGCAGAACGCGTGTTCGATGTGTTGATTCAAGGCAGCCCGGTGTTGGAGGACTTCAACGTTGTGGCATCAGCCGGTGGACCCCACCGTTCCGTCGTCAAGACGTTTGCAGCCCAGGTCAACGGCAAACTGGAAATTTCGCTGGCCGGTCACACCGCATCTGCGCCACCTGTCCTGAGCGGCATCGCGTTGTCCGTTGTCGAGCCGTCGCATGGTGTTGCAGCAGAGCGGCGATAGGACAGGAGGCTTGATTTGTGCCTTCGATTTCGATGTCGTCAAGGTCCGGAAGACGGTCGCAGGCGGCCGTCGCTGTGTGCAATATGCTGATCAGTGTGTGGCCGAGGGCGACCCCGGCTCGTGTGCTACATTCTTGGAAGGAGGTGGCAATATGATGTGCCGAAGACTCGTTGTTATGTTGTGCCTCATGGTTGTGCTGGGGAGGACTTCATCTGCCGTGGGGGTCCTCGACCCCAGCCTGATGGGCTGGTGGACGTTTGATGAAGGCGCCGGGACGGTCGCCGGAGATTCCAGTGGACAGGGTCGCGACGGCGTGCTGGTGAGTGACCCGATATGGCGCCCGGATGGCGTGCGGGGGGGCTGTCTGTTCTTCGATGGATACGAGGCGCACGTGCGCATAGCAAACCACGAGAGCCTGAATCCTGGCGACGGCAGTTTCACGATCCTGTTCTGGGCAAACGTGGAGACGGCGCCGGGAACCCGCGGGGGGACCAACTGGGACCTTGCGGTGAACAAGAGGGATTCGGGTAGCGTGGGCTATTACGTCGGCGCCGACAGGAATCAGGGACCGGCCGACAGGACGGGATTCCGCTTCATGTCGGGAGACAGCGGGGCGAACAGGAAGGACACCCCCTATGTGCAAGTGCCGCTGGGTGAATGGGTCTTCGTGGCGGCGGTACTGGATCGCGCGGCGGACGCACAGAAGATCTCTCTAGACGGAGGGCAGACATGGGCCACCACCGCTCCTCCGCCCGGGCCGATTACGCCGGGCAGGGACCTGGGAATCGGCTGGGACATCGGCGAAAACAACTACTGGTTCCACGGCAGAATCGATGACGTGGCGATCTTCAGCCGGGCTCTGTCCGACCCGGAAATCAAGCTGATCATGGACGAAGGCATGACCCCCGAACTGGCCAAGGATCCGCAGCCCCAGGACGGTGCCGTGGATGTGCCGCGTGAGGTGGTTCTGCGATGGGAGCCTGGGCTATACGCTGCAACGCATGACGTGTACTTCGGCGCGAACCCTGCGGACGTCGAGGCGGCCGACCGGGGCGATCCACGGGATGTCCTGGTCGGTCAGGGCCAAACGGCGCTGACGTTCGATGTTGGCCGGCTTGCCTTTGGTCAGACGTATCATTGGCGCGTCGACGAAGTCAATGCGCCGCCGGATTCGACGGTCTTCACAGGCGACCTATGGAGCTTCACGGTCGAGCCGGTTGGGTATCCACTGGCCGCCGAGCATATCACGGCTACCGCCTCGAGTTCCAGCAGCGATGACGAAAGACCCGAGAATACGGTCGGCGGCATCGGTTTGGATGCGCAGGGTCGGCATTCGATCGATACTACAGAGATGTGGCTCAGTGGGGCGGTTGGGCCTGATGAATCTGCTTGGATACAGTATGAGTTCGATAAGATCTACGCACTCCATCAGATCGAGGTCTGGAATCACAACGCGATGACCGAGCCGTTGATCGGTTTCGGCATCAAGGATGCGAAGATTGAGTATTCGCTTGATGGGATCGACTGGACGAGTCTGGGCGAGGAGTATACGTTCGCCCAAGGGTTGGGCAAGGCGGATTATGCGTCAAACACGACGATCGACTGTGGGGCTGTGGCCGCGGCATACGTCCGGATTACGGCACTGAGCAATTGGGGAGGGCTTCTTGCGCAGTATGGCCTGAGTGAGATTCGCTTCCTGCACATTCCAATGCGCGCCCGGCAGCCAGAGCCGCCGTCCGGAGCGGTGGATGTCGTTCCGGAGCTTACCTTGCACTGGCGCACGGGTCGCGAGGCTGCTGTGCACGAGGTGTACCTGAGCGCCGATGTGCAAGCGGTGATTGATCGGACCGCTCCGGTCACCGTCGTATCCGAGACTGCTTTGGATACCGGCATGTTGGACTTGGGCCAAACCTACTTCTGGAGAGTCGATGAGGTCAATGAGGCCGAAGCCACCCACCTCTGGGGAGGCAACCTCTGGAGTTTCTCGACGCCGGAGTATATCGTCGTGGAGGACTTTGAGGGCTACAATGACACCAACAACCTCATCTACGACGCGTGGATCGACGGCTGGGAAAACGATACCGGCGCACAAGTCGGCTATCTGGATGCCCCGTTTGCCGAGCACACGATCGTTCGCAGCGGCAGTCAATCCATGCCGCTGATATACAGCAATACCAACTTGCCGTTCTATTCGGAGGCGGAGCGGTTCTTCGACGTCGCTCAGGATTGGACGGTACACGGGATACGATTTCTGACCCTGCATTTCCGTGGTGCGATCGGCAACGACGGCCAACTGTACATCAAGATCAACGATACAAAGGTGGTCTACGATGGTGACGCAGTCGACATCGCCAAAGCGATCTGGCATACGTGGGACATCGATCTGTCAGCCGTCGGAGCCGATATGAGAAACGTGAGACGATTGACAATCGGCGTCGAGGGTAGCGGTACGAAGGGCACCTTGTACGTCGATGACATTCTGCTGTATGCTGAGCCGCCGCAGCGGATTACACCCACCGAGCCGGATCATGCACATCTGGTGGCATATTTTGCCTTTGAAGGTGATGCCGCCGATGGCTCCGGCAACAACCATCATGGGGAGGCGGTCGACAACCCGGTCTATGTCGCCGGTGTGCGCGGCCAGGCCATTCAGTTTGATGGATCAGAATCCCACGTGCGAATCGCCCATCACGACAGCTTGAACCCGTTGGACGGCCACTTCTCGATCACCCTCTGGGCGTATCTGGAGCCGTCGGCAGGAAGCCGGGGCACGACAAACTGGGACCTCGCGGTGGCCAAGAGAGACACAGGGAGTATGGGGTATTACGTCGGAGCCGACCGAGGGCAGAGCGGCGCGGGTCAAGCCGGATACAAGTTCATGCTGGGCAACACCAGCGGACAGAGAGTGGACACCCCATTTGTTGCGGTGTCGTTGGACGAATGGGTTTATGTGGCGGCCGTGCTGGACAGAGATCAGAATGTCCACAAGATCTCCGTCGACGGGGGGCAGACTTGGGCGACCGGCACCCCGCCGTCGGGTCGGATCGAGCCGACTGAGGATCTAGGCATCGGATGGGACATCGGGGAAGACAACTACTGGTTCCATGGTAAGGTCGACGAGGTACGGATATACAACCAGGCCTTGTCCGATGAGGAGGTTGCTTGGCTCGCTGGCCATTGATGGAGCCTCGAATGTGACAGGACATGCAGGCCGGGACGAAGACGCGTTACGGTATGCGTGGTATGAGTTAAGGGCCGGACAGGGCGCTGTTATAGGTGCCCTGCTCCGGCCATACACTCAGAAGTGTGTATGGTCACTAAAATCGCTCGGAAATATGCTTCATGCGCATCCTTTGAGAAGGGCGATCTCCATCCCGCCAGCGCCGGATGCAGGAACTGGTGATCGAGCATCTGTTGAAGAGAAGGAGTTGTTTGATATGATCCGCCGGCGCAGCGGGTGCCAGGGGCCCGCCCATATGTGGGGCAATGCCGCAGAAGCGAGCCACGAGGAACCATGACGAGAGCCTTCGCATTCATCGTGCTGTTTGTCCTTGCCGGCTGCACGGGATCGCAGTCTTCGATCCCTGCGGTTCAGCCTGTGCCGGCGTCGCCGTCTGAGGCGTCTGCAGAACGGGTCGTTCCGCCAGCGGCGGAACGCCCGGAAGGGTCACTCACACTGGCCCACGCCATTGACATCGCGCTGGCCAACAACCCGGACGTGGCGGCCGCCCACTGGGACCATCAGGCGGCCCAGGCCCGGCACGACCATATCGCGGGATCGCGATGGCCCCGGCTCGGCGTGGTCGGCAGCTATATGCACCACCTCGACGAGCAACGACTGCTTCCCGTTCGTCAGCCGGGGGACCCCGCGATTCTGAGCCGGGATATCGTCTCCGGCGATCTGGTGCTCACGATGCCGATTTTCACGGGCGGACGGCTGGTCCACCAGATCCAGGCAGCCGAAGTGCTGCAAGAAGCGGCGAGGCATCGACTGGCCCGGAACCGGGAGGAACTGGTCTTCAACGTTTCCAGCGTCTTTTTCCGTATTCTCGCCCAGCGACGGTTAATCGAGTCGCTCGAATTCTCGGCTCACACTTTGCGAGAGCACCTCGACCGCGTCGATGCGCTGGTTGCAGCTCGGAAGGCCGCCAATGTCGATCGCCTGCGCACCGAGGTGCGCCTGGCAGACGTCCGACAGCAGCTTGTGCAGGAGAACAATGTTCTGGCCGTTCAACGCCGTGTCCTGGCCTCGCTCCTTGGTTGGGAGCAGGCGGAGCCGACCCGATTGGTCCAAGGCGATCTGGAGGAGGCCGAGGAGACGCCGGTTCCAGAGCTTGAAACAGCTCTGGCGACGGCCTGGTCGGATCGAGCCGATTACCTCGCCGCCCGGTCCGCCTTGGAGGCGCAGGCGCACAACGTTGATGCTGCCCGGTCGGGGCGTTCGCCGACGGTCGTTCTCCAAGGTTCCTACGGCGGCCGCTGGGCCGCCGGTCCGACCACAGGCACAGGCGACAAGCTGGATGACATCGGTCGAATCGGACTGGCGATGGAGATCCCGATTTTTGAGGGCGGGCAGATCAACGCCGCCGTCCAGGAGCAGCGGGCCCATCTCGCCGCCGCCCGAGAGCGTCTGCGCCAGTTGGAGCTCCAGATTCGATTGGAGATCGAAACGGCGCTGTCTAACGTGGCCTCGTCACGGAAGCGTATCGAGGCCGTCCGGACATCCATTGCCCAAGCCCGTGAAGGTCTGCGGATCGAACAGCAGAAATACGAACTGGGCACGGGGGCGATTGTGGACGTGCTCGACGCCCAGGCCGCTCTGTTGGAAACGGAGACCACGTATTACCGCATTCTGGCCGAGCTTCAGACCGCTCTGGCCCAACTGAAACTGGCGATGGGGCACCCATGAGGATACGAACGGTGTTGATACCGCTGGTTGTCGCGGCACTGGCTGTGGCCGCAGTGTTGCTGATTCGCAGCATTGCCTCCGAGCAGCCCGAAGCGAGCCAACCATCAGGGCAGCAAAGGCCACCGACCGTCCGGACGCGCCCGGCGGTGAGAGAAGTCGTGTCGGTCGCGCTGGAGCTGACCGGCTCGGTCGAGCCCTATCGCCTGGCGCGATTGGCCGGCCCCGCCGAGGGCCCGGTGACGGATCTCCGCGTGCGCGAAGGCGACCGGGTCCGCACCGGCGACCCATTGCTCTCCATCGGACGACGAACCGGCGTCGACGCGCTGATCGTCTCGCTTCAAGAGGAACTCAGGAACGAGCAGGACAACCTTCGCAGGACCCAACAGCTGGTCGAACGCGAGGCCGTACCGGCCGAACAACTCGATCAGGCCAGGGTGGCTGTCGAACGAGTTCGGGCGCAACTGGCCCAAGCTGAGGAACGAGCGCTGGACTATGCCATCGCCGCGCCGTGGGACGGGGTGGTGTCCCACGTGCTTGTCAAGGAAGGCGAATTCGCGGCGTCTCGCATGCCGTTGCTGGAAATGTACGACCCATCCAGCCTGGTGATTCGGGCGGCCGTTCCTGAGAGACACGCCGCCGAGGTACGGCGCGGCATGCGCGTCGAAGTCCGGCTGGATGCCTACCCGACCGAGACCATGTCCGGTCGCATTGATCGGGTATATCCCTATCTGGACCTTGCCTCACGCACGAGGACGATGGAGATTGCGTTGGACGAATCCGTCGATCTCCTGCCCGGCATGTTCGCCCGATTGAGGGTGTTGCTGGAAACCGCCGAGGAAGCGGTGGTGGTCCCGCTGGAGGCGGTCGTGACGACGCCGGGCGGCAAAGCGGTTTACGTGGTCGAGGACGGCAAGGCCGTCAGGCGTCGGGTCCAGACCGGCATTGAGGACGGCAACCGCATTCAGATCGTTGCGGGGGTACGCCCCGGCGATCAGGTCATCGTCGCCGGCAATGAGAATCTCAGGGACGGAGCCGCCGTCAGTCTCTCGGGCGCGAAGAAAGCCGGCGATGCACGCAATCCGGATACCGCGTCGCGCTCCGGCCAGCAGCAAGCCCGGCGACAGGACGAGCCCCGATGAAGCTGACACACTACGCCGTTCACCGTCGACTGGCCGCCGGGGCCATCGCCGTTGCGCTTATTGTTCTTGGCGTCTACGGCCTGCGGCATCTGCCCGTCAATTACCTCCCGAGCATCACCTACCCCCTCATCAAGGTGGAGATCCGATGGACTGGGGCTACGCCGGAGGAGATCGACACCGAAATCGCCGATCCGGTGGAGCGTCTGATCGCTACGGTCGACCGCCTGGACTATCTCCAATCCTCGTGCATCGAGGGACTCTACGCGCTGGATGTGCATTTCCAGTATGGCGCCGATATCGACGTCGCGTTCCAGGATGTTCTGGCCGCCCTGACCCGCGCGCAGCGGCGTCTGCCCTCCGACATCGAAGCGCCCTATGTCTTCAAGGCCGACCCGTCGCAGCTTCCGGTGATACGCTTGGCGATCAGCTCCGACCGGTGGGACCCGGTGACCTTACGGGATTGGGCGGACAACTGGCTGCAGGACCGCATTCTGGCGGTGCCGGGTGTGGCGGGCACCGAGATTGTCGGCGGACTCGTGCGCGAGATCCGCATCCTGCTTGATCCGGCGGCCATAGAAAAGTACAAGCTGTCGCTCGATACGGTGATTCGGCGCGTCGCCGCCGAAAACGTCGAACAAGCCGGCGGCCGAGTGACGGTCGGCTCCAGGGAGATCATCGCGCGCACGCTGGGCGAGTTTGCCGACCTTGAGGACTTGCGCGGTGTGGTCGTTGCATCTGACGGACATCGGAAAGTGTACCTGCGCGATATCGCCGAAGTGGCCGACGGCCACGAAGACGTGCGAATGATGGCCCGCTTCAACGGTCGCGAGTGCGTCACGATCTCAGTGCTCAAGGAGGCCGAGGCCAACACGGTCCAGGTGGCCGAGAGAGTCAACCAGCTTCTGGAACAGTTGCGTCCCACGCTGCCCGAAGGCATTGAGCTCGATTACGTGGAGGATCAGGCCGTCTACGTCAAACAGGCTCTGGCAGGCGTGCGCAACGCTGCCGTGGCGGCCGCGGTGTTGCTGATTATCGTGGTCTATCTGTTCCTGGGCAGTGTGCGGCAGGTGCTGGTGATGGTCATTGCCCTGCCTCTGACCCTAGTGCTCAATTTCGGGCTGATGAAACTTGCGGGCTTTTCGCTCAACCTCTTCTCGCTCGGCGGATTGGTCGTCGCCATCGGCATCGTTCTGGACAATTCCATTGTCGTGGTGGAGAACATCACACGATTGCGGCGCGACCAGCCGGATCGGGACGCGGCCGGACACGCGGTGGACGCAACCAGCGAGGTCGGGCCGGCCCTTGTGGCGGCGACGTTGTCGTTTCTGGCCCTGTTTGTGCCATTCCTGATCGTCCCGGGCCTGACCAGCCTGCTCTTTCGCGAGCTGATCCTGGTCATTGCTGGCATTGTCCTGATCAGTCTGGCCGTGGCTGTATCGTTGACCCCGATGGTTACGGCCACTCTCTTCGGCGGCCGGGGACCGAAGCAGCAGGCGGGCTGGTTCGTAAGGTTCTTCGGCCGATTCACGGACGGCTACGGATGGCTTCTCGAACGTATCGTTGGATGGCGATGGATCGCCATACCGATGTTCGCTCTGGCCCTTATCGCCGCCGGTGCTCTGTTGGGTCGGCTTGGCGGCGAGTTCTTGCCTCTGATCGATGATGGGCGGATCATGGTCAAAGTCAGGATGGCCACTGGGACGAGCGTCCATGAGACCGACCGCGCCCTTCGAGCCATCGAAGAACAGCTTCAAGATGATCCGCTGATCGAAAGCATGTTCACCCTCGCCGGTGGAAAGGTCATGGGGCTGACCACCCACGAGATCGCCAATGAAGGCGAACTGAACCTTCAACTCATTGGCCGCGCCCGGCGCGGCGTCAGCACCGAAGACTACGTCCGACGGCTCCGTCAGATCGTCGGCAAGCTCCAGCCGCCGGGCGGCCGGGCCATGGCTCGACAAATGCCTATCCGCGGCATTCCGGGCATACGGGGCTCGGACATCGTCGTCCAAGTTCGCGGGCAGGAGATGGAGACGCTTGCCGATCTGGCGAACCGGACCGCGCAGCAAATCCGCCAGGCCGGACCGTTCGTGAACGTCTCACTCTCGATGGATCTGTCGAAGCCGGAGTACCAGGTGAGGGTGGACCGGGCCAAGGCCGCCGAACTTGGCGTGTCGGTCTCGGAGGTGGCGGCGGCCCTGCGGTCGCTGATTACCGGCGCGATCGCCAGCCGGTTCCGGGATGGCACGGAGTATCACGATATTCGCATTCTGGTTCGGCCCCAACGCATCGCAACGCGCCAGGACGTGGAAAACCTGCCACTGTCTCGTGGTCAGGGCGAGCCGTTGCGTTTGCGGGACATCGCCACCGTCACGCCGGCGTCGGGGCCGGTGGAGATCATTCGGGAGAACCAGATCAAGCAGATCACCGTCGAGGCGGATATGGCCGAAGGCGACCTGGCCGGTGCGGTTCGGTCGTTGCAGGCCGTACTGGCTGAGATCGACCGCCCGACGGGCTACGAATTCGACTTCGGCGGGCGGGCCCGGATGATGGCTGACATGAGGGATGCCGTGCTGGCGGTCCTGGCCTTTGCCCTGTTCTTCTCCTTCATCGTGCTGACCGTGCAGTTCAACAGTCTTCGTTTGCCGGGATTGATTCTGGGCAGCGTGCCGATCTGTCTGTCGGGCGTCGTATTTCTTCTGTATGTGACGCATCTGCCCCTGGGCGCCACGGTCATCATCGGCGTGCTGGTCGTCGTGGCCGCCACCGTCAATGACGGCGTCCTGTTGCTGACCTACGCGGGCGAACTGCAGGACCGGCAGAACCGGACGCCACGCGAGGCCATCGTCGCCGCTGCGAAAACACGCCTGCGACCACGCATCATGACCACCGTGACGACTATGATCGGATTCCTGCCGCTGGCGCTGAATCTGGAAGAGGGCGGCGACATGCTCCAACCCATGGCGGTCGCCGCGATCGGCGGTCTGGGGATGGAGATTCTGGTGGCCCTGTTCCTGATGCCTTGCCTGTACGTGCTGTTGGCCAGCACTCCTCTTCGGCGGACACAAAGGGCGCTTTGAGAACCTTCAGAGACAGATCTGCGGAGTGGCCGCGCTTCACGAAGAACGCCACACCCATTGTGCCACGCCGGCCATCCAAACAATGATATTGCCGAGCACTTGCGTATCGAGGTGTATTACTCCCGGCTGGAATTGACGAACTGGCGCAGCAACACCTCGCCTGTCCATTGGGCCGCTCTGCCGACAGCCTTCGGGCAGTCTCCACTGACACCTTTACGGACGTCTCTACACAAGATACCGCCATATCCCTGCTTGAAGCGTTGAAAGACCTCACGTATCAATCTGTGAGATAAGGCGGTGTCCCCAAAGTCCTCAAGGCCGCACGTCCAGCCAATGAACATCCCCGCGCCGGTGAATGCCCCGCAGTTCTGTATTCCGGTCGGTGTCGAGCCGCCGTCCAGGCAACTTGCGGCCCGGAACAGCCCTTTATCCTTGGGAACGAACTCGATGGCGCTCTGCAACGCCGCCACGGTACACCGGCAACAGCCGCCGTGCTGCGACTCATAGTCATGGCCCAGTCGATATGCCTCTTGGAGAATATCCGCGCAAGACTTGTCGATATCAATGCGATCCTTCTCGCCAAGACCGGCGAACGCGGGTTCATTTTTCTGCGCACCTTGCGCCGGTCGCGCGGCAAATCCACCAAGAATCAGCAGTCCCGTCCAGCGCAGCGCTCCCCGCCTGTTTGCATGGAGACATTGATCCACATCGGCGCGTCGTATGACATCATGCGTATCTGACTCGATCGCTTGGTGCATGGAATCACCCTTTCGTTGGTGACAGGGAGTCGGCGTCAGTCGAGCACGATCCCTGCATCTGCTCTCCCTGATGACCGAGGGCGTCTTTCGAGGGAAGGTCGGCCTCCAGCAGTTCGACAATTCTCAGGACATATCGAGACGAATTGTGTGCAGCGACTTCGTTGAACCGCGCCGTATCCATATGGACGTCCGAGTCCGCCGTATTGCTCAGGCTTCGGACGACCAGAAAGGGCAGTTGCTGCTGGAAACACACTTGTGCGACAGCGGCGCCCTCCATCTCCACCGCGTCGGCCCGGAAGCGCCGGTGCAGCTCGGCCCGCTTGCCGGCCGAAGCGACAAAGGCGTCACCGCTGACGATTGTCCCCGAGACGACCCGTGGGACTCTCTCACCGGCGCTCGTGACGATCTTCTCCAGGTCCAACCCTTCCCGCGCCTTCTGCGACAGAGCCAAGAGCTTCGGATCGGCCGGCAGGAATATGGGATTATGCTGGCCGGTGAGCGGATTTCTCACACGATAAGAATCGAAGCCGTCCTCGGTATAGATGACCAGGTCGTGATGCGCCACCTTCTCGGCAACGACAATGTCCCCCGGAGACAAATTGGGATCGATTCCGCCGGCAATCCCCGAGAAGATCACCTCGCCGGGCCGGAACGCGTGGATCAGCAGCGCCGTGGTCATGGCGGCATTGACCTTGCCAATGCCGGTCTGCGCCAGAACGATTCGTCTGTGTCTCAATCGGCCCGTGATGAAGTCGATGCCCAGCAGCGTATGGAACTGCACCTGTTCCAACTGGCCTTCGATCACCTCCACTTCCTCTCCGAAGGCCCCGAGAATCGCTGTGACGGGCGTCTTTCCCTCAGTGGCAAGACACGGACGGCCCAGTCCGGCGAGAACCAATAGCGACATGAGAAGCGTATACCGTCTCATCGGTCGTCTCTCCATTCAGCAAGACTCTTGCCTTGACTCCCATTGTGTCTAACGCAAATCGGAGACAAAATCCAGAGTCAATGTGATTTCTCTGTCGAGCCCCATCGCCAGTGCTTCATCGTTGATTTTTCGGCCGTCCTTTCGAACCAGACGAACAGGGCGATTGAAGTGCTCCAAATGCACCACCAGTTTCTCTATTCTCTCCCGCCCGGGAGGCCTGACGCGGATCCATCCCGTTCGCCCGTCCGGCGCCACATGCACCGACAGGCTCACGGGACCGAAGCTCGTCGGAATCTCCGTCAGCCGGATCGTGTCACCCGGACGCGACCACACGTGCGGCATGCCTTCCAGCAGATGCAGCTCGCGCCCCCGTTCAAGAATCAGCATGTGCCGTATCAGACGTATGAATTCCGCACTCGCCCAGTTGTGGGGCATGTCGCCCACATACTTCTCCGGCTCGCCACGAGGACTCTGCTCTTCCCACCAGCACAAGAGCGGACAGGCGTGGTTGGCGAACGCATAGAACGTGGCCGCCGACTTCTGGCCGTGCCCCAGCCACAGATGCGCGTGACCATAGAAAGAGCCCGCATAGGTCCAGATGCCCGCCGGGTCCCAGCCCGTCCCATAGATCAGACCCTCACGCTGGTGCGTGTCCAGCATGGCCAACGTGCCGCGCATCAATTCATCGTCGGGCGCGAAGACACGTCCCGGATAAATCGAGTGCAGAAATGCCCATGTACCTCGTTGCGGCAACTGTGGCTCCTCTCCCTTCATTGTCACCGGAACGTATTCATTCCCGTAGTCATCCCGCAGCTTGTCCCGATGTCGGGCCTTGTCAAAGTGCGCCCAGTAATCTGCAAACTCGGCTTTCCATTCAGGCACTACGGGCTCGCCCAAGTGCTCCGCCATGGCAATCGCGGCTTTCAAGCCCGCCAGCGTCCAGTAGACATTTGTATACTCGCGATGCCTTCCTCCCAGCCCACCGTCGCCAAACCCGATGGGCATCAAGCCATGGTTGGCCTGCAAGGGGTCCTGCATGGTCATTCGCCGGCATTCGACTATCTTCTTTACATTGAATTGGACCTTGGGCCACATCGTCTTTAGCCAGGCATCGTCACCCGTCAGTTGCCAGTGCCGCAGAACCATCCAAAGCCGCAGGCCGTGCTTCTTCGAGAACTCGATGCCGCTCGGTCCCTCGTCCTCTTCCAGTTGCAGCTCCAACCCGGCACGCGCTTCCTGGGCTCGCCCGAGATAGGTGACCGCCTCCAGAATGAAGGGGCCGTCGGCCGCCCATGTCCCCCTGTAACACGTCGGCCCCACTTGGAATGCCGGCTCACCGTCGCGGCGTTCACGTGCTTGGTAGATGTTGCGGATGCAGGAGTCCAGGAGATCCTGTACCGCCGCATCCGGTATCCGCATGCGGTCGAAAGGCAGATTCACATCGTCTCTCCAGTACCGCAGCGCTCTGTCCAACTCCTGCTGTGCCGCGTCCACCGAGACGGATACGTCGGCTTCTTCGCCTCGGCCAATCGCCACCAGGACTTGCTCCTTCCGGCCCGGATCGAGGTTCTTCTCTGCGAAGAACAGCCGCAGCGGATTCTGAAGCCGCGAATTCGCGTCGTAGATCGCCAATGCCCGGCTGTCGGCCTGCCCCATGAGTATCTGTTCGCAGGACGGCGCATCGTCCATGCCAAATATCCATAGGGCCGCCAGGACCGTGTTCTGGTCTTCTGCCGTCGCCATAGGACGAATTTCTATTTCCACAAGACCGTCACCATTCTGATCCGCCGCGTCGAACTGGAGCACTACTGGCTGATGCTGTCCATACTCGGCCACGAGGTCCACCCGTCGGACTACTTGGCCTTCGATCCTCAATTCCAGCGGACGCCTGCCGGCGGCCTCATGCCAACTCTCGATCAAGCCGAACGCTACACGATATGTCTGGCCGGATTCGGCCGGAAAGGTGAAGCACAGCGGCCTGCGGTAGCCCACAAGAACGTTACGAAATCGCTCATCACAGGGTCGGTTCGGCCGGCCCCAATCGAGGTGGACCGAAGGTGGCCGCGTGGGAGCGATCCGCTTCGTTGCATTGTTGTCGTGCCCTGTATCGGGCAGACACGATGTGCATTTCGGCGAGAACTGACAGAAGGTCTGCTGTCCCTCTGCACAAAGCACGCGCTGCATGTCTCTGTCGATCTGCAGTTGCTCCTCAGAATCGATCTCCAGGACGATCCGCCCTTGCTGAGCTGTGTTGCCGAGGTTCTCCAACTCCAGCCAGAGGTAGTCCACGCGTTCTCCGCTCCAGTGAGCCGGGTCCCGGCAATCCGGTGTTCTGGCCCAGGCCTTCTGGCGAAGCAGGAGCCCGCCGTATCGCTTTTCTGAGATCACGACAGGTATCCTCGCGTGCATCAGGCGCTGCCTGAGCGGGCCTTCCTGTCCTATCGTCTCCAGATTGCCTTTGACTCTGACCTTGAAGTCGTGGAATCGTCCGCCGCCGTAATCGTAATACAGACCCCCATCCGAGCCGACGATGCTCTTGTGAGGATCATCGGGCAAACCAAGGCATGCCTGCCATCGCCTGGGCGCATATCGCAAATCCAGTTTCAGTTCTGGCCCATCCTGGACCTGCCCTGTGCCTTCGAGACCTGTCACCTGGAGCAGCACTTCGGCGCCGTCGGCCGGCAGAAATCGTGCCGGACATGAGAACAACCCAATTGTCAACAAGGCGAGAATTGCGATCAATCGTTTCTGAGCCACGCGTACATCCTCGGAACATTGGGGACGTTGTCCAAACAAAGGGTGCTTCGTGCCGGAAACCCATGTTATGCAGTGTCTCCCGTCAGGCAAGCTGGATTTTGGTATTGGCTTTGCTTTTTCGCGTCCGCCCTCGGCCTCCGCTTCGAACCTGACAGCAGGTGCCCTTTGTCGCGTCGTTCTGTCGTCGACGCGGTGATTCTTGCCCATTACCGCAAGTCTTTGCGCCTCCCTCCGTCGAGACTTGACCGAAGACCTGCAACGGCATAGAATCTTCGTGTGACGGCAGCGACTGCCGAGAGCAAGCGCAGCACACCGTCGGTTTCGGCGGATCAGGAGATAGAACAATGCAGCAGATACAAACAAGCGATGCGCCGGCGGCGATAGGTCCCTACAGTCAGGCTATGGCGGAGGGGCAGTTGCTCTTTGCGTCCGGGCAGCTTCCATTGGACCCGGCCACGGGCGAACTGCGGAACAGCGATATTGCCTCGGCTACACGACAAGTCTTGTCGAACCTACGCGCCGTACTGGTTGCAGGAGGGACGGACATGAGCACGGTGGTCAAGACCACGGTGTTTCTGAAGGACATGGGGGACTTTCCAGCGTTCAACGGGGTCTATGCCGAGTTCTTCAAAGAGCCGTTCCCGGCAAGAAGCTGTGTGCAGGTCGCCGCACTGCCCAAAGACGCACTGGTGGAGATTGAAGCGGTGGCTGTGCGAAAGCAATGCCACAGCCGTGGCGGCGAGGAGAGGAACTGACAGGCCTACCTGGGCAGCAGATCCACGTGTCGCAGTGAAGAGCACAGCCACGAGTATTGTGCCGATCTCGGCAAAACCCCATCGTCAACGCCCTTCGCATTTATGGATGCACCATTGAGTGATCCGATGAAGTGCTCGATCGCGAAACAAGCAGAACTCTTCTACTTCGGTCTCACCAGGACTCTATAGACAACGGGGCGATGCCGTGTGATGAAGGGGCCATCACACTCTGTCTGAATATCGAATCCCACGGCACCAATCAGACCGCTTGGGTACTCCGCCAGTTCTCTGCGAATGAACCCGACGGGATGGGTTCTGAACTCAGCGCATATGTATCTGCCTCCGGGCTTGAGCACCCTGAAGATCTCCTGCAGAGCCCGCTCTTTCTCGGAGCCGTCCAGGAGATGAAACAAGAGGCACGAGGAAACCACGTCGAACTGCCCGTTTGGGTACGCCAGTCGCACCGCTGTTCCAACGTGATAGCCCACATTGGGATGGCGCTCCGCGACCCTCTTTCTGGCGACCCGTATCATGCGTGGGCCGATATCCACGCCCCAGACGGCGATTCTCTCAGCCGTATTCGCCAACCGCAGGCTCAGCATCCCTGTTCCACAGCCCACATCAAGGATCTTCTCATCTGTGTGCGGATCAACCAGTTCGATCAAGGTTTCATGGACTTGCCCGAGACTACGCCTCGCCCAGCGATCATAAAGGCCGAGGGCAGCGCTGAGGTCCAGGATCTTGTTCGTGAAAGACGGCATGAAACTTATCCGTAACCGTTGAATACCAAGCAGACAGGAGCACCATCCGCGAACAGGAGGTTTGAAAGCCCTGTCTCATCCAATCAGATCAATCAACGCTTGTCGCGCGCATTTTCAGATGACCTTCTCACTTCGTAGTATAGCGTTCCTCGTTGGTCTTTGCCTCCAATCTTCTGCTCTGATGCGAGCACCCCGACTGATCTGATACCCGCCGGAAGCCGGTGCGGTCGAACAGAAACCACCACACGACCACGCGAAGCCATCAAACCAAAACGCTACATCTCACCCACAGATTCCTTCAGAGAGCCTGCGTGGATCTCTTGAATGATTTGTGGGTTGAGGACTTCAGCGAATCTTACCTCGGCAAAACCGATCGGGGCCCCAGAGGCCCCAACTGCCCCCCCAGGTTGCCCTAATTTGGGCCTCTGCCCAATCGGTTTTCCGAGAGGATAATCACGGCATTCGGGGATGAGCAGGCCCATGCCACGGCCAGGACGCTGGGGGCGGCCGCCGTGCTCGACAAACCCTATGAGATCCATGACCTGATCGAGACGATTCGAGAGGTGGTGTAGCCATGACACATGCAGGACAAACGGACGATGATGAACTGCTCGACGCCCTTCGGAAGACACTCGCGCCGTTCTGCGGACACGCTGGATTCACAGAGGCAAGGCTTTTCCTGGGCCAAACTGAGCACTCCACGCACCTCCGGAGAAACCGCTGGCTCGTAGGGTCCATTGGCGAAAGGGCAAGCGAAGGGTTTGGAGGTACGGCGGGGGAGGGGATTCGGTCAACGGAAAGGAAGAGCATTATGATAGAGGGTTTTCAGCAAGGCGTCGTTGAGGATCTGCTCGCCATGCAATTCAGTCTCTGCATCTCGATCTACCTTCCGACACACAGACAGGGGATGGAGACAAAGAAGAACGCCATTCGTTTCAAGAACCTGCTTCGGGACGGTGAAAAGCGTCTTCAGGAACGGGGGCTGTCGCGCCGGAAGATTCAGCGCATTCTGCGTCCGGGAGCTGAGCTGCTCGAAACCCCTATCGTCTGGCAGCACCTCGATCGAGGGTTGGCCGTGTTTATCACACCCGAGACGTTTCGCGCTCTGACCCTTCCGATCGCGTGCCCGGAGCAAGTGTGGGTGGGCACGCATTTCCACATCAAGCCGCTTGTTCCTTTGTGGGGTCCTGCCAATCGGTTCTATTTCCTCGCCTTGAGTCGCGGACAGGTACGGTTTTATGAGGCGGACCGCTGGACCTTCCAGGAAATCGAGTTGCTGGATACCCCCAAAGACCTGGACGAGTTCCTCCGGTACGATGAGGCGCAAGAGCATCTTCAGTCCCACACTATGCCTCCCGGGCGGGTGGCGGGGACGGCCGCAATGTTTCACGGGCAGGGAAACGTGGCGGACAAGGCCGCGCAGAAGGCCCGCGTAGACGAGTATGTCAAGGCTGTCAGGAACGGTGTGGAAAGGCACCTGGCCGCCGACAACTGCCCCCTGGTCCTGGTCGCGCCGGAATACATTCAGTCGATCTATCGAGAGGTCTCGCATTATAGCCATCTGCTCTCCGACGGCCTCCAGCAAGCTCCCGACCGGCTCACTGCAAGAGAGCTCTATGATGCCGTCCGCACCATCGCCGAGCCCCATTCCAGGCAGGTCGTCAGCGACCGTCTGGCCAGTTTTCGAGGCCTGTTGGGCACCGGACATGCCTCAGGCCAGATTGAGCAAATCGTTGCGGCGGCCAGGGCCGGACGGGTTCAGACCCTGCTGCTGAATCCAACGGCCTCGCCCGGGAACGGTCCGGATGGGGCCACCGAGAGCGAAGAAGAGTCGCTGGACCTGGCGGTCCGGTGCACGCTCACGCAAGGAGGAGAAGTCTACGCCGTCAACCGTCAGGACTTGCCATCGCGGTCTACGGTCGGAGCGATATTCCGGTATTGACGTTCGGCCATAGCGACAGGCAGACAAGGAGAACCGCCATGTTCGGCAAGAAAATACACCTGTTCAATCTCCTCGGGTTCAAAGTGGGTCTTGATATCACCTGGATTCTTCTGGCCGTGCTCGTCACATGGTCGCTGGCCACCGGCCTGTTCCCGCACTATTTCGAGGGTTTCTCCACCGCCACGTACTGGTGGATGGGCGTCGCCGGCGCCTTGGGTCTGTTCGTTTCCATTGTGTTTCACGAGTTCTGTCATTCCCTTGTGGCGCGGCGGTTCGGCATGGACATGAAAGGCATCACGTTGTTCATCTTCGGGGGGGTCGCCGAGATGAACGATGAGCCGCCCAGCGCCAAGGCCGAGTTCTTCATGGCGATCGCCGGCCCGATATCGAGCGTGGTCCTCGGAGGTCTTCTCTATTCTGTGGGTCTGCTTGGGCGCCGGATCGCCTGGCCGGATTCGGCTGTAGCGGTCCTGAGCTATCTGTCGCTGCTGAATGTCATCCTGGCCGTGTTCAACATGGTGCCCGCATTTCCGCTCGACGGCGGACGCGTGCTCCGCTCGGCTCTGTGGAAGATCAAAGGCGATCTGAGGTGGGCCACGCGCGTTGCCTCGGCCTTCGGGTCCGCCTTCGGGATGTTCTTGATCGTCCTGGGCGTTCTCAGCTTCATTGCGGGCGGCTTCATCGGAGGCGTCTGGTACTTTCTCATCGGCATGTTCATTCGCGCCGCCTCGCGGATGTCCTACCAGCAGGTATTGATGCGGAAAGCCCTGGGGGGTGAGCCGGTCCGCCGGTTCATGAAGGAAGAGCCCGTATCGGTCCCGTCGTCAGCCTCAGTGGAAGACCTGGTAAACAACTACTTCTACAAACACCACTACAAACTATTCCCCGTCACCAACGGCCGGGGCCTTTCCGGATGCGTCACAACAAGGCAGATCAAGGAACTGCCCAGAGATCAATGGGCCCAACACAGCGTCAGTGATATCCAGGAATCGTGCTCGGACGAGAACACGATCTCCCCCGATGCCGACGCCATGAGCGCCCTGTCCCGGATGAGACGCACCGATAAGAGTCGATTGCTCGTCGTCGAAGGAGGCCGTCTCGTCGGCATTCTGACCCTTAAAGACATGCTGAGGTTCCTTTCAATGAAAGTGGATCTGGAACAAGAGTAGTTGTCCAGTGTGAGCTGACAATCACTGTCAAGCAGGAGAACACGTCATGACAGAATCATGCAAGTGTCTGGGGTGTGGCAGCACGCGAATGGCCAAGGGATCGATGCACGCGACTGGCAAGATGAGCTTTCGGCCGGACGATGCCAAGTTCTTCAAGGCCAAGACCGGCAACGTCGACGTCACCACATACCTCTGTCTCGATTGCGGCGATGTCCGTCTGAAGGCCGACGCCGAGAAGGTCAAGAAGTTGACGGACCAGACATAGTGACCGTGTCGTATTGCACGCAGAAACGGAGACGGCGATATGCATGCATCTGCCCTCGACCGGCTTCGACTGCCGGTCGAGGGCGGTTTGCATGAAAGCCGGTCTATTGTGCCGACACCTCCACGCCGGCCGTGATCCACTCGCGGGCTTCCTCGATCTGCGTCAGATCGAAGTACCGGATGTCGGCTGTGGTAAAGGGCTTGCAGAACACGCTCATGCCCTTCTGCCATTTCTTCTCGCCCACCAGCGCCAGACGATCGATGTCCGAGAAGTGTTTGGCATCGAACTTGATGTCTTTCCACAAGGCGCCCGCGTTCCAACCGCGAAACTCGCGCATCTCGACCAGTACGCGGATCTTACCGTGCTTCTGAATCAGACGCTCGACCTCGGGCGTAAACCACTCGTAATCTTCCTTCGTCAGCCGATCGGTGACCTGTGCGTGTACGATTCTCCCGTCGTTCCATTCGTTCAGTTCCACAGCCATAGGTAAACCTCCTGTCAGATGTCCGTCTGTTGTCACGATCCAACGGTCTGCAACAGTTCGCTCGGCGCCGCAAGGAGCGCTTCGGGATCGGCGGCGCCTCGAACGGCTCGGTACTGATCGGGTTCGAGCCATTCCTCGGCCGAGCGTCCGATGACCTCGGCCACCTCGGCCACAATATGTCCCCAGGTGCATCGGTTGGCATACAACATCCCAAACGCATCGAAGGTGCCGCCGCGGTTGCGGTAGCCGAGGAACCGCGTTCTGGCCGGTCCCGTATCCAGCGGCCGAACGACTCCGGCCAACGACTCCGGCCGCATGTGGCCGACGAACACCCGCGAAGGGATCGACGGCGGAAACAGCCGCTCGCGCGACTCTCGATCGACCATGGCCTGCGCCTCGCGGGCGTCGCGGGGATTGCGAAACCGGGCCGGTTCGATCATGTAGACCACGTCGTGAGGCACGCCGCCGTCCGACAGGCATCGCGATGCCCTGAGCACCTCGCGGAGTTGATACCCTCCCACGGCAGTCAGAAGCACGGCAGGCCCTTCGTCCCGGCGCAGGCGCAATGCCGAGGCATGGACAAGCTCTTGGGTCTGGTCGGCGCTGAAGATCTCAGGCAGCGCCCGCTTCGGGGGAACCAGCGCCCAGATCTGGCCGTGCGTGCGATAGACGGCCTGAAGGGCTGCAATCGCGCTGTTCCAGTCGGCCGGAAACAGCACCCGCGACCGGTCCGACATTTCCGCCATCATCGCCTCACAGAAGGTCGGATCCTGATGGGAGATCTCGTTCTTTCCGTTCTCCCACGTGTGCGATGTGGCGATGACCGGCACGCTGAGCCATCCGGGCGGGCGTCCGGCTTCGTCCAGATGTCGGGCGAAGATCAACTCCTGTCGGACGGCCCCGAGCATCTTGACCGCGAAGGCCTCGTAGGTTGCCACGAGATTGAGGCCGCCCTTGTTGGCCAGGGCCGCACAGACGACCGCCTCTTCGTTCAACGCCGTGATCACCTTGCCGTCGACGGCTTCGGCCACGTCGGCCTCCGGGTCGGTCACCCGATGCTGGAGCAGATCGAGCGTCCCGTCGAGCCGGTTGCTGCGCATCTCATCCGGATTGCCCACACGGACGCGAAGTTGCGGGTTGGCCCGGACCAGCGCGCAGAAGGCCCTGTCGATGCCCCGCATCGGGGAGGTGGACGCCCCCTGTGGCGGATCGTGCCAGGGCAGTTCCGGGAACTGCGGCGCCGGTACATCCCGAACGGCCAGCGCATGGTCGCGTTCCAGAGGCCGCTGCGATTGGTCGTGGTTGCGCAGAACTTCTCGGGCCCTTTGCAGTTCTTCGGTCGGCACCCACAGTTGATGCACGCCGGAATTGAAGCTTTGCCGGATGGCGGCCTGGCCTCGCGGATCGCCGCCGACCGGCAGGTTGTGCGCCGCATTGGTGCCGGCGCCGGGCAAGCCGAAACCTTTGGGGACCTCGGCAATCGTGTAGGGCAGGGGCACCGGGTAACGCTGCCGGCCGCTCTGGATGGCCTCGGCGTGGGCGGCCAGCCGTTCTTCCATCTCCCAGATCGCCCAGGCATAGGCGGCCGGATCGCGCCCGTCGATGTCGAATGGCTCGAACCCGTTGAGAGCGAGATGATCGCGGAACCAGTCCACGCCGCCGGCCATGGACGCGGTCGTTCGCTGGTCGATCCGGCGGCCGTTGGCGATCATGATCGGCGCGACCAGTCCGGAATCCTCGGCGCGCCACCAGCGTGGGGCCCAGTCCCCGCCTTTCTGTTCCTCGAAGGCACCGTCGCTGAGGAACGCGACCAGCCGCTCGCCGGGAAGTGGCATGTGCACGTAGTAGAGTTCGCCGAAGCCCAGGTACCCGCCTTCGATCAGACCGCCGGCCGTATGAGCGTTGACGTGACTACCCAGAGGCGATTCGGGATAGCCGTCCGGCCGGACCCTCAGGAGATAGAAGTCCCGTACGAACCGGGTCAGGCCCTCATCGCTCAGGTCATACCGTTCGGCGTGCGCGTCGGTCATGTTGCCGATGATCAGGTTCGTGGCGTCGATGGCCGAGACGCAATGTCCTTGGCCCATCAGCCACGAGCGCGTCACGCCGGTGATCGCGTTGATCGCCAGGTACCCGACGTACGCCAGGACCATGTTCAGCGATCCGCCGGCGTGGCCCTCGGGCTCTTCCTTGAAGTCCTCGACCCCGAGGTCGCGTCCATCAAGGTAGACGGTGCGGGCGTAGGGCATATGGGCCGTCAGCCACAAGCCGGCACTGGCGATGCGGTCGGTGGCGTGGAGGGATTCGAACACCTCGCGCGCATCGCGCACGACGCCCTGCAGCGCCAGGTGCTGCGCCATCTTGTAGACCCGCGCCTGGGTCAGATCGCTGTGCCGGATCACCCCGTAGCCGGCGGCCCATTTGGCAAAGTCCGGATCGCCTGCACGGTACAGCCGGGCCCTGTGTCGGATGCGTTGCAACTTGTCCACCTTTCGTCGAAGCGCCATACTGTCTCTCCTTGTCTGTGTCGGTCAGGCCTTGGCTTGTCGCCAGGTCCGGCAGACGTGGTTGTCCATCTCGTTCTGGTCGGTGGCGAAGCTGTTCAGTCCGGCCAGATTCATCAGGCTGTCCAGACCGATGGTGCCGTCGGCCAGAAGGTCGCCCCAGTTCTCGATACGTGGAATCTTGCCCTCTTCCCGGCTTGTGGCGATCTGCGGGTTGCTCCAGTTCACCAGGAAGTCCGCGTCGCCGTGATTGCGGAAGAACTCGATCAGTTCTTCGGGTTCGAAGGCGTCCACATCTCGCTCTTCGAGGGCGTCGACACAGGCCACCAACGATTCATCAATGTCCCACAAGGTGTGAAGTCCGAAGTTCGAAGGATCGACGCCTTTTCTGACGTCTGCCTCATACGCATAGCCCACCCGAGACTGAATCTCGGAAAGCTGGCCCTTCCTCACCAGGAGCTGTCCGGCCACCTTCGGCGGCGCCGTTATCACATCGATGCCGGCCAGATTGCGATACTGTTCCCACGTTCGGAGGCTCGCACCGATCTGGCGGGTGGAGACTCCCAGTGTCTCGCGCAGCCGCTGAACGGCCGCCTGCGAGGCGAGGGTGGCCTTTTCCCCGACGTATTCCCCGCTTCCCAAGCCGTTGTCGGCGACGAAGCTGTTCAGACGGCCCAGAAACACATTCACGAAGTTCGGCTGCGCGATCCGCGTGATGACGTAATTCTGACGCGCTGAGAACCCCAGTGTGTGGTTGACGGGAATGTTCTCTTTCCGTGCGCGACGCGTTGCCAGCAGACCGGCAGGGGTAAACGGAATCTTCACGCAGAACCGCTCCGGGCAGATCGCGTGATAGCGCCTGGCATATTCGACCGAACGCTCCATGTCGTGGGCTAGATCCGTATGTTCCTCGACGGAGACGAAAGCGTCAAACTCCTCGACGAGTCGCAGCCCGTGCCTGGCGTTGAGCATGAAGGCCAGCTCAAGCAGTTGCTCTCGCTCGGAAAGCTCCGGAAATTCGTTGAGCAACCGGCCGGCCTCCCGAATGAACTCGTTGTAGCGGCCGGTCTGGATCTCCTTGTTCAGCAGTGTGTTGTTGGTCGTCAGCGCAGAAAACTCCCGGGTCCACACGTCTGCGATCTGGTCCCGATTGCCGGAATCCAGCCAGAGCGCCGTACCCAGGTCGCCGAACCGCTGCCAGAGAGGTTCGGCCTTGAACTCTTCGGATCGTTCGCCGAACCGGGGCGAGAAGTCCCGGCGTACGAATTCACGCACGCGCTCACTGAGTTGCGACCCCGCATTGGTGATCATGGTCATGGGAATCCTTCCTTTCGTCTTCTTCTCGTTCCATATTATCCTACTCCGCCTGGCACCGGGGGCACCAATAGGCAGACCGCCCGCCCACCTTGATCCTGGCGATTGTACCTCGACAGCGCGGACACGGCTCCTCCGTGTTACGATGGGGCAGTAGCCAGGACGCCGGCATCCGGGCCGGATCGGCCCGGCGCTCGATCGCCATGGTAAGAACGCGCCGCATCGTTCGATAGAGCTGGGCCGCTTCGGCGGCACTGAGGGTGTCGGCCTTGCGCTTGGGCGACATGCGGCTTTGAAAGAGGATCTCGTCGGAGTAGATGTTGCCGATCCCGGCCAGACGTTCCTGGTCCATCAGGCAGGATTTGGCCGCCGCTTGTGCGCCGCGAAGCGCTTCAACGAATTTCTCTCGTCCGATTTGCAGGGCATCGGGGCCCAGGTTGTTGTCTTGAACGAAGTGCGCCGGCGATTTGGCCAGAGCGATGCGGCCCAGCAGTCGTCGGCACTGGTATGCCAGGCTGTATCGGTTCTCGAAGCCAAACACGACCCGATCGTATCTTTGCGGCTCACGTTCCTTCTCGTATGCCAGCAAACCGGTCATGCCGAAGTGGAGCACGGGTACAGCCGACCCACTGGTATGGACAAACAAGTACTTGCCGTGCCGGTCCGTCGCTTCGAACTGACGGCCCTTCACGGCCCGCTCGAAGTCGCGCGCAGAAACGTCCTTCAAAACACGTTTCTCACGCACGGCGACATCGGCGACGTGCTGATGCAGCGCCGTGGCGTCCAGATACTTTCGAAATGTCTCCACATCCGGCAATTCAGGCATTGGGCGGCCTCTTTTCCATGGCAGTTCCTTTTGATCGCCTCGCGGTGCATTCTCTCTGTGCTCAGGCGTGCACCAGTTCGGTAAACTCCTTCTCCCGGATGGTCTTGACGTTTCGCTTCTTCGCCTCGTCCAGTTTGCGGCCGGGGTTTTCACCGACGACGATGAAGTCAGTATTTCCACTGACGCTGGACGTCGCCCGGCCGCCGAGATCCTCGACGACACGCTGCGCGTCATCGCGGGAGAACCGATTCAATTCGCCGGTGAATACGAAGGTTTTTCCCTCCAGCGGCTGCTCGCAGCCTCGACGCGGCATCGTTTTGACTTGGACGCCCCCCTCATACAATCGTTCGAGGACGGCGCGGTTCTCGCGCCGGCCGAAGAAGCGATGAATGCAGCGGGCGATTTCCGGCCCGATCTCATCGATGTCGTTCAACTCGCTCAAATCGGCCTGCTGCAAGGCCTCCATCGTACCAAACCGGCGCGCCAGGACCTGGGCGATGTGCTCTCCGACCTGGCGAATCCCCAGGGCGTACACAAAGCGATCCATCCGGGGGGTCTTGGCCCGCTGGATCGCGGCGTGAAGTTGCCTGGCGGATTTCTCAGCGAAGCCCTCCAGTTGCTGCAGATCGGTTACCGACAGGTGGTACAGATCGGCCACCGTCCGAACCATCTGCTTGTCCACCAGATCCCTGGCGGTGGCTTCGCTCAGCCCGTCGATGTCCATCGCCTCGCGCCGGGCATAGTGAGTCAGCTTTCCGATTAGTTGTCCGGGGCAGCTCAGGGAAGCCGGACAGAAGCAATATGCGCCTTCGCGATGGACCTCCGTCCCGCAGGCCGGACACCTCTTGGGCATAGCGAACGGTCCGGCCCGCTTCCTGCCGCTCTGGGGCACCCGTTCGACGACCTCCGGGATAACGTCGCCGGCCCGCTCGATGCGAACTCGGTCACCCGGACGCACGTCTTTGCGTCTGGCTTCGTCCTCGTTGTGCAGGGTGGCCCGGCTGACCGTGACGCCGCCGACGTTGACCGGCTCCAGCAGCCCCACCGGCGTGAGCATGCCGGTCCGGCCTACCTGCACGACAATCTCGTTCAGTGTGGTCACTTCCTGCCTCGGAGCGAACTTCCAGGCCAGGGCCCATCGCGGACTGCGCTGGCGCGTTCCCAGCGTTCGTCGGACTCGGTAGTCGTCGACCTTAATGACGATGCCGTCGATCTGGTAACCGAGCGTGTCGCGCTGCTCGGCCAGGCGAGCCCGATATTCCTCGATCGGCTTGAGCCCGGAGCATTTGCGGTTGTGCGGGTCGGTCTTGAGCCCCCACGCGGCAAGCGTATCGAGCGTGTCCCAATGCGAGTCCAAGGAGAGCCCCCGCACGTCCAGCACCTCGTAGAAGAAGACATCCAGCGGCACGTCGGCCACTTTGCCGGGATCCAACTGTCGCAGGGCGCCGGCGGCGGCGTTGCGCGGATTGGCAAAGGGTTCCTGCCCGGACTGGAAGCGCCGTTTGTTGAGTTCTTGGAAAGGCTCCTTGCACATGAAGACTTCGCCGCGAACCGCAAGGAACGGCGGAACCTGTTGGGAGCCGTCTCGCAAGTGCAGAGGAACCGCCCGAATCGTCCTGGCATTCTTCGAAACGTCTTCGCCGGTGTACCCGTCGCCCCGGGTAGCCCCTCGGACGAACGCGCCACCCTCGTAGACGACTTCGATCGACAGACCGTCGAACTTCGGCTCTGCTACATACGTCACAGTCCGGGCGTTGATTTGGCGCCGAACGAGCCGGTCGAAGTCCTCGACTTCGTCTGCGTCATATACGGCGTTCAGGCTCTGCATTGCCGAGGTATGTTCGACCTTCTCGAGCTTGTCCATCGGTTCGGCGCCGATGCGCCGTGTGGGAGAATCCTCGGCGGCAGACTCCGGAAAGGCTTCTTCGAGGTCCATCAGCCGCCGAAAGAGCTTGTCGTACGTGGCATCCGATATCTTCGGCGCGTTCTTCACGTAATACCAGTAGTCGTGATACTCGATCCCCTCGCGCAGGGCCACGATCTGTTCGCGAGCCTCTTCCTTGCCGAGTTCGTGGACGTCCTTGAATCTGGTGTCTGGATTCTGCTTGTAATTCATCGCAGCGCCTCAGGTGCGGTGGGACCGCTTCAGGAGCTTCTTCAGTTCGGTGACCGAGCGGGTATTGATCACGTCGTCGGCCTCCAGCCAGCCGCGGCGCGCCTGGCTGACTCCGAATCGCATGGCATCGAGGTCGTCGAGCCGGTGGGTATCCGTCGAGATGGCGACCTTCACCCCCATGTCCCTGGCCATCTTACAGTGGAGGTCGTTCAGGTCGAGACGATCCGGGTGGGCGTTGACCTCCAGAAAGCTGCCCCGGTCTCTGGCTGCCTCCATGATCTTGTCCATATCGACTTCATAGGGCTCGCGTTCGTTGATCATTCGCCCCGTTGGATGGCCCAGAACGGTGAAATAGCGGTTGTCCATCGCCTTGAGAATCCGGCGCGTCTGTCGGGTCCTCGAAAGCTTGAACTTCGAGTGGACCGAACAGACCGTCAGATCGAGCTCTTTCAGGACGTCGTCGGGCAAGTCCAGAGAACCATCTTCCAGGATATCCACCTCGACGGCCTTGAGCACGGTGAAGTCGTTCAGTCGCTCGTTGATCCGATCGATCTCCTCGATTTCCTCACGGAGCTCCTTCGGCTTGAGCCCATGGGCGACGGTGACGCGCTTCGAATGATCGGCGATGGCGATGTAGTCATGGCCCCGCTCTCTGGCGGCCTCGACCAATTGTTCGATGGTATGACGTCCGTCGGTTCGCTTGGTGTGTACGTGCAGGTCGCCGCGTATCTCCTCGTTTTCAATCAGCGTCGGGAGCTTGCCGTTTCGAGCGGCCTCCACTTCGCCGCGATTCTCGCGCAGTTCGGGAGAGATGTACGGCAGGCCGATCTCCTCATAAACCTGCGCCTCGGTGCGGCCGGCAACGCGCTTGTTGCCTCGGAAGACCCCGTATTCGTTGAGCTTGAGCTTTTTCGCAATCGCGACCTTTCGAATCGCAATGTTGTGTTCCTTCGATCCCGTGAAATAGAGCATGGCACTTCCGTAACTGACCTCGGGGACCACCCGCAGGTCCACCTGAAGCCCCGAGCGCAGGCGCACCGTGGATTTCGTCTTGCCCTGCGCGATCACCCTCTCAACGTCGTCGTAGCGCACGAAGCGATCCATGACGTCGGCGCCCTTCTTGCAGGTGGCCAGAATATCCAGGTCGCCGACCGTTTCTTTACGCCGCCGGTAACTGCCGGCCACTACAATGTCTTTCGCCCCTTGGGCTCGCCTGAGATGTTCGACCAGCGGTTCGGCGTACTGCTCGACAACTGCCAGCTTCATGCGCTGTTGCCGTTGCTGTTTGAGCCGCTTGATTTCCTGCAGAATGCTCTGCTGGGTCTTGGTCCCGAATCCTTCGAGATCGCGGATGCGATCCTCTGTCGCCGCCTGCTCGAGCTCTTCCAGCGTCGTGATCTTCAACGTGCGGTGCAGTGCGGCGATTCGCTTGGCGCCCAATCCGGAGACTCTCATCAGCTGGCTCACTTCGCCCGGCACCTCGCTTTCGAGATCGGCCAGCAACGGCAATTCTCCGGTCTCCACCACCTCTGCGATCTTGCCAGCGAGGTCCTTGCCGATGCCGGACAGCGTAGAAAGGTCCTGGTCATCCCGCACCAGATCGGCCACGCTCTGCGAAAGGCCCTCAACGGTACGGGCTGCATTGCGATAGGCACGAATGCGAAACGGGTTCTCGCCCTTGATCTCCAGCAGGTCAGCCACCCGGTTGAAGATCGTCGCGATGTCGCTGTTGTGTACGGGCATCCAGGCTCCCTTGCCTTGCCTGCGTCTTCGTGTTCTGCCGTTGGAGCACTGACGATGGCGGGAGAAAGCGTCACGATGCCGATTCTTCGGGCCATCGGCAGACCGCGTTTCCGTTGGGCCGACGCCCACCTCCGATTGGTGCTCGACGCTTTGGACCCGTCACCCATTCCCTACGCGACCTCGCTTGGTGCGGCTTTGAGGTTATCCCTGCATTCGCCCTGCGCAATTGCCCGCATTGGACGGCGCTTCCGGCCCCGTGGCCCGCGGCGCAGGCGTCGGTATGGTCCTGCCATGCCCGGGCCGCCTGATATGTCGCCGTTCGCCACCGGGCACGGACGGAATTGCGACTTTCCCTGGACCGGATCGAGCAAATCCCTGATCCGCAGTCTCGTGCCCTCGGCGTACGTTTCTATCGAGTATTACGACAAAGTGACGTCAGAAACGTAGGCCGATTTGTGGAGAAACCAAAGGAGCATGTTGTATGAAGACACAGGTGACTGAGGATTGTATTGCCTGTATGCGCTGTGTGGAAATCTGCCCGGAGGTGTTCGAAATGGGCGATGAGATCGCTGAGGCCAAGGTCGATCCGGTGCCGCCGCAGTACGAAGACCTGGTCCGGGAGGCCGCAGAGGAATGTCCCACCGACGCCATCGTCATTACCGAAGAGTAGCCAACCGCAACAGGAACCGCGACATAGAGGAGTAGAGTCCACATGGCTTTGGAATACCATGAACCCCGCGAACAGCTTGCTCCTGCGGTGATCGAGCAGCACCGAACGATTGCGAGCCTTATCGAAGAGCTTGAGGCGGTGATCTGGTACCAGCAGCGGGCGGCGGCTTCGACCGATGGCGAGCTGGCCTCTGTGCTTGGTCACAACCGCGACGAGGAGATCGAGCATGCCTGTATGCTGCTGGAATGGCTACGGCGTAACTTCCCCGGTTTCGACGAGAAGATGCGCATCTATCTGTTCCAGGACAAGCCGATCCTGCAGCTTGAGGAAGAAGCCGAACACGAGGAACAGGAGCCTCCTCCCGACGATCCCCGATCCAACGGGCAGGGACCAACACTGGGGGTCGGCTCCATGAAAGGATAACCGCGAATGACGGACCTATTGAAGCGCGACTTCGCGCCCATCACAGATCGAGCATGGAACGAGATCGACGAACAAGCCAAGAGGGTCATCGAGCGTAATCTGTGCGGACGCAGACTGGTCGATGTCAGCGGCCCGCATGGATGGCAGCATGGCGCGGTGGACCTGGGGCGAATCCACATCGCCGACGAAGCGGCCAAATTCGGCGTGCAGTGGGGGACGCGCGAGCTTTTGCCGCTGATCGAACTGCGCGTGCCGTTTGTCCTGAGTCGCATCGAACTGGACCACACCAGCCGGGGGTGCAAGGACCCCGATCTCGATCCGGTCCAGCATGCGGCAGAGCAGATCGCCCGGTTTGAAGACTCCGCCATATTTGATGGATTCGCCGCCGGCCACATTAAAGGCATCACCGAGACGAGCACGCAGAAGGCCGTCGCCCTTCCCAAGAATGCAGCCGCGTACCCGGATGCCGTCTCGGTCGCTGTGAAACAGGTTGCGATGATCGGCATCGGCGGTCCGTTAAGCCTGGTTCTTGGCCCTGACGAGTACTTCGCTCTCGCGGCGGCCCACAATGAGGGGTTTCCGCCCCGCAAGATCATCGAAGAGATGACCGGGGGGAAGATCTTGATGTGTCCGGCCCTGGTGGGAGGGGTTCTGCTGAGCACGCGAGGCGGAGATTTCGAGCTGACGGTCGGGCAGGATCTGGCCGTGGGTTACCATCACCACGACCGGGAGAAGATCGAGTTCTTCCTGACTGAATCGTTCACCTTCCGTACGCTGGAACCGGCCGCCGCCGTACAACTGAAACGGCCCAAGTAGGCTCTGGGCTCCCTACCAAGGGTATCCCCGGCGCAGGGAGGCAACTCCGGCCAGAGTCTGCTATTGCCTGGTCGCAGTTCTCGAATGCAACACCGTTGTGCTCGCACATGGAAACGTCGTCATGGATCTTAGCGGACAGGAGATTCTGGCCATGCTGGCCGCCGTGCTCTTCGGCGCAGTAATCGGTTCGGAGCGGGAAATGAGCGGCAAACCGATGGGTCTGAGAACAAATATTCTCATCTGTCTCGGCGCTTGTATCTTCACGCTCGTTTCCCGGAGAATGGGGCTGGTGTATGGTGGCTCACCGGTTCGGATGGCCGCCCATGTCGTCGGGGGCGTCGGCTTCCTTGGTGCCGGAGCGATCATTCGCGACCAGGGAACGATCCATGGCGCCACCACGGCGGCGACGATCTGGCTGGTGGCGAGTATCGGCATCGCCTCTGGAGCGGGTTTTCTTGCGCTGGCTGTCGTGTCCACTGCATTGACCTTCTTCGTCTTGCGGGTGCTTTCTCCGCTGGAGAAGAGGATCGCCAATCGCCGTCGAATCCACAGTCCTGGCGACGAGGAATTGAACGCATATTCTGAAATCAAACCGTAATCGGGAGGTAACAATGGCAAAGCGAAAAGCAAGTGCAACCTGGAAAGGCACACTCAAGGAGGGAACAGGAAGCGTCGCACTGGGCAGCGGCGCCTTCCAGGGCGCCTATTCGTTCCAATCGCGCTTCGAATCGGGGCAGGGTACGAACCCTGAAGAGTTGATCGGCGGGGCGCTGGCGGCCTGCTTCTCGATGGCTCTGGCCCACGACCTCGACGAGGCCGGATACACGCCCGAGAAGATCGAGACGACCGCACACGTCTCGTTCGACCCGGTGGGCGAAGGATTCAAGATCACCACGATCCTGCTTGAGACGCAGGGTACCGTCCCGGATGTCGAGGAAAAGGTGTTCATTGAGCACGCGGAGAAGGCCAGCAAGAACTGCCCCGCCGCTCAAGCCCTGGCCGCCGCCGAGATCAGCGTCAAAGCGCGTGTGCAGTCTTCGTGATTTCAATCCGTTGCGCCGGTCTCAAGGAGGAGACCGGCGCGACGGCCTCTGCACGACATCGAGGCCGCCCGACCGGCCGTTCACCGCGTTGTTCTCGTGTCGGGCTGCCCGTGAGGGGATACGTTCAGCGAGCATCCCAACGTCGCAGGATTGCCTTTTCGAGTTCCACCAGCAGAAACACCGCCAGGCCGGCCGCGATCGCCCAGGACCATTCAAAAGCCGTCATGGCCGCTGTGCCGAACAAGGCCTGTGCGGGGCCCAGATAGGTGAAGCCCAGTTGGAGCAGCACCAGGACGCCGGCAGTGATGTAAACCGCCCGATTGCCCCTCAGGGTCCGCAGATGCAGCGCCGAGCCCAGGATAAAGCGGCTGTTGAGCAGATAGAACAACTGTGCGGCCACAAGCGTGTTGACCGCCACCGTTCGGGCCTGCTCGAGGCTCACACCGGCTCTCTGGCGAACGAGGAAGTGCACGACGGCGACGGCAGCGATCAGGATCGAGACGAACGCGATGCGCCACATCAGGTGGCGGGAGATGATGGGTGCCTCCGGCGACCGAGGTTGGCGACGCATGATGTCCTCCTCCGACGGCTCGAAGGCCAGGGCCAGGGCCAGCGTCACGGCCGTCACCATATTCACCCAGAGGATCTGAAGAGGCGAAATCGGCATGACGTCGAAGACGACGAGCACCGACACGATCACGACCAACGATTGTGCGCCGTTGGTAGGCAGCATGAAGAGGATGGTCTTGATCAGATTGTCGTAGATCGTCCGTCCTTCTTCCACAGCCCGTTCGATCGTCGCGAAGTTGTCGTCGGCCAGGACCATATGAGCAGCGTCCTTGGCAGCCTCGGAACCCTTGACGCCCATCGCCACGCCCACGTCGGCGCGCTTGAGGGCGGGCGCGTCGTTGACGCCGTCGCCCGTCATGGCCACGACCTGCCCTCTGGACTGCAACGCCTCGATCATGCGCAGTTTGTGTTCCGGGCTGGAGCGGGCGAACACATCGTTGTCCTGGACCAGGTCGGCCAACGCCTCATCGTCCTCGGTGCCCTCCAAGTCCGTTCCCGTCACGGCGTGATCGCCGTCGCCGATCCCCATTGACTCGCCGACGCTGCGCGCGGTCAATGCATGATCGCCGGTAATCATCTTGACCTGAATTCCGGCGGTACGGCATTTCTCAGCGGCCTTGATGGCTTCTTCACGCGGCGGATCGATGATCCCGATCAGCCCGAGCAGGGTCAGGTCGTCGAGTGCGTCCTCGTCCAGCGACTCATCGGACCCCATGCGCTTCGTCGCCACGGCCAGGACCCGGTGCCCGCTGTCGGCCAGTTCCTCCTCTCGTTGTTGCCAGGCATCCTCGTCTACCGGTTCATCGTCCTGACCGCTGCGCTGATTCGCGCACATCTCGAGCACGCGCTCCGAGGCGCCCTTGACATAGGCCACGTTCTGCCCCTCCGGGTCCTTGTGCAGGCTGGCCATGTAACGCCGCTCGGACTCGAAGGGAATCACGTCCAGTCGAGGGCGCTCTTGCTGCTCGTCCTCCCGGCTCATCCCGGCCCTGTGCGCCAGGACCACCGCCGCCCCTTCGGTCGGTGTGCCCTCGATGTGCCACTGGCCGTCTCCCTGACGCAAACGGGCGTCGCTGGCCAACAGGCCGGCTCGAGCCAGCTCGAGCAGGCCGGGATGTTCCTCGGGGGAGATCGGCTCCTCGTTCAAACGAAACTCGCCTTCGGGCGCGTACCCCGATCCGCTGACGGAATAGACATGGTCGGCCAAGGCTACTTTGGCCACCGTCATCTCATTGCGGGTCAACGTGCCGGTCTTATCGGCGCAGATGATCGTCACCGAGCCCAGCGTCTCGACCGCCGGAAGCCGCCGGATGATGGCATTGTGCCGGGCCATCCGCTGTACGCCCAAGGCCAGGGTGATCGTCATGATCGCCGGCAACCCCTCAGGGATCGCCGCGACCGCCAGGCTGACCACCGCCATGAAGATCTCGGCCACCTCGAAGCCGCGAAGGAAGTAGCCGAACACGAACAACACGGCGCTGATCAGCACGATGACCGCCGCCAACCAGCGGCCGAAGGAGTCGATCTTGCGCAGCAGGGGGGTGCTGATCTCCTCGACGCCCGAGACCATCTGGCCGATGCGGCCGATCTCGGCCGCAGCCCCGGTGGCCACGACAACGCCGCGCAGCGTCCCTCGGGTGATCATCGCACTCGAATACGCCATGCTCTTACGATCCCCCAGGGGCGCCTCTGCCTCGACGGATTCGGCCTTTTTGCCGACCGGCTCCGACTCGCCGGTCAGCGCGGCCTCGTCGGCCTGGGCGGTGCGGGCCTCGAGGATCCGCAGATCGGCCGGAACCCGGTCGCCCGAACTGAGAAGGACGACATCGCCCGGCACCAGCTCCTCGGCGGGCAGTTCGCGCTCTTGCCCATCCCGCAAAGCCTTAGCGGTGGGCGAGAGCATGGCGCGAATCGATTCCATTGCCTTCTCGGCCCGGCCCTCCTGGATGAATCCGATGACCGTGTTGACGAGCACCACCGCCAGAATGACGGCCGTATCCAGCCATTCCGTCATTACGGCCGTCAGCACCGCTGAGACGAGCAGCACGTAGATCAGGACGTTCTTGAATTGCCGTAGAAACCGTTGCAAAGCGCTTGGTCTCTCTTCCGAAGGCAACTCATTGGGGCCGTATTCATCGAGCCGTCGCCGAGCTTCCTCCTGGCGCAGGCCTTCCTCGTCTGCCTCCAGAGCCGACAACACCTCGGCCTTTTCCATGGCATGCCATGTCCGATTACTCTCGTCCTGGCCGTTTGTGGCCTCTTTGTCACTCATCGGGTTCCTTCGTCGATGAACCGCATTCCCTGCTCAGAGTGGCCAGACATCGGGAGACTCGGACCACCTACGGTCGTACATCTCACCGTTCGACTCTACCCACAGATAGCTGCGCACGCTCCGGGCCCCTCCGTCAAAAGCGTTTTTGACGGCTCTGCGATACTCATGCCAGGTGCCCACTCTGCCGACAATCTCGACGTGTCCATCGTCCACACGAACCTCCAGGTCGTCTGAATCGAGGAACGGATTCCAGAAGAATCTGCGTTCCACGGCACTCTGGATTTCTGGGTCGCTTGTGTGCAACCACGGTTGCTCGACAGCGAGCCGGTTGTCCACATCGGCCACCCCCTTGACGCGTGAGGCGACGTCCTCGGCGCGCGTCTTCTCATAACGCGTATCCACGTATCCGATCAGGGAGACTCGGCGATTGCGCACCAGGACGGAGATGTCGGAACGCTCGACCACGGTGTCGCGCGACAGTGCCGCTCGCACGTTCTCGGCGATGGCCGTATCCGTCAAGTCGTCTGGCGGTCGAACCCGGATCTGATTGTTGACCTTCCGGATGCCCCTCGTGTTCTCAGCGTCCTGGCCCGCTGCGCGCCGGGCCTTGAGGTTGTCAACAATTCCCCTCAGAGTCGCCTCGCCGTTGTCCACCTCGACCTCGATCCCTTCATGCTCAACGCGCGGATCGTGCTGGAGAGCTTCTCTGACGGCCTGTCGGGCCTCGGCATCGGTGACCAGGGCCTGCTTGCGCGCGCGTTGCATCGGCCCTTGGACCCAGGGGCTGACCGTCAGATCGCTGTCGAGGATGCGAGTCGTCCCCGCGGCGTGCGCTTTGGCTACGGCATAGTTCTTCTCGGCGAGGCTGCCGACGGTACCACGCAACGTCACCACACCGTCGTTCACCGTCACATCGATAAGGTCCTCGTTGACGTAGGGGTCCATCTTGAGACGGCCCTCAATGTCTGCTTGAATGTCCTGATCGGATCGATCCCATTCGTACGAGTAGGTGACTCTGTTGTGCACCTTCCGGACGCCCCTGACCCCCTTGGCCACGTCAGCGGCGAGCAGTTTTCCCGCCCACGACGGACACGTACCGTCGAGTGTGACGATTCCCCCGTTGACTTCGACCTCGATCTCATAGGAGTCGGTGGCGGGGTCGTCCGCCAAAGCACGGACTGCATCGCTTCGGATCTCATCATCCGACCGTTCGACCGTTCTTACATCGAGTTGATCGATGATGCTCCGCACGCCTTTGACCCTGGCAGTGACCGCCACGGCTCGATCTTGTTCGAGCAGATTCGAAACCGTCCCGGAAAGCGTCACCACTCCATCTTCTACAGTGACATCGATCAGATGGGGCGACACACCCCAATCCACCTCCAGGGCCGTTTCGATCGCATAGGTCACCTCGCGGTCGCTTGGTTCCTCCTCGGCTGGGCGGGCTGTTGAACCGACACCGGTCACGATGAGACAGATTGCCATCAACATGGCAATCCATGACATTTGCTCAAGCTCTCTTGTCGGCGTTGTCTGCATGTGGCGTTTCATAGACCACTCCTTTCCTTGACTTCCATGCGGTAGAGGGATTTCATTGTTCCTCAGACGCCTATGACTTCGAAGAGGAGAAGCACGGTCAGCATAACCAGACCGGCGGCTGCGACCGACACCTCGGGTTTGCAGGGGATCAGTTCAGGGATTGTGAGGCTTGTGAAGCGGCCTTTCTTGAGGACCGTGCCTGTCAGCTTCGGATGGAGCGCCGCATAGATTCGCGAACCCATCAGCAGGCCTATGACGCCGCCAAACAGGGCATCGAGCGACCCTTGTGCTACGGCCCCCATCACCGTTCCGGGGCAATACCCCAGCAGGCCGAACCCGACGCCGAAGATCAGGCCCCCGACCACCGAAGAGCCCACCGAGCCCGGCTTGGGCCGTAACTCCACCCACCCAACTCGTTTCATGGCATAGATCCCTACCATCCCCGTCAGAGCCGCCGTCAGCATGACCTTCAACACTGTGAAGTCGATCAGGAGGAGCTGGCCGATCAGAACCTCATACCGGGTCACCCCTCCTCTCTGCAGCAGAAAACCGAACACGACACCCGCCAGCAGGCCCAGCAAGAGTTGCAGCGGTGCGTACGAGCGAATTCTGTCCAACATGGTTGGATCTCCTCTTTCAAGCCAGGATGTGGAAGAGAAGCATCGCCGTGGCGACGCCTCCGACGAAGAAACACATGGCCGCCAGCCAACTGCTCACAGCCAGTTGCAGCGTGCCGCTGATTCCATGGCCGCTGGTACAGCCTCCTGCCCATCGAGCTCCGATCCCCATGACGATTCCTCCCGCCAAAGCCACCAGCCACCGTAACAGGGTGCCGCCGCCAATTCGTTCCTGCCAGATCGTCGGGACGCGTTCCCAACCGAAATCGCCCGACATGCGGGCCGATAAAAACGCACCGATGAAGACGCCGATGACAAGCATCCATTGCCAGTCGATCTTGGGAGCGTACTTTCTAAAATAGGGTTCCTGCTCGACCTTCTTGCCCCGAAAGAGCTTCTCCAGCATCCCAAACGTCCGGACATAGGATGTCGAAATCCCCAGTGCTTTATTCGAAAACAAGAACGTCAGCCAGCTCAGAACGCCGATGGCGATCCCGACCAGGTAGGGCGACCAGCGTTGCTGCACGAGAAAGCCGCGCATATCGCCATCGTCCACGATCTCGGGTGTTGGCGCCTGGGCAAGAACACCATTCGCAACGGCCAACACCAGGAACAGACCCAGGCTGAGCATCCAGAATGTGGTCTTGGTATTGTTGCTGTCCGCGACCATGTGTCTATCTCCACGCCTGTCCTTTGGAATCGCCGCAGGCCTCAGCCCGTGGCGCCTGACTCTTCGACTGTTTGGCAGCCCACTGCCGAGCACGCCGCCATCGAGCCCAGACAATTGCTGACATCATCGAAACCATTGCTCTTGAGGAAGGAGGCGGCGATCACAGCCCGGCGCCCACTTCCACAAAACGTCACGATCGGCCTGCCGGTCGGCACTTCGTCAATGCGCTCCGGCAGCTCGCCCACGTAGAGATTCATCGCACCAGGCAAATGTTCCTGGTGGAATTCGTCTTCTGAGCGAACGTCCAGCAGCACCCCGTTACCTTCCCCAGCGAGACGCTGCGACAACTCACGGACATGCACGGCTGGAATCCTATCGTACGTGCGTCCTTTGACCTCCCATGCGTGCAATCCACTCTCGAGATACACCGGGATATTGTCATATCCCAGCCGAATCAGATGCCGGACGGCCGTGTCGATCTGACTGCTGGATTCGACCACCAGACCGATCGGCGTATCGTACGGAACGAACCAGCCGACGAAGGCGGGGATCATGTTCAGGGGAATTGCCAGACTGCCCGGGATGAACGCACCGGCAACGGCCTCCGGGCTGCGGGCATCCAGCACCGTCGTTGCTCCCTGCATTCTCTCAGCGAACTGATCGGCGTCGGCGGGCTGTGGATACGGCAGCCGCTCCAATGGCGGGGCACCATACCGATTGTATTGCTCCATTTGTTTGAAGTAGGGTGGTTTGTAATGGTGCTCGGCCACCTTGAATTGGATGAACTCTTCCCGGTCCATCTGGAGACGCGGGTTGTTTCTTCGTTCGTAGCCGATCGTTGAGAACTCGCGTGACGCCATGCCCGATCCACACACCGAACCGGCGCCGTGAGCGGGAAAGAGCAGGGTCTGGTCGCCCAGCGGCAGGAGCGTATCGAAGAGACTATCGTATAGCAGCCCGGCCACCTCCTCGGCCCGGTCCGGGAAGAAGTCTGTTCGACCCACATCCCCTATGAAGAGGGCATCTCCGGTGAACACGCCCACCGCCTCTTTGCCGAAGCTTCGGTCCGAGATCGCGATCGAAATACTCTCGAATGTATGCCCTGGCGTTTCGAGCACCTTCAGCGTCAAATCGCCGATCTCAAAACACTGTCCGTGTGAGACGGCCTGACCGTACTTGAAATCGAGGGCCGTGCCATGATGAATCCCAGCGCCCGTTGCCCCTGCCAGTGCAAGAGAACCGATGACGAAGTCTTCGTTTCGGTGGGTCTCGAAGATGTGCTTGATCACACAGTTCTCACGTCGGGCGATCTCAAGATACACCTCGATATCGCGCCGCGGATCGATGACCGCCGCGACATTCTGATCGCCCAGCACGTACGAAAGATGGGCGAGTCCTGGTGATTTGACGGTCTCCAGAAACATATACGATCTCCTTTGTTGCCGGCATCCGCTCTGTTGAGGGCCTGGTCACGCAAGCGAATCGCAGTCCAGGGAGCACATCGGGTGCCGTCGGACAGTGGCAAGTCCTGACATCAACAGCGCCGCTTATTCATACTTCTGCGCCATCTCGCGGTACGTCTTGTGGAGTTCGTCATACGCGGCCTGTGCGGCGTCTTTCGCATCTTCCCAGGCGTCGGCGCCGGCTTCTCGAACGTGCTCCAGTTCTTCTCTGGCCTGGGCGATCCTCTCATCGAGCGCCGCCTTATATTGCTCAAACTCGGCAATCGCCTGCTCGCCCCTTTGCTCGGTCCTTGCTCGCAATGTCTGCGCATTCTCCTGCAACCGATCGAGATTGGCCTCCATCCAGTCCACGAACTCCTCCCTTGTTGCGCCGGCGAAATCCCTGGCGGCATCGAGTGTCTCGGAAGCTTCCTGTTTGAGGCGTTCGGTCTCCGGCGGTGGGACCGGTTCCTCATCGTTGTTCCGTCTTCTACAGCCCATGACGGCCACTGCCAGAATCATTCCAAGCAAACCTATCTTCTTGATGGACATGTTAGGGTCTCCTTTCTTTTCACCTCACAAGCAAACCTGTTGTTGTTCCTGTTCGCACATCCGGCGGGAGGGCCAGCCTCGATTGGGCCGATCACACGGTCGCCGCGCCCCCGCCCAGCAGGCCGAGAATGAGCAGCACAACAAATACGACCAGGAAGACGAAGAAGAGGATCCTGGCAATTCCGGCCGCTGCCACCGCAATCCCACCGAAACCAAACGCCGCCGCGATGATGGCGATCACGAAGAAGATCAATGCCCATCCCAACAGACCCATGGTGAGCCCTTTCACAAGAGGTTGGCTCTGATTCCCGAAATCCGATTCGTGCACGATCCGGGGCCTTGAAACATCCCGACTGATGTACGCGCTGTTGATGGACGACGACCGTCAGTGGTTCCCTCGATTGAGCCGAGAGGATTCCTTGGTCCGTCCGAGCCGGAGTCGGTCACCAAAGCGGCGATGGTCGTTACGGACGATGCGCTGCATCAGTACCGTCTTGCGAAAATGCGTTCTCGTAATCGGCCATCGCCGCTTCGACAATCGCGCATGCCTCTGTGTGTCCGTACACGCTGACGATCTCGACCGGTCTTGAGTCGGCCGAAGCCATCTTGTACGTTGCGAAGTAATGCCGGAGCCGGTCCACGATCTCTTCGGGAACATCGGAGATATCCTGTGCCGCGCTCCAAAGGGCATCGCCATCGAGAGTCGCCACGATCTTGTCGTCGGCTTGCCCGTCATCCAGAGTTCTGATGACCCCGATGATGCGCGCTTCAAGGATCACTTCGGCCCGGCGGATCGGTCGCTCGGTGAGCACGCAGACATCGAGTGGATCCTCATCGCCGCGCTCGGCATAGGGCGACAATTCGGCCACACGGTCGGCACAATAGGTCCGTGGCACGAACCCATAGAGGGTCGGCGGCAGAGACGAACCCCGTTGCGGGCGGTCCACGCGCAGATACCCTGTCACCTTGTCCGTTTCGTATTTCATCGTGTCGAAGGGAGTGATCTCCACGTACGCATGCACCAGCCGGGGCGGCTCGGGACCGGCCTCGATCCCATGCCACGGATGGGGCCGATAGCGGAGATGGTTCTGCATTTGATCCATCGCTCGCCTCGCGACAACGGACTATCGGTTCGGCGCGGACACATTGAGCACGACATAACGGCTGGTCTGACCGTCGCTGGCGAGAAACACCACCCGTCCATCGAGGAGACTCTCGCGCACGGCGCGTACGAACCCGTCAACGTTCTGCACCTCTTGGCCATCCACCTCTTCGATGAGGAATCCGGGCCGGATGCCCTTTCGAGCCGCCTCAGAACCGGGGATGACGCGTGTGACGATCACCCCGGTGCGACCCTCGTGGCCGAACTGCCGGGCCAGATCACGCGTGAGATCCTGAACGGCCAGGCCGAGCTGTTCGGTACCTTCCGGTGGGGACGGTTCTTCCCTCTCACGGCGCATCTGTTCGACCGAGGGGCGCCTGTCCAGCGTCACCGTCAGCGTCTGGCGATCTCCGTTTCTGACGATCAAGAGATCAACGGTCGTCCCAGGCGCCCGTTCGGCCACCATGTTGCGGAACTCAATCTCCGAGTCCATGCGTTGTCCGTCGAACTCCAGGATGACGTCGCGCCTCTGCAATCCCGCCTTGTCGGCGGCCGAACCTTCGGTCACCTGCGGGATGACTACGCCCGTCGCTTCGTCAAGACCGAACACTTCGGCCATCTCCTGGGTCACCTCTTGCGGCACGACACCGAGGTAGCCCCGTTCCACCGACCCGGTCTGAATCAGTTGGTCGGCGATGTCTTTGGCCATGTTCATGGGAATCGCAAAGCCGATTCCGATGTTGCCTCCGCCGGGGCCGACGATGGCGGTGTTGATTCCCACGGCGCGGCCGCGCAGGTCGATCAAGGGGCCTCCGGAGTTGCCCACGTTGATGGCGGCATCGGTCTGGATGAAGTTCTCGTACCCAGCGATGCGCAGACCTCGGCGGCCCGTCGCGCTGACGATGCCGGCGGTAACGGTGTGGGTCAAGCCCAGGGGACTGCCGATCGCCAAGACCCATTCGCCTACTTTCAAGGCATCCGAATCGGCCATCGTCAGTGTGGGCAGATCGTTCAGGTTCACCTTGATGACCGCCACATCGGATTCCGGATCCGTGCCGACAATCTCGGCGGAGATGGTCTGGCCGTCTCGCAACTCCACCTCCAGACGCTCAGCCTGATCCACCATGTGGCTGTTCGTCAGAATGTGGCCCTCGGCCGAGATGATGAATCCGGAGCCCTGAGCCCGCCGGCGACGTTCTCTCGGTTGGCCCTCCGGCTGCTGTTGCGGCCTCGGACGACGGAAGAAGAAGTCAAAAAAGTCCTCAAACTGTCTCGGCACCTCGGCTGCCGGCTGGCGGACGATCCACTCGGCGCGGATTCCCACCACGGCCGGAGAGGCCTCCTCGGCCACCGACGAAAACGCATCGCCGATTTGCTCCAGGGCGGCAATGCTGTTTTGCGCCTGTCCCGACGCCCCAGGGCATCGCACAAGCAATACCAAGGCTATCCAGAGAGCAGTCGTGACATAAGGCGCCCGATGCTGATGTCTACTTCGTTTCAGATCAATCATCTCTTTCATCCTTTCCATTGTCCAATCCATAGTCGCGGAACGCCATCTTCTGCCATTGACTGTACGCAAGGCTCTGACCAAGAAACATGGGCGAATCACCTCATTGGCCATACGCAAAACACTTGAACATGGCGCCCGGAGACACTTCGGCGGCCGACTACAGTCGGCGGGCGACGGGAAAGACCCACGCTTCGAGGTGATGATGGGCCTCCCGTGCTTGCTGGAAATCACTCAGCCGATCGAACAGCCCGTCGATGTTCTCGTCCTCGGTCCAGATCTGCACGACCGACACCGAACCGGGGAAGACCTGGCTGCCACAGTGTTTGCCGTCACGGTCCTTACCCTGGAGCCGCGGGAACCGAACGAAATGCCCGATCTGCCGTTCATCGAGAATGGCCTCGATCTCTTCCCAGAACTCAGAATGAAAGACAATCTGTACCAGATGCATGCCATTGCCACTTACAGAAGTGTTGCCAAAGTCCGGTGATTCACAACGGTCGCCTCACTTTCGGCGTGCCGGACGTCGTGATAGGGTATGGCGCGAACGGATCGCCAGGGTGTACACGACGGGGATCACCACCAGGGTCAGAACGGTGGTCACCAACAATCCGAACAGGACCGCCACTCCCATCGGAGCCCGCGCCTCTCCCCCGGCCCCATAACCCAACGCCACGGGCGAAATACCGAACACTGTCGATACCGTCGTCATGATGACCGGCCGGAACCGGACGCGCACCGCCTGTCCGGCGGCGTCGACCAGGTCGCTGCCGCGCGCCATCAGCACGTTTGTATAGTCGACCAGAAGAATCGCGTTCTTGGTCGCCATGCCGAGCAGCATGATCAAACCGATGAACGCCACGATGCCGAAGGGCATGTCGAACGCCCACAAGGCGAGGGCGGAACCGACAAGGGCCAACGGCAGACTCAACAGGATCACAAGAGGTTGGGTGAATGATTCAAACTGGCCGGCCAGAATCAGATAAATGAAGATCACCGAGAGGATCACCGTCGTCGTCAGATGGCGGAAAGAGTCCAGAAACTCGCGGCTCAGGCCCGTCAGCTCATAGGAAAAGCCCTCTGGCAACTCCTGCTGCAGGTGCGCCTCAATCTCGGCGATGGCCTCGCCCAAGGTCGCGCCGGCCGCCAACGAACTCGACAGGGTGGCCGAACGCAATCGATTGAAATGGTGCAGCTCGCTGGGGCCGATCGTCTCGATGCTCTCCACGAGATTGGCCAGGGACACCGGGGCGCCGGCGGCGTTGCGGATGTACAGTGTCTCGATGTGCGCCGGTGTCATCTTGCCTTTGCCGGTCATCTCGGTGATGACCTGGTATCTCCGGTTCTGGCGCTCGATCTCCGAGATCTCTGGCTCGCCGAGCAGGTAGCGCATCGTGTTGGAGATCATGGCCACCGACACACCCATCTGCGACGCTTTGTCGCGTCGGATGTGCACGTGAATCTGCGGCTGGTTCATCCTCAGATTCGAACTGACACCGGTAAAGGCCTCGTGGGCGCGCAGCCAGGCGATCAGCTCTTCGTTCTGATCGACGAGTTCGTCCAGATCAGTATGCTGCAAGACGACCTGTACGGGGGCTTCGGCCTGCATCGCGCCGACCGACCGTTCGAGAACATAGGCCCGACCCAGCGGCACGTCCCGCAACTGGCGGCGCACATCCTCGGTGATCGCGGACTGATGCCGCCGTCGTTGACGCCGGTCGGTCAGTCGGACGAACACAACGCCTTCATTGACCCGGCCCGGCCCGCCGGCACGAGCCAGACCGACCGCCTGGAAGTAGTACTTCACCTCCTCCTGTGCCGACAGCACCTGCTCGATGCGGCGGCCGAACGCCTCGGTCTGGGCCAGCGTGGCTCCTTCGGGCACCTCGAATTGGATCACGAACTGGGACCGATCCACGTTCGGCGTGAATTCCGTCGACAGCCTGGATGCGAAGCCGGCCCCGACGGCCAGCACGGCCACAGCGCCCAGAACGGTCGCGGCCGGATGGCGAACCGCGACCGCGAACAAACCTGCGTAGAGGCTTTCCCCGCGTCGAATCACGCCCTCGAACCAGTGCACGACGCGCCCGGGCTCGTCCGCCGTCGTCAGAAACCTGGAGGCCAGCATGGGCGTCAGCGTCAATGCCGTCAACGTGGAAGCAAAGACCGTGGCGGTCACGGTCAAGCCGAACTCACGGAAGAAGCGCCCGATCAGACCGGCCGTAAAAGCCACAGGAATGAATACGGCGGCCAGTGACAGCGAATTGGCGATGGCCGGGAAAGCCACCTCCGTGGTGCCGACACGAGCCGCTGGCTTGGCATCGGCTCCTTGTTGCAGGTGCCGATGCGAACTCTCAATCACCACGATGGCGTCGTCAATCACAATGCCGATCGCGAGAATCAGCGCCAGCATGGTCAGGGTGTTGACGCTGAACCCCAGAACCTGCATTGCTGCCAGGCCTCCCAGTAGCGACGTCGGCACGGCCAGCGCCGCGACCAGGGTGCTGCGCACGCTGCCGAGGAAGACCAGTACGACGAGAATGACCAGTGCCGTCGTCAGCAGGATCGTAAAAAGCAGATCATTGATGAGGGCTTGGATGAAATTGGAGTCATCACTGGCGACGATATGCTGGAGTCCTGGCGGGAAGTCCCTGGCCAGGTCAGTCATTTGGTCGCGCACCGCGGCCGCGACGGCCACGGTGTTGGCCTGGGCCTGCTTGACGATTCCCAGGCCCACTGTTGTACGGCCGGCGAACCGCGCCGTCTGGCGCTCGTCTTCGACACCGTCGAACGCCTCCCCCACGTCACGGATCCGGACCAGGGCACCGTCATGCGATGCGAGGACCAGATCGTTCAGTTGATCGGCCCTCTCGAATTGGCCCAGGGTGCGGACCAGGAATTCGCGTTTCGGCCCGCGCATCAGTCCGGACGGAATATCGACGTTGTTGGCGCGAATCGTAGCAACGACTTCCTGAACGGTCAGGCGATGGGCAGCCAGCCGGAGCGGATCCAGGCGGACCCGAACCGCATATCGCTGGGCCCCGCCGATCAGTACGCGGCCGACGCCCCGCAGGTTTTCCAGACGCTCCTGAAGGGTCTGCTCGGCGTATTCGGTCAGGCGGACCGCGTCCCAGCGGTTGTCTCCGACCAAGGCAATCCACATGATGGCCTGCGCATCGGGATCGATTTTTTGAATGAGGGGTTCCTCGGCATCCTCCGGAAGCCGGCGCCGCGTCCGATCCACCCGGTCCCGCACGTCCTGAACGGCCACGTCGATGTCGCGCCACAACTCAAACTCGGCTGTAATCGTGGCGACCTGGTACCGGGCGGTCGATCGAAGCTCTTTGATCCCTTCGATCGTATTGATTTCCTCTTCGAGCGGATCGATGACCTCGGTTTCAATCACGCGTGGGTCCGCTCCAGGCAGGATCACGCTGACGCTGACGATGGGAAACTCCACGTCCGGGTTTTCACGGATGGGCATCTGATAGTACCCGTATCCTCCGAAGATTCCGATGATCAGGAAGACCACCGTTGTCAGGACAGGGCGGCGTATGCAGAAATTCCAGATCATCCGGCGACTCTCCGACTGGGGCTGACGCCATCGTGCGCCGGCTTGGCAGTCCGGGGATTCGTCGGGGCCGAAGACCGGGCCTGGTTTGACTCTTCCACGACCCGGACCTCGGCGCCGTCGGTCAGGCGCATCTGCCCGGAGACCACGAGCGTTTCGCCCTCTTGCAGACCGTCAACGATCTGGACCATCCCGGCCTTTCGCAGCCCGATCTCTACGGACCGCCTGTGCGCCGTTGCCTCTTCGACCACATACACCACGTATCCCGCCTGTGTGGCCACCAGGGCCTCGTTTGGGATCACCGGCTTGTCGTCCTCAGTTTTCAGAATGAGGTTCACCACTGCAAACATCCCCGATTTGAGCCGGTGGTCGGGCTCGTCTATGTGCGCCTTGACCAGAAACGTCCGCGTATGCTCATCGACTCCGGGATCGATAAACGACACGACCCCGGTGAAAGGCGTATCGGGAAAGGCAGCCACATGCGCTTCGATGGTCTGGCCTGCGCAGACGCGGCCCGCGGCGTCCTCGGGCACCGAGAACCGCGCTTCCAGAGACGGCGCGTAGACCACTGTCAGCAACTGCCCGGCCGTCGCAAGATCACCGCGATCGACTTTGCTTTCACTCGCATGGCCGTTCATCGGCATGCGGATTTCCGTATCCCAAAGCCTCTCGCGGAGCAAGGCAATCTGAGCCTCGCTCCGTTCGATGTCGGCTTGGGCCGTCTCCCATTCGGTCCTTCTCCGGTCGCGCTCCGCGGCGGGCGCTGCGTCCTGGTGCAGAAGCTGCTCGAAACGCTCATACATCAGTTCGGCGAACTCGGCCCGAGAGCGGGCGGCCTGCAGGGCCGCCTCTTCGGCAGCCAACTGCTTGCGGAGTTTGCGGCTGTCCAGGGAAAAGAGAAGGGCGTCGGCCTCGACTTCATCGCCTTCGTCGAAGTGGATTTCCCGTACGACGCCGGATATCTCCGGCCGGATTCCCACAATGGCTGTGGCCCGGATGTTGCCCACTCTCGTGACGATCTCTCGGATCCGTCCGTGCTCGACCCGGGCGATCTCGACGACGACGGGGTCCTCGTCCGCCTCGGCCGGTTCGTCCGGGTCGCCACAACCGGCCAGCACGACCAATACGGCGACACATCCCCACAAGGCGGTCCTGAGTAATATCTGTCGAGGCACGGGCAACGCTCTCTTTCTTGATGCGACGGGCCTTATGCCCAGATCTCACGGATCGTGGCCAGCAAGACCGCTTTGACGTCTTCGAGTTCTCGGCGGGGCGTCCACTGATGGTAGTATACGCCCTGGATCAGCATGGGCAGCTCGGCTGCGAACTGGCCGTCTCGGCCACCGTCAGTCGGTCCCGAAGCGTCTGGAGCACGGCTCGCATCACGACAAACGCCTCCTGCTGATTTTCGATACCCATCCGCTCCTGCAAAGCGGCCAGCCATTGCCGCGTGGTATCCAGGGAATGATCGAACGTTTTGACACCTGTGCTGACACTCATGGACGATCTCCTCTACCGGATCGACTGCTCGACCGACGGCAACGCCGTAGGCGCGCCGGGATCGGCCGGGCAGATTGTCACTCAATGATCACTTCGTTGTTGATGGTGACGATCCCGGTCGTCCGGCAGGCAATCTCGTCGACGGCACGAAACTCCGGCAGACTCGATACGGTGCCGGACAGGGTCACAATGCCCTCGTTGACGCGCACATTGATCGCGCGGGCGTCTACATACATGTTGCGCTCCAGGGCCGCGACAACGCTGTCGGCAATCAAACGGTCCTCGATGCGCTGGGACGGTACGACTGCGAGCTCGTTCGTGATGTCCATCACGCCTACGAGTGTGGCCGCCAACTCCTCGGCGCGCAGCTTCTTCCAATAGGCATCTACCGAACCGATCAGTGTGACGCGCCCGTTGCGGACGAACACATCGATATCGGCGTCCCGCAGACTTGGCTCCCAGCTCAGCGCCGTCGAGAGTTCGGCCAGAAGATCGGCGTCGGTCGGGCCTGGTGTGTCAGCCGGATTAACGACCTCCAGACGATTGTCGACCGACGTGACACCGGCGATGAGCCATGTGTCGGTTTCGGCGGCGCGACGGGCTGTATAGCTGGGAACATGGCCCGACAGTCGTGCGGCGCGGTCAATCACCTCGACCTTGATGTGCGAGGCATCCACACGATCGTCCCAGTAGAGTTGGTCCACGACATCCCGTTTGATCTCTTCGTTCTCGCGCTCAGTGAACACCATGCGGGACAACCCCTTTCTGCTCAAGACCATCCGGTGCCCCCGGCGGCCCTCTGCATCATGTCGTCTTGCTGATCTGATCGGAGCGCTCGCGCAAGCGCTGCTGCTGCGTCGTCAGAGGCTCCCGTGGACGGTGGACGGGGCCTTCGGCCAGGAACTCAGCCGGCAAGGCAACGTACATCTCTTTCGTGACCCAATCGACCCGTTCGATCCAGTCGGTTTCAATCAGGACGCCGCCCTCGATTGCAGGCGCGCTTATGGCCAGGCCCGGGATCAACCACGTCTCGTCGGCCACGATGACGTCCTGAACCGCGCCGAACTCGCCCTCGCTGGAATGCACCTTATAGGTCCCGACCAGTTCGTTCGCCCCTTGCAGTTCGGGATGATCGAACGTGGTGACGTCGGGCGAGCCGGTGTCTTCCGGTTCGCCGGACAGGACGCCGATCGGCGTGACATCGTGTTCTCCCTGCAGCCAGTAGGGCGGCCAGCCATAGTGCTCATACAGTTGCTCTTCCTCGCGGCGTTCGAGTCGGCGCGTCACGTCCAGTTCCGGACTGGCTTCCACCCGATCCTGTGCGGCGTCGAATCGTAGGAAATATTCGTCGCGATAGACTTGCAGGATGCCGGAGGCCGGCAGGGCGAGCGCCCGATTCAGCTCTTGCGACCACACGAGAAGATAACGTACCGACCATTGTCCCTGCGGGAATATGAGGTCCACGAGCCGACCGATGGCACCGTCGGTCGAAATGACCTGGTAGTTCTTGAATTCCGTCAGTCCGATCCACATATTCCTGCTCCTGTCTTTCAGTGTTCGAGTCGGCGTACCGACATGCGGCGGTCAGGGCCGACCGTAGTGGCGGTGGAGGCTCGCCTCGTATTCCGGGCCGGCCGGCTGTTCCGGATGGTAGGGCGGACTGTTCTTGACCTGATCGCGAGACAGTTGCACGGCGACCGACCGGTTCTTCCAGTGGATTCGCTCGACCCACAAGGGGGGGACGACGACCTTGCGGCCGCGCAGCCAGTGTCGTGTATCGACCACCAGACAGCGCACCGTCCAGTCGGTGTCCTCGACGACGAAATCCTCGACGTGGCCGATGGGGCCGTCCTGGGCCTCGATGGCGTAGCCTTCGACCGCCCGCATGCTCCGCAGATGCGGGTCGCCGGGCGGTGCGACGCCGGCCAACTCCTGTTGTTCGGCCGAAACGTCGGCCATGACCGGCTGGGTGAATCCCCCGTGACCGCCGTCCCAATGAGAGGACCATCCGTAATATTCGAACAGATCCATTTCCCGTTGTCGCGACACGGGTTTGTCCGTGTCGATGTCCGGACTATGGCGGACCTGGTCGCGGGTCAGGTCCGTTGGAATCCGCTTGTCCGCCGTGTGCGGAGGTCCGAGGACGTTAGGAATCAGCAATACTTTACGGCCGGGCAGCCACCGACTCGCATCGACCACGACATAGCGGACCTGCCAATGACTGTCGTCAAACAGCAGATCGTGAACATGGCCGATATCACCATCACGGGCGTGCAACTGAAAGCGTCGCAGACCGTCGGCGTTTCGCAACATAAGCACACTCCCAACACATTCTCGTTCGCAGCCGCGTCCTTTCACGCCGTCGCCGGGCTCTCGATCTCGGCGATACTGCGAATCACCTCGATGACGCTGTCCGGGTTCAGGGAGATCGAATCGATGCCGACACGCACCAGAAACTGTGCGAACTCCGGATAGTCGCTCGGCGCCTGCCCGCAGAGACCGACCTTGGCGTCGTTCTCGTGGGCCGTGGCGACCAGGTGCTCGATCATCCGTTTCACCGATGGATTTCGCTCGTCAAACAGATGCGACAACTCCTGCGAATCGCGATCCACGCCCAGCACCAACTGGGTCAGGTCGTTGGTCCCGATTGAGAACCCGTCAAAGCGGCGCGAAAACTCCTCGGCCTGGATCACGTTCGACGGGATTTCGCACATCACATAGACTTCCAGGCCGTTCCTGCCGCGCTGCAGCCCGTTGTCGGAAAGCACGTCGAGGACCCGATCGGCCTCGTCCACCGTCCGGCAGAAGGGAATCATGACGACTACGTTGTCCAGCCCGATCTCGTCGCGCACCTGCCGAACGGCGGCGCATTCGAGGGCGAATCCGTCGCGATAGCGCTCGCTGTAGTAGCGGCTGGCCCCGCGAAAGCCCAGCATGGGGTTCTCCTCCTCGGGTTCAAAGCCGGCGCCGCCGATCAGATTGCCGTACTCGTTCGTCTTGAAATCGCTCATCCGCACGATCACCGGACGCGGATGCTGAGACGAGGCAATGCGAGCGATCCCACGGGCCAGATGATCGACAAAATACTGCGAGCGATCCGAATAGCCCCGCGTCATTGTCTCGATCAAACGCTTGACGCTCTTGTCCTCGATCTGATCGAAACGGGACAGCGCCAGCGGGTGGATCTTGATCCGGTTGTTGATGATGAACTCCATCCGGGCCAGACCGATGCCGTCGACGGGCAGGCGCCACCAGCGAAACGTGGCGGCCGGGCTGGCGACGTTCATCATGATCCGCGTCTCGACCTTCGGGATCTGTTTCAGTTCGATCTCCTCGGCCTCGTACTCCAGTGCGCCCTCGTAGACGATGCCCTCATCACCCTCGGCGCACGAGAGCGTGATCTCCTGACCGTCCTGGAGCTCCTGGGTTCCCTGACCGGTCCCCACGATTGCGGCAATGCCGAGTTCACGACTGACGATGGCGGCGTGCGAGGTCCGGCCGCCGTGGTCGGTAATGATGCCCGCGGCGCGCTTCATCAGCGGCACCCAGTCGGGATCGGTCATGCCGGTGACCAGAATGCCGCCGTCGTGGAATGCATCGATCTGCTTGGGGCTCTCGATGACCTGCGCTTTGCCGGCGGCGACGGCCTGGCCGATCGCGAGCCCCCGAATCAGCTCCTCCCCCGTTTCCTTGAGGCGATAGGTCTTGAGCGTCGAGGCCTGTTTCTGCGACTGCACGGTCTCCGGTCGCGCCTGGACGATGAACAGCTTGTTGGTCGGGCCGTCCTTGGCCCACTCCATGTCCATGGGTGTGTCGTAGTGATTCTCGATGACCACGGCCCATCGCGCCAGCGTCAGGATCTCCTGATCGTTCAGCACGAACCGGCTCTGTTCCTTCCGAGGGGTCGTGACGGTCTTGGTCGTTTTGCTGCCTCCCGAAGCGTAGACCATCTTCTGGGCCTTCTCGCCCATCGTCTTGTCCACAATCGGCCGCCGATCCGGGCGATCCAGCAGTGGTTTGAACACGACGTACTCATCCGGATTCACCGAGCCCTGCACGACGGTCTCGCCGAGCCCCCAGGCGGCGTTGACGACGACCACATGGGGAAACCCGGTTTCGGTGTCCAGAGAGAACATCACCCCGGAACCGGCCTGATCGGATCGGACCATCTTCTGGACACCGACGGACAGGGCCACCTTGAGGTGATCGAACCCCTTCTCGTTCCGATAGCTGATAGCCCGGTCGGTGAACAGCGACGCATAACACTTGCGGCAGGCGTCGATCAGGTCGTCGGCGCCGCTGATGTTCAGAAACGTCTCCTGCTGCCCGGCAAAGCTTGCTTCCGGCAGATCTTCGGCCGTGGCGCTGCTGCGGACGGCCACGTCGACCTCCTCGGTCTCGTACAGACTGCACAGTCTTTGGTAGCCGTCCTCAATTGCCTGCCGCACATGCGCAGGGAACTCGGCCTTCGCCAGGAGTCGCCGAATCGCCCGCCCGGTCTTCTGAAGTGCCTCGGGCGTGTCCTCGAGAGCATCCAACTGCGAGCGGATCCTCGGGGTCAGCTCATTGTGATCGAGGAATTCGCGGTAGGCGTCGGCTGTGGTGGCGAAGCCGTGGGGAACGCGAATGCCTTCGGCGGCCAGGGCCTGAAGCATCTCGCCCAGCGACGCATTCTTGCCTCCCACGGATACCACATCATTTGAATCCAACGTATCCAGCCATCGAATGTACTGCTGATCTACTGACATCGTCTTCGTTTCTCCATTGCGACAGACGGTCTGGTGCAGCCCGGCGGCGAACGGATTGCGCAGCGGTGCACCGGGCTGTTTCTACGTGTAGTGAACGTCCACCAGCTTCTGCTCGACACCCAGCGAGTCGATCGCCTCGATGTCTTCCTGGGCCAGCTCCCATCCGTCCAGATCGGCGTTGGCCTTCAGATGATCCTCGCGACTGGCCCTCGGAATCACAACGGCGCCCTTGCTCAGCAGCCAGGCCAGACTGACCTGAGCGGGCGATTTGCCATACTTGTGGCCGATCTCCTGCAGCGTCGCGTCTCCAAGGACCGTGCCCTGACCCAGCGGACAGTACGCGGTCAACGCGATCCCGTTCTCCCGACAGAACTGCGGAATCTCATCGCGAGGACGGAAGGGATGGTACTCCACCTGGTTGTTGCAGATCGGCGCTTCCGAGCCAGCCATGGCCTCTCTGAGCCGACCGACATCGAAATTGCTGACACCGATGCTCTTGATATGGCCTCGGGCGACGAGTGTCTGCATTCCCTCCATTGTCTGTCCGAGCGGGATCGCGTCGTTGGGCCAGTGCAGCAGGTAGAGATCCAGATAGTCCGTGCCGAGCCGATCGAGCGACTGTCGGCAGGCTTTGATGACATCGTACGTCTGGAGGTTGGCGCTGCTGACCTTTGAGGTGATGAACAGACCACTGCGATCGACACCCCGTATCGCCTTGCCGATCTCGGCTTCATTGCCGTACATTTCGGCGGTGTCGATATGTCGATACCCCAGATCGATCGCCTGGCGTACGGCGCGCTCGCACGTCGATCCCGTTAGTTTCCATGTACCCAGACCAAGTACAGGTATCGATGCGCCGCTGTTCAGTTCAATGGTTCGATCCAGTATATGCTTCATAACGTCCTCGATTCCCTGTAAACAGTGACACGGACTCCGGGCCCTGCAGCCGATGCCGTTTCGTTCGCGCTGGGCCGTCGTTTCTGGCTCTACATATGGGCACGCGATACAGATCGTAGGGGAATTGCTGGTTTGGGCGACGCGATTCCCTCACGCGGCGAACGAGCACGCCCGGATTCCGATTTGACGCCGGGCGCGGACCTCACCGTTCGCGAGAAATCCGCACCTGCGGCTGTTCGCCGGCCGCAACCAGCGTCGGCTCGCTCCCCGGCAGCCGGATCTCAACCTGCGGAGCGTTTCCAAACCAGCGCCCTTGCCAATGCACCCGGCTGGCCTTGGCCGAACCATCCACAGAGATCCGAACCGGACCCCAGCTCGTCGGCGCCGGACCGATGGTGATCGGCCGGCCCGCTTCAAGCCATTCGGGTACAATGCCGGCCCCGATCACCAGACGGCTCGTATGCGTCTCCTCATACACGAAGGCGTTTCGCATCATCAGAACCCACTCGGCGGCCGCCCAGACGTGTTGGCCGTCACCCATGCATCCGTCTCGTGTGCGCGGGTGGATCGCCTCGGGCCATTGTCCGGTCGGCGAGGCCAGATCCCGGATTGCGACCAGCAGATCCGCAAATCGCCCGTCGCCGCAACGCAGAAGCACCTGTGCCAAGTGCAGGGTCAGATAGGCATTGATACCCGAGTGAATCATGTCTTGGAAGAAACCGTCGGCGACGGTGCAGGCTTGCATAAGGTAGTCGGCCGTATCGAGCAATCGCGCATCCCGGGCGGCGTACAACTGGAGCGGATAGCCGGCGGCCACCGAGCCGATGGCCCCGGAATCAAGACGCCGATAGCAGGAGGCGGGCATGGCAGGTCGTCCCAGGCGCTGGCGCGCCAGCGCGAGGCTGCGGTCGATGGATTGCTGCAGATCGGCGGCCTCGGCATCGCATCGATCTGCTTCATCCGGCTGGTTCAGCGCCCGAAGCAACCGGGCGGCCGCTCGCAGACCCGCCACCGACCAGAAGTCGTCCCAGTAATAGTAGTCGTTCGGCCCCAAGTGCTCGGCGCTGAAGCCGGCGGGCAACAGGCCCGCATGCGGTACGTGGCTGGTCCGGGACACCCTCTTCCTGGCGATCCAGCGCCAGGCCCGTCGGATTGGCCCCAGCCAGATCGGCTTTGCCGTGCGGCCGGTCAGCTCGCAGAATCGCTGCAGCAGCCAGAGCACCTGGCCGTTGGAATCCCACTCTCCCTCCTGCGAGTGAAAGTACCCCGTGGCGCTCTGACGCGAGAAGAACCGCTCGATGACGCGCTCGGCTCGCTCGACCAGACCCGCACACAGCATTGCGTGGACAATGAAGACCGCATCACGGAACCAGAACCGCTTGTATGTGTACGGTCCCGGATAGACGTCCTGGGGCGAATGGAGCACCAGTGTCCGAAGCGCCGCATCGTATAGAAACTGCATGCGCGAGTCGGGGATCGCCAGTCGGCAGGCGCCGTCCAGACTGTCGGACCAACCCGGTCGCGTCGTGTTGCTCTGCGCCCGCACGTGGCTCTTGCGGACGATCAGCGGAATCCGCGCCTCGATTAGCCGGTGGCTGCCGGGGTGGATCGCAAAGGCCGCGGCGGCGGTGGCCATGCCCACATCGCAGCGCATCGCGTCGGTGTCTCCGGGCTCGAGTCGGCCGCCGTCGCCCGACGGCAGGACATCGCCGTGAACGTAGTCCGAAACGGCGTGAATGTCCATGGGTTCGCTGAAACGAACGCGCTCGGCATCGTTGACGATCCATGCGTCCCGTCCGGGCGTTAGGACGATGTCGTGGATGAAACTGATGCCTTCCGGGTTGCAGGGTCGAGCCGAGACGACCAGCCAGGCGCCGGTGTCGGCCGTCGCCCGCCAGGTCAGCGCGCAGACGGGCTCGCTTTCATCGCGCACCTCGGCACGGGCCTTCAGTGTCAGTCCGTCCCGGTTTGAGACGGTCTCGACGGCGATGCCGGCGGCGAGGTCGAGCCGTTGGTCTACGCGAGGCAGGTGCGAGGGGACTATGCGGCGGTCGTTGTCGGCGATGACCCAGGCATCGAGCGACCATCCGTCCCAGAACGGCGTGACCAGACCGTGGGGATCGACGATGGGCAGGCCGTCAAAATCCGGCGTGCCGACGGCCGTCCAGTTGCGGCCCGTCAGATTCACGTGGGTCAGCGAAAACGCACGCGGAATGAAGCTGTCCGAGCGAGGATCGAACTGCCGATGAACCCAGACCGGCCAGACCCAATCGAGGTTCTGCTGGATCACCCGGCTGTTGATAAACCCGCGCTCGTGAAACGCCATCCCGGCGCGCAGCAACTCCATTGGCACCGCCACCTCGGACGGCTGGGCAAAGCGCTGCACGTACGACAGTAGTCCGATCGGGTCGGTGAATCCATGCGCCCGGGCCACACGACGCGCCAGATACTTCCAGGGCAGCCATTTGAGCCACATCGTTCGCTCCTGCCGGCTCGCCTAGGTCTTGCCGTGCAGGAGGAACGTCACCTTCATGTCCACGCGGTACTCGCTGATCCTACCGTTCTCCACACGCACCTGCTGCTCCTTGATCCAGGCGCCGCGGATGTCCTGGACCGTCTCGCTGGCGCGGGCGATTCCCCGCCGGACCGCGTCGTCGAAGCTCTTGTCCGAAGCAGTGCTGATTTCAATCACTTTTGCGATCGCCATAGCAAATAACTCCTTTCCCAGATCCTGCGCACCAACTTTTTCCTTCGCGACATGACGTGATGCTCCCCGCTTGCTTTCTCTTACCACAGATAGCCCAGAACGATCACGATCGCAAAGCCGATCACCAAGGCCCAGAAGAAGGCGTCGAAGGCGCGGAGCGTGGTCTCGCGCTGGCGGTCCTTGGCTTGGGCCTCGGAGATCGTCTCGACGCGCTGCGGCCGCTGCGGCCCGACTGAGGCCAGCAGCAGCGCTACCAGCAGTGCCACCAGCAGAATCGGCACCCAGAAGATGCCGATAAACGCCGGCCCCGTCGGGCTGATCCACAAGCCGCCGGCCCAGGAGGCCAGAAAGAGCACCAGGAAGAACGCCAGCACGCTCGACCACGGGCCCGGCCGCCGAAACGCCACGGCGAAGATCAGCGTGAAGATTCCGGCCATCAGCAGGGCGAAGAGCACATCGATGATGAACATTCGGCTTTCCTCCAATCGGCAGATCGGCATGGTCGTGATCGGGCTTATCTGAACTCTCGTTGACTCTATGAATGCGCCGGGCTTGAGGTCCTAAGGACATCCCCTATTCGCCATAGGCAAAACACTCATAGCGACTTTTCCGCAGGCATGCTAAACTGCGCATGTTATGCCGAACCCCCGATTTCATGGCAGACAAGATGCTCGCCTCGACAGGCCGAGCAAAGCACAGTGTTATCGAAGGATCAAGGTCGTACAATGGCGATGAACCCGCAACGACCGCCGGATGAGGACTTCAAAGACCTTCGCGCCGAGGCCGAGAAGCGGGCGCGCCGCGAAACCGTGCCGCTGGAACGTATGTCCGAGGCGGATATCGCTTCCGTGATCCGCGAACTGCGGGTCCACCAGATCCAGTTGGAGATGCAGAACGAGCAACTGCGCCAGACATGGATCGAACTGGAGCAGTCGCGCAAGCAGTATGCGCGCCTGTTCGATTCGATCGACGAAGGGTTCTGCATCATCGAGGTGCTTCTCAACCCGTCTGGTGAGGCGGTGGACTACCGTTTTGTCAAGACCAATCCGGCGTTTGCGGCGCACACGGGCCTGGACGATGCGGTGGGCCGTCGCATGCGGGAATTGGCGCCGGACCATGAAAAGGCTTGGTTTGAGATCTACGGTCAGATCGCCCTGACGGGCGAGCCGAAGAGGTTTACCCATCAGGCAAAGCATCTGGGCGAGCGGTGGTTCGACGTCCACGCCTTTCGCACGGGGCAACCGGAGGAGCGAAAGGTAGCGGTCCTGTTCACGGATATCACGGCCCGCAAGCAGGCCGAGCAGGCGCTCTGTGAGGCGCGGGACGAACTGAAAGCCCGCGTCGCCGAGCGCACCGCCCAACTGCGGCAGACAGTGGACGTGCTCCAGGAGGAGGTGGCCGAGAAGATCGGGATCCAGAAGGCACTGGAACGGCGCAACGACATACTGCAGAAGATCATCGACAACATTCCGGCGATGCTGTGTTTCTACGATGCCGAGGGGCAGGTGGCATTGATCAACAAGGAGCTGCAGAAGGTCCTGGGCTATACACTGGAGGACTTCCAGCAGAGCAACGTGACGGAGCTGTTCTATCCCGACCCGGTGTATCGTAAGGAGGTCTGGGCCCACATGCTGGCCGCGCAGCCCGGCTGGCGGGATTTCTTCGTGCGGAACAAGGCCGGTCGCAAGGTCGCCAGCAGTTGGGCCAACGTCCAGCTCGCCGATGGTTCCTACGTGGGCATCGGACTGGACATCCGTAGGCGCCGGCGCAACGAGAACCGCCTCAAGGAAAGCGAAGAGCGCTATCGGACGCTGGTCGAGCTGTCGCCCGATGGGATCGGCGTGGAGCGCGACGGCGCCATCCTGTTCGTCAATACGACTGCTTGCAGACTTCTGGGCGCCGGCAAGCCGAAAGACCTGATCGGCAAGCCGGTGCTCGATCTGGTCCATCCGGACCATCGCCGCCGCACGGCACGGCACCTCGATTTTCTGCACCATCGCCGAAAGGCTCTACGCGTGGCCGAAGCCAAGCTCATCGGTCTCGACGGCGAGGCCCTGGATGTCGAGCTGTCGGCGATGCCCATCGCCTACCAACAGAAACCGGCCACGCAGATCGTCATTCGCGACATCACGCGGCGCAAGGAGACCGAGACCCGCCTGCGCGACAGCGCGATTCAATTGCAGCAGCAGGCGGAATTGCTGGACCTGGCCCACGATGCGATTGTCGTCAACGACTTAGACGGCCGGATTCTCTTCTGGAATCGAGGCGCCGAGCGGACCTATGGATGGACGAGAGACGAGGCGGTCGGCCGGATCGTCCACGAATTGTTGTGCACGCGCTTCCCCCGAAACCCGATGGACATCAGCGCCGGTCTGTTGAAGGAAGGCCAATGGAACGGAGAACTGATCCATACCACCCGCAGCGGCAAGACGCTGGTGGTCTCGAGCCGGTGGGCGCTGCAGCGCGATAATGACGGCGATCCTTGCGCGATCCTGGAAATCGAGCGCGACGTCACGCAACAGCGACGCGCCGAACGGGCGATGGCTGAGGCGCGGCGCTTTGCCGAAAGTGTGCTCGATACCGTCCGGGAGTCGCTGGTGGTTCTCGATGCCCAACTGACCGTGCTCTCGGCCAATCGCGCATTCTACACGACGTTCGACGTTACCGCGGAGCAAACCGAAGGCCGGGCCATCTATGAGATCGGCAGCCGTCAATGGGATGTGCCGGAGCTTCGCGCGCTGCTCGAGGACATCCTGCCGCGCAATACGAGCTTCGAAGACTTCGAGGTGGAGCACGATTTCGAGCACATCGGCCATCGCGTCATGCGGCTCAACGCCCGCCGAGTCTATCACGACGAACGGAAGACCGAAATGATCCTGCTGGCCATCCGGGACGTGACCGTGCGCAAGCAACAGGAGCGGGACATACGTGAGAACCACCGCCAACTGGCCGAGTTGACCGAGGAACTGCTCCTGACCGAAGAGCGCGAGCGTCGCCATATCGCCAGCGCGCTGCATGACTCGATCGGGCAATCGCTGGCCTTCTCAAAACGTGAGCTCGGCGTTCTGCGCAAGGACCTGCCCGAGGCTCTGGTGGAGAAGCTCGACCGCGCCAAACAGGAGATCGATGAAGCGGTCCAGCGGACGCGGTCGCTGACGTTCGAGTTGAGTCCGACAACGCTGTACACATTCGGGCTCGAAGCGGCTATCGAAGAACTGGCCGAGCAGTTTTCGAAACAGGAAGGTTTTCGAAGCCATCTTGACATGGGGAACGGCGACGAGCCACTGTCGGAGCAGACCAGGGTGTTTCTCTATCGTGCGACTCGTGAATTGCTGATTAACGTCGCCAAGCACGCCGAGGCCAAGAATGTCCGGATCGGCGTCCAACACGTCGGCGGGAACGTGCGAATCGAGGTGGAGGACGACGGCAAAGGGTTTGACGTCGCCGCAATGGAGTCGGCGCAGGGCTCACCGCGGACCTTCGGAGTGTTCAGCCTTCGCCAACGATTGACCCATAAGAACGGGTCATTGATGATCCGATCGGCACCGGGCCAGGGTACCACTGTGACGATGCAGGTCCCGCTCGAAACGACCGATCAAGACGACATGGAGAGGACACGATCATGAACATTCGCGTATTGATTGCCGACGACCACGCCATCGTGCGTCACGGGCTGATCAGTTCCATCGAGCGGGAAGAAGACATGGAAGTGGTCGGCCAGGTGAACCAAGGCCACCAGGCCGTTGAGCTTGCACGGGACCTGTCACCCGATATTGTGGTCATGGACATCAGCATGCCGGACCTCAACGGGATCGAGGCAACACGACGGATTCGTCGTGACGCACCCAAGACCCAGGTTATCGCCCTTTCCATGCACGCGGGCGGTCGCTATGTCCGAGAGATGTTCAAAGCGGGGGCTAGCGCCTACCTGCTCAAGGACTGTGAGTTCGACGAGCTTATTGAGGCCATTCGGGCGGTCATCAGGAAAGGGCAGACGTACGTCACGCCGGCTGTGACCGCATCGTTGCTGGAGAGCTCGATCGCGGATGAAGGCGGCGATGCCCAAGGGGCCTTTTCCCTCCTGACGACACGAGAGCGAGAAGTGCTGCAACTCACTGCGGAAGGACACAGCACCAAACAGGCCGCTCGGCGTCTGCACATCAGTCCCAAGACGGTCGAGGCCCATCGTCTGAAGGTGATGAATAAGCTGGACATCGACAACGTGGCGCAGTTGACCAAGTATGCGATCCAAGAAGGATTGACCTCGGCCCAGCCATAGCCTGCTGCCCCATACGAGCAAATCGCCAATGCCGAAGCGCGGATTTTGCCTATTCCCTGTATCTGCCGGTTTCGACGAATCTGGACACGGCTGTGAATGCCGTGGGCCGCGAGCGATGACGGTCGCCGTGTGCAAAGCAAAACCGCGAAACAGGGCAAGGAGAAGAGGCCATGCTCACCAAGGCCAGGAGGATCAGTCTACCGTGTATCGAGAACTACTTCTGTGGTGTCAACACGGCCGAGATCCTGGATGCCGCATCGGACCTCGAGAAGAGGCATCTGCCGGTCATTGACGCGCCCGATCAGATCGTCCAGGACGAGTGGTTCGATGTGACGGTTCACGTCGGGGCCCTGCTCGAACACCCGAACGAGCCGGACCACCATATCGAGGTCATTGAGCTGTACGCCGATGACACCTATCTGGCGCGGATGGACTTCGCCGGACAGGCGTGTCAACCCTTGTTGCATGCCCGCGTGCGCCTGACGCGCACCTGTGAACGCCTTCGTGCATTTGAGCGCTGCAATATCCATGGTTCATGGGAGTGGGATCAGGAGATCGAACTGATATAGCGGCCTGGCCGGGCGTGCCACACTCGCCCGGATCAATGCTGCGACCGAACAGGGCGGACCACCTCGCGCAGGGTGTTGACAGCCGCGAGCCGATTCTTCTGGCCGAAGATCGCACTGCCGGCCACGAGGGTGTCGGCGCCGGCTTCAACGGCCTGCCAGGCGGTCTGAACGGAGATGCCGCCGTCGACCTGCACGCGAACCGCCGGACCGACGAGTTCGCGGACCTGATGGATCTTCTCGAGCGTCTCGGGGATGAATTGCTGGCCGCCGAACCCCGGGCGGACCGTCATGACCAGCACCAGATCGCAATAGGGCGCCACCGGGGCAATGTCCAGTACATCCGTCTCCGGGTTCAGTGCGATGCCCGCGGTCACCCCGCAGTCGTGCAGAGCGTCTACGAATTCTCGGGGCCGCGAAACGGTCTCGATGTGAAAGGTGATGTGGTCGGCACCGGCCCGAATGAAGCCCTCGGCGTATCGTCTCGGCTCGGCGATCATCAACTGCACATCAAATGCCAGGGAACTGTGTCGGCGCGCCGCCTCGACGACAGCCGGTCCAAAACTCAGGTTGGGCGCGAAGTGGCCGTCCATGATGTCGAACTGAATCATGGTGACGCCGGCCGCCTCGACTTGGGCGATCTCATCGGCCAATCGGGCGGCATCGGCCGCGAGCACAGAGGGTACGATCTCAACGGTGCCGGCTTTGGGCATTCGCATGGGTCGCTCCTATCTATTTGTATCAGCTCATTACAGAGGCCTTTGGGGGGCGAACCTCTCGACGCTTGAGAGGACAGACACGATCTCAGCTTGCCATCGGCAGGCCCGCGTCCTGCCAGTCGGCTTTGCCGTCTTCATAGTCGTACACGTGCCGATAGCCCAACTCCTCCATCCGCTGAGCCGCCCTGGGCGACGCCGAGCATTGTTTGTTGGCACAATAAACGACCACCTCCTTGTCCCTGTCGGGAACCGCCTGCTGGATCGTCTCGTCGAATTGCTCTCCGAGTGGCACATTCAAGGCGCCGGGCACATGGCCCTTGGCATACTGTTCGTGACTGAGGACCTCGATCACGACGAGATTGCCGTTCTGATCCAGTTCGCGTCGCAATTCTTCTCGGGATATCGCCTGCATAGGGACTCTCCTTCTTAGCGTAGTTCGTCCGGTTCCACATCGTTGTTGTCGCCGGGTGCCGTGGGCGCCATCTCGGTGAGGCGTTCCAGTGCATCCTGGAGCGTCTGCAACTGGTCGGCCGCTTCGCGAAACCGCCGTTCGCCCACCGCCGTCAGATAGTCCTCAAAGGCCTGACTGGCCCGGCCGACCCACTGATCGATCGTGGCATCAGGCGCAAGCGGAATGGCCGGCCGTTCCACCGGCTCATCGAGCAGGGCCTGGAGCGCTTCGTCGAAAGTCGGCGCGTAGCGAAGCCGGTCGCCGTGCATCACCGCCACCATGCGCAACTCCGGATAGGCGGCTGCTTCGGCCTGGAGGTAGATCGGCTCGACATAGAACAACGTTTCTTTGAGGGGAATGACCAGGACATTGCCGCGGATCACGCGCGAGCCCCGCTGGTCCCACAAGGCCAGTTGGCGCGACAGCCAGGCGTCCTGGTCGATCTTGGTCTCCATCTGCTGCGTGCCCAGCACGCGGATCTCCTTGGGGAATTTGTACGCCAGCATGGTCCCGTAGTGATTGGGATCGCACATCCCGGCAATCCAGCCGATGAGCACCTGACGATTCTTGGGCGTAAACGGCATCATCAGGATGAACTGAAGCTCGTCGATGCCGGGCGGCTCCCACATGATGTAGTAGGGATCGACCGGTTGGACGGTGCCGTAGTACTTCTCCGTGGCCCGAATCCACAGGTCCTCCTGGTTGTAGAAGACCTCCGGATCGGTCATGTGGTACTTTGCGTAGATCAGACCCTGGGTCAGCAGCATGTCGACGGGATAGCGAATGTGCGATTGGAGCGCCTCGGGCATTTCGGACCGGTCTTTGAACAGGCCGGGGAAGACTTCTTGCCACGTTCGGATCAGCGGGTCTTCGGGCTCGAAGACATAGAAATCAACCGATCCATGATAGGCGTCAATGACCGCCTTGACCGAGTTCCGGATGTAATTGACGCCGCGCAGGCGCCGCCTGCCGCCAAAGATGCGCGGGCGCCTCTCATGACGAGTGGCCAGTCCCGCATAGAATGGTTCGCTATAGGGGTAGTCCGTCGAGGTCGTATAGGCGTCGAAGATCCAATAGAGCCTGCCTTCGGCCAGGACGATGTAGGGATCGTTGTCGAACTGGAGAAACGGAGCAAGCCGGCGGACACGGTCCTGGATCCGACGATGAAACTGGATGCGCGTCTCCTCGGTGGGATAGCCCGACAGAAACAGGCGGGTTCCGTCGAATTTCCAGCCGAACAGAAACCGACGCCACCGATTGTGCAGAAGGACGCCCCCGGTGCCCTCGTAATGCGCGTAGACGTTCTCATCGCCAAGGGGATAGTCGAATTCGGGCTCGCTGCTGTTGACGATGACATGGGTATCGGTCAGCTCGCCATAGTAGATTTCCGGCCGGGAGACTTCCAGGCCCGGCACGTCGGTCTGTGGCGGGATGTCTTGGATCAGAAGATCCGGCAGCCCCTCGGGAGTGAATTCGTTGACCGCCGTCAACGTGATTCCGTATCCATGGGTGTACTTGAATCTCCGGTTGACGAACGTCTGGCTCTGCGGCGCGAGGTTGTCCAGATTCATCTCCCGGGCCGCGACCATCACCTGGCGATAGGCGTCGTCGACGGTGTAGCGGTCGATGTCCACATCGTGAAACTCGTAGTACAGCCGAACCTCCTGAAACTGTTCATAGACCTCCGCGAGTGCCCGCCAGTCCCACAGACGGACGTTGTCGAAGGTCTCCTGGTGGTCCTCGATCATCTGCCGGGTGAATTCGTCCGAGACGTCGAATCGGTGCTCCTCGACGTCGTGCAGATGGAAACCGCGACGTGTGAACTCGATATTGTGGCTGATGTAGGGCCTCTCAACGGTAATCTCGTTGGGCTGGACGTAGAGCCACTGCGCCAGTCCCGGCAGGACCGCCAGAAGCACGAACCATGCGACCGCCAGCACGGCTCCGCCGAGAACCAACGGCGCAAGCCGGGTCGCGCCGATTCCGAGATCGAATCGGCCACCGAGGCGCTTGGCAAGACCCCGCAAGACCGGCACAAGCAGAAAAGCCGCCACCGCCAGCATCAGCACGATCAGGACGATGTAGGCCGGCAGGCGTACGTGGACGTCGGTCCAGCCCGGCCCGTTGACCACGCCCATTGTCGAGTAGAGCAGATGGAAGCGGTCGAGGTATTTGCCCCACGCCAGGGCAACCAGCAGGAAGGCGGCGCTCCAATACAACGATCCGAACGACCTCTGATAGCCTTCGTCAAGCGCACCGCCGGCCTCCAGACGGACGCCTTGGTCGCTGACCCGTACGAACATCCCGGCGCCCCATGTGGCCAGGGCAATCAGGGCTGTGAAGACCGCAAACGCATACAACGCGTCATACAGGGGAAGCAAGAAGAGGTAGAAACCCACCGACCGGGCCAGGACAGGCTCTTCGACCAGCGTCTCGGCCCGGTGAAGGTACAGCAGGACGGTCTCCCAGTTGATGTAGCCCCAACTGGCGCCAACATAGGCGGCTGCGACTTTCGAGCCAATCCGCAGGAGCTTTCGGTCCTTCTCGATGCTCCACGTCAGTAAATGCACCAGCGCCACGGCAAGCGCGGCGCCTGCAATCGCCAAGACCGCCTTTGTCACGACCACCGTCCAGAACCGCCGGCCGTATCCAAGAGCCTGGAACCAGAGTGCCTCGCCCCAGAAACCGAGGAACCAGAAGAACAGAATGGTCAGCACGATCACGCCCACCCCCAGACCCATCAGCCAAGGACGGCGTTTCCGCTGGCCCAGCAGGAGCAAAGCCGCCGCCGCAGCCAACAGCAGAGCGATCAGGGCAACATACATAACGGACTCCTTTCCGGCTTCTCCGGTGTCCTGCGAACCTCTTCTCTACACACCACGGCTTGATCTGAGAGAACGCTCTTACGCTCGTCCGGGATCGTCGTGCGTTGACAGTACGCCAGAACGACCGATACGCTGTTAAGGCAAGTCCTGACATTGGGTTAGGAAACGGCTTGCCGGCCCGTAGGGAGGATTGGCCGTACCGACAAGCGAGCACAAACCTGAGGCGCCAGTCATGCACCGGGCCGCATCCGCCGCGTATGTACACCCGTACGCGAACCCGATTCGCAGTGTGCTCGACGGGTTCCCATGTATTGTGAATCGCCAGAGCACAACGCAAGTCAAGAAGGAGAGAGACAATGAACGTCAAAGAAGTGATGACTTCACAGTTCGAGATGATTGACGCCGCACGTTCCCTGAATGACGCGGCGCAAGCGATGCGGTCGCTCAACGTCGGCGTTCTGCCGGTTCGAGAAGGCACGAAGCTCATCGGTGTGATTACCGATCGCGATATTGTGGTCAGAGGCCTTGCAGAACAACGCGATCCGTCATCGACGCAGGTCAAGGATATCATATCGTCTCATCTGGTCTGCTGCTCGGAAGACGACAGCATTGAAGACGCCGTCCGGCTGATGGGGGAGCACAAAGTCCGGCGGCTGATCGTGTGCGATCAAGACCGCACGCCCACCGGCATCGTTTCGTTGGGCGATATCGCCGCCAAGACGAAGGTGGAGGAGTTGGCCGGAACGGCCCTGGAATCGATCAGCGAGCCGGCGGCGCCGTCGCGATGACTGTCGGGCTTGACAGCCTGTGGAGGCGGTCATGGAAGAAAGAAGAACCGGAGACGGCAAGATCGCAGACGATGTGAAGGAACAACTCGGCTGGGATATTCACGTGGATGCGTCCCGAATTGAGGTCGAGGTCCACGACGGCCAGGTTCGCCTTCTCGGAGTGGTCGAGAGCGAAGAAGCGAGAAGAGCGGCCGAGGCCGACGTCTGGGGGATCAGCGGTGTCCACGAGGTTGAGAATCAGTTGACAATAGCGGAAAGCGGGCGAAAGCGTTTTCCGTAAAACCGTTGAACCGCGATGGTCATCGAGAGGGCACGATACATGGCGAAGGAACGGTATTACACGTCTGTGGCCGTTCGTTCGTGAGTGACCGACTTCCTGAGAGTCTCTGGAAGGGGGCGAATGATGCGCGGCTTCATTGCGTTTTCCCTTCAACGGCCGTTCTGGTCGCCAGCCTCCAGCGTCCGCAGGCCGTGGCGGCGGTCGTCTGCTACAATGGCGCGGTCGAGTTGGCATCGAAACTCCTGGCGGACACCCGGTCGCCGGTGTTGTCTCTCCTCGGGGCCCGCGAACCCGCGCTTCGACGCCCGAGCGAAGGTGCGGTTCGCGACATTCGGACGGAATGCCGGCTGGCGGTTGTCCCCGAACCCTCGCCGGTCCTGACGAAGACAGGCGTGCTGGATCTGGTCGTCTGGCACGCGCGGACGTGGTTCGCCCATCACAGGAGATCCGTCTCAGGCAAAGGCGCGCCTTCAGTCGGCGCGATGAGGAATAACCGGCGCCCCATCTGAGGAACTGGCCTATTGGGGGAAACGAACTTTCGGCTACGCTGAAACGCAACTAGTTGTCTGCGTAAGACCGCGCACGGAATCCGGTGTTTCGATCAATACGACCGTCAATCAATCAGGGAGACCGATCATGGCACGTGTAGCCATCAATGGAATGGGACGCATCGGTCGTGCGACGTTCAAGCTCGTCGTCGAGGAGCCGGAGTTGGAACTCGTAGCCGTCAACGATCTGGTTGCAACCGACAATCTGGCTTACCTGCTTCAGTACGACAGCGTGTATGGGCGCTATGAAAAGCCGGTCGCGACGGAGGCCGAAACGCTGATCGTCGAGGGAGAGGCCTGCGAGGTTCTGCACGTCAAGGATCCCGCCGAGTTGCCCTGGAGCGACAGGCAGATCGACATCGTCTTCGAGTGCACCGGCATTTTCCGCACGCGCGAGGACCTGGAAAAGCATCTCCGGGCCGGTGCGCACACCGTGATTCTTTCGGCGCCGGCCAAGAGCAAAGACGTGCCGAATGTCGTACACCGGGTCAATCAGGCTGAGGCTGCCGGGGGCGTGCTGTCGTGCGCCAGTTGTACGACCAACTGCATCACGCCCGTCGTCGAGGTCATGGGGCGACGGATCGGCATCCAGAAGGCGATCATGACGACGGTCCATGCCTTTACGTCCGCCCAGGCCATTGTCGATGGTCCCAACAAGAACTTCCGCCGTGGTCGGGCCGGCGCCAACAATTTCGTTCCAACGAGCACGGGAGCGGCCAAGGCGACCACCCAGGCCCTGCCGCAGTACGAAGGCAAATTCAACGGCATCGCCATTCGCGGTCCGGTGCCGGTCGGCTCGATCGCCGACCTCGTGTTTGTGACGGTCAAACCCACCAGCGTCGAAGAGGTCAATCGCATCTTCGAGGAAGAAGCGCAAACAGAGCGATATGCGGGTGTCCTCGGTGTGACGCACGACCCGATCGTTTCATCCGACATCATCGGAGATCCGCGTGCGTCGATCGTCGATCTGACCATGACCCAGGTTGTGGACGGCGATTTGGTCAAGATACTGAGTTGGTATGACAACGAATGGGGCTACGCCAGCCAGATGGTCAAAGAGGCTGTCCGGCTCAGTACGGAAGTGCCGGTATCGATGTGAAGGCTCCGGCTGGCAACGCCGCGGCGAAGATGGCCTGCGGTGGTGGTCTCCGGGTCAACAGTGAGGCCGGCGTGACTTATGGACCCAGGCTTTGTCTGGCGTGACGAAATGATCGAGATATCCTGCGCCGGAGCAGGGGACTGAGCGACGAGCGATGATGATCGTTCGGGAAAGGATTGTGTTATGGTGGTCGCAACACGAAACGCGGAAGACATCAAGAAGGATGTCGTCGATCAGTTGTACTGGGACGGTCGGGTCGATGCCTCAAGCGTGCAGGTCGAGGTCTCCGACGGAACCGTGGTCCTGAGCGGAACGGTCTCGACGCTGGGCGCCCGCCATGCGGCCGATGAGGATGCCTGGCTGGTGGAAGGGGTCCGCGCCGTGGATAATGGGCTTGCCGTCGAGCATCCGGCGGGGGTGTCGGTCCCTGCCGACGACACGATCGTCTCACGTGTGGCCGACACGCTGCTGTGGCATCCGGACATCGATTCTTCGGATATCACGCCGGCCGCGAGCAAGGGGGTGGTTACGTTGAAGGGGTCCGTCGGGTCGTTCTGGCAGAAGATGCTGGCCGAGGAACTGGCCGGCAGTCTCAACGGTGTGTTGGAAGTGGTCAACGAACTGGCGGTCGTGCCTTCGAAGGGCGTCACCGATCAAAGCATTGGCCGGGCCATCGTCGGGTCGCTCGAGCGGAACGCCTATGTGGATCCGGAAAAGGTGAACGTGGAGGTCGTCGACGGTGTGGTGACGCTGTCCGGCGCGGTCCCGAATCTAATGGCATATCGCGCTGCGGTCGATGCGGCGCGCCATACGGTCGGGGTGATCAACGTCATCAACAAGCTCACATTCGCCTGAGCGCAGCGGCGGGGCGTCGTGTGGTCACGTGACGAGTTGTTTCGTATTCTGACGCAAAAAGGAGTGTGTACGATGGCATTAACGAGTTTGATGAGACCGAGACGAAGAGGTTTGAGGCGGCGAGGTGAGATGTTCCATCCTCTGGAGCGGGAGATGGAACGTCTGTTCGACGATTTTTGGCTGCGTTCGTTCGCCGAGTCGCCCGGCTGGACCGAAGCCTATCTGCCGCCGGTCAACGTGCGGGAAGAGGACAACCAGGTGGTGGTCTCGGCCGAGCTGCCGGGCATGGAAGACAAAGACATTGAGGTCACGGTCCAGAAGGACACCGTGCGGATCTCAGGCGAAAAAAAGGAAGAGGCCGAGACCAGGGAAGGGGACTTCTACCGCATGGAGAGTTCGCACGGCCGCTTCGATCGCCTGATCGACCTGCCGGCCGAGGTGGACGAAGACAAAGCCCAGGCCGAGTTCAAGAACGGCGTTCTGCACATCCGGCTGCCCCGCAGCGCCGAATCGAAGACGAAGATCAAGAAGATTCCCGTCAAGGGCGGGTAGGTCGACTTGCGTGAAGGCGGGCCGAAACTCAGCGAAAACGAGAGGTCCATCCAATGAATGGCGCAAGCGAATCTCTGAACCGGGCGATGCATTTGGCCACATGGGCTGATTGCGTCTTTCTGGTGACGGTGGATCCCACGGGAAGGCCCGCTTTCACGCACGTTGAGAAGTGCAAACGCGACGGTGAAAGCCGGGTGTCTGCCCACATCTGGATGGATACCTCGTTGCTGCCGGACGGGCTGGAGGGTTGCCATGCCGCCCTCTTGATCTGGCAGAGCCGTCGCAAGAAAGGCTTTGAGATCAGGGGTCGCGCGGTGGAGGAAGAACAGACCGCCGTACTCGACGGATACACACTTGACGAGAGCCGACCCCATCTTGCACAGATGCAGAAAGAGATCGCAATGGAAGTGGACGGGGTCAGACCTCTCCGTATCGGAGTTGCGTAGAGGCCTGTCCGGCCTACTGGAGAAAGAGATTCATGGATACAAAGACCCAACAGGCCGTTCGCCGTGCTGATGTTGCAATCCCGGCAGCAGGAGCCGTGCTGCCGGGTTCTCTGGCCATTCCCGAAGGTGCCGAGAGTGTCATCGTCTTCGCACATGGTGCTGGCAGCAGTCGCCTGAGCCCCCGGAACCAACGGGTGGCCCAGATCCTGCAGGAAGCCTCCCTGGCCACCCTCCTGATCGACCTGCTGAGCGAGCGGGAGGAGCAGACGGACATCGTCACGAGAAATCTGTCCTTTGACATTCCGTTTCTGGCGAGCCGTGTAGATGCGGCGACCGACTGGCTCAGCCATCAGGACATGACGCGCAATCTGCGAATCGGCTGCTTCGGTGCGAGCACCGGTGCAGCCGCCGCGCTGGTCGCTGCCGCGCGCCGACCCGATCGTATCGGGGCGGTGGTCTCGCGGGGTGGCCGGGTGGATCTGGCTGGAGATGCTCTGGCCGAAGTCCGGGCACCGATCTTGCTGCTGATCGGGGAATGCGACACGGTAGTAATCGATCTGAACCGCCAGGCGCGCGAGCAACTGCGGACGGAGTGTGAACTGACGATCATTCCTGAGGCCGGGCACCTCTTTGAGGAGCCAGGCGCACTCGAAGATGTCGCCAATCATGCCTGCTCCTGGTTTCTGAGGCATCTGAGCAAGGCAGACGCGTCGGACCAGGACATCCGGTAGACGCGGCTGGGCAATTGCCGGGTGAGCAATGCAGGGTTTTGCCTATTCAGACGTTTCCAACGGTCCTGCATAGTGGCCGCTATGGGGAGTTGGCTGGAACAACCACGGGAGTTGATCGAAGGGAGTTGATCGAAGTGGCACATATCCTGATGTTGGGATGGGAGTTTCCGCCTGCGATCAGCGGCGGACTGGGCACGGCATGCTACGGCTTGACCAAAGCGATGGATCGCCTCGGTATGCCGCTGACATTCGTTCTTCCAAGATCCCGGCCCCTGCGTTTCGGCGGTGCAGGGGTTCGGTCGGGCCCGATCGGTGTGTCGGGCTTTCCCTCTTCCGACTGGGTCAACGTTCGCTTTCGAACGGTTGCCTCGGCATTGCGACCCTATGCCTTGAGTGCGGCGCCTGCAGCACGGGCGGCGCAGGCGACCCAATGGAAATCTCCGGGCCGGCCGCAGCCACAGTCGGAGTCCGAGCCGTTCGAGGAGCACTCGAATGTGGGGCTCTATGGCGGTGATATCCAGGCTGAGGTGCGGCGATATGCCGAGCGCGTCCTTGGTCTGGCGCAGAAAGAGCAGTTCGATCTGATTCACGCCCACGACTGGATGACGTATCCGGCGGGCATCGCACTGGCCGAGCGCGCGGGCAAGCCCCTGGTCGTCCACGTGCACTCGACCGAGTTCGACCGCAGCGGCGAGCACGTCCATCAGGCAGTTTACGATATCGAGCGCCATGGCGTGCACGCGGCGGCCAAGGTGATCGCCGTGAGCAACTATACCCGAAACCTCCTCGTGAGCCGGTATGCGGTGCCGCCCCAGAAAATCGAGGTGGTGTACAACGGCGTCGAACCCAATGGCGCCGACGGAGCGTCGGAGCTTCAGCAGCCTCCGAGCGGATCCGAGAAGGTGGTCCTGTTCCTGGGGCGGATCACGATGCAGAAAGGGCCCGAGTACTTCCTCCACGCGGCCCAGAGGGTGCTTGAGAAGATGAACTCAGTGCGCTTCATCATGGCCGGCGACGGGGATATGCTCTATCGCAGCATCGAACGGGCAGCCGAGCTCGGAATCGGGCCGAAGATCTTCTTCACCCGCTTTCTGCGAGGCGCCGATATTGATCGGGTCTATCGCATGGCCGACCTTTACGTGATGCCTTCGGTCTCCGAGCCGTTCGGAATTGCTCCGCTGGAGGCATTGCAGCGTAACGTGCCCGTGCTCGTCAGCAAGCAAAGCGGCATCGCCGAAACCCTGCATAACGCCCTGAAGGTCGATTTCTGGGATGTCAACGAAATGGCCAGCAAAATGCTCGCCGTTCTCGAACATCGGCCCTTGCAGCGTATGATGCGCACCAACGGCCGGACGGAGTCGTTCAAGTTCCGATGGGCCGATGCCGCCTGCCGAATTCAGGAGATCTATGCCCGCACCATGCAAACCGTATGAACCATGATTCACAAGGAAACGCCTATATTCACAAGGAAACGCCTATGGCTTCAACGTGTCTTTGTCTTCAGCTCCATCGCCCGCAACGATTGCGGCACTACACCGCCTTCGATGCCGGCAGTGACTATTTCAATGACTGGGAGAATGGCCAGACCCTCCGTGATGCCGTTCGCCGCCGCTATCTTCCCGCCAATGCGCTGCTCTTGGAGCTGATCGAGAAGCATCGCGGCCGGTTCCGGTTCGCCTTCGGGATGACGGGCGTGCTGATGGAGCAGCTCCGCGACGTTGCGCCGGAGGCGATTCGAAGCTTCCAGGTGCTCGCCGAGACGGGGTGTGTCGAGTTCCTGGCCCGCGCGTATCAGGAAAACCTTTCCTTCCGGTACTCGCCGGTCGAGTTCGCCGAGTAAATTGCCATGCAACGCGAATTGACGTGCCAACTCTTTGGACAGAATCCCAGGGTCCTGCTGAGCACCGAGTGCGCGTACAGCAACGCTCTGGCCAGGGGGATCGAACGGATCGGTGGCTTCGATGCGATTGTGATCGATGCGGTCGATGTTGACTCGGCAGAGCGGCGGTGTGGCTACCTTCACATTCCGCCCCATGCCGGTCGGGTCAAGCTGCTGCTTAAGAACCGCCGTCTGAGCAACGATCTCACCAGCCTTCTCGCCGGTGAGAAGCCTGCGATGCGGCCGGACGGCATTCCATGGATCAACACGCATCACGGACGCGGCGCCGTCGAGACCATCTGCATTGATTTCGAGGCCTTGGAGCTGTCCGGCCGCGATGTCACGCGCGCCGTGGAATGCCTCGGATTCGCATCGGGTCAGGTTCTCGAACATCCTTGCGGCCAGTTCCGAACGCCCGGCGACGTGGCGCGCTCGTACGACGCGCTCCATGTCCTCGACGTACCTGAAACGGCCAGCGCGACGGGCGGTCAGCAAGAAGCCGTCCCACCCAACGCGCTGCAGCAGGATGCGGCAGCCGAACTCTATCAGCTCGAACCCGCCATCCGCGCCGCCGGGGATCCGGAGCTGCTGGCCAGTTGGCGACGGCTCCAGTGCCGCCACCATCTAGCTCGCATGGACACCGGGCGACTGGAACGCGTTGACCTGCACGCACCGGCCTCGGCCGATGAGTCGCCGTATGACGCCTATATCAATTTCATGAATGTTCTGGCGAATCTGAAGGCTCGTTGTGCCCCGTTTGCCGACGCATATGAGCGGGTGTGCCGCGGAGAGCCGTCCACCGCGCTGCCACGCTGATCGCCTAAGGTGAGGCCCCGATGAAGATGACCGAGATACGAGAGAAGGCACGACAGTTGGGGATACGGCCCAAGAAGAGACCCAAGCTGGAACTGGTCCGTCTGATCCAGCGGTGCGAAGGCTTTCCCGACTGCCACGGCCGCTCCTACGGCCATTGCATGAATCTGGAATGTTGTTTTCGATCCGACTGCCTCAAAGTGAAGACCTGATCCGGTCGGTCCGTGTAAGCAGGAGTGGCGTCTATGTTTCGAGACCGAAAAGACGCAGGGCAACGACTCGCTGAAGCCCTCGGACACTACCAGAGCGAACATCCTGTGGTCCTGGCCATTCCTCGAGGCGGGATCGAAGTAGGGTTTCATGTCGCTCAGCGGCTCAATGCAGAACTGGGGGCGTTGGTGGTGCGCAAGCTCCCCCTGCCCCACAACCCGGAGGCGGGCTTCGGCGCCATCGCCGAGGACGGCAGCACCTTTCTCTTCGAGGAGATGGCGCAGAGCCTGCCGCAGGAGGTGGTCAAGCGAATCATTCGCGAGCAGAACGAAGAGGTTCGACGTCGGATTGCCGCCCTTCGCCGCGGCGCGCCGCTGCCACAGATCGGCGGGCGAACGGCGATTGTGGTCGACGACGGTATCGCGATGGGCTCGACCGTCCGCGCCGGCGTCGCCCTGTGCCGCAACCAGCAGGCGGAGAAGATCGTCGTTGCCGCCCCCGTGGCCGGTCCTTCGACGGCTGAGGACCTGATGCATATCGCCGATGAAGTCGTCATCTTGGAGAAACCCCCGCTGTTCCGTGCGGTCGCCCAAGTATACCAGAACTGGTATGACGTGCCCGACGAGGAGGTCATCGCACACCTCGATCAATTCGCCTCGCAACAGGCGTGACTTCCATGACGTGCGTGGAGAAGGCGGAGTGTCGAGCGGAGATCGACGCCACGATTGATGAAGATCATGGACAGGTATTCATGCACAAGCATTGTGCCGAGCATGGCTCGTTTCGCGAGCTGCTCAGCGCCGACGCGAGGTTCTTCAAGCGCATGCTCGAGCTCGATCGAGCCATCTGCCGGGGGGCGCGCGGCCGGTCGACAGCGGACCACAGGGCTGTCCGCAAGCCTGCGGGCTCTATGCCGCCGGCGTTCGCACGATTCTGGTCCCGACCATTGTCAAAGGAATCAACGAACACGAGATCGGTCCCATACTGCGGTTTGTGGTCGAGCACACCGACTCCATTGCGGGAATCAGTTGGCAGCCCGTGGCCTTCACGGGTCGGCTGGATTACAGCCAACGATGGGTGCGATGCTTCACCATCGCGGATCTGGCCCGGGAGATCGAAAGCCAGGCGGGTCTTATCCAAATGCACCGGGATTGGTATCCCTTCTGCTTTGTGCACCCCTTTGCACGATCCATTACGCCGCTCCCGACGGCGGCATCTATCCATTCTGCAGCTACAACAGTGGCCCGTGTCACCGCGCGCGTCGAACGGGATTTTGCTCGGACGGCCGTTGGCCCACACGCAGGCCGCGCCAAACATCGCGTCGCAAGGGCCTCATCCATGCACCCGCAGCCCGATCTTCAATGGTCAACGGCGTTGACGCCTGCCGTCGTCGTCGGTGGCGCGAGCGTCAGGCGCCCGCAGTGTCGGTGATATCGCTCTCGATCTGAAGAACTGCCTCCGGGCGTCCTTGATCGTCCTTGCGGAGCGCCCAGCGGGTTGCGACAACGATTTTCCTGCCGTCCTGTGTGGTGTGCACAAGTCGCCCTTCCCACCGCCCGTCTCGAATCAGGCGGCCGACGATCTGGATGTAGGGCTCGGTGTATTCGGTCTGCAGAAGCTCGTGAATGTGCTTTCCAAGGGCGTCGGCCCGCTTCCAGCCGTAGGACTCCTCGGCGCCGCGATTCCAGTAAGCGATCTTGCCGTCCATGTCGTGCACGTAGATCATGTTGTAGGCCAGATCGAGAAGTTCGGCCTGAGCCTGCAGCCGGTGGGTATACTTTCGGATCTGCTGGTGCAACTGCTTCTGCTCGGCCAGAGCCTGGCGAAGCTTCTGGCCGGCCAGGCCCAGGTCCTTCGCGTGGGACTCGACCTGCCGCTCCAGTTCCTGCTGGGTCTGATGCAGGGCATCTTCCATCTCCTTGAGACGAACGTACGCGATGTCCTGATCGCCGATGATGGCGTCGACTTCCTGGCGGCGCAGCGCCTCGATGATCCCTTCACTGCGCTGCAGGCGGGATCGCAGTTCCTTGTAGCTCGGTTCGGTTTCCGTCGTCATTGCGCCTGCGTTCCTTTCAGAGCCGCCAGAACCTTCGGTCGGTCCGTCAGATTGCCGAAGATCACGAGCCGGGACGCCGGCCCCTCCACGATCAGGGCCGGGGTGACGAGAATGTTCTCCTGCAAAGCGACGCGGAAGTCCTCCAGAACGTCCGACACCTGCACTTCGCAGGTGCCTTCGGGCAGCTCGGCACAGATCTCATCCAGGGCCGCTCGGGCGAGGACCGAATTGGCCCCGTCTCCGGCGACAAACAGGCGAAGCCGATACGCCACGGGCGACGCAGTCGGTACCGTATCCCTCGATGGCCTGGACTCTGCGCTCTTCGTCATGCCACGCTCCCTCAGGTGCCGCGTCAATCCACTGTCGATCCGGCGGTCTCTGTATCCGGCTCGTTCTGGAGGCCTTTCGGATCGATGCGAACTCCATCGTCGGTGATAACAAACGGATGCTCTCCGGCTGAATGGCTGGAGCCCCTACTCTTATAGATTCGCAGGGTGCGGCCGAACCGGCCGTCCCATCGCCGATATTGAAGGAGCACGATGGTGTCAATCAGCGACGAGATGCCGATTGTGCTCAGGTCGTGCTGTGTCTGATCAGCGTCCAGTTGGTTGATCAGAAACAAGGTGAGGCCTTTTCGGCTGCACAGGTCAATCAGACGGACGAGATAATCGAAAGCCGCCTGCTCGCTGCCCATGCGGTGACACGCGCTGATGGCATCGACGACGACGTGGTCGACACCGAGCCTGTCGATCCGCTCCAGCGCGCCGAACAGATGGTGCTCGACGCCCATGGATTCGGGCATTGTGGCCAAGATCTCGAGCGTTCCGGCATCGAGTGCCGGACGCAGATCGATTCCCGGACTGAGCATATTGGCCAGCATCATCTCCTGGGATTCTTCGAAGCCGATGTACAGGACCTTCTCCCGTCGGGCGCAGGCCTGACGAACGAAGCTGCACACCAGCGTCGTCTTGCCGGTTCCCGTCGGACCGGTGATCAGTACAACCGAGCCCCATCGGTACCCGCCCGGGAGCAACGCATCCAGCGCATCGATTCCCGTCGTAAGCCTGTCACCCTGAGGCTTGCCGTCCAGCGAAACCATCGAGACGGGCATCACCAGGCAGCCCTTCTCGGTCAGAATGAAAGGATACTCGTTCGAGCCGAACCCCGAGCCGCGATACTTGAGCACGCGGAGGCGGCGCGTCGTGACCTGCCCGGCCACCCGCTGGTCCAGCACAAGGACGCAATCGGTCATGTACTCGAGGAACTCATAGCCGTTGGGCGACCCGGATGCATTGGAGAGCTTGCTGGTCATCAGGGCCGTGAACCTGCTGTCGAGCAGCCAGTCGTGCAGCTTGCCCATTTCCTCCCGCTCACGGCCGGGATCCCGGAACACCCGCATGAAGGCGTCCACGGCGTCAATGACCACACAGGCGGCATTCATCCGGCGCGCTTGACCCTGGAGGATGGCCAGCAGCGGATCGATGTCGAAATCACCGGCTACGATGGCATGGCGGTCCAGCCGGGCCTCAAGAATGAAGAGCCTGCCGGACTTCTCCATTGCCGATAGATCCCACCCCAGGGATAAGGCGTTGTCTCGAATGGCATCGGCCCGCTCTTCAAAGGACACCAATATGCCCGGCCGTCCCGCCAGCGCCGAACGCACGAGGAATTCAAGTCCGAAGAAGGTCTTTCCGCTCCCCGGCCCTCCACAGAGCAACGTCACCCTTCCGGCGGGAAAACCTCCGTGAAGGATCTCATCCAGCCCGCAAATCCCCGACGAAACCTTGGCGATGGCTTTGGGGATTGTGGTGCCCGTCTGTTTTGCCATCCGGTGACCTGCTTCCTGCGCACGCGCACGAGTCTGGTTGGGTCGGGTTAGCGAGTCGTGGATTCCCGATCATACATACAGACAATAGTACAGATCGCCGGGCGTGTCAAGGCTGATCGCCGGGAATTTTCGGCGGGCCGGGGGGCGGGCTCTCCGGAGGACCGGCCGGGACCACGCGCGTCTCGTGATCCCGACCATACCCCCGCACAGCATCCGACATGATTCGAAGCCGATCCGCCACCCGACCGTGCAGACTGTCGGAGACCTCGGACAGACCCGCTTTGAAACCTGTCAGCAGTTCGAGGCCCTCGTCGATCGTATGGATCGGATAGATGTGAAAACGGCCTTCGGCCACGGCCTGACGGACGTCGTCGCGCAGCACGAGGTTCCGAACGTTGCTCTGCGGGATGCAGACTCCCTGTTCGCCGGTCAGCCCGATTTGGCGGCAGACGTCGTAGAATCCCTCGATCTTCTCGTTGACGGCGCCGATGGCTTGAATCTGCCCCCACTGGTTGACCGACCCGGTCACCGCGATATCCTGGCGAAGGGGAACCTCGGCAAGATTGGACAACAGGGCAAACAGCTCGGCCGAGCTGGCGCTGTCGCCATCGACCCCTCCGTAGTTCTGTTCGAAACAGATGCTGGCTGAGAGGGTCACGGGGCTGCGCCGGCCGTAGGTGTTGCGCAGGAAGCCGGCGAGGATCAGCACGCCTTTGTCGTGCGTGCTGCCTGAGAGTTTGGCCTCGCGCTCGATATTGACCAGGCCGTCGGTGCCCAGTCCCACGGAGGCTGTGACGCGGCTGGGCTTGCCGAAGGCGTAATCGCCCAGATGGACGATGGCCAGCCCGTTGATCTGGCCGATCCGGCTGCCCTCGGTGTCCACCAGGAACGTGCCTTCGGCGATCAGCTCGCGGATCTTCTCGGCGATGCGGTCGGAGCGATAGACGCGATGGACCAGCGCGCGACGCGCGTCCGAAGCCGTGACGGTCTGCGCCGCCCGACCGCGGGCGAAATAGTCGGCTTCGCGGACCAGGTCGGCCGTCTCCGAGAATCGCGTCAGCAGCTTGTCTTTCTCGGCCACCTGTCGGGCGGCGAAGCGCAGAACCTCGCGAACCCCGTCCCGCGTAAACGGCCGAAGGTTCTCCTTCTGCACCTGACCGGCGATGAAGCGGGCGTAGTGCGACTGTTCCTCCGGGCCGCGCGCCATCTCGGTGCCGAAGTCGGCCTTGATCTTGAAGATTGAGGCGAACTCCTCATCGTAGAATCGCAGCAGATAGTACAGAAGCGGGCTGCCGATGACGATGACCTTCGTGTCGATGCGGATGGGCTCGGGACGCAGTCCCCCGGTGCTGAAGGGCACCCAGGGATTGTAGCTCTCCAGTTGAATGCAGCCGCTCTTGAGGGCCCGCTTGAGGCTTTTGTAGACGAACGGCTCGGTCAGGGCGTCTTCCAGATTGAACACGAGGTAACCGCCGTTGGCCCGCAGGATGCTGCCTGCCTTGATCTGCATGAAGTTGGTTACGAGCCGGCCGCTGCGGTCCGCGCTGCGCTCGATGTTGCCGAAGAGATGGCGATAGGCGGGCGTCTCTTCGATGATGATCGGGGCGGTTTCGGCGCCGCTGTTGTCGACGATGAGGTTGACCTGGTACGCCAGGAATTTCGGCTGCCCGTCTTCTCCCATCATCGCGCGCAATTGGGGCGGTACATTCTGCGCATCGCCCTGTTGTCGAAAGTCCGACAGGTTCTCCAGGATGTGCTCGGCGGCCCGATCCAGATAGGTCTGGATTCGCTTCTGTTCGCTGTAGGACGGCTTGATCTCTTCGACTGACGGCAGAACCACCTGCCGGGCGAACCGCCGTTCCACGTCGCGGGCCTCCTGCCCGAGGCTCTGCATCATCTGATGCTGTTCCTGCATGATCCGGTTGAACTCGCGGGTCAGCTCCTTCTCGCCTTCGCTGATGCGTTGCTTCTCTTGCTCGGAGAGCTTCTCAAGTTGTTCGGGCTTCTCGACGGTCTCGCCGTCAATCACCGGCACGAAGCCGACCTGCCCCTGAGCGGTAAACGTCAGTTCGAAGCCGCGTTGCCGGGCGATGTCGCGCAACTGCTGAGTATGTTGGTCCACGCGGTCCTGATACTTCCGGCTCAGGTCATCCTTCTCCTGGCTGAAGTCCTGCTGTCGAAACGCCTTGGGCAAGGCTTCACGCAGTCGTTGGACCAGATGGTCCATGTCCTTCTTCAATTGCCGGCCCTTGCCGGCCGGCAGGTCCACCGCCCACGGCTCGTCGGGGTGGTCGAAATTGTGCAGGTAAACCCAGTCATTTGGGATCTTCGAGCCGTCCAGACGCTTGATCAGGCTGCGCTGGATCGTCTCCTTCTTGCCCGTTCCGGTCAGGCCGGCGACGAAGATGTTGTATCCCTCATGGCGAATCCCCAGGCCCACCTCGAGAGCCGCCATGGCGCGATCCTGACCGACGATCTCCTCGAGCGGTTCGAGCTCCGATGTCGTCTCGAAGGCGGGCATCTCCGAGTCGAAGGACACATCGGTCTGCTCGGCGGTCAACGCCTCCACCGGTGCAGCCGTCATCAGGTGGTGTTCGTCGTGTTGGATATCCGGATTTATCGTTTCAGGGCTCTGCATGGTCTCGATCCTGCTCCAGTGATGTGGTTCTCGATTTGCGTACGGTCACCACCAGCACGCCCCGGTTTGCCCGATGCTCGATCTGCTCCGGGTCCAAGCGTTGTTCGAACTGAAACGTCCGCCTGAATCGGCCTTCGGGTCGTTCGCATCGATGCGGCTGGTGGTCGCGTTCGCTGTGCGCAACGTCGCGATGGCCTTCAATCGAAAGGGTGTGTCCCTCGGCGGTGACGCAGATCGCCTCGGTCTCGACGCCGGGCAGGTCCATTTCAAAGAGAAAGGCGTCATCGGTCTCCCAGACATCGGTGGCCGGGGACCAGCACGCCGTGCCCCAGGGCCTGTGGATCAATTCCTCGAACACGGCGTGCACTTCCCGATAGTGCCTTGCGACCTCCGTCGGTGGCATTGAGTCGGGCTTTTGCCCCCGGCTCGTGCAATGAACGGTATATTTGTGTCGGATTTCGAACATCACAGATGGCTCTCTTGGGCAACGTTACGACGCTCGGAGGCGTTCGCCCATAAGGAAAACCCCGCAAATCGGTTCGCCGGATGCCTACGCCAGGGAATTCGGATACGGCCGACCGCTCTGGAGTTTCTATCTCTCCCACACCAGGGATACCGAAATGCTGGCGCGGTGGTTTTCTGTGTGTTACTCTGTGTTTTTCAGCTCTCTGAAGGAACCTGTGGGTGAAGATGTAGCGTCTTGATTTCATGGCTTGGCGTGGTCGTGTGGTTGTTCTTGTTCTGCCGCCTCGTCTCCGGCGGGGTAGGTAGGTCAGGGGTGTCGCGGCTCTGCCCCGCCAGGCGCTGCAGTCTCCCTCCGCCCTTCACACCTCTGTACGTCAGGTAGGCACGGTAGAAAGATCCGCCCGACTCTGCAATGTACCCTCGCGCCTGCTGCTCGGCGCATCGCCCCTATCCCAGGTGTAGTTCCACTGGTCCATGTAGTGCTGTGCCGGACGGAACTCGTCCCCGGTTTCGCGGAGTCTGTGGGTGAGGACCATCTCCAATCGCGCTTGCAGTTCGGCGGATTCCGGCCGGTTGACGAGGTTGTCCATCTGATAGGGATCGGCCTCATTGTCATACAACAACCACGGTCCCTTCAGATCTCGTACGTAGGTGTACCGTTGCGTGCGAACGCCGCGATACTCTCGGCCGCCGCGGGCGAAGTTCCACTGGTGGAATGGCACAGGGCACATGATGAGGGCCGCCTCATCCGACTCTTCCCGTTCCCCACGAAAGACCGCAGAAAGGTCGCGCCCTTCGACCGTCTCAGGTATCGGTACGCCGGCCAGCCCGAGCAGCGTCGGCATGAGGTCGGGGGTATTGATCGGCATGCGGATGGTGCGACCGGCGCCGCCGTGCAGGGCGGGCCACTGCAACAGGAACGGCACGCGGATCGACTCCTCCCACGGCATCTGCTTGTGGAATTCGCCTTGAGAATGGATCATATAACCGTGATCGGTCGTGAAGACCAGAATGGTGTTCTCTTCGAGCCCGGTCTCCTTGAGTGTCCGGCGGAGATCGCCGATGCAGTCGTCGAGCGCCGCGATGTGGGCGTAGTAGCCGGCCAGTGCCGCACGGGCCTTATCTCGCAGCACCTCAGGTACATTCGGCCGCACTTTCAATGTCTCGGCCGGTGCGATGCGCTGCTTGTAGGCCTCAGGCGCCGTGTGGTGCGGGGTATGCGGTGGCCCCCACGAAAGGACAAAGAGAAACGGCTTGCTGCGGTCGTGTTCACGGATATACCGAATGGCGTCCCGTGTCTGTGCGATGGCGTCGTAGCCGTCCCAGATAAGCGGCTCCGGGGTATCCCCATAGTACATCGAGTTGTTGTAGTCGTGCGTGCATTCCCGCGCCTTCCAGTAGTCGAAGCCCTGCCGCCGCTCGCGCGGGATGAACGCCGACCGCCCATGGCCGTCCACATGCCACTTTCCCACGTACGCGGTGTCATAGCCAGCCTGTTTGAAGGCCTGTGCGATCGACACCGCCGGCGTACCAAGCGGCTTGTCGTTGTAGAACAAACCGTGGGTCAGCCAGTACTGGCCGGTCAGCAGACTGGCCCGATAGGGCGTGCAGACCGGACAGCCCGAGATCATCGACGCACAGTTGATGCTGTCCCGTGCCATGGCGTCAAACTGCGGCGTCGGCACATCGGAATTGCCCGCATAGCCGAGGTCGTGGGCCCTCCACTCGTCGGCGAATACGAAGACCACATTGGGCCGGCGCGGAGAGGGGGTGGCCGACAGAGGCAAGACACTCCCCATCGCCAGCGCCCCGGCGGAAAGCGTCACCGATTTGAGAAAATCTCTACGTCCGAAGGTTGTGTTGCAGCATCCATCGTGCTGAGTCATGGGCGGCAATCCTGTGCGATCTAACGCGTTCGCGCATATGTGCATCGAAATGAGTACGATCCGGAGGAAACCCTCAGGACGACCGAATGGCCCGCCATCGGACGGCTCTGCATTGTGTCTCGTCCCGTCACCGGCCGACCGGATTCGGTCACGTCCTCGATCCTGGCGGCGGGGAGAACGACGGACGCTGTTGTGTTGGGCGGGACCGTGACATCATAGGTGAAGAGGTCGCCTTCCAGCGTCCAGGCACTGGCAATTCGTCCGTGGATCGAATCGTAGTGGGCCCTGACCCAGTGAATGGGTGCGTTGTCGGGGTTGCTCCCGGGATACGGCGGAGAAGGCCGCAGAATAATGTGCTCGAATCCCACTCCGTCGCTGTCGATGCCCGCAAGCGTGCGAAACATCCACTCGCAGACCGCGCCAAACGCATAGTGACTGAAGGAATTCATTGCCGCATTGTGACGGCCGAACCCATCCTCCTTTGTGTAGCTGTCCCAGCGTTCCCACACGGAGGTCGCGCCGTTGACGACCGCGTAGCCCCACGAGGGAAACTCGCGGCTTTGGAAAAGTCTGACCGCCAGATCATGGTGGCCGTGGGCCGATAGAACCGGCAAGAGCTCCTTGGTGCCCAGAAAGCCGGTAGCCATACGGTAACCGTTTCGGGCAATCTGATCGGCAAGGGTGTCGGCCGCCACCTTCGTTTGCTCCTCGGCAAGAAGGTTGAAGGCCAGTGCGAGGACGTGGGCGGTTTGGGACTTCACCTCGAGCGTGCCGTCCTTGCCGATATAATCTCTGGCGAAGGCCGTCTTGACCTTCCCGTGGAGATCGCTGTAGAACGCCGCGTCGCTCTCTTGCCCAATGGCTTCGGCCATTTCCGCCATGAGTCTCGAAGTCCATGCGAAGTAGCAGGCATCGATATACTCGATCGGCGTGGGATCATCGACGTTCAGCCAGTCGCCCCATGGATTGCCGAGGGAGATGCCCCCGAATTGCGGGCTGATCGCCTGGCGGAACTCCATGAAACGGATCATGGAGGCATAGTGGCGTTCGATGATGCGCGTATCGCCGTAAACCTTCCAGATGTGCCAGGGGCAGATCACGCCGGCATCCATCCAGGCGGTCCCGAAGGCCTTTCCACTGCCGCCGTGCTGCATGGGATAGGGCGCGTAATCCGGATAGGCGCCAAAGGACCGCTGGGCCTCTTCGACATCCGTCATCCACTTCGTAAAGAATGAGGCGACGTCGGCGTTGATGGTGGCCGAACGAACGTAGATCTGAGCGTCGCCCAGCCATCCCAGGCGTTCATCCCGCTGAGGACAGTCCGTGGGCACTTCGACAAAGTTGGCGCGCTGGGTCCGGACAATGTTTCTGAAGAGTTGATTGATCATCGGATCGGAACACTCGAAGTGGCTGGTCATCAGCGTGTCGTTGTGCAGGACCAAGCCGGTCACGGTGTCGAGAGACGGCTCCTGGGCAAGGCCGGTCACCTCGACGAACTGGAATCCATGATAGGTGAAGCGAGGGACCCATTCCTCTCCATCGGGGTCGCCCCTGAGGATGTAGTGATCGATCACCCTCGCCCGGCGAAGGTTCTCGGTCATCAGACGTCCATCAGGGTGAAGCATCTCACCGTAGCGGAGCGTGATCCTGGCGCCGGCAGGCCCTTTCGTCTTCAGCCGCACCACGCCCGCAAAGTTCTCGCCGAAATCGAAGATGTACACGCCCGGCTTGTGTTCGGTAACCTTCCTGGCGGCCAGTTCCTGCGTGATGGCAATTGGAGGCGCGGGATAGGGCTGGAGGACCGCGGGTTTCACGAAACCCAATTCCACAAGGCGAGTGCCCCCCTGGTCCCAGTAGGGTGCCACGACGCTTCCATTCTCTTCGGCCGGGATGGTCCGCTCCCAGCGGCTGTCGTCGAAGCCCGCCTTGGACCAGCCGGGCATCTCCTTGCGGGCATCATAGGTTTCGCCGCCCTGGATGTCCGCCTCGCGCACGGGACCGTCGCCGGTGACCTTCCATGTGGCGTCCGTGACGATCGTCTCCCGTTTCCCGTCTTCGTACTCGATCTCCAGTTGTGCCATGAAGGCCGGCGTCTTTCCATAGAAGCAGCGTCCGGACCTGTGGGGACCGTAGCCCACAAGGACGCCATACCCCACGTAGCCGGAATACCAACCCTCGGCGACAATCGCGCCGATGGCATTGCCGCCGCGGGACAGCAAGCCGGTGACATCATACGAATGGTAGTAGACGCGCCGGCGATAATCACTCCACCCCGGGGCGAAGTACCGATCGCACACGCGCCGGCCGTTCAGATAGAGGTCGTAAATTCCCAGAGCGGTTGCATGGAGGGTGGCTCGCTTGATTCGCTCCGGTGCTTCGAACTCCTTTCGATAGAAGCGCGCGGGCGGCAGGTGGAGTTCCTCCCTGCTCCTGTGGATGTCGGAGGTGTCGCGGAAGCTGATGAAACGAGCCCGCCAGTCATCAGCCTTCAGCGGACCAATACACCATCGAGCCGGCCGGCTCCATCCGGAGGAACGGCCGGCTCCATCCCAAACCTTCACTTTCCAGTAGCACGTCTGGCCCGACTTCAGGGGCGTGCCGTCGTAGACCACCTGGGAGGTCCTGTGGCTCTCCAGTCTTCCGGTATCCCATAGGTCTCCAGTATCGTTGGCGAGGAGCGTCTCACTGCTGGCGGCGATCAGACGATACGCGCTCTGTCGGAGGCCTTGCGGCCTCGGAACGAGCTGCCAGCTCAATCGCGGCCTGGTCGTTCCAATCCCTACCGGATTCGCGAAATACTCGCATCTGAGGTTTGTCGGAGGACTGTTGCCCTCAGCCAGAGCAAGGGACTGGACCAGACACATAAGAATCACGGTATTGCATTTCTTCATGAGGATCCCCAATCGCAAAACGCTTTCTGGCCTTCATCACATTCGCCCATCGTGGTTCACCGTCCGTTACCATTCAAATGAACCCTCTGCAACGGCGTTTGACCAAACCTTCGGCCCGACCCGGCAGATCAAATCCCTGGCCCAATGGTACTGGATGGACATCTGGGAATCCAGCCAACAATCGAGCGTGGTGAGCCGTTGCGGCTTCTATCAGGATGCGGCCCCGGATGAGTCGAATGGCCCAGGGAACATGCCCCCGCTGCAAAGCGGGCAACCGCACCGGCCCGCAGCAGTAGGATGGTAGGCGATGGATGCTTCATCGGGGAGTTCTGCACGCAATCCGTGGGGCAATAGGATTGACCTGCCCTACGGATGCTGGGCGCGGGGCGAGCTTGATAGAGTGGGCTGCCACAGACACGAAAGGAACCATCTATGGCAGACAGAAGTGCACGACAGAAACGCTACAGCGAGGAGTTCAAGCTCCAGGCCGCCGAGGTCACGCCGGAGGGCGACTTGCGGACGCACATCTACCTGCCACGGCCGTGAGGCGTGGGTTGGTGAGGACACTCGTCTCGATGGGCAAGGAGACTGTAAGGAATCCCGCTGCATGGCGTCTTACTTCATAGTACCTCAGCGTATGGTCGCGAAATGGCGGATCCCAGATATGTGGTGTCATGAAACCACATGCTTCTGTGCGAGGGAGGACTCAGAATGAACAGGTATGTAGCACTTCATTTTCGGCTCGCCGCAGCGGCCACCATGGTGCCAGGGCCAGCGCGCACTCTTGGGCAAATTGGGCTGGCCCGGGCCGCGAGTTGCTGGATGGCGGCCCTGTTTGCTCGTCCAGATGTCGGTGGTTAGGCCGCATTTGCCGGTACGAACGGAAGATGTCGGGTCACGCCAGGCGTTCCATCCATGCACGCTTCGAATGCATGCGAAAGGGCTGCGATTACGCCTCGCAGCCCCTTGGCATGAATGCTTACTGGAACCCGATGTGCCGACATTCCGTCTTAGAACGGCTTGTGTAGCGGAGCCGTTCGTCCGGCCAGCCAGGCGATCTCCTCAGGAGACAATGCTTCGTTGTAGAGGCGCACTTCGTCGATCGCGCCGGGGAAGAAGCCGCCGGCGTCGTGCGCGCGCCGGCCCATCTGGACGTTATC
>Ga0334890_1000104_pt1 | contig 151728 bp, 118 predicted proteins | sample GraSluR1_MG_3_FD_207220 | JGI IMG/M metagenome (GOLD analysis project Ga0334890, IMG submission 207220) | Sludge microbial communities from methane-producing bioreactor in Wageningen University, Netherlands - Granular Sludge_31_08-R1 | ecosystem: Engineered > Bioreactor > Anaerobic >...
GCGCCGCGGCGGGGGGGGGGGTGCCCACCCACCCCCCGGCCCGAACATCTCCTGCCACAGCAAGAGACCATAAACTATCCACGGACCAATATACAAGGATGGGCTGAAGCCCATCCTACACTGGGCGGCTTTCGGTTTGACTCGGTGCGACCAGCGCCTTACACTGACGGCATGCCTCGAAGGGCAAAGATCAAACAGCAAAATGCAAAAATGTGGAAGTCATCCGCCGAAGGCGGATTCCGCCATTTTGAATTTTGCTCTTTGATGTCTGCATTTGGCCGATATCGAGTGTGTGAGGAGAACCGCATGGTCCGCCATAGGAACATCTCACGACGAGGCTTCATCCAGAGCGCAACGGGGCTGACCCTGGGGGCCATCGGGTTTCCGTATGTCGTCCCCTCTGCGGCGCTGGGCCGGGCCGGTGCGGTCGCGGCCAGCGAGCGCATCACGCTCGGCTGCGTGGGCGTCGGGCCGCAGGGGACGTATGTCATGCGGAACTTCCTCTCGCAGAACGACTGCCGCGTGGTGACGATCTGCGACCTCAAGAAACCCCGCCGCGACGAGGTCTCGACCATCGTCAACGCCCATTACGGCAACGACGACTGCGCCGTCTACACCGACTTTCGCGAGATCATCGCCCGCAACGACATCGACGTGATCCTCGCGGCCCCGACCGACCACTGGCACGTCCTGGTCGCGCTCGAAGCAGCCCGTGCGGGCAAGGACATCTACCTCGAAAAACCGATGGGCCTGAGCCTGGCCGAGGACCAGGCGCTGCGACAGGCGTGCCACCGGTATGGCACGATCTTCCAGTTCGGCACGCAGCAGCGTTCGGAGCGGAACTTCCGCTTCGCCTGCGAACTGGCGCTCAACGAACGGATCGGCAAGCTGCGCGAGATCAACGTCTGGTGTGCGGGCAGCTCGTCGGGCGGCTCGCGCCAACCGACGCCGGCGCCGGACTGGATCGATTACGACATGTGGCTCGGCCCGGCCCCCTACACGCCGCACACGCCGGACCGCGTGTCCAACCAATGGTGGTGGTTCATCTCGGACTACGCCTTGGGCTTCATCGCCGGCTGGGGGGTTCACCCGCTCGATATCGCGCTCTGGGGCGGTGGGGACAAAGTCGCCTGCGGCCTTGAGATCGAGGGCAAAGGCGTCTGGCCCGATCCGGAGGGCGTTTGCAACACCGCGATGAATTGGGACATCACCTGCATGTACGACAGCGGGGTCCGCATGAACTATTTCGGCAACCCCTATCCCGACGCATGGAAGACGCGATACGGACGGACCAGCGACCACGGCACCGCCTTTGAAGGCACCGAAGGCTGGGTCCACGTCGATCGCTCCGGCATCAACGCCCATCCCAAAGAGCTGCTCGACGTCCAGTGGGGCCCGAACGACATCCGCCTATACGAGAGCGGCAACCACGCCCGGAACCTGCTCGACTGCGTCAAGACGCGCAAGGACACGATCTGCCCGATCGACGACGCCGTCCAGGCCGATATCCTCTGCCACATCAGCGACATTGCCATCCGCCTCGAACAGAAGCTGCGCTGGGACCCCACGAAGGAGCGATTCGTCGGCAACGATGCGGCCAATCGCTACCTCACGCGGGCCATGCGCAGCCCTTGGCGGCTCTGAAACCGATCCACAAGACTTTGAGGAGATTTGTAACATGCTGAAGAAGACCACACTCGGATTGCTGACCTGCTGCTTGATCACGGTATCCAGCGCCGTCGCCGATGACGGTGGATGGATCACTCTGTTCAACGGCGAGAACCTGGACGGCTGGAAGGCCAGCGAGAACGAGGGCAGCTTCCGCGTCGAGGACGGCAAGCTCGTCGTCTATGGCCGGCGCAGCCACCTGTTCTACGTCGGACCGGTCGAGAACGCGAGTTTCAAGAACTTCGAGTTCCGCGCCGACGTGATGACCATGCCCAAGGCCAATTCTGGCATCTACTTCCACACCGAATACCAACAGACCGGCTGGCCCGGCAAGGGCTACGAGGTGCAGGTCAACACGACCCACAGCGACCGCAGGAAGACCGGCGGCCTGTACGGCGTCCAGGATGTCATGGACGATGCGCCCTCGAAGGACGGCCAGTGGTACCACTGCTATATCCGCGTCGAAGGGTACCGGGTCGTCGTTCAGATCGACGGCAAGACCACAGTAGACTGGGTGCAGCCGCGCGGCTGGGACCAGGGCGGCCGCCGGATCGACAGGGGCACTTTCGCTATCCAGGGCCACGACCCGGACAGCCTCGTCTATTTCGCCAACATCCAGGTCCGCCCCCTGCCCGATCAGCCCGGCTGGATCCCGCTGTTCGACAACAAGACGCTCGACGGCTGGCGGGCCAGCGAGAACAAGGACACCTTCAGCGTCAAAGACGGTCAGATCGTGGTCGACGGGCCCCGCAGCCATCTCTTCTATGTCGGCTCGGTCAATAACGCCAACTTCAAGGACTTCGAGTTCATGGCCGACGTGATGACTCGGCCGAAGGCCAATTCGGGCATCTATTTTCACACCGAATACCAGGAGACCGGCTGGCCCGACAAGGGCTACGAGGTGCAGGTCAACAACACCCACAGCGACTGGCGGAAGACCGGCGGGCTCTATGCCGTCGCCGACGTGCGCCGCTCCCCGGTCAAGGACAACGAGTGGTTCACCCAGCACGTCATCGTCAAGGGCAAGACGATCGAGGTCCGCGTCAATGGCGAGAGGATGGTCAAGTACACCGAGCCCGACCACGTCGCCGAGCAGGGCTATCCCAACATGCCCGGCCGCAAGCTCTCCAGCGGCACGTTCGCCCTCCAGGGCCATGACCCCGACAGCGTGATCTACTACAAAGACATCATGGTCAAGCCTCTGGACCCGATCAAGGTCGTGGTCGTCACGGGCGGGCATGACTTCGAGCATGGCCCGTTCTTCAAGCTGTTTCAGGGCTATGACGACATCACGTATGTCGAGGCCGCTCAGAAGGACCACAGCGAGCTGTTCGAAGACATCGCCGGCTGGGATTACGACGTCATCGTCCTCTACAATATGACCGCGAACATCTCACCTGCGCGGCAGGAGAACTTCAAGACGCTGCTGCGGGACAAGGGCGTCGGCCTCGTGGCGCTGCACCACGCCCAGGGCGCCTTCCCCGACTGGGACGAGTACCGCAAGATCATCGGGGCCAAGTATCCGCTCAAGGACCAGACGCTCGACGGGGTCGCCTTCAAGACGGCCACCTACAAGCACGATGTGGACCTGACCGTCCAGGTCGCCGACCGCACTCACCCGATCACGCGCGGGTTGGAGGATTTCGACATTCACGATGAGAGCTACAAAGGCGTATGGTTCGCCAAGGACAACCACGTGCTGCTGACGACGGATGAGCCGACCAGCGACAAGACCATCGGCTGGGTGCGGCCGAACTATGGCAAAGCCCGCGTCTGCTTCTTTCAGGGCGGCCACGACTCGAAGGCCTACGCCAACCCGACCTTCCGCGAGATCGTCGTCCGCGCGATCCGCTGGTCCGCCGGCCGCCTGGACTGAAAAGCAAGCGTGAAGGGTTCCAAAAAGGAGGACGAGAACGATGGCATCGGATCTGAATCGTCGCAGTTTCATGAAGCAGTCGCTGGCCGCTTCGGCCGGCGGGGCGATGGCGTTGAGTGCGACCAGCGGCGCCGCCGCCGGCGCATCGGCCGTTCGGGTCGAGCCGGGGTCGAAGGCCACGCTGCCCAAGGGCAAGATCGGCGACCTGGAAGTCAGCCGGATTCTGTTGGGCGGCAATCTCCTGACGCACTACACGCACAGTCGCGACCTGCGGTATGTCTACAATCTGTGCGCCCATTACAACACCGAGGAGAAGATCCACGAGACGATGGCCCTGGCCGAGGCCCACGGCATCGACACGCTGTCGATCCACAACCCGCCCGGCATCGTCGAGATGCTCAAGCGATACCGCCAGCGGCACGGCGGCAAGATGAAATGGATCATCTGCCCCATCGCCGAGATCGCCGACGACATGAAGGCCTACGCCGAGATGACCAGGGAGCTGGTCGATAACGGCACCGACGCCATCTACCTCTGGGGCGTGCGCTCCGACCCGCTCTGCGCCCAGGGCCGGATGGACCTGGTCCGCAAGGCCGTCGAGATCGCCAAGGACCTCGGCGTGCCCTCGGGCGTCGGCGGGCACGACCTGAACGTGATCGTCCAGTGCGAGAAGCACAACATTGGCGCCGACTTCTATATCAAGACATTCCACCATCACAACTATCCGAGCGCCCCCAAGCCGCACGAGCTGAAGAACGCCCACAGCGAGGTTCCCGGCTACTGGTGCAAGGACCCGGCCCAGACGATCGAGGTGATGAAGAACGTCACCAAGCCGTGGATCGCGTTCAAGGTGATGGCCGCCGGAGCGATCCCGCCGCGCGATGCCTTCAAGTACGTCTTCGAGAACGGCGCCGACCACTGCCTGGCCGGCATGTTCGATTTCGAGATCGCCGAAGACGTGATGATCGCCAACGAAACCCTCGCCACCGTCCAAAACCGCCCCCGCCCCTGGCGAAGCTGACGCAAGGCCGACACGGGCACGGAACTGCGAGATCCTGTCCAAGTGCTTGGGAAAAATACCAAACTCCAAGGGGTATGCGGGCGTACAGTGTGCCGTATGGCCTTGTGCAAGGTGCATGGAAACAGAAACTCAGGCAAAGGAGTACCAAGCGATGGGGAACCTTAGCGAACACATCCAGAAGGCAGACTGGAAAAAGGAAAAGCACGTGCCCGTGATCGAGTGCCCGGAATCGGTCAAGGCCAATGACATCTTCCAGGCGAAGGTCACGCTGGGCAAGGAAGTAGCCCACCCGAACACGACCGAGCATCACATTCGCTGGATTACCCTGTACTACCACGATGAGGGCGGCAAGTTCGCCCACGAGGTCGCCCACATCGAGTTCAACGCGCACGGCGAATCGGCCGAAGGACCGAACCAGGGGCCGGTATACACACACCACGAGGCGACGGCGACCCTGAAGATCGCCAAGCCGGGCGTACTGCACGCACTGGCCTACTGCAACATCCACGGCCTGTGGGAATCGAGCAAGCCGATCGCGGTGAGCTGAGCTACCGGCGGGCCATCTGGATTGCGGGTTGGTGATTTCGGATTGCGGATTCGAGCCAATGGCGCTGCTCCGCGATCCGAGGTCATTCGCGGATCACCGTACGCGGAGCTATCGGCCGGCTTTGGCCTGCGGCTGCATCGCGTCAATCAGTTCGAGGGCGCGCTCGATGAGAAGCTCGCCTGCGCCTTTGGCGAGGTTGCTCCCGGCGACCGGCTCGTAGCCACCTTCGTCGTAGGCGTCGGCGTGGCAGACGTAGCCGATGACGTCGTTGCTCAGCGATGCGACAATCAGCCGCTCGACGGGCGAACGTCTCTTGATCTCCAGGCCGATCTCGACGAGGATCTCGCCCGGCAGGCCAAGCAGGTAGACATCGCCGAGCCGCAGGAGTTGGATTTCCGTCGTGAGCAGTCCTTGGTCTGCGTCGGTTTCGACGATGCGATTGCCGGCCGGTTCTTCCTTGAGGGATAGCTCGACGGCCATCGTCCGGGCCTCGACCGTGATCGTATCCGATATCGGCACGAACTGGAGCCCGCGCACCGCCGCCCCGGCTACGGCGCGGCCGATCTGACGGCGCGGTTCGAGGCCCCGCCGCAGCGGGACGATGTCCCCGGCGGCCCCCGACGTGAACAGGCACACACCGCCCTCGATCCGCTCGACCACCCGGGCCGTCTCGCCCGGATAGTCGCCCGAGATCGAGTAGAAGCCGTTGGGATCGGCGCTGCCGCTGACCGCGTGGCAGGCGAAGTTGACCATCGAGGCGAGCAACTTGCCCTCGGCGTCCTCGACGCGGAGCGTCCAGACCTGCGGATCGATGGGGCCGAATGTCCGTTGGGGCTGGCCATCAGGATAGCGGAACGTCACGCGCGTCGCGCCGTCCGGCTCGCGGACAATCTGTCGCGTCGCGAGGACCTCATCGGGCAGGCTGAAGGCCATCGTGACGGACCCATCGGCGTTCTTCGGGCGGCGGTGGTACGTGACCTCGGCCAGTTCGGCCTGGCCGGAACCCAGCCGGGCCTCGCGTAGGTCGTTGTGGGCGAGGTAGACGGCGTCGGCGATCTTCCTGGCGAGCACCTGCACGTAGGCGTTGTCGACGCGGTTGTCCTCGGCGTCGGGGCCGAGCTTCGTCCGGCGGTAGATCCTCGGGCCGAAGTGCGTATGGCTGGCGCAGATCATCACGTTCGAGCCGGGGATGCCCGTCCGGCTGGTCACCATGTCGCGAATCTGGTTCGTCAGATACAGCGGGACCCACAGCAGATCGACCGCCACGAGGGCGACCGTGTTGCTGCCGTCTCCGACGACCAGCGCCCGGGCGCACAGCTCGTCGAGCACGCCGTCGCTCGGCTTGTCGCGAGCCGCGTAGCCCGACAGCCACACACCGACCGGCGGCGTGATATCGACGCGACCGGCGCCGGCCCGAATGGACCCGGCCACGTCACGATAGAACGAAGCAACGAACAACAACGCAACAACAGATCCCATCGTTCGTCCGGTCACGATCACCTCCCAAGAGAACGAGTATCAGCCGCATGGGTTGAAGCCCATCCTACCACTGACGACACGGGACAGGAGGGAATTACGCCTTCTCGTCCTGAATGTATTCCTTGACCGGATAGAGCATGGCGACGGGGATGTACAGCACCAGAGTCACCAGCATCGCCCCGGCGAAGAACCAGTAGTAGCTGGCACCGGGCAGCTTGCTCGAACCATCGGCATTCTGAATGAAATGGTTCACCAGGGCCGAGAAGACGTTGCCCAGCGAGATCGCCAGCAGATACAGGCTCATCACGAAGGTCTTGAGCTTCTTCGGCGCCTGGGTGTAAGCGAACTCCAGGACAGGAATGGAAGCGAGGATCTCGCCGGCCGTCAGGAGCACGTAGGCGAAGAACTGCCAGCCGATGCTCGGACTGGCGCCTTTGGCGATCTCGATCTCGACCCACGCCGGCACGACGAAGCACAGCGCGGTGACGAACATACCGATCCCGATCTTGCGCAGCGGCGTCAGCGGGAACACGCGATTCAGAGCCGGATAGATCGCGTAGCTGAACAGCGGGATCATCAGGATGATGTAGAACGAGTTGACGAACTGAACCTGTGCGGGCAGCCAGTTGATGCCCAGCCAGCGGAGATTCATCTTCTCGGCTTGCAGCACCCAGGCCGATTGCGACTGATAGAACAACGCGAAGAACATGGAGACGAACACGAAGATCACACACAGACGGGCCAGGATCTTCAGCGTCTCTTTCTGGAGCACCTCGCGGACGATTCTCTCGCCGGCCGGGGGGATGTGGACGTATTTCCATTTTCCGGCCACGAATGCCACGGTCGCGAACACCATCAGGGCCGTCGGGACGCCGAACCCGACGCCCGGGCCGTACCTGTTCAGCAGCCAGGGACAAGCCAGCATCGAGATGCAGGCGCCCAGATTGATGGAGAAGTAAAACCAGCTATACATCTTCGAGATCAGGTGCTTGTTGCTCTGGCCGAACTGGTCGCCCACGTTGGCCGAGACGCACGGCTTGATGACGCCGGAGCCCAGCGCGATCAGCACGAGGCCCAGGCCCAGACCGACCCGCGTGTGGTCCCACGCCATCGCCGCAAAGCCCACGCAGTACACGATGGAGAAGATCACGATCGTACGATACTTGCCCAGCCAGACATCGCTGAGCAACGCGCCGAGCAACGGCGTGAAGTAGACGGCGGCGGTGAACAGGTGGAACCATTTCTTGGCCTGCTCGTCGCCCATAACGGACAGGACGCCGTCGCTTCCCATCAGATACTTCGTCATGAACACGACCAGGATGGAGCTCATGCCGTAGAAGGCGAATCGCTCGGCCGCCTCGTTGGTCAGGATGTACGGGATGCCGGCGGGCATCTTCGCCGACGGCAACGGGGCGGTCAGATACTCACGTTTGGCCATAAGGTTCCTCGGTTCATCGCCTTTTTTCACGTGGGGCGAGCGTCCCCGCTCGCCGGCGCAGGATGGGCTCAGAGCCCATCCTGCCGGGCACAATCCGGCGGTCATGGTACAGGCCGGCGTCCCCGGCATCAAAGAAGAAATCGTCTCGCCGATCCAGGCGAGCCGGACAGATCATTTGGCGGCGGCCTTGATTCAGGCCGGGCCGGCGGGTACGATGGGCGTCCCGGTTTGTAGTGACGCCGTAAGGCGTTACTGTCTCTATAGGAGGTATGCCCTGACGGGCACACTACGAACGAACGCCAAAATGATGTGTCGAGGGGAAAGGGCAAACTGATGAAAACCATGACCGCATTGGCTTTGATTCTGTTGTTGTCGCTGGGGGGCGTCGCAGCCGGCCTGGACGAGCTGACCCACATGCCCGATGCCCGCATGCTGCGTTTTCCTGACGTCAGCGCCGAGTTGATCGTCTTCTCTTATGCGGGCGATCTGTGGACCGTGCCCAGAGAAGGCGGTACCGCCCGGCGGCTCAGCTCGCCCAAGGGCAACGAGATGTTCCCCAAGTTCTCGCCCGACGGCCGGTTGATCGCCTTCAGCGGCAACTACGACGGCAACACCGACGTCTACGTGGTCGGCGCTCAGGGCGGCCAGCCCCGCCGGCTGACGCACCATTCGGCCGCCGACCTGATGGTCGAGTGGTATCCCGACGGCAAGCACGTACTCTATCGCTCGGGGATGGTCAGTCCCTCGGGCCGCTTCAATCGCTTCTTCCGACAGTCGATCGACGGCGGCCTGCCCCAAGTGCTGCCCATGCCCTATGCCGAACTGGGCTCGTTCAGCCCCGACGGCAGCCAGATCGTCTATCAGTTCGTCTCACGCGAGTTCCGCACGTGGAAGCGCTATCGCGGCGGCATGGCCAGCGACCTGTGGCTGTACGATTTCCTCAACAACAGCGCCGAGAAGCTCACCGATTTCGCCGGCACGGACGCGGTGCCAATGTGGCATGGGGACACGATCTACTTCCTCTCCGACCGCGCCGCCAACCAGAAGCTGAATATCTGGGCCTACTCGCTGCGGAGCAAGCGGTTCCGGCAGGTGACCGACTTCGACGAATACGACGTCAAGTGGCCCAGCCTCGGGCCCGACGCCATCGTCTTCGAGAACGCCGGCCGGCTCCATCTGCTCGATCTGGCGACGGAGCAGTCGCAGGCGATCGAGGTGATCGTGCCCGACGACCTGCCGCACGTGCGAACCGAACTGAAGACCGTCTCGAACCTGATCCAGAACGCTTCGCTGTCGCCCACGGGCCAGCGGGCCCTGTTCGAGGCGCGCGGCGAGGTGTTCACGGTGCCCGCCAAGCACGGCAGCGTGCGCAACCTGAGCAACACCTCGGGCGTCGCCGAGCGCTATCCCGCCTGGTCGCCCGACGGCAAGTGGATCGCCTATTTCGCCGATACAACGGGCGAATACGAGCTGTACCTGCACCCCAGCGACGGCAAGGGCCGGCCCAGGCAGGTCACCGAAGGCGGCGAGGCCTTCCGGTACAGCCCCCTCTGGTCGCCCGACAGCAAACTCATCGCCTTCAGCGACAAGACGGGCAGCCTGTTTGTCACCGACGTCAACGACGGCGCCGTGACCTTCGTGGACAAGGACGAATGGGGCCGGATGCCGTCCTACACCTTTTCGCCCGACAGCCGCTGGCTCGCCTATGCCAAGAATGGGGCCAACCGCCAAGGCAACATCATGATCTACGACGTCAACGACCAGACGGTCCGCCAGGTGACCAGCGATTTCTACGACGACGGCTCGCCCGTCTTCGACGTCGAGGGCAAGTACCTGTTCTTCCGCTCGAACCGCCACTTCCAGCCGGTCTACAGCGATATGGACTGGACCTGGATCTATCCGAACTCGACACAGTTGTTCGCCGTGACGCTGGCCAAGGACACCCCCAGCCCGCTGGCGCCGCGCAGCGATGAGGAGGAGATCAAGAAGGACGACGAGGCCGAAGACAAACCGAAAGACGACGGCGACGACAAGAAGACAGACGAGGCGGCCGACCCGAACGAACCCAAAGACCCCAACGAGCCGGGCCAAGGCGACGACGAGCCGAAAGAGCCGGCCAAGGAAGACAAGAAGGACAAAGACACCAAGAAGAAGGATGCTCCTGAGCCGGTGAAGATCGACTTCGACGGCTTCGAGCAGCGTGTGGTCGTGCTGCCGATCCAGGCGGGCAACTTCGGCGCTCTGGCGTCGGTCAAGGGCAAGCTGCTGTTCGCACGGTTCATGCCGACCGGGGCCCGCCGGGCGGGCACGCCGGGCGGGACGCTGCTCTACTACAATCTGAAGGAGCGCGAGGAGAAGACCGTTATCGACAACATCAACAGCTACGATCTCTCGGCCGACGGCAAGAAGATCCTCTACAGGAGCCGCTCGACCTACGGCATCATCGACGTGGCCGCCGGCAAAAAGGTCGGCGACGGCAAGATCGACTCGGGCAACCTCAAGGCCTGGATCGACCCGCGCGAGGAGTGGCGGCAGATCTTCCACGAGGCCTGGCGCGTTCAGCGGGACTACTTCTACGATCCGAACATGCACGGGGTGGACTGGGAGGCGATGAAACAGCGCTACGGCGCTCTGCTGCCTTACCTGGCCAGTCGCGAAGACCTCAACTACATCATCGGCGAGATGATCGCCGAGCTGAATGCCTCGCACACCTACGTCTCCGGGGGTGACATCGAGTCGCCGCCCCGGCTGAACGTCGGTCTGCTGGGCTGCAACTTCGAGCTCGACACCGAGCACAACGCCTATCGCATCGCGAAGATCTACGAGGGCGCCAAGTGGAACGCCGAGCCGCGCTCGCCGCTGCGGGCGCCGGGCGTCGATGTCAACGAAGGCGACTATCTGCTGGCGATCAACGGCCGGCCGATGGACACGTCGAAGGACCCGTGGGCCGCCTTCCAGGGCCTGGCCGGGCAGACCGTGACATTGACGATCGGCCGCACGCCCGACGTCAACGACGCCAACGATATCCTCGTCGAGCCGATGGGCAGCGAGTTTCGCCTTCGCAACCTCGCCTGGATTCAGGACAACCGCGAGAAGGTCGAGGCGGCCACGCAGGGTCGAGTCGGCTACATCTACGTCCCCGACACCGGCCAGAACGGCCAGAACGAACTGGTCCGCCAGTTCACAGGGCAGTGGACCAAGGACGCGTTGATCATCGACGAGCGTTTCAACGGCGGCGGGCAGATCCCCGACCGCTTCATCGAGCTCCTGAACCGCCCGATCTACAACTACTGGGCCCGCCGGGACAACCGCGACTGGCAAACGCCCTTCCTGAGCCACGCCGGACCGAAGGTCATGCTCATCAACGGCTGGTCAGGCTCCGGCGGCGACGCCTTCCCCCACTACTTCCGCAGGGCGGGCCTGGGGCCGCTCGTCGGCACGCGGACCTGGGGCGGGCTGATCGGCATGAGCGGCAACCCGCGGCCGATCGACGGTGGCTCGGTCACTGTGCCGACTTTCGGCATCTACGACACCGACGGCCAATGGAACATCGAAGGCTACGGCGTGGACCCGGACTACGAAGTCGAGAACGTCCCGGATGCGATGGCGGCCGGCGGCGACCCTCAACTCGAAACGGCCATTGCGGTCGCGCTGCGACTGCTGGAGAAGCAACCACCCAAGCGGCCTCAGAGACCGGCGTATCCCGACCGCTCGGGCCGACAATAATAGCCGATTGCAGATTCGAGATCACCTACGATGGGCCTTCGCCCATGCGGAGATGCAACGATGGAACGATCGTGTAGAACGTTGATGCTGCTGTTGGTTGCTGTGGCCCTGTGCGGCTGCGGGTTGAATAAGAAGGAGCAAGACTTGCATCTGTTCGTCAGCAACCACGTCGCGAAGGTCCAGCCACTGCAAAAAGAGGCGGCGCTGGCCTCATGGAACGCCGCCGTCACGGGCGATGCGGCCGCCTACGAGCTGGCCGGCGAGCTGACGCTGCAGGTTCGCAGGATTTACAGCAACCCCGACAGCTTCGCTTTCCTCAAGGCGCTGCGGGACTCGGGCGGCGTTCGCGACCGGCTGCTGGCACGGCAACTCGACGTGCTTTACCAGGCCTACCTGGCCAACCAGATTGAGCCGGACCTACTCGGGCGAATCGTCAGACTCAGCACTGAGATCGAGAAGAACTTCAGTACGTTCCGGGCCACCCTCGACGGCGAGACAGTCACCGACAACGAGATCAAGGGCATTCTCAAGGACCAGACCAACCGCGTCGTGCGTCGTCAGGCGTGGGAGGCAAGCAAGCAGGTGGGGCGCGCGGTATCGACCGACCTGATTCGGCTGGTCAAACTGCGCAACGAGGCGGCCCGGACGCTGGGCTTCGACAACTACCACACTTTGGCCCTGACGGTGGGCGAGCAGGATGTCAACGACCTGGACCGGCTCTTCGACGAGCTGTACGAGCTGACCAACGAACCGTTCGCCCGGCTCAAGGCCGATCTCGACCGCAGTCTGGCGAGCCGATACTACATCAGCGTCAAAGAGATGATGCCCTGGGACTATCACGACCCGTTCTTCCAGGAGACGCCGATGGTCTACAGCCTGGACCTCGACGTCTTCTACGCCGACAGGGACATCCTGGAATTGGCCGAGACGTTCTTCGCCGGCATCGGACTGGGCGTCGATTCGATCCTGGCGCGGAGCGATCTGTACGAGAAGGAAGGCAAGAACCCGCACGCCTTCTGTATCAACATCGACCGCGAAGGTGATGTCCGCATCCTGTGCAACCTCGTCAACAACGAGACCTGGATGGAGACGTTGCTGCACGAGCTGGGCCACGGGGTCTACGATCTGTACCTGGATTCCGACGTGCCCTACCTGCTGCGCGAGCCGGCGCACGCGTTCACGACCGAAGCGGTCGCCATGTTCTTCGGCCGGCTCAGCCGCAACCCTGCCTGGATGCAGGCGATGCTAGACCTCTCCGACGCGCAGACGGCCGAGATCGCCGCCGTCAGCGACAAATACGCCCAGCTCAAGCAGTTGATCTTCGCGCGGTGGGCGATGGTGATGTACGCCTTCGAGAAGCAGCTTTACGCCAATCCGGACCAAGATCTCAACGCCCTGTGGTGGGACCTCGTCGAGAAGTACCAGCTCGTCCAGCGTCCGCCCAGGCGTCACGAGCCGGACTGGGCCGCCAAGATTCACTTCGCCATCGCCCCCTGCTACTACCACAACTACATGCTCGGTGAATTGCTCGCCTCGCAACTGCACCATCACCTCGCCACGAAGGTGCTCAGGATCCGGGACGATCGTGACATCAGTTACGTCGGCAGGGAGAGGGCCGGCCGGTTCCTCCGGAGGAACGTCTTCGAGGCCGGCAACGTCTATCACTGGAACACCATGATCGAACGCGCCACGGGCGAGCCGCTCAGCGCCAGGTACTTCGTCGAACAGTTCGTCAAGTAGCCGTCTGCAACTCGATTCTCAGGAGACACGGATGAACGACGCCAACAAGGCACCGCAGGAGTTGACAACCAGGGTCCTTTTCTTCGGCGTGCTGCTGAGCGTGGTCCTTTCGGGCGCCAACGCCTACCTGGGGCTGTTCGCCGGCATGACCGTCTCGGCCGCCATTCCCGCCGCGGTGATCGCACTGGGGATCATGAGCTTCTTCCGGCGCAGCACAATCCAGGAGTGCAATCTGATCGGCACCTGCGCGTCGGCGGGCGAATCGCTGGCCGCCGGGGTGATCTTCACCCTGCCGGCCTTGCTGTTCATGGGACGCTGGGAGAAATTCGAATACGTCTGGGTCGCGATCATCGCCGGCTTCGGCGGCATGCTCGGCGTGCTGTTCACGATTCCTCTGCGTCGCTCGCTGATCGTGGAGGGCGACCTGAAGTTCCCGGAGGGCGTCGCGACGGCCAAGGTGCTGGAAACCGGCCGCACCGATGCGTCGGGAATCGGCTACATCGTCAAGGCCGCTCTGGCCGGCGGGCTGTTCAAGATCGGCGCCAACGCCATCGGTCTGTGGCCCGAGGTCATGCAGGGCGCGACACGTCTGGGCGGCTCGATCGCCTATTTCGGCTCCAATCTCAGTCCGGCCCTGCTGTCCGTCGGCTATATCGTCGGCCTCAATATCGCGGTGCTGATCTTCATCGGCGGCGCCGCCAACTGGCTGCTGACGATCCCCATCGTCGCCGGCATGAGCGAGTGGCCCGTCTACGGCGCCGACCACGATCTGGCCGGACGGGCCATCCCCGCTTTGGACTACGCTTCGCAGCTCTGGTCGGCCAAGACCCGCTATATCGGCGTCGGCGGCATGCTCGTCGGAGGCCTGTGGACCATCTTCCACATGCGCAAGAACCTCGTCAGCGGCGTCACCAGCGGCCTGAAGGCCTATCGGCAGATCAAAGAAGGCACCGGCAACATTGACCGGACGGAGAAGGATATGCCGATGCAATGGATCATCTTCATGATCGTCGGCTCCGTGGTCCCGCTGTGCTTCGTTTACCAGTACTTCGTGCAGCAGATTCACATCTCGCTGGTGATGGCCTGCGTCATGCTGGTCACCGGCTTTCTGTTCGCGGCGGTGGCCGGCTACATGGCCGGTCTGGTGGGCTCGTCGAACAACCCGATCTCCGGCGTCACCATCTCGACGGTGCTGGTCTCCTCGCTGATGCTCGTGCTGATGATGGGTCGGGCGGCCGAGGGCGGGCCGGTGGCCGCCGTGGTCATCGGCGCCGTGGTCTGCTGCGCGGCCGCCATCGCCGGCGACGTGATGCAGGACCTCAAGTGCGGCCGGCTCGTCGGCACCACGCCCTGGAAGCAGCAGGTCATGGAGATGCTCGGTACCGCCTCAGCGGCCCTGATCATCGGACCGGTACTCATGCTCCTGCACAACGCCTACGGCTTTCGAGGGATGGAAGGCGCCGGCGAGAAGGCCCTCGCAGCGCCGCAGGCCAGCCTGATGGCTTCGGTGGCCGAGGGCGTCTTCAAAGGCGGCCTGCCGTGGGGCTATTTCGGCATCGGGATGGGTCTGGCGGTGCTAATCATTGCACTGGATCTGTATCTGCAATCCAGGAATTATCCCTTCCGAGCCCCTGTGCTGGCGGTGGCGATCGGGTTCTACCTGCCGTTCCAGTTGTCGGTGCCCATCTTCCTCGGCGGGCTCGTCAGTCTGGCGGTCAAGCGCTACCATGCTTTGCGCCGCACGGAGATGGCGGAGCTGGAGGCGTCGGACCGTCGCGGTCTTCTCATGGCTTCCGGCCTGATCACCGGCGAGGCGCTGATGGGCATCCTCGTCGCCATTCCCATCGTCGCGCTCAAACAGTTCGAGATCGATCTGCCGATCATCGGGCACTTCACCGGCCGCACCATGCCGTTCGGCGGCATCGTCGGCGTCGCACTGCTGGCCATCGTCACAGGCTGGCTCTATCGGACCACGGTCAAAACAGGATGGGCCAAAGCCCATCCTACACGAGAACGAAAGGATCACACCCGATGACAGACCGCGTCGAGGCGTACATCGAAGAGAATCAGCCGCGATTCATCGAAGAACTCAAGGAGTTCATGCGGTTTGCATCCGTCAGCGCCCAGCGGGACCATGACGGCGATACGCGGGCCTGCGCCGAGTGGCTGGTGGCGCATCTTCGCAAGCTGGACCTCGACGCACAGCTCGTCGACGTCGGCGGCCAGCCGATCGTCCGCGCCGCCGCCAAGGGCAAGGCGGGCCGGCGTGCGGTCATCTACGGGCACTACGACGTGCAGCCGGAAGACCCGCTGGACGAGTGGAAGACCCCGCCGTTCGAGCCGACGATCCGCGACGGCATTCTCTACGGCCGCGGCGCGACGGACGACAAGGGCCAGCTCTTCGCACATGTCAAGGCCGTCGAGAGCCTGCTGGCGACTGAGGGCCAGCTTCCCTGCGAGGTGGTCTTCCTGATCGAAGGCGAGGAGGAGTCCGGCGGGGACGCCCTGCCCCGCTACATCAAGCAGGCGCGGGCCGAGCTGGCGTGTGACGCCGTGATCGTCTCGGACAGCACGATGTACGACGCCGATACCCCGGCCATCACGAACGGCCTGCGCGGCATCCTGGCGTTCGAGTTCACCGTCAAGGGGCCCAACAGCGACGTCCATTCAGGCGCCTACGGCGGCGCCGTGGCCAACCCGGCGATGGTCGTCGCCCAGATGCTGGCGGCCTGCGTCTCGCCTGAGGGCAAGGTCCTGGTCCCACATTTCTACGACGATGTTGCGCCGCTGGAAGACTGGGAGCGCGAGGGCTTCGGCAAGCTGGCGTTCGACGACGGGGCCCTGGCCCGCGAGCTGGACGTGCCGCGCCTGCACGGCGAGCCCGGCTATAGCACGCTGGAGCGGCTCTGGGCCCGTCCGACGTTCGAGGTCAACGGCATCTTCGGCGGCTATCAGGGCCAGCGGTCCAAGACGATCATCCCCGCCGGTGCCACGGCCAAGATCAGCATCCGTCTCGTGCCGCACCAGGACCCGGCCAGGGTCCGCGACGCGGTCTTCGCGCACCTCCGTGCCGTCTGTCCGGACACCGTCCGCCTGGAGATTCCGGACTCTGCCATGATGAGCCCGCCGGTGCTGTTCGACGTGAACACCCCGGTGATCCGCGCCGCTGAGGAGGCCCTGCGCAAAGGCTTCGGCCGCGAGCCCGCCTTCATCCGCTGCGGCGGGTCCATTCCGGTCGTCAGCACCTTCGTCGAGCAGTTGCAGTGCCCCGTCGTGCTCATGGGCTTCGGGCTCGACAGCGACCGCCCCCACGGCCCCAACGAGCACTTCAGCCTCGACAGCTTCCGCCGGGGCACCAAAGCCGCCGCCCACCTACTGCGCACCATTTGAGTTCATCGACAGGAAATGAAGGATCCGCAATGGCTGAGAAGAAGTACATTCTGGCTCTCGATCAAGGCACCACCAGCTCCCGCGCGTTGATTGTCGACCGGCAAGGCAAGGTCTGTTCGGTCGCTCAGAAGGAATTCCAGCAGGTCTTTCCCAAGAGCGGCTGGGTCGAGCACGATCCGAATGAGATCTGGTCGAGCCAGGCCAGCGTCGCCGCTGAGGCCATGGCCAAGCTGAACCTCGACGGCGAACAGATCGCCGCAATCGGGATCACCAATCAGCGCGAAACCGCGATTGTCTGGGACCGCACGACGGGCGAGCCGATTCACAATGCCATCGTCTGGCAGGATCGCCGAACGTCGGCGTTCTGCGACGAGTTGCGAAACACCGGACACGCCGAGATGATCCAACGAAAGACCGGGCTGGTGATCGACGCGTATTTCTCCGCGACCAAGGTCCGCTGGATCCTCGATCACGTAGCCGGCGCTCGACAGCAGGCCCAGGCGGGAGAACTGGCCTTCGGCACCGTCGATTCGTGGCTGATCTGGAAGCTGACGAACGGCCGCGCCCACAGCACGGACATCACCAACGCCAGCCGGACACTGCTGTTCAACATCCACGATCAGAAGTGGGACGAGGAGCTTTGCAGGCTGTTCGACGTTCGGCCCTCGATGCTCCCGGAGGTCAGGAGCTGCAGCGAAGTGGTCGGCTTGACGGGGACCACGTTTCCAGCCGCCAACGTCCCGATTGCCGGCATCGCCGGCGACCAGCAGGCGGCCATGTTCGGCCAAATGTGCACGGAAGAGGGTATGATCAAGAACACCTATGGAACCGGCTGTTTTATCGTGATGAACACGGGTGAGAAAGCCAAACGCTCCAGGAACAACCTGCTGACGACCATCGCCTGGAAGCTGGACGGTAAGGTGACATACGCACTGGAAGGGAGCATCTTCATCGCCGGCGCCGTCGTTCAGTGGCTTCGCGACGGCCTGGGCTGCATCACTCGGTCGGAGCAGGTCGAGACGCTCGCCAACTCGGTCGCGGACAACGGCGGCGTCTATATGGTCCCGGCCTTCGCTGGGCTGGGAGCCCCCTATTGGGATCAGTATGCCCGGGGCGCGATCTTCGGCATCACCCGGGGGACGACCAACGCCCACATCGCACGGGCCTGCGTGGAATCAATCGCGTTTCAGACCAGGGACGTGCTGGACGCGATGGCCGACGACGCGGGCATCCCGATTGCCGAGCTTCGGGTTGACGGTGGCGCGTCGGTCAATGACCGACTGATGGAGTTTCAGGCGGGACTGGCCGACGTGACGGTGATCCGGCCCGAGACGCTGGAGACCACCGCCATGGGCGCGGCGTTCTTTGCGGGGCTGGCCGTCGGGTACTGGAAGGACCTGGCTGAGATTCGCACGATCTGGAAGAAGGGGGCCCAGTTCGAGCCACACATGGCACCGGAAACACGAGCCGAGCTTCTGAAGAGCTGGCACAAGGCGGTGGACCGCGTGCGCAACTGGGACGCATAGCGACCACCGCGTCCGGGCGATCGCGCCCGGGCACAGACGCAGATCAAAGGGAGACACGTTGATGAGTGAGTTTGTGGCCGAATTTATTGGGACGATGATTCTGGTGCTGTTGGGCGATGGCGTGGTGGCCAACGTCTGCCTCAAAGGAACGAAAGGCCACAACAGCGGCTGGATTGTGATCACCGTGGGCTGGGGACTGGCCGTCTTCACGGCTGTGGCGATCAGCGGCGAGTTCAGCGGGGCCCACATCAATCCCGCCGTGACGATCGGTCTGGCCGTGGCGGGGAAATTCGCGGCTGAGAAAGTCGTGATGTTTCTCATCGCGCAGTTCCTCGGCGGTGCGGCCGGCGCATTGCTGGTCTGGCTGTTCTACAAGGACCACTATGACGTCACCACCGACCAAGGTACGATCCTCGCCACCTTCGCCACCGGCCCGGCGATTCGAAGCCCCATCCGAAACGTTCTCTGCGAGGTCATAGGCACCTTCATCCTGATCCTGGCTGTGTTGTACGCCGCCTGCCCGACGTTCACGTCCGGAACGGAACAGGTCAAGGTGGGCCTCGGCTGCCTCGGCGCCATCCCGGTCGCCCTTGTCGTGATGGCGATCGGACTGTCGCTCGGTGGCACGACCGGCTACGCCATCAACCCCGCTCGCGATCTCGGACCGCGCCTGGTCCACCAGTTGGTGCCCATCAAAGACAAGGGAGCCAGCGACTGGGCGTATAGCTGGGTCCCCATCGTCGGCCCCATTCTCGGCGCCTTGCTGGCCACCTTCATCCACGGGCTCTGGCCAACCATCGGATGAGCAGACCCATCCGATGCGCCCCGCCGCGCACAGGCGAAAAGACTTGTAGCCCAGCCAAGCGCCGACTACAGTGGGATGGACCATGACACAAATCGAGGACCTTCTCGGCGATTGGGTAGTCAGGCACCGCTGGTGGATCATTCTGCTGACAATGCCGGTGATCGGTCTGGCCGCTCTGGGCATTCGGCACCTTCACGTCAACAATGACACGCGGGCCTTCTTCGGCGAGCAGAACCCCCAGTATCAGGCCCTCAAAGCCCTGGAAAACACGTTCAGCAAGGAACAGAACGTCCTGTTCATCGTCGCCCCAGAGGATGGCGACGTCTTCACCCGGCAAACCTTGACCGTCATCAGTGAACTGACGGACGCCGGCTGGCAGGTGCCCTATTCGCTGCGCGTCGACTCGGTCTCCAATTTCCACTACACCCGAGGCGAAGGCGATGATCTGATCGTCGAAGCCCTGGTCAGCGATCCGTCCGAGATGTCGGACGACGAGATCGAGAAGGCCCGGAAGGTGGCGCTGTCGGAGCGGACGATTCTCAACCGTCTGATCTCCCCTTCCGGCCACGTCGCCGGCGTATTCGTGGGCTTGGCCATGCCCACCGACCATCAGGAAGCGACGCCGCTCGTGGCAGAGGCCGCGACGGACATCCTGGAGGACGTCTGGAGTCGATACCCTCAGATCGATTTCTATCTCACCGGCTCGGTCATGATCGATCAGGCGTTCGGGGAGGCCAGCAGGAGAGACTTCGCCACACTGGCGCCGGCGATGTTTGTCACGATGGCGATCGTGATCGGGGTGGCCCTGCGGTCGTTTTTCGGGGTGCTCGCGGCCCTGGCCGTCATCGCACTGTCGATGGTCACGGGCCTAGGCCTGTCCGGCTGGCTGGGCATCCCTCTGACCGCCGCCTCGGCCAGCGGTCCCGGCCTGATTCTCACGCTTGCGGTGGCCGACTGTGTACACATCCTCAGCACAATGCTGCACCTGATGCGTGAAGGTGTGCCACGACGCAAGGCCATCACACAGGCCGTGCAGATCAATCTGCAAGCCGTCTTTCTGACCACCATCACAACCGTCATCGGTTTTCTCAGTCTGAACTTCTCCGAATCGCCTCCCTTCCGCGATCTGGGCAACATGGTTGGCCTCGGCGTTACGGCGGCGTTCTTCTGCTCGATCCTGCTGCTGCCGGCCCTGATGGCGGTTCTGCCCTGTTCCGCAGGACCCGACCAGAAGAACCATATCCGCATCCATTGTGACAAGCTGGCGCGCTTCGTTACCCGCAGAACATCCGCCCTGTTCGCATCGATGCTGGCGCTGGGCATCGTCACAAGCCTGGGGATATTCCGAATCGAACTGAACGACAACTTCCTGACGTACTTCGACAAGACCTTTGCGTTCCGCCGGGCTACAGACTTCCTCATCGAGAACCTCGGAGGCTGGGATATCATCGAGTACCCTCTCAGCTCAGGTGAGTCCGGCGGCGTCGCCGATCCGAACTACCTGGCCACGCTCGACGAGTTCGCCCAATGGTACCGCCGGCAACCCAAAGTGATCCACGTCAGCACCCTCTCCGACACGATGAAGCGGCTCAATCGAGATATGCACGGCGGCGATGAGGCGTATCACCGTATCCCCGACAGCCGGGAACTGGCAGCCCAGTATCTGCTGTTCTACGAACTGTCGCTCCCACTCGGGCACGATTTGAGCCACCAGATCGACGTCGACCGCGACACATCCAGGTTCATGGTGACATTCGAGAGCCTCTGCGCCAAGGAGTTGCACGAAATCGACGGCAAGGCCGCACAGTGGCTTCGCGACAACGCCCCGCGGCACATGCACATCTCCGGCACGGGACTGTCCCTGATCTGGGCGCATATCACGCATCGTAACATCCGCAGCATGCTCAGGGGTTCGTTCGGGGCGCTTCTCTTGATCTCCATCATCATGACGGTGGCCCTGCGAAGCCTGCGGCTCGGCCTCATCAGCCTGGTACCCAACCTCGTGCCACCGGCGATGGCGTTCGGCGTCTGGGGGTTCATCAACGGCCAGGTGGGCCTGGCCTTGTCGGTCGTCGTCGCGATGACCATCGGCATCGTCGTGGACGACACCGTCCATTTTCTAAGCAAATACGAGCGGGCCCGGCGCGAGCAGGAGATGAGCCCGGCCCAGGCCGTGCGATACGCCTTTCAGACGGTGGGGACCGCCATGTGGGTCACGACGGTCGCGCTGGTCGCGGGGTTCAGCTTGCTGACTCTGTCCCGCTATCGGATGAGTTCGGAGATGGGCCTGATGTGCGCGATCGTCATCGGACTGGCTCTGCTGATGGACTTCTTGCTGCTGCCCAGTTTCTTGCTGAAAATCGATCGCAGAGGTGATAAGCTGGCTGCTGTCGGCAAATCGCATGGAAATCGGCAGGATGGTTGTCTATGAGATACAAAGCTTGTGCATGGGTCGCTGTATGGATGGTCTTTTCGGCGGCGCCGTGGTTGGCGGCGGCCGAACCGTCGCCCGAGGAGCGCGGTCTGGCTATTGCCACCGAGGCAGACCGTCGTGACCGTGGATACGGCGACAGCACGGCGAATCTGCATATGGTCCTCCGCAACAAGCAGGGCCAGGCGAGCGTGCGGGAACTTCGCATCCGCACGCTCGAAGTCGAGAACAACGGCACGAGGAGCCTGTGCATCTTCGACACACCCGCTGATGTCAAGGGGACGATCCTCCTGACCCACACGCACAAGGAATCCGACGACGACCAGTGGCTCTACCTTCCGGCCCTGCGTCGCGTCCGGCGGATCGCCGCGCAGAACAAGTCCGGCTCGTTTATGGGCAGCGAGTTCTCCTATGAGGATATCGCCACCCAGGAGTTGGCCAAGTACACCTACCGGTGGCTTCGCGACGAAGTCCACGACGGCAACGACTGCTACGTGATCGAGCGGACACCGGTGGACAAGGCCCATTCGGGCTACTCGCGTCAGATCGCCTGGCTCGACAAGGAGCATTACCGCACCTGGAAGGTGGACTACTACGACCGCAAGAACGAACTGCTCAAGACGCTGACGTTCAAGGGCTACGAAAAATATGTCGACCGGTTCTGGCGGGCACGGCAGATGGAGATGGTGAACCATCAGACGGGTAAGAGCACGATCCTGACCTGGTCGGACTTCACCTTCGGGACCGGACTGAGGAAAATCGACTTCGAGAGGCAGAGTCTAACGCTACTGAGGTGACACGGATGCACATCAGGACGTGGGTGGCGGCCCTGGCGATTGGAGTGTCCGCCTGCACCATCGCGACCGACAGCGGGCGAGCCGGGGAACTGTCCGGCTGGATCGCTGTGGAAGGCCGGGGCTTTCTAAGCGACCCTCTGCACCGAGGCCAGGAACGGGACAACGCGTCGATCGCCGCGCAGCCGGAGTACTACCACGCCTGGGAAAACGGTTCGAGCTTCACGTTCGTCCCATTCGGCCGGCTCGACAGCGCCGACTCCCGCCGAACCCACGCCGATATCCGCGAGTTGAACTACCTCTACCGCCAGGACAACTGGTTCGTCCGCCTCGGCGTCGGCAAGGTCTTCTGGGGAGCAACCGAATTCGTACACCTCGTGGACATCGTCAACCAGACCGACCTCATCGAGCACGTAGACGGCGAGGAGAAGCTGGGCCAGCCGATGCTCGAGTTCTCGATCTCGCCGAGTTGGGGGACCATCGATTTCTTCATCCTTCCCTATTTCCGCGAACGGACGTTCCCCGGCCGCAGGGGCCGGCTGCGCACCGGTCGTGTGGTTGATCTCGATGACACGATCTACGAGAGCACCGCCAAGGAGAGAAACGTCGATGTGGCCCTGCGATACAGCCGCACCTTCGGAAGCGCCGACGTCGGCGTCCACTTCTTCCGAGGAACCAGCCGGGAACCCCTGCTGGCGACGCCCGATATGATCGATCCCGAAGATACGGACGACTCCCGGCTGATCCCCTTCTACGAGCAGATCAACCAGTTCGGCACCGACGTGCAATACGCCCGTGGCAACTGGCTCTGGAAGCTCGAAGCCTATTACCGAAACGCCTATTTTCAGAACTACGTCGCCGCCACCGGCGGATTCGAGTACACCTTCTTCGGCATCGGCGGCGGCAACACCGACATCGGCCTGCTCACCGAATACGCCTATAACGACCGGGACGACGGCGGCCTGACCATCTTCCAGAACGACCTGTTCCTCGGGATGCGCCTGAGCCCGAACGACGCCGCCGGCACCCAACTGCTCGCCGGCTTCGCCCAGGACCTGGAGCGATCGGAGAACGCTATGAGCGTCGAGTTCAGCCGGCGATTCGGCGCCAACTGGCGGCTCAGCGTCGACGCCTGGTTCTTCCTGGAGACCCACTCCGACAGCGTCCTGCACGACCTGCGCCGCGACGACTTCGCCCGTCTCCAACTGGCCTACCACTTCTGACGCCGCCAACCATCAAAATACGTATTTCTACGTATTGACGATTCTTCGCACCGACGTGAAGTTGGTGCGTACCATCGTCTTTGGCGAAGAATCCGTATGAATCGAATCGATGAGGGTTCGAGGCAAGCGATCGTGTAGCAAAGGACTGCTACCATGAGCACCGTTGGCACCCAGGCGCCCCTTGCCACCGGTCAGGAACGGACCCGTCATACTGTCCGCCCGAACCCCGCAATCACCGCGCCAACCCCATTATGCATTCGCAACGTATGGCAATCGCATTCTTCCTTCCCCCGCCAAGGCCAGAAAGGAGGCGTCCGCACGAGCCTGCGGGTAAATCGTGGCACAACTGAGTGAAACGTGTGTCCAAGAGAACCAGTATCAACAAGCAAGGAGGCCACAAAATGAGAAAGCTACTGTATTGGAGCATCGTTCTGAGCCTGCTGGTCACTCTGCCGATGATCGCCAAAGGACCGAGCGGGCCGGCCGGCAAATCGAACGTCGGGCATCTGAACCTCTTCGAGAAGGACCCCGCCACGTGGGAGATCGTTGAGGGCGGTGCCTGGGGCAAGATGACGTACAACCTCTCCGGCTCGGAATTCGAATTCGGTTTCAACGGCCACGGCCTGGAGGCAGGGGTTGAGTATTGCCTGATCTATTACCCCGATCCCTGGCCGGGCACTGGGCTGATCTGCCTGGGTTGCGCTACAGCCAACGGCGGCGGCAACGTCAGAATCGCGGGGTCTGTCGACACCGGTGACCTGCCCGCTGAAGGCGATGAGAACGACGGGGCCAAGATCTGGCTCGTGCCGACCGACGATGTTGACTGCGATCCAGAGGGCGGCACAAGAATGATCGGCTGGAATCCAACCAGGTACCTGTTTGAAGAAGCGCTGATCACGTTCGACGACACCGACGAGTGACCCCACCTGCAAGCGACGTCACACTCAACCAGCAAGGGCTGCGCGCTCATCTCGCAGCCCTTTGTCGTTCCGCGGCGCGCCCGGCGACCACGCCCTGGCGAACGGGCGCAACGCACCCGAATGCAGCGACTTATGCGATGAGCACTGCGGTCTGACCGCACACGAACAGTGCCTGTCAAGAATGAGAAGAAGGGAAAGCCCCCCTGGTGATGAGGGTTGGCCGTTTCACTTGACGCCGCAGGTGTTGAAGAGGCTGTAGAAGGTGTATGTGTCGCCGTAACGGGCGGCCAGCGTATCGAAGACGACCTGGTTGTCGCCGCGTGCGTTCTGCACGGCGGCTCGAATCTGGCGGAACTGGTCGTTCACCTCCGGGTCGATCGTCCATCCTCGCGTGTCCGGCGGGGCCTTGGTCTCGAGCGAACGGACGAGCACAGCCTCGGCGTAGTGACGTGGGAGCCGCGTGTAACCCAGCGGCGCCAGCAGAGACAGGCCACTCACAATCGCGGCCCGCTGATGCTTGAGCAGAAGGTGCGCCATGAGGTATTCAAACGCCAGTCGATGGTCCGGTGTATCGTGCAGCAATCGTCTGAGCAGCGGCTCGAAAGCGATCCCGGCCACGGCATGGTCCGTTGTCGCCTGCGCCCGGCGCCAGGCCAGGATCTGCGGATGGCTGTCGGCCTTGGCGGGATCGGCGATAACGTCCTGCCATCGGCGAATGGTCGGCCCGCTGCCGGCGTGCTTCCGCAGCGCCTCGAAGGCGATCCGTGCCGACTGATGCCGGCCCTTGGCCAGATGGATTCGGACCATCGCCTCCAGCACGTACGGGGACGGTCCTTCATTGTCCAGCAACTCATAGGCGTTCTTCTCGGCCGCGTTCGGGCAGCCCAGGTCGAGGTACAGTTCGAGCAGCTTGGCGTGCTGAAATCGCCCGAACATGGCGTCGAAACCCAGAAACAGCGTCCTGGTTTCGTCCTGAGGATAGGCGCACAGCTCATCGCCCAGCCGACCCAGGTGCGCCAGCGCGCGGTTGGTATCGAAGACGCCCGAACGAGTGAAGGGGCACTTGCCGCGCATCCGATGGGCCAGGGCGACCACCTGCTCCCAGTCCCTCTGCTGTGCGTAATGGTGCAGCGCCCGCTCGTCACGAAGGTGATTTCGTGAAACCATCAGACACACGACCGCCGTCACAAGCACTGCGAGCACACGCGCCACGGTCCAGAGCCGGTAGGGCGAGCGTCTCCGCTCGCCTTGTCGTGCGTGGACATGCGAGATGCGCGGAACGCCGCCGAGAACACGACCCAGGAAGACCGCCAGGATCAGGGCCGGGACGAAGGCATAGAGAACGACGATCAGCGAACGTGAGAAGGCGGCGAACTCGAAGCGGCCGCTCGAATCCCATAGGGTGCCGACGGTGTAGATCACCTGCGGTTCAAGACCGAAGATGACTCGACCCAGGACGAACGCCCCGCCGCCGGCAAGGACGACTTGGACGATCGCCGCCACAGCCTTTCGATGGTGCAAGACCTCGATCAGGCAGACGACGCCGGCGAAGACGAAGGCCGCCGCTCCGGCCCACCAGTAGGCCAGCGCAAAGAGGACCGCGAACACGCCTGCTTGCACCGGCAGGGTCCTCATTGGAACCGCCTGGTACAGAACCGCCATCCAGATCGACAGGCCCAGGGCCAGCAGCACCGGCAACGGATCGTCGTAGCGGCTGTAGATCATCAGGACGAGGATGACTGGCGCCCATGCCACATCTCTGAGCCTGCCGGCCCGTATCGAACGGAGCAGGCACAACACGCCGCCGAGAAGCACACACGACATCGCAACAATCACCAGGGCCCCCAGCGGCGTGCGATACGTCTGCGCCAGCAGCGCGGCCAGCGCGCTCAGTGCCCCGCCGGGAACGCTCAGTGCGAATCGCAGGAACGCGTTCTCCCAGGAGAAGACCGGATAGGCCGCGAACACGCCGAATCCAGAATGCAGCCACTGGGGCCGAATTCCCATCCAGACGTAGACGAACAGCCCCAGGAAGAGACCTGCCCACAGCCACAACTCCAACCATCGGCGGCCTGTCCGGTCCGCACTGGCCCTTGTCCTACGGTCCTCGGTTCCCAAATCCCGGCCTTCTGCTTGGAGCTACTTGATTCTTGCATGCCACACTGGCTGACGCGCCGACGTCGAATATAGTGCATGGACGTCAAAGCCAACAGGAAAAACGTTGGTTCCTACGGCAACGGCGGTACAATGAGGTCCGAGTGGCTCTGCACCGCGTCACGCCACCACGAATTGCGCCGACACCGTGTCGGGAGAATGCAACAGGATCGACAGACCCTGCGAAGGGGCGCATCCGAGAACGCTCCGATGAGATCACGCAAGTCATGGACAGTGCCCTTCGTCACATGTGCGGTGGTGGCGGCCTTCGTTCTGGGCTCGTGCAAGGACGAGGGCCCGGACGCGCCCGTGGCGGTGGCGCGACGGCCCAGGATCACGCCGGACTATGTGGGCATCGTCGTCCCGCCGAACGTGGCCCCGTTGAATTTCACAATCGACGAGCCCGGCGAAAGATATGCGGTCAAAGTCTATTCGGCCTCCGGCGAACCGATCGAAGTCGCTGCCAGGACAGGGGACATCGTCATCTCTGAGAAGAGATGGAAGGACCTGCTGGGCGCCAATGCCGGCAAGGAGCTTTCGGTCGACGTCTATGTGAAGACCGAGAGCGGCCTATGGAACCGGTACGAGACCATCACGAATACGATTGCGGAGGAGACGATTGATTCGCATCTGGTCTATCGCTTCATGACGCCTTCGTCGTACTTTCCCAAGCCGATGCAGATCCGCCAGCGAAACCTCGAAACCTTCGACGAGGAGGTCCTGCTCGACACCCGCTCCTATGGGAACGGCTGCGCCAACTGCCACAGCTTCGTCGGCAACCGTCCCGATCCGATGTTGATCGGGATTCGCAGCACCACGTTTCCCAGCGCGACCGTCTACGCCCATGCTGGCGGCGTCGAGAAGATCGGCGCCAAGTTCGGGTACACCGCATGGCACCCGAGCGGCCGGATCGTCACCTATTCCATCAACGACGTCAGGCAGTTCTTTCACACGGCTCAGAACGAGATCCACGACGTTGTTGACCTCGACTCGCTCATTGTCTATCACGACATCGAGAAGAACGAGACCAAGACAGCTCCCGCCCTGTCGGACAAGGCACGGCTGGAGACCTATCCGGCCTGGACGCCGGACGGCAAGTATCTCTACTTCTGCAGCGCGCCGCTGTTATGGACCGATATGGAGACGGTGCCGCCCAGGCGATACGACGAGGTGCAATACGACCTGATGCGAATAGCCTACGATGTCGAGACGGACACCTGGGGTGCGTTGGAGACGGTGCTGAGCGCCGCCGACACCGGCCTGAGTATCCTGTTGCCTCGCGTCTCACCGGACGGCCGGTTTCTGCTGTTCTGCATGAGCCGGTACGGCTGCTTCCCGGTCTATCAGCCCACCAGCGACCTGTACATGATGGACCTCAGCACCGGCGAGTACTGGAAGACCTCCGCCAACAGCGAGTACTCTGAGTCGTGGCACAGTTGGTCGAGCAACAGCCGGTGGATCGTGTTCAGCAGCAAACGACAGGGAGGCCTGTTCACTCGGCCGTTCATCAGCCACGTGGACGAAGGCGGAAGGACACGCAAACCCTTTGTCTTGCCGCAGGAACATCCGTCTTTCTATGCGTCCTGCTACCATCTCTACAGTGTGCCGGAGTTGATCGCCGGGCCCATGGCAGCGGACGGCGCAGCCTTGCTCGAAGCGGTCGTCGGCCCAACACGCATCAGCGTCGTCAATTCGATCACGGGCGCAACATCCAAGACCGGCGACACGGAGGCCTACCCGGTGGGCCGGTCAAGCGTGCAATAATCGCAAGATGGATTCCGAGGCACGCCCCGGCGGACCCCGTTGCCACTATCGGTCGACCGCAATACCGCTTGCGGGCGGATCGGCGATTTCGATACCGACCGGGTTGCTCAGCACCGTAAGGTCCTCGAGGTCCAGCGCGATCTGGATCGTATGACGACCCGGGCCAAGCGGCAATGCCATTGCGGCAGGAAGCGATAGCTTCAAGTCGATGAATTCGACGCCCGGGCCCAGCAGGCGGACCTTCGCCTGGCGCATCTCGTCCCGACGTCGGTGATGCCACCGGCCGTCGACCGCGACACGATCGGGCCGGATCGGCTCGCAAACATCGAACGCAAACTGGCGTTTGCCTCGATTGTGGAGGTCGAGTTTGAAGGTCGGCGTCTCGCCGCGCTGCCAGAGCCGCTTGGTGGGGCGCAGCCGGCATTGCACACCGTCGGTCTGCGGACCCCAGTCCGGTGCGGTCCAAACCAGCCGGTCCGTCCGCTTGGCGGTTCGCTCGGCCTGTCGCGAGCAACCCAGGCACAACCCAATGCCGATGAGGAGTGCCAATAAGGTTCGATTTCCCACACCCACCATAGGAATCTCCTGTGCGGTGGCATCTTCACACCGCCAATGTCCAGCCTCATTATATCCGTCCCCGGCCAGGATGCCAGGGAACTCTCTGCCAGGCTGGAGGCTTCGCGGAAGGCCCTTTTGCAGGCCGCCAACAGCCATTGGAAGGGCCTTTTCTACGGTTTATCCACCGAAAGGCGCACAGGCTGCGAAGGGCTCCCAAGTCGGAGAAACTCCTGTCGGGGCAGGGTCTTTACGGCTGAGCCACGAAAATCCCGTCCAAGAAGGGAAGAATCCCGATCTGTAATCCTTTTTCAGTACAAGTGTTACGCAACGCCTCAGAGACACCGTCGTGACGTAGCGAGCAAACCGGCTGCTGCCGGGAACAGCAGTTGCTATAAGGAGGCGAAGACAAAGAGCGAAGATCGCCGTCACGGCCAACTTGTCCACATGTTATCCACAAAGACGTTCAATGCATCATACGATCGTCAAGAGCGAATGGCATGGCCCCTCCCTGGCGATGCGATTCCCCTCGGCAGACGGCCGCGAGCCCCGAGAACTCGGCCCTCCAAACCGGCGACGGGAGGTGTGAGGCTCGCCCTATAATCGCGCACCTGGCAGTCCAGGAAGCGAGGGGCTCGACAGAAAGTGGACTCCTGTCACCTGATTCGCGCCAATTCTCTTGACATCGGGTCTGAAATAAGGTAGACTGAGCCCTGTAGATCGTTCCACGGAGCGATCCATTCGAAATGGGGGGGTGCTCATCGCTTTCCTTCGTGGGCACTCAAGGTAGGTTTGGCAGTTTCGTTCGACGGCTCGGACGCACTCTCCAAGGATGCTTCCGCAAGCCCGTCTGCGACCGGGGGGTTGCAGGACCAATGCCACAGGTGCAGGTTCCACGTTTGAACGCATCAGGACGGCTTCGGGCGGTCTTCATCGTCGCCCTGCTGCTGCCGGGCGCGCCGCTTCTTCAGGCCAACACCGTGGACGCCGTACACGATGGCTTCGGCGCCTACGACAGCATCACATTCTGGGGCGCCGGATACGCCGGCGACGTCGTGGCCGCCGGCGTGTACATGCTCCACAAGACCAACAGCACCGGCATCGGTGACACGTGGTCCAACGGCTGGATTCCAGGGTTCTGTATTGAGTTGCAGGAACCCCCGCCGAAGACGACAGTGACGTACAAGGTGGGCATGCCCGACGACGTGTACAACACGTACACCGGGGAGATCCTCGGCACCGCCAAAGGCAACTACCTCCGTGAGCTGTGGGCCAAGCATTACGATCCGTCCTGGGCCAGCGGCGGTCCCTACACCGAACAGCAGAACAGCATGGCCGCCGTATTCGCCGCGGCGGTATGGGAGATCATCTATGAGAAGCTGCCGGAGACGCCCGCCGGTTGGGACGTCACCGTTGGCGGAACGCCCGGCGGCGGGTTCAGCGCCGTCAACCTTGACGTCGCGACCGCCAACAAGTGGCTTCACGAACTGACCGGGACCGGGGCCAAGGCCGACCTGCTCGTCATCACGCACAACGGCAACCAGAACTACCTCGTCGAAGTGCCCGAACCGGCGACCCTCGTTCTGCTCGGATTGGGGGGGGGGCTTGCCATACTCCATCGCAGAAGCAGAGTGACCGCGTGAGAACGCAAGCATTGCCGGACGACAAAAACGACGGAGAGATGATGAGAGCATCCTTGACGCCAATAGCCGTGCTCGCCATGCTCGCGGGCGTTTCTGCACTCGGCGGCACTATCCCGCCGCAGCAGATGCTGGAATTCAGCCCGGCACCCGCTGGGGCGGGCGAATGGTACTACAACGGCGCCGGCGTGCTGAGCTTCGACCAGGACATCATCGTCTACTCCGGCCTGAGCAGCAACTACGACGCCCTGGTCGGCGCCCGCGTCTATCTGCCGACCTTTGAAGTCACCGGCATCCCCGACTCGCCGTATACACTGACGCCGCTGGGAAGCGCTGAGATCGCCATCAAGAGCGTCGACAACAGCGTCACCTACCTGACCGGAACATTGGGTCGAGGCGACCTGGTCACCATGGGCACGGTGGCCGGCGGGTTTACGCAGTTCCAGGTGGACATCACCAACCTCTTCATCACGCACGAAGGCGCAGCGCTGGGATCGGCGGCGCTGGCCCTCCTCCAAAACCTGCAACTACCCTCGCTCGATTTTGAGCTATCGCTTCAAGGTGGAAGTGGCCCGGGCTACTACAGCTTCGCCCAGATGCTCGACGGCGGCTACATCGGCAGCGGCGGATTCAGCGGGGCCATGTCGGTCCCCGAGCCCACAACCGTCGCGCTGCTCGCCTTCGGTGGCCTGGCCCTGGCGCGGAAGCGCCGAAACAAGTAGAGTGACCCCCCCTACCTTGGAAGGACGGGCCGTGGCGGTCGCTCCGCCACGGCCCGCGATTTTGCGCCTCTGAGAAATCTCCCACGCAGTCCAAACTATGTCGGTCCCGATGCCGGCGGAACGTCCTGCGGCGCGCCGGGAGAATCGGCCCTGTTCGTTTCGGGGCTCTGAAGGGCGCGGGTGTCGACGGTGCGGGGGACATCGAGTTCGGGGCCGCCGGCAACGCCGAGTTCCTTGAACTTGCGCGCGGAGACGAGGACACGGCTCTCCATCGAGCGGACGGTCCTGTTGTAGGCGTCGGTGGCCCGGTCAAGGTTCCTGCCGATCTCATCGAAGTGGCCGACGAGCACGCGGACGCGGTCGTACAGCTCCTTGCCCAAGTCGCTGATCGCCTGGGCGTTTTGGGCGATCCGCTGCTGCTGCCAGCCGTAGGAGACCGCGCGGAGCAAGGCGATCAGCGTGGTCGGGGTCGCGAGGATGACCTTCTTCTCGACGCCCATCTCGATCAGCCGCGGCTCCTGCTCGAGCGCAGCGCTGAAGAACATCTCGCCCGGCAGGAACATCACAACGAACTCGGGCGTCTGAGGGAGCTGGTCCCAATAGCCCTTGGCGCCGAGGTTCTGGATCTGGGTCAGCACGTGTCCGGCGTGGCGCTTGAGCTGCTCTTTGCGCGTCGCCTCATCGACCGCCTCGATCGACGCGAGGTAGGCATCGAGCGGCGTCTTCGAATCCACGACGACGATGCGCTCGTTCGGCAGCCGTACGATCATGTCCGGACGAATGCGTCCGGCGCCGACCGCCGCGGATTCCTGCGTCACGAAGTCGCAGTACTCCACCATCCCGGCGATCTCGACCACGCGCTTCAACTGAATCTCGCCCCATCGGCCGCGCACGTCGGGCCGGCGTAGGGCCGTGACGAGGTTGGCGGTCTCCTTCTTCAGGTCGGCCTCGGACGTCGCCAGCGATTTGATCTGCTCGCTCAGCGCCGCAAAGCTGCTGGCGCGGGCCTTCTCGATCAGCCCGAGCTTGTCGTCCACCTTCGTGAGCGATTCCTTCAACGGCTTGACCAACTCGTCGATGGCCTTCTGCCGCTTCTCCAGCTCGCTCTTCGCCCCTTCCTGGTACTTGTCGAGATTGGTCCGGGCCAGTTCGAGAAACTGGGTGCTGTTGCTCTTGAGGGCCTCCTGTGAAAGGGCTTTGAAGGCGTCGGAGAGTTTCTGCCGGGCCTCGTCCAGCAGGGCGAGTTTCTCCTTGGCGGCCTTCTCTTGTTCTTCGAGCCGGGTCATAAGGGCGGCGCGCTCGGCCTTCAGCGCCGAGCATTCCTGCTGCAAGCCGGTGATCTGCGTCTCCATCGCGGGGAGCCTGGCGCTGCGTTCTTCGGCGAGGACGCGGGCCTGGGCCTCGGCCATATGCTGCCGCTCGAGCGCGCCGATCTTGCGCCGGCTGACGCTGTAGACGGCCAAGGCCGCCCCGGCGGCGCCGACGAGGACACTGGCGATGGCGATCAGGACGTATTCCATGAAGGGACCTACCTCTTAAACTCGGTTCGACCGCGATTATACGCACCAGTGGTGCCTTGTCACAAGGACCGCCTGTCGATGAGCGGGAGAAAACTATTGCTCAGCGCGTCCGGGGGCCGTATCGTCCGGAGACCGAACCGTTTGAATACAGATGCTGCTGGCAAAATCATGGAACGAATCGAGGCGATCCTGTTCGACTGGGGTGGGGTGCTGATCGACAACCCAGCGCCAGGACTGATGGCGTACTGCGCCGAGACGCTGGGCGTCGGCGTCCGCGAGTATGAGCGGGCGCACAACCGTCACGGCGAGCCCTTTCAGAAAGGCCTGATCTCCGAGCGGGCGTTCTGGCAGCGCGTCTGCGGCGACCTGAAGCGGCCCGTCCCGGACATTCGCTCGCTGTGGGGTCAGGCCTTCCGCGCGGTTCACTCGCCCCGGCCGGAGGTGTTTGGCTGGGCCGGACAACTGCGACAGCAAGGCTACAAGACCGCCCTGCTGTCGAACACCGAACAGGCAGCGATGGAGTTCTTCCTGGAGTTGCGATACGACGTGTTCGATGCGGCGGTCTTCTCGTGCGCCGAGGGGACGTTCAAGCCGGAGCGAGAGATCTACAAGACCGCTGCACAGAAGCTCGGCGTGTCCGCCTCGCGGTGTGCGTTCATCGATGACAGGCAACTGTTTGTGGACGGAGCGATCCAAGCCAGGATGAAGGGAATTCTCTATGAGGACATCGAGCAGGTCAAACGGACACTGAAGCAACTCGGCGTCTCGGACGGCATATAGCTTCCCATCGGATGAAAGGACTGCGGTGAGCTTTTTGAGCCTGCTGAAAACCAAACGCATTATCCTGCTAGATGGGGCCATTGGCACGGAGCTGGACAAGAGGGGTCTCATGGGCCGGGGGCGAGTCAATCTCGAATCGCCCGATGCCGTCCTCGAAATCCATCAGGCCTACTCGCGATCCGGCTGCGACGCTCTGACGACCAATACGCTGACCATGAATCGCATCTATATCGAAACGCACAACGTGAACGTATCGGTCGAAGAGGTCAACCGCGCCGGCGTTCAACTGGCAGACCGAGCCACGGACCGTAGTCGGTACGTGTTGGGCAGCATGAGCGCGACGGGCCAGCTTCTGCAACCGTATGGTACGTACACCGAGACGCAGTTCTGCGAGGCATTTCGCGAACAGGCCCGGATTCTCGCGGAGGCGGGCATTGACGGCTTCCTCATCGAAACGATGTACGACTTGCGAGAGGCGGTCGTCGCATTGCACGCGTGCAAGGAGGTCTCGTCGCTTCCAGCGATCGTCTCCATCGCCTTTCAGACTGAGGACAAGGGCGGCCGGACCATGATGGGCGACACCGCCGAGCAGTGCGCCAGGCAACTGACCGAGGTCGGCGCCGACGTCGTCGGGGCCAACTGCGGCGACCTCGACCCGATCCAGACGGCCGTCGTCGTGGGATTGTTGAGAAACGCCACCGACCTGCCGATCCTGGCCCAGCCCAACGCAGGCAAACCCCGGCTCGTCGGCGAAAAGACGGTCTTCGATATGACGCCGGGGCCTTTTGCCGAGGGAATCGCCGAGTGCATCCGCGCCGGCGCACGAATCGTAGGCGGCTGCTGCGGTACAAGCCCCGAGCACATCCGCGCCGTCGCCAAGATCATTCAAACGGCGGTGCCGTAGACAATGCCGGAGCCAGGAGACACCAACGGAGAAGAACAGCAGAGGTCCTTTGAGGAAGACAGGAATGCCGAAGAGAGAACTACAACGAGGGTTTGGTTTGTCGACGTCGACCTATGTCGTGATCGCCAGCATGGTGGGTACGGGGATTCTGGTCTCGCCGGGCTTCATGATGGCCTCGCTTCAGAACTACCCTCTGATCTTCGGGTTATGGGTTCTGGGCGGGTTGCTGGCGTTGTGCGGCGCGCTATGCGTGGCCGAGCTGGCGGCCGCACTGCCCCGCGCCGGCGGCGAATACGTCTACCTTCGCGAGGCCTACGGCCCGATGCCGGCCTTCCTGTCGGGCTGGACCTCGTTCTTCCTCGGCTTCTCGGCACCGCTGGCAGTCGCCAGTTACATCGCCGCAGAGTATCTCCTGACACCGTTCGAGCTGGGAACAGGCTACCGGACCCGGTTCCTGGCGACGGCCATCATCGTCGCGGTCACGGCGCCCAACCTCATCGGCCATCGCCATTCCGCCTGGACGCAGAACCTCACAACACTCATCAAGGTCGGTCTGTTCGTGGGCCTGGTGGTCTTGGCAATGCTGTTTCGCGGTGGTCAGCTCTCGCACATTGTGGAAGGACAGCCAATGTCGGAGGTCGGACTGGCGACCGCCGCGACCCAGTTGTTCTTCGTCATGTTCGCCTACAGCGGCTGGAACGCCGCCAGCTACCTGGCCGGCGAGGTCCGCAATCCGGGCAAGGTCCTGCCCCGGTCGCTGCTGCTCGGGGCCGGATCGGTGGTCCTGCTGTACCTGGCCGTCAACCTCGTCTTCGCTTATGCGGTGCCTCTGGAAAACGTGGGATTCGCCGACGGCAAGGTGCACCCCACACAGGTGCCGCAACTGGCGGTCGAGAACCTCTTCGGGGCTCGGGCCTCCAACGTGTTCTCCGTGCTGCTGGGCCTGACGTTCCTGGCGACCGTCAGTGCGTTCATCATCACCGGCCCGAGGGTGTACTATGCGATGGCCCGCGATGGGTTGTTTCCATCGATCGCCGGACGCACAAGCCCGCGAGCGGGAGTGCCGACTTACGCGATGGTCCTGCAAAGCGTCTGCGCGGTGGTCATTCTGTTCGTCATGGACTTCCAGGACCTGTATCAGTACGCCGCCGTGGGTCTGTCGCTGTTTGCGTTGCTCTTCATCGGTGCGGTGTATGTTCTGCGCTGGCGACGGCCGGAGATGGAACGACCGTTTCGCGTGCCGGGCTATCCGGTCGTCCCGGCCATCTTCATGGCGGTGACGCTCTTCATGGCGGTATTTGCCTTCCAACAATGGCGGACGCCGTCGCTGCTGAGCGTCGGCAGCATCCTCCTGGGCGTCCCCGTCTATTACATCTGGTCGGCCGTCCGTCATCGACTGGACGAAGCAGGACAGACCGAGCGTGTCGAGGATTGACGTAGCCCTATTGGCAGTCGCGCGGCAGATAGACCGCATCGGGCGAAATATTGAACTTTCGGCACAGCAGCTCCAGAAGCGTTTCGAGCCGCTTCAGTTGATAGTCCGTCGCCAGTGAGGAAACCCCATTTCCCACCAGGTATATGCGGATCGTCCGCTCGTCCCCTCGCCAGGTCGGACCCGGCGGAATGGGCCGCTGATTCAACCAACTCTCGGTGGTCTGAATCTCACCGTCGCTGGCGCCGATGCCGTTGCCCAGCACGAAATGGCAATCCAGATGCCCCGGATTGGCCAGACCTTTCGCACCTGCCAGGCTCTGAATGTTGCCGCCCCTCGTCCCGCTGAAGGCGATCTCAATGCTCTGCCAGCCGCCGGCTTCCGGGGCGATCCGCGAACGTACGGCGTGGTCCACGGAATCCAACCGATAATACGCCGAAAGACAAAATGGACCTGCGGAAGGGGGATTGTCTCCAAGGATCATCAGGACGACTGCTCCGGTCGTCATGGAGATCAGCAGTGCGGCTAAGACCTTAACTACCCTTGGCTGGTTCGACATCCGTTTCCGACTACTTCCAACATGGCCATCGGGGTGCCGGGCCCCACATCCTGCAACTTCATCAGGTTCTCAGAGAGGCCAGCTTCTTATATCCCACTACATCGACTCTTACCAGTGTGTACCTTCAAAAAATATTGGAATTTGCCTAATCTACACCAACGTGACATCCGATCCATCATGTACGCTGATTCCGGAACGGCTTGACGGCAGTCAAAAGTCGCGCTACAGTGTGCGCGTTCCGATGTGTGGCGTGAGCGTCGAGGGCACTGCTTCAGGAAGGTCCCCCGTCGTTCCATGCGCCGTCTGCGACAGAGTAAGGAGCGTCACAGTGTCTCATTGGCGACGTTTATCGGCCCAAGAGGTCTCTCGGCTCACCGGTCAGGGTTGTCTCTGCGCCGAGTGGTCGCGTGTCCAGGTGGCCGAAGGGTTTTCCGCCGATCGCATCCGCGACGTGCACTTCTGCGGCGATGTCAAATTGGGTAAATTCGACGGGCATGTTCTCTTCTTCGGAGGTGTCCGCAAACCCACCGGCGTCTATCGCGCCACGATCCACAACTGTACGATCGGCGACAATGCCTATATCGGTCACGCGCGAAGCACGATCGCCAACTATATCATCGAAGAGGACGCCGTCATCGACAATATCGATCTGCTCGCCGTCGAGGGCCACTGCGCCTTCGGCAACGGCAAGGCCGTACCCGTCGTAAACGAGGCCGGGGGGCGTGAGATCCCCATCTATGACCGTCTGTCAGCACACACGGGCTATATCCTGGCCTTCTATCGCCACCGGGCCGCGGCGATCGCAAGACTCAAGGAGATGATTCGCGACTACGCCGCAACGGTTACATCCTCGATGGGCCGCATCGGCCGTGGCGCCAGGATCACGAACTGCGGCATCCTCAAGAACGTCAAGATCGGTCCGGCCGCCGTGATCGAGGGCGCCAACCGGCTTGAGAATGGCTCGGTCAATAGCAGCACTGAGGACCCGGTGTATATCGGACCCGGCGTCTATGCCGAGGACTTCATCATCGCCAGCGGAGCGAGAATCACCGACGGCACCATCCTCTGCGACTGCTTCGTCGGCCAGGGTACCGTTCTGGCCAAAGAGTACTCGGCCGAGCACTCGGTCTTCTTCGCCAACTGCGGCGGCTTCCATGGCGAGGCCTGCTCGATCTTCGCCGGGCCCTATACGGCGACGCACCACAAGTCCACACTGCTGATCGCCGGGCTGTTCTCCTTCGTCAACGCCGGCAGCGGCACCAACCAGAGCAACCACCACTACAAGCTCGGGCCGGTCCACCAGGGAGTGGTCGAACGGGGCTGTAAGACGGGAAGCGACTCCTATATGCTCTGGCCCGCCAAGGTCGGGGCCTTTACCGTCGTGATGGGTCGGCACTACCACAACTCCGACACCTCCGACCTGCCCTTCTCGTATCTGATCGAGCACGACGACCAGAGCGTTCTGGCGCCGGGCGTCAATTTGCGCAGCGTCGGAACGGTCCGCGACGCCCGTAAGTGGCCCCAGCGGGACCGGCGCAAAGACTCGAAGAAGCTCGATTACATCAACTTCAAGCTGCTCAGCCCGTTCACCATCCAGAAGATGATCCACGGGCGAGACCTGCTTCGCAGGCTCAAGGAGACGAGCGGACCGACCAGCGACTATTTTACGTACAACAGCGTCAAGATTCCCAACGCCGCCCTCGAACGCGGCATCACGCTCTACCAGACCGGGATCGACAAATATCTCGGCAACTGCCTGCTCAATCGCCTCGAAGGCAAGGCCCTGCGGTCGCTGGATGAGTTGCGGGCGGCGCTGCGACCGGAGACCGACATCGGACCGGGTACGTGGATCGATCTGGGCGGGATGTTCGCCCCGGCTAAGGCGGTCGAGCAACTCCTCGATGACATCGAAGACAGCCACGTCGATGCGCTTGAGAAACTGGACGCGCGATTTGCCTCCATGCACGAGAGCTACTCGGTCTATGAGTGGGCCTGGGCCGCCAATGTAATCGCCAAGCAAACCGGCAAAGCCATCGATGAGCTCACCGCCGAAGATATCATCGGCCTGACGAATCGCTGGAAAGAGGCCGTGCTGGACCTCGACCAGCAGCTCTATGCCGATGCGAAAAAGGAGTTTGCCCCGACCGCCCAAATCGGTTTCGGCCTCGATGGGAACTCACAGGCCAAGATCAAGGATTTCGAAGCCGTGCGAGGCTCGTTCGAAGCCGATGACTTCGTCGGCGAGATCGAGAAACACATCGCCGCCAAGACCGCGCTCGCCGACGAGCTAATCGCCCGAATCGAACCTCTGCGAACCACATCCTGACCAGAACAGCTTATGTTTGAAATACGAAGTACGAGGTGATTGTCCCGCTCTCCGATGGATCTCATACGGGGATAGGCGAATTCTGAGGGCCATTATGAATGTAGACCTTCACTATGGAACAGGCATTGTCTCACTCCGGGTGCCGGATCGGAACGTTCAGGAGATCATCCGGCCCTGGCAGGGGGATCAGAGCGACAATGGGGTCGTGAGCCCGTGGGAGACGATGGACGGCCAGGCGGGCGCCTTTCGCGACGCGGTCGCCGGCAAGCGGGTGTGCGTCCTCGTCGACGACGGCACGCGCGACGAGCCTCTGATCGACGTGCTGCCTCGCGTCTGCGGGGTGCTACTGCAGGCGGCCTCGGTCCAATTCCTGATCTGCACGGGGACGCACACAGCCGCGACGCCGAAGAACGAGCAGATCCGCCGCGAGATCGAAAAGGCCGGCCGGGACGCCGGCCTGACCGTTGTGCGAATCCACACCCACGACTGCCAGGCCGACGCGTTCATCGACATCGGCCGCACGTCGAGAGGGACGCAGGTACTGGCCAACGCCTTTGCCGAGGAGGCAGACGCCTTTCTCGTTGTTGCGGATGTGAAGGTCCACTACTTTGCCGGATACTCGAATCCCGTGAAGAACTTCGTGCCCGGCATCTGTGCCTTCCGCACCGTCGAACAGAATCACAGCCTGGCCCTGCTTGATGAATCCACGCACGGCGCACATCCCTGGCACCTGAATCCCGACCAGCGAAACAACCCACTGGCCGAGGACATGATCGAGGGGATGGACCTGATCGCCAGGAGCCGGCCGGTCTACGCGCTGGTGATGCTCAGCGCCGGCCGACGGCTGATCTGGGCGCGATTCGGGCCGGTCCAGGACGTGAGCGCCGAGTCCTTCGCCGTGACCGACGAGCGGAACATCCAGACGGTTGCCCCAGCGTCGCATCTGGTCGTCTCGCCGGGCGGACAGAGCGACGACGAAGACCTGTACATCGCCCAGCGGGCCCTGGAACTGAACCGAGCGGCGGTGAGCGATGGTGGCGAAGTTCTGTTCCTGGCCGCCTGTCCCAACGGCATCGGCGAGCCGCAAACCCTGGCCAATTTCTACGACCGTCTCACCGCCCCACTCGACGAGGTGATCCAATCGATCCAGAAGGACTATGTCCTGTACAGTCACAAGCCCTACAAGTTCGCCGTGCTGATCCGCCGGCTGCGACGCATCTGGATGCACACGCAGATTCCCGACGATCTCGTCGAAGCGGCCCATCTGTATCCAGCGCATGACCCGCAGGCCGTGGTAGACGGCTGGCTCGCCGAGCAGCCCAACGCCAAGATCATCGTCATCGACGGCGCCAACAAGGTCGCTCTCAGGCCCGCGTAGCGATGCACTGCCCGCGGCCGACAACAACAGGATGGGCACACAGCCAAGCTCCACTTCGCCGCCCTCTTGGGGTCTATCCGAATAACCTTGGATTTGCCAATACCCTGGCGGCCGTCGCGGCAGCCCGAATGCCTTGACGACCGATGGCAATCACAGAAGCCGACCTTAGCACGGATAGAGGGCAGACAGGATAGCGCCTTTGCTGTAGAATGAGCACCGACAGGAAACAGGTCACCAAGACAGGAAAGGGATCATGGCAAAACAATCTGGAAACAGGAAATCACGTGCGATATGCAGCTTCTGCGGGCGCGCGGGCAGCCAAACCGACACCCTCATTGAGGGCCCGGAGAACGTGTTCATCTGCCCGGAGTGCGTCGAACTGTGCCACAATATCATCAAGCAGAACCGCCGCCAGTCCAATATGCCTCGGACGAGCGCCAAAGAAACACCCAAACCCAGAGAGATCAAGGAGTACCTCGACCAGTATGTGATCGGCCAGGAGAACGCCAAGCGGTACCTGTCGGTCGCAGTCCACAATCACTACAAACGGTTGTTGCACAGCGATATCGGCGACAGCGACGTCGAGATCGACAAATCCAACGTCCTGCTGATCGGTCCGACCGGCTGTGGCAAGACGCTGCTGGCCCGGACGCTGGCCAACAAGCTCGAAGTGCCCTTCGCCATCTGCGATGCCACTACCGTCACCGAGGCCGGCTACGTCGGCGAGGACGTGGAGAATTTCCTGCTGCGTCTGCTCCAGGCGGCGGATTTCGACATCGAGGCGGCCCAGCGCGGCATCGTCTACATCGATGAGATCGACAAGATCGGCAAGACCTCGCAGAACGTCTCGATCACGCGCGACGTCTCCGGTGAGGGGGTCCAGCAGGCCCTGCTCAAAATGCTCGAAGGGACCACCGCAAACATCCCGCCTCAGGGCGGACGAAAGCACCCCGAGCAGTCGTACATCCAGATGGACACAACGGAGATTCTCTTCATCTGCGGCGGGACCTTCGTCGGCCTTGAGAACATCATCAAGAAACGGCTCGGCCGCAAGATGATCGGCTTCGGCTCCGAGCTGTCCGGCACGGCCGACGAGAAGGCCGACCTCAGCAGCGTGCTCCGACAGGCAATCCCCGAAGACATCATCGAGTTCGGGATGATCCCGGAGATGGTCGGCCGCCTCCCGGTGATCGCCACGCTCACCGCCCTTGATGAAGGCGCCCTCGTCGATATCCTCACCCGGCCGCGAAATGCCCTGGTCCGACAGTACAAGCGATTCTTCGAGATGGAAGACGCCGAACTGGAGTTCGCCAAAGACGGTCTGCAAGCTCTGGCCCGCAAAGCGCTCAAACGTGACACCGGCGCCCGCGCCCTTCGGTCGATCACCGAGGAGCTGATGGTGGACTTGATGTATCAACTGCCTGAGGAGACCAAGCCGGCCCGATACGTCATTACACGGGACATCGTCGAAGGCAATGTCCCCCTGCTGGCGGCAAAGCAGCAGACCCGCAAGGAGTCCGCCTGACGCCGAGACCCGTTGTCGGCTAAGCTGCACCCCCCTGACAAGGCCGAAATGGTCAGTCGAAGACTTCCACCTTCGAGTAAAGCGGGAAGAGCAGGTTGTACACGAAGATGGCGTCGCCGTTGAACATGCGGATACAACCGCGCGAGCCGGCCGTGCCGATCTGCTCGGGCTCCTTGGTGCCGTGAATCGCAAACCCGGTCCGCCCTTTGGCGTTGCCGTCGATCCCATCCAATGCGATCCAGCGTGAACCCAGCGGGTAATCCGGGTCGGTCGCCTTGTACACCCGTCCCGAATCCGGATCGGTCCACGTCGGCGCGATGAGCTTGCCGCCCTCCTGGACGCGCCACAAACCGGTGGGCGTCTCATAGCCGGCCCGGCCCAAACCCACCTTGAAACTGCGAACGTAGACGTCCTGCAGGTACAGGTCCATCGTGAACGTGGAGCGACAGACCTTGGCGTGGAACGGCCCGTTGATGATCTTGATCGTCTTGCCCGCCTGAAGGCTCTGGGGGCGGGGAATATTGTTGATCTGCATCAGGATCTCGTACGGAACCTTGTTCCGCCGCCCAATGACCTGCAAGAGATCGCCCGGCTGTACGGTGTAGTTGTCGCACAACGTATCGCCCGCGAAGGCCGCCGGACCGAGAAGCCATTCCTTCGACAGCTTTGTCAGCTCCTCTTTCACCACCAGACGCTGGCGCGGCGACATGGGCATTGCCAGAGCTTCATTGAGCTTGTTCCGCGCGGATATGACCTGGCGCGGATGGGAGTTCAGCATGGCCATGGCCTCGGCCACCACCGCCTCGGTCTTTGGATTGGCCGGCTGCGCGACAGGCCCCGATTCCTCGGCAGCAACAGGCTCCGTCTCAGCCACTTCCTGCACCACAGAACGCTGCCTCTCCGGCTCGACAGGCGTCTGCGCAGGGGCCGGCCGTGACGCAGAACCGGGGGCCACACTCGTCTCGACGACAGCAAGTTGTGGCGTCGTCCGAGCCGGTTCGGTCACCGAGGGACTCTCGCTGTCCATATCGACCGCAGCCGCCTCCTGCGGGGCCGAGGAATCCCCTCGAAACAAAATGAACACCACAATCGCGAACACAATGACCGATACGGCGAGGTAAAGTGTGTTGTTTTTCAGTCTTCTTCGTTTCCGTCCTGCACGGGAAAACAAGCGAGCCATCCTATGCTCCTTTCCGCAGATCGCAACTGATTATTCCTTCGTCCGTCACCAGGAAATCGACCGGCTGGTCGCTCTCGGCAACCGGAACGGAATCCACCACTTGTTCGATGAACGCCAAGCCGCACCGCGATGCGGTCAGTGTCTCGTTGGCAAAGAACCGATCGTAAAACGCTCCGCCACGACCCAGTCGATTGCCCCGACGGTCGTAGCCCAGCGCCGGCGAAACCACCAGGTCGATCTGGTCGAAAGGAATCGGCACACCGTCGACCGGATTTCGCAAGCCCATCGCTCCGGTCGACAGCCCCGTCTCCAACGAGCTGATCCCGACGGGAATCATGTGGCGCTGCTGCCAGGAGATCTTCGGGACCGCCACCGTCTTTCCGAGCTGCCAGGCGTGGAGGATCGCCTCAGACGTGTCCACCTCGTGCGCCAACGACAGGAACATCATGATGGTCGAGGCCTCCTGAAACCGCTCGGTGGCGACCAAGTTGCGACACGCCCTGCGACTCTTGTTCAGTCGTTCCTGCTCCGGCATGGAAAACAGGCGGTTCTGCAACTGGCGGCGCAACTCAACCTTGTCCATCCATAGGCCCCTGATTGCCGTGGGTTGCCGTACGCTCAACCGTCCTGGTACTATCTATCAGCCTTTGCAGTTCCTGTAAATGGTGACCTATCGTTTTTTCGTACCCGACGTTCTTCGGCGCATAATATCGCTCGGCGTGTCCGGGCAGGTATTCCTGAACCACGAAACCATCGGAGAAATCATGCGGGTACTTGTAGGCGGCACCGATGCCGGCTTTCTTCGCAGCCGCATAGTGCGAATCCTTCAGATGGCGCGGCACCGCCCGCGTGGGCTTGGTCTTGACGTCATTCATGGCCTTCCAGATCGCCTCGGCGCATGCGTTCGACTTCGGCGCACAGGCGATATAGATGGCTGCCTGAGCCAGCGCCAATTGGGCCTCCGGCAGCCCGACGAACTCGGAGATCTGCACAGCGGCAGCCGCCAGGACCGTGGCCATCGGATCGGCATTGCCCACGTCCTCGGCCGCACAGACCGCGATCCGCCGGGCCACAAATCGCACATCCTCGCCCCCGGCGAGCATCCGAGCCAGCCAGTAAACCGTCGCGTCGGGGTCTGAGCCTCGCATGCTCTTCTGCAGAGCGCTGGCCAGGTCGTAATGTGAATCCCCGGCATTGTCGTAGGCGAGGGCCTTCTCCTGGATCGACTCTTTCGCAACACCCAAGCCGAATTTTATCGGCCCACCCTCGGCACCGCCGGCCTGCGACCGCACGCCAACCTCCAGCGCCGTCAGGGCCTTGCGCCCATCGCCGTCGGCCATCTCCGCCAGAAAGCGCAGTGCCGCGGCATCCGCCTGAATCGTCAGCGAACCCAGCCCACGCTCGACGTCGCGAAGCGCCCATTCCAACAACTGAACGACCTCATCGACGGATAACGGCTCGAATCGAAACACCGTGCTGCGCGAGATCAGCGGACCATTGATCGAGAAATACGGATTCTCCGTGGTCGCGCCGATCAGCACGATGATGCCCGACTCGACGTCGTCGAGCAGCACATCCTGCTGGGCCCGATTGAAACGGTGAATTTCGTCGATGAAAAGTACCGTTCGGCCCGCGCCGCTGGCCAGCCGATCTCTGGCTTCGGCCAGCACATCGCGAATGTCCTTGACCGTCGCGGCCGGCGCGCTGAGATAGCGGAACCTGGCGCGCGTGTGGCGGGCAATCACCGTCGCCAGCGACGTCTTTCCGACCCCGGGTGGACCGTGAAAGACCAGGCTGCTGAGTCGATCGGCCGCCAGCATTCGCGTCAGCAATTTGCCCGGCGCAAGAAAATGTCGCTGCCCGACAAACTCGTCAAGTGTTCTCGGACGCATCCGCGCCGCCAGCGGAGCGGCGGATCTCACATTCGCCTTTTCCGAAGGGGCAAACAAGTTTTTCTCTTCCATACCCGCGTTGCGCATTGGGCGTATTGTACCGACGATTGATGTGAATGTCGACGGGATTTGCCCAACGTCGTGTGAAACGCGCAAGATTCTGAAACACAACGCCGAGAAGATGGGGAACATGCACAGATTTCCAGGCCAATGGACACGCGGATTTCGTAACCTGCGGCACATACGGGGACGCGTCCCAGACCCCTCAGGTCCGTGTGCGAACGCGCCGGGGGATGTCACGCAGTGCTCCCGGCCACAATCCACATGCGAATCAAGAATTTCCAGAGCGCCTTTCTTATGTATCCAGAACATCGGCGCCCCTCGGCAACCGGCGAAACGAACCGCTCGAATCGCCCGAACCGCTGCCATTCTGGCGGAACGTTCGCATTCCGTTCGCGCCCTGGCAAACGAGGCACGGGCGCCCCCGCAAGGCGCCATACCATAACCTTTTGAATTCGCGAGTCTTAGGGACATGGCAGTGGCCCGGATTCTGGTCATGATTTCGGCAAACAGCGCCCTTGATTTCCCGCCTCGATCAATGATAATAGCGGATTGGGTGACGTGTGGGGTTCGGCAATATTCGGCGGCAGGGCTGTTATTTTTCATTTGATTTTGGCTGCCCTGCCGATAGACTTCTACAGACATCGACGGACACGCTGTGAAGTCTATGCTCAGGAGGTGAGTCGTAATGAGAGTGAGAGACAGGCCGGTTAGGGAAACAGGCTTGAGAGTTCTTTTTGTTCGTGGTGTTGTGTGATTGTAGTTGGCTGACTGGAAAGCCATGGTAAGTGTAGTTGTTGAAAGGGAAGTATCATGAAGCGTTGGTTGATTCTATCTTTGGTGGGGTGTGTGGCTCTCGGTGGTGTCGCAAGCGCCGCGGTACAGATGGGCGACACGGAACTCGATGCGATGGTTGGGTGGATGAGCCAAAGTGGAAAGAGTGGCGGCCCGGACATTGATGCCTGGTGGCTCCAGGGTGGTGTGAATTACTTTATCACCGACAACGTCCAGGTTGGTGGAAGAGTCATGGGGTACTGGACAAGGACCGAACTGAAGATCGTTGAAGAGGTTGAGTTCGACGGGGACACCTTTGATTTGTCGGGCAAAGCAAAAGCGGACGTCGATCTCTACGGCTTGGGTGCTCGGGCTGCCTATCACTTCATGCCAACGAACCAGTGGGTACCCTATGTCGGCGGTCAGTTTATGTGGGCCAAGGCCAAGATTTCCGGGAAAGCAGGCGGAACAACAGTGATCAGGGAGAAACCTGACGGCTGGTTGTGGGGTCCAATCGCAGGCTTGCGTTACGAATTGAACGCCTACAACGATTTCTATGTTGAGTACCAATACCATCGCTGGGATGGTGACATCGGAAAGGCCGTCAGGGATGGGCACGCGCTGTTCGCTGGTATCGTCCATCAGTTCAAGTAGGAATTGAGGAGCGGAAGACCGCACAATCGAGGTCCTTCCAATCTTGAGCACCAAGCTGCGAGTCCCAAGGACTCGCAGCTTTCTTTTTTGGCCATGCCCAAACCCGATGCGCACGCCCGCGACGCCACGTGAGACACGATCGGCTTGACGGCAGCGCACGCTCCGGGTAGACTCGCCTTTGCAACGATTGCACCCCATACGTGTAGCCGAGCGCAACAACGGGCAGATGAACGGACGGGTCTCGTACGGGAAAGGACTCGCACATGAAGACCAAGCGAGGCATTCTGGGCCTCATCCTGGGTCTGATGGTCTTGCCGGGACCGTCGGCACGCAGCGCCGGGGTGATGGGGCCGCCGGTCGCCATTCTGGAGGAGGGCCAGTGGACCGTCGGCGTCGAATACGGCTACGCGGAGACGGGCCTGAAGGCCCACGGTACACGCCGGAGCAAACCCCACGACGACGACGCCATGTACCATGCGGAGTTCCTTGATGTCAAAGGCCTGAAGAGTCGCATGGTCTTCGGGAGCCTGGCTTACGGCATCGTCGACAGTTGGGACGTTTTCGTTCGACTCGGCACGGCCGACGGACGCGGTCGCACCACGGTACGGACGATCCCCGTCGGCGACGGCCCCGAGCGATTTCGCTACGACGGCGGCTACGGCCTGGCCTGCGGCCTCGGCACCCGGGCCACCTTCTGCTACTGGGGTCCCTGGCAGTTCGGCGGAACGACGCAGGTGACCTGGCTGGACCCGGGCAAGAGCCGCCTCTCATGGTCCGATCCCGATGCGCCCGGTTCGACTGTTTCCGGCCGCGCCAACGCCGATCTCTGGCACGTGCAGACGACTCTGGCCGCCACGTATCAGATCGACGTGTTTCGCTTCTGGGCCGGGCCGTTCGTCCAGTTCGTGCGGGGGAATGTCGATCGTCGCGGCGCGACGTTCACCGACGGCCTCCGCACGGGAACGTTTGCGTACTCCGGTGACATCGAAGAGACCTCTCAGGCGGGCGTCCATTTCGGCGCGATCTGGCAGATGTCGCCCAGAACGAATGCCTGGATCGAGGGACAGTACACCCGTGACTCGTGGGTCTTCGGCTTCGGCGCGGCCATCGCTCCGGCGCAATTCTTTCGCGACCGATAGCCGATCTTTCGCAATGCCTCACGCCTTGCGATGCGCCATGAAGCGGGCCGCTTGCACCAGGGCCTCCCTCGCACAACCTTCAGGAATTGGGGCCAGAGCCTCGATTGCGGCATCTACATAGCGACCGGCACATCGACGCGCGTAGTCCAGACTGCCGTGACAATCGAGCATGCGCCGCAGCTCGTCGCGAGGTCGGGAGGGGGCATCCAGCAGGGCCAGCACCTCTGGGCGCGCTGAGGGACCGACGGCGTCGAGCAGGTGGATCACCGCAAGGGTCAGCTTGCTCTTGGCAACGTCGCGCTGCGAGGTCTTGCCCGTCTCGGATTCGGCGCCGGTGATGTCGAGCAAATCGTCCTCAATCTGAAAGGCGATTCCGGCATTCAAGCCATACTGCGCGAGCGCTTCAACTGTGTCGTCGGGGGCCTGCGACAACAGCGCGCCGATCCGGCAGCACCCGCTGAAGAACGCAGCGCTCTTGTCGGTGATGATGCTGATGTACTCGGATTCGGTCAGTTGCCAGTTGCGCCTCTGGGCCACCTGCCGAAGCTCGCCCTCGCAAACACAGACAGCGGTCTGCGCGACGACGCCGGCCAGCGATGGATCGAGGTTCACGGTCATCTTGAAGACTTGACTGAGGACGAAATCGCCCAGCAGGACGGCCGACTCATTGCCCCAGACAGCATTGACCGTGGGCCCTCCGCGCCGCGTCAGGCCGTCGTCCACAACGTCATCGTGAAGCAGGGTCGCGCCGTGGATCATTTCCATCATGGCCGAGACGTCGATGTGCTCCTGTGTGATCGGCCCGAAGCACCGCCCGGCCAGCAGGACGAGAGCGGGCCGAATCATCTTGCCGCCGCGTGCGATGAAATGCTCGAGCATCGGGGCCAGCTCGGCCGCCCAGTCGGGCGCCGACAGGGAGCGGTGGATCAAGTCAGTCACGCGCCTCAGATCGGCGTCCACCGATTGAAAGGACGGGATGTCGTGCCAAGGCGTATGCTCGATTGCATTCATGTCGATCGGCAATTCCAACGTGCGGCCGGCGCGCCGGGGAGGGACGGTCACTGCCCTCTTCCCCGCGCGTAGTTGTCGAAGGCGTCTCTCAGAAGGTGTGTGGTCGGTCCGGGCCTGCCCTCGCCGATGTGACGTCCGTCGATCTCCACGATGCCAATGACCTCGGCGGCCGTGCCGGTCAGGAAGAGCTCATCACACACGTAGAGATCGTATCGCGTCAGGTTCTTCTCGACGACTTGAATCCCCCGCTCCCGGGCCAGCCGGATGACGATGCCGCGCGTGATCCCCGCCAAGCCACCGGCCTCGACCGGCGGCGTCAAAACGACGCCGTCGCGGACGATGAACACGTTGTCGCCCGTCGCCTCAGCAACGTACCCTTCCTGGTTGTACATGATCGCTTCGGGCACGCCGCTGTCGAGGGCCTCGATCTTGGCCATGATGTTGTTCAGGTAGTTCAGGCTCTTGACCTGGGATGGGAAGGCCAGCGGATGGGTGCGCCGCGTCGTGGCGCTGACGATCCGCATGCCCTTCTCGTACAATTCCTCCGGATAGAGTTGAATCGTGTCGGCGATAATGATCAGATTGCTGTCCTTGCAAATCAGCGGGTTCAGGCCGAGGTTTCCGATGCCCCGGGTGACGATGAGGCGGACGTAACCGTCGCCGATGTTGTTGGCCTTGACCGTTGTCTCAACGGCTTCGCCGAGTTCTTCGCGGCCCATCGAGATCGGCAGGCGAATGGCCTGGGCCGACTCGAACAGCCTCCGGATGTGGGCCGCTAGCTCAAACACCCTGCCATCGTACACACGGATGCCCTCGAACACACCGTCGCCGTAGAGAAGTCCGTGATCGAAGACGGAGACCTTGGCGTCGGCTTCATCGACCAGCCCTGTATTCATCCAAATCTTCAACGCCATACGCGAATCTCATGCCTCCCAGTTCATTGCGGCTGAATCGAGCGGGCCGGCCCGACGAAACCACCGTCCCCGACGGATCAGGTCTTCACTTTGCCGTCGGTCAGCGTGATGACGCGCTGGGCCCTTCGCGCGACCCGCTCATCATGGGTGACCATGACGATGGTCTGGCCGGCCTCGTGCAGCCGCTCCAGCACGGCCAGAATACCATTTCCCGTCGCCGAATCAAGGTTCCCCGTCGGCTCGTCGGCCAGCAGCAGACGGGGCTCGTTCATCAAGGCCCGACCGATCGCCACCCGCTGGCGTTCCCCGCCGGAGAGCTGGTACGGCTTGTGCCGAGCCCGGTCCTGCAATCCCAGTTGCCCCAGAAGCTCCTCGGCCCGCTGCCGGGCCGCCTTGCGGGTCCCCAGCCAGCCGACGATCCCTCGCGAGACCATCGCCGGCAGAAACACGTTCTCCAACACATTCAATTCGTCCAACAAATGGTAGAACTGAAAGACAAATCCAACCATTTCGTTGCGATACCGGTTCAACTCACGGGCCCTCATCCGGCTCAGGTCCCGGCCGTCGAAGCAGATCGTTCCCTCGTTGGGCCGATCCAGGCCGCCCAGCAGGTGCAGCAGCGTGCTCTTGCCGCTGCCCGAGGCGCCGATCACCGCAACGAACTGGCCCTGCTCGACCGCCAGGCTCACTCCTTTGAGGACCTTGACGGCTGTGGCGCCCATCCGATACGACTTATGAAGGCGTTCCGCTTTCAGTATCAAAGACCGTTGTTTCATACAGGTTCCACCCATGCGCACCCGGCCCAATCTCGCCACACGACAGCGCCGGCCGGGCCGCCCTTCTATAGCGGATTTCTCCCGTCCCCACAAGCAAAACCGGGAATCCCTCCCCCAGGCCGGGACGGCGGGCCGTCACATCCGACCGCCGTGAAGCGTCTCGACCGGTCGCAACCGCGCCGCATTGTAGGCAGGGACCAGCGCGCCGATCAGACAGGCCACAATCGCGAAGAGAGCGATGACCGCCAGCGTGTGCATTTGCACATCGTGGGGGATTTCGCCGATCGCGTAGATCGTCCGGTCCCAGAGCTGGAATCCGAACCGCTGATAGAGCCACTCTTCGATGCGGTTGATCCTGGCGAGAAACAGCCAGCCGCCCGCGATGCCCGCCACCGATCCCAGCAGGCCTATGACGAAGGCAAATCCCGAGAACAGCACCATCACGCTGGCGCTGGAGGCGCCCACGCTCTTGAGCACGCCGACGTCCTTGGTCTTGTGGCTGACGATCATGTAGAAGACAACGAACACGATGAACACCGCCGTGACCCCGACGAAGCCGAACATGACGCTCATCAGCGTCTCTTCCTTCTCCATGGGGGCGATGAAGGCCCGGCGGTATTCCTTCCAGCTCTCGACCGTCACCGTCTCCAGGAGCCGGCCATCGGGGGCATTGACTCGCTCCTGTTTGAACTGACCCCACAGCCCGCGCACTTGCTCGACGCCGGCACGCAGGTCGACGCCGGGTCGGAACTTGACGTGGACGGCGCTGACTCTCTTGTACTGCCCGGCCATGCAGAGCGACTGCGCCTGCTCCAACGGGATGTACACCGTGGAACCATCGACGCGGGCAATGCCGCTGTGAGAGGTGTCGCTGTAATAAAACTGCTGATTGCTCACAATGGTCGTTCCGGCCAGGGCCGGCGCGCCTCGGGCGTTGAGAGGAAAACACGTCAGCGAGAAGGCGGCCCGGCGCGGGCTGGCGTCATGGGTGTATTGGCTGCGGGCGTCCCGCCAGAGGACCAGGTCGATCCCCAGGACGCATCCCAAGGCGTTCGGCTCGTAGACGGGAACAAAGGCCTTGGCCGGGTCGTCGGCATGGTAGCCGAGGGTCTGTGCGAAGTTCGTCACCCGGCTGTGCCGGACCGGGTCGAGGCCGAGCAACTCGACGTACTGCTCCCGATCATACTGCGGGCGAAGCAGCGCGTAGTTCTTGACCACGGGCGAGACGGCCTCGACGCCGTCGAGCCGTTCGAGATCGGCCATCAACTCTTCGTAGTAGGGGAACCCGACGAGCGACTTGGTGCCAACGACGCAATCACCGACGAAGTCGTGGTTCTTCTGCTTGAACTGGCCGACCAGGCCGTTCATCACCGTCATCACCACGACGACGATGAATACACACAGCGCAACCGTCAACACAGCAAAATGCGTGATTCGCTGCCTGAGCAGATATCGGACTATCAGCTTGAGCTTATGCATGCACCTGTCCCACGGCGTCATTCATATCGCAAGACCTCCACCGGCCGCGTCAACGCCGCAACGATGGCGGGAGTCAGGGCCCCGATCGCCGCGGCCCCAATCGCCAGTGCGACAATCGGCAGAGCCGACGCCCAGTCCACCTCGTTCGGGATTCGTGCGAACATATACACGCTGCTGCTCCACAGCTTCAGGCCGAAGAGCACGCGAATCGCCTCTTCAACTGCGTTGATGTTCTTCGTGATCGCATAGCCGCCGATGGCCCCAATGGCGGCGCCCACGACACCGACCGTCATGCCGAAGCCGAGAAAGATCCAGGCCACCGAGACGCTGGCGGCGCCGCAACTCTTGAGGATGGCGATGTCGCGCTGCTTGAGCCGGACGATCATGTAGAAGATGCAGAAGACCAGCACCACCACCGTGAAGCTGACCACACCGAAGATCAGCAGGAGCACGCCCATCTGCTTGCGGATCTCCTCGACGTATCGGCGCTGCATCTCGCGCGACGTGACAATCTCGGTCGCCGTTTTCCTCCAGTATTCACTCCAGCCAAGCTGCCGCTCGGCGAACACGTCCCACAGGCCGCGAATCTGAGCTACCGCCAGAGCGGGGTCCGTCCCGGGTCTGAGCTTGATGTTGATCGTCGTGGCCGGAGCGTCCTGACCGGGATAAAGCACGTCCGCCAGGGTCTCGATCGGGACATAGACGAAGCCGGTGTCGAGATCGTGTACCCCCGTGAAGACAACGTCGGCGATGTGAAATGGCAAGAGCTTTCGCCTGGGCGTCCGGTCCGAATCATCGGTCGCGTCCATCGTTCCCGTGGTGAGGACCACGCGCTGGCCTATCATCCCTTTGAGGACGGCGGCCTGATTGTATTCGTCGGTGTCCGGGTCGGCCTCGGCAACGACACCGATCCCGACAAACCCGCCGTCCGCATCGAGCATCCCGGGCACTTCGAACGAAGGTTCGCCCGACAACAACCCCTGGCGAAGCAGCGCACCTTTGAATCCGGTGACCCTGGCCCGAGGACCGGCCTCAATCCCCCAGATGCTGACTGGCCGTACGTTTCCGATCCCGACGTTCAGCAACCCCTGGCTGTACAGCGTGCCAGTGGCGGCCTCAACGATGTCGGTCTGCTCGAGCCGCTCAACGAGCAATGGGTATCTATGGATGGGCACGCCCGGCGGCGGCGCGATCACCACGTCGCCGAGCATCTCGACGGCGCTTCGCTCGAAGGCATTGATGAAGCCGGTGAAGAGACTGGCGACGACGATCAACAGCGAGACCGACAGCGCCACGGCGGCGATGCTCAAGAAGATGATCCGCCGCTTTCGAAGGTACCTCAGCCAGAGGAATAATTTCAACATCGAGCAACCTGAATGCCACAATCGCGCGATCAGCCCGCCGTCGGCGCGTCCACCGGCTTGAGGTGTGGGAACAGGATCACGTCGCGAATCGTCGTCGCGCCCGTCAGAATCATCACCAGCCGGTCGATCCCGATCCCCAGCCCGCCGGCCGGCGGCATGCCATACTTCAGGGCCTTGATGAAATCGGTGTCCATAGTGGCCATCGTATCCTCCTGGCCTTTGAGCTGCACGAGGAAGTTCTCGTATTGCTGGGCCGGATCGTTCAGCTCGGTATAGGCGTTGGCCAGCTCCATGCCGGCAATGAACAGCTCGAAACGCTCGGCGTAGCGCGGATCGGTCTTGCTCCGCTTGGTCAGCGGGCAGAGGACCGCCGGGTAGTCCAGAACAAACGTCGGATCGATCAGCGCATCCTCGACCGTCGCCTCGAAGACCTCATTGACCACGACCGCATCGTCCATCGCGGATTCGTCCAGCTCCAGCGAGCGGGCCTTGCGACGGATCGCCTCGATATCATCGATGTCGCAGCCGCTATGCTCCTTGAGCAGATCGGCATACCGGACCCGCCTCCACGGCCGCGCCAGATTGACGTCACGCTCGCCGAACGTGACGGTCGTCTCGGCACAGTGGGCCCCCACGCACGAGCCGATGAGTTCCTCGGTCAGGTCCATCATGACATTGTAGTCGCCGTACGCCTGATAGACCTCGATCATGGTGAATTCGGGATTGTGCCGTCGGCTGAGCCCTTCGTTACGGAAACTGCGATTGATCTCGAAGACGCGCTCCAAACCGCCGACGAGCAGCCGTTTGAGGAACAGTTCGGGCGAGATCCGAAGATACAGATCGAGATCGAGGCTGTTGTGATGCGTGATGAACGGCTTGGCGGCCGCCCCACCGGCGATGGCCTGCATCATGGGCGTCTCGACTTCGAGGAAACCCCTGGCTTCGAGGAACTGACGGATGGTGGCAATGATGGCGCTTCGTTTCTTGAACCGCTCCATGACCTCCGGATTGGCCCACAGGTCCACATATCGCTGGCGGTATCGCTGGTCGATGTCGGCCAGTCCGTGGAATTTCTCCGGCGGCTGCGAGAGGCACTTGCTCAGAAACGTCAGGCCGTTCTCTTCGACCCACACGGTGATCTCGCCGGTGCGGGTCCTGCCGAGCTGGCCGGCGGCGCCGATGAGGTCGCCCAAATCCAGCAGCTTGGCCAGGGGCCACTGGTCTTTCAGGATGCTCTTGCTGAGTCCGACCTGAATGGTGCCGCTGCGGTCCCGCAGGGTGATGAAGATCAGTTTGCCGATGTCGCGGAACAAGACGATCCGCCCGGCGCAGCGCGCCTGCTGGCCTTCCTGTTCGTCCTGGAATCGGGCCTTGATCGATTCGGCCGGCTCGGTGGGCTCGAATCGCCCTCCGTACGGGTCGATCCCCAAGGCCTCAAGCTTCTCGATCTTGTCCTGTCTCTGTTGCTCGAATTTGTCTGTGTCGGTCTGGCTCGTCAACGTTTTGCCTTCCGCAACCCGCCCACTCTTCAATTCGACGCCAACGCATCGGCCTCGATCAATTGGGTCTTCGCAACCAGCAAGGCTACCGCCAGTTGCGGATCGGCTTGCAGTGTTTCCTCCAGTGTGCGCTTCCTGTAGGAATCGCCATGCTCCTCGCGGGCCGCCTGAACGAGCACGTCGTTGTCTCTCTGCGCCTCGATCATCGCCCTCTGCTCGTTGCTGTTGAGCTCGACCTCCACGTCCGGACCGACCCCCCAATCCTTGCCCCCTTCTCTCTCGACCGCCTCGCGGCTCTTGACGCGCTGACCGGAGGGCAGGTGGTAGTAGGCCATGGTGTACTTCAACTGGGCCCCACCGCCGGGATAGTGCGTGATGCCTTGGACGCTTCCCTTGCCGTGGGTACGGCTACCCACAAGAACGGCTCGTTTGTACTTGGGGTCGGCCAGCGCGCCGGCCACGATCTCCGAGGCACTGGCACTGCTGGAGTTGATCAGAATCACCAGCGGATAGTCCGGGTGTGTCCCTCGTCGATGGGCGTACTCATAGCTGGGAATCATCCCAACCTTCGGTTGCGTGCGGACGATCAACCCTTCTCGCAGGAACTTATCGACGACCTTCACGGCGCTGTCGAGCAATCCACCCGTATTGAAACGCAGATCGAGGATCACCCCTTTGAGCCCCTGTGCCTCCAACGCGCGGAGAACAGACGCGAAATCTCCGACCGTCTCGCCGGAGAAGCTCGTAATCCGCACGTAGCCGATCTGATTCGCCTCATCGACGGTATACAGCCATGTCCCGGCCTCGGTCCGTTGCCAGCCCCGGATGGTGGGAACGATGATGCGGTCCCGCGTGATCGTGATCTCCTCGGCCTTGTCGTCGGCCGGTCGCTTGACCGACAGAGTCACACTCGTGCCCTTCGGCCCGGTGATCTTCTTGACGGCACACGTCAGACTCATGTCCTTGGTCGGAATGCCGTCGACCGCTTCGATCACATCACCGGCATCCAGGCCGGCACGATAGGCCGGCGTGCCGGGCAGCAGACTGCCGATGGTCAACAGCCCGCGCGGTTTCGAGATCTCGATTCCAATGCCCGAGAACTCGTTCATCATCATCTTTTCGAAGTCCTGCACCTGTCGCGGCCAAACCATGACGGTGTACGGATCGAGCGTATTCAGCGCCGCCTCAGAGAAGTGGGCGATGAGTGGGCGGCGAGGCAGTTGAACGGTGGCTTCGTTCAACGCCAGGGCCTTCTTCAGAACATCCAGAACGTCGTCTTTGCCGAAGTCCTGCGCCCGCGTCTCGACCTCCTCGCGCAGCCCCATCAGGGCCACGGACCAGGCTGTGACCTTCTCGGGCGCCGGCACCGGGAAAGAACCGTCGCCGTTCGGATCCTGCGCGCCGGTGATCACCAGTACCTGGGCCAGATGATCGCACCGCGTGATGGCCTCGGTCGCCATTCGGACGTAGTCAATGCTGTTGACGTAATGCAGGCTCAGCGCATCCATGGCCCGTTGGAACATCCGCTCTTCGACTCCCTCGAACCGCTCCTTGCGTGTCTCACACGGACTGTCCTGGAATGAGCCGGCAATGCCTGCCTTCTCCAGAAGCAGGTCGGCATGGTCGGAATACCCGCGATTGTTTGGGTCGATGGCCTGAAGCCAGTAGTAGTAGCTCGCATAGGCGTCGAGCCATTTGCCCTCGGCCTCGAGAATCACGCTGCGGTCGACGCTCACCTGAAGGGCCTGCTTGACAAATGGATCGTCCAGAAGCGCGGCCCTCTGCTGATCGTTGGCAAACTCAGTCGCCTTGACGAGCACCGCCAGAACATCCGTAACGTCGTTGGGCCCGTTCGGCTCGTTGTCCTCCAGCTCGATCGAATCCTCGTCCGTTCTCTTGGCTGCGACGGGAGGATCGACTCTCGACAGGTCCACCGTCCCCTTGAGTTCTTCGAGCTTCTGCAATTGCTCGGCGTACGCCTCGGCGCGGGCCACATGCCGCCGTTGACTGATGCGATCATATTCCCGGACAACCTGCTCAAGCAGTTCGGCTTGTCGGCCTTGGGAAGCCTTCGCTTTTTGGATGAACTGCTCGGCCTCGGTGAAGAAGCCCTGGTAGATGTGGAGGCAGGCCTCGGTAATCGCGTCGATCTCTGACGAACCCTGCCCACCCGCCTTCTGCTCTGCGGCTGCCCCCGCGCTGGCAGCGACCCGTCGGGCCGATTGAGCTGAGCAGGTGTAGCCACCGAACCAATCGGCGACAGTCAGGGTTAACGCACACGAGAACAGAACCAGATGCCAAATCCCGGCTCTCCAGCGTTTGCGTCGGCACCGTCCACAATCAGACAGCGACCTTCTCGGATCTTGGGTTAGCAATGAACCGCTCCTTTCAGCTATTGGAGACCCCGGCCACAATAAGGCAGATCTGCGGAGCACCGTACCATCAGCGATCGCAGGCCATTACGCCCGCGACCGCCGACAAGGTGCACGTCGATCACCTTCTGAGCCTACAAGCACTCCTGCGCTTTTCCGGCGCAACCGAGGACATGCAGTTTGTGACGGACCATTTCTCGAATGGCATCGCGGCCCGGCCCCAGGTACTTACGCGGGTCGAACTCTGCCGGCTTCTCAGCGAAGACTTGACGAATCTTGGCCGTCAGAGCCATTCGCAAATCGGTGTCGATATTGACTTTACACATGGCCATCTTGGAGGCCCTGGTTACCATCTCTTCCGGCACCCCCATGGCATCGGGCATCTGGCCCCCATACTTGTTGATCAGATCTTTGAACTCCTTCAGCACGCTGCTGGAACCGTGCATCACCAGCGGAAAACCTGGGAGTTTCTGACCTATCTCTTCTATTACGTCAAAAGCCAGCGTAGGTGCGGTCTTGAACTTGTAGGCCCCATGGCTCGTTCCGCAAGCGATGGCCAGGGAATCGCAGCCGCTCTTCTCGACGAATTCCACCACCTGACTCGGATCGGCGAGGTGTTTGCTGACGTCGTCCACCCCAACCACGTCTTCCTCAATGCCCCCGAGTTGCCCAAGTTCAGCCTCGACAACCACGCCGCGAGGATGAGCATACTCAACCACCTTCTTGGTGATAGCGACATTCTCTTCGAAGGGCAGGTGCGAGCCGTCAATCATCACCGAGGTGAAACCGTCGTCCACGAACTCCTTGCAGGTCTCGAAAGTATCGCCGTGGTCAAGGTTTATAGCCACCGGGATGTCCGGATTCTCTTTGACCACGACGTCGATGATGGCCTTAAGGTAGCTGTTCTTGGCGTATTCCCGGGCGCCTCTGGAGATCTGAAGGATCAAGGGCGCCTTCTCCTCGGCGACCGCCTGAACGATGCCCTGCGTGATCTCCATGTTGTTGACGTTGAAAGCGCCGACGGCATAGCCATTCTTGTAGGCCATCTCAAACATCTTCTGGGTGTTGACTAACGGCATAGTCTGCTCCTTACAAAGTGTCCAAACCAGTCAAATCATCGGGTTCGCGTCTTTGGCGATCGCGACCGCAGCCGCAGCCCAAGAGGCTCCAACCCCACTGAGTCGCACGGCCTTGGCGACCAGGTCCTAATATGCTTCCGACATCCCCAAATCGGTGTACCGGCGCAGTCCAAAAGCCAACTCCGGAACCCCTTGCGGCCAGAGACTCACCACGAAGCTCTGTTCGTCGAGTGATTCATCGGCACTGAGCGTCATCGCCAGATTCATCCGATGGTATCTACGAATTAACGTTATATCACTTCGGGTGCCCTCGCCATAGTCAAAATCATATTGCTGAGAGAAAACTGCGGTGTATCTCGGATCGATCACATAGGTGGCGGCGAACGTGACCGCGTTGGAACCCCGCTCCCTTCCACTCACGACGCGCCGCAGGTAACGACTGCCCACATAGTAGCTTAGGTTAGGCCAGCACAAGCGAGAGAAGCCCACATCAATCTGGCCGAACACCCCGCTTCGCATGTCATAGTGCATATCCCCCAGGATCGATGTCGTGTCCGTCAGCCTCAGCGCGGCATCGGCCCCAATGTAGTCGCGGCGCGGCCCAAACACACCTGTGGCGCGCCGATCCTGCGGCAAGAGCACGCTGCCGGAGGGATTGGCCAAGGGGATAAAGGGCTGGTTCCAGAGGATCTGATCGGGCCCGGCGCTTGCATCGCCCGAGTCGCTGACCCACACAAAGTCGAGATTCACCTTGAGCCAGTCAACCGTTCGCTGGCTTTCCGGTCCCAGGGGACCCCGTTTGGTTTGCCAGCGCTGGTAGATGCCAAGGTTCAGAACGTCCCGCTGCTCGACAGCTCTGTGACTGTGCGTATAGGCCACCGCCGTGAGTTGGGGGCTGACCACGTGCCGCAGTTGGTTGAGGTCCCAGAACCGTGACTGTACATCCGGATAGACTCGCCAGAACGGCGGCGCCGACATCCGGACCCCACCTTCGCCGATCCAAACGGCTTCCTGACGCTCGACGGGCGAATCGTCCAGCGCCGACTGAAACCCGCCTCCGTCTTCGTACCCAAACGTGCCGGCCACAAACGGCACAATCCTGGTCCTGCCCACCGCAAGCGGCATATCGACTTCGTTGCGAGTCATCGCGTACATGAAGAACTCCTCCGAACCTCTCGAAGGGGCCTCATCGCTGTAGCGATAGCGATACCGACTAATCTGATTGTTGCTGTAAAACGTAAGGCGATCCTGAAGAAACGACTGACCGGTCCAGTGGAACTGGCCTGTCGGCATCTCCTCGACCTTATCGAGGAAGTCGTTGATGCGAGCCTTGCCCAGCAGAGACAGGGCCCAGTTGTCCTCAATCCGCTTGAGATGGAGCAGAGTCTCCTGTTCCTTTCCGACGTTGAACTCGCTGCGGTAGTACTGTTGGAGGAAGTTCGTATCCGACAGATAGCTGGCCTCGGCCGTCAGTTGCCAACCAAAGGGCAAGAAGTGACGATGCTGCCATTTCAGCCGGCCGCGGACATCTTCGGAGAATTCAACGCTCTTCTGGGATCGGCTGAGCCTATCGGTTCCATCGTCGGCAATCGCATAGCCCAACAGGTGACCGAAGTAGGTCTGCCGCTCGTAGGCAATATCGACACCGCCCCCGAAGCCCCTCTTGCCGTAGTAATCCAGAGACAACGTGCTGTCGGTCCCCTCCGGCTCGCGAAGGCCGAGGATGCGACTGAGGAACCACTGCGTTTCAATAGACATTCCATAAGTTCTGCTGCGACCGACCTTTGCAGATTTCAGGGGAACATCGGGCCTCTGGAGATTCGATCGCAACGACGGCAGACCGAAGATCGTGGCGTCATAGTACCTGAACCGCACGCCGTCCATCTGGGCATCGAAACCGGAATCGTAGGCCAGTTCGTCATCGGCCACCCGATCCGTGACACGCACCTTCTCGGCAGTGGCCGACAACTGAGGCATGTGAAACTCGCTCGTGGTCAGGGTAACGCCCTGCGCCTCAAATTCGTCCGCGGCCACCTGTCTCAACCGGTCGGCGCGGATGTAGATGGGGATATTCCGCGCCGAGTCGAACGTCCGCATCACCGCGTCGTCAATCAGCCCGCGCTGTCGGCGAAGATCATAGTATAACTCGCTTGCGCGAATGACCCTCTGGCCTTGCCTGATGTGCACATCGCCGGAGACATAGATCTCGGCAACGCCCTGCCGCCGCTCAGACGGCGGGTCGGTTCCCGCCCGATTCGTATCTGTCAGATACCGCCAAAGGACAAGGTTGTCCGCCTCCAACTCGTAGACCGTCGAGTCGGTCTTTTCCGGATCGTGCTGCCGCCACCATGCATAGAGCCGCCCCATAACGGTGGTCACCTCAACACCGGCCTCCGTTGTGATCTCAATGGTCAGTGGAACGTCGGTCAAGGGCGCCCAACTGAGCGTGTGTCCGGCCTCGGGGGTGGCGCGACCCGGACCAAGACGCGCTGCTACGCTCCGCGACGCGGGCAATTCCGCCTCGGATGGCCCCTCGCGACCGGCGGCATCAAAGGCTTCGACGGCCCGCCTGTACAGTAGGAGCCCTTGGGGACTGCCGGTCTCGCTTCTGTCCCCGGTCACGAAGACCTCGCCGTCCAGGTCGAACCTCAACACGGTCGCCATGCCCCGTTCGACTGCCTCGACCTCCAGGCCTGCGTTTCTCAAACCGTCCACCTGCTCCTGCGAGACCGAGCCGCTCAGATAAACGTGGACCTGATACCAAGTGCCTTCAAGACCTTCGTCGTCGCCGACCACATCAATCCGCACCACGGCGCTCTGGGCGGCCAATTGTATGTCCGCCACAGCCATGCTGAAACCATCGCGGCAGACCAACAGATGTCGTCCGGCATCATCGCTTTGACGCAGCAGGTCCTCGGTCACGACGCGAAGGTCTTCAACGAGCCGCCGCCGCGCCGACGCCAAAGGGCCGGCGCCGGAAAGCTCGTCGGGAGGATGCTCCCCGCCGCCCAACGCCGATAAGGACAGCATCCACAACAACACAGTGACCATCATTAACCGATATCGCATCCCGCGATCGTCTCATCCACAACAACGTAGGCATCCTGCGCGAGTTATGTTTCAACGAGATTATAGCCCTCCGTCCGGGCAAAGCCAGCAAAAACCCCCTGTGGGCCGGACGCCGCTTGATTCGGCAGGGCTCTTGCGGTAGAAAGGACCCGCTGGAATGCAATGAACCGCACACGAACGCCTCGACACGGACAGTAGACATGGCTCGACGGGACTACACCGCGCATCAGCAGAGCATCATATCGGGGTACTACAAGAACCTTGATACGATCATGCTCGCCAAGCTCCAGGAACTGGTCACCGAACTGTACCTGGCCGACACGCAGCCCAAACGCGATCGCCTCTGGAAGCGGGTCGAACAGGCCATGACCAAGCTGGACATCCCGGCCACGCTGGCCGAGCATATCCTGGCGGCCAAGGACGTCAAGATCCTCGCCGCCAACCTGCAGGACTGGCTCAAGAACGACGGTACCGGAGAGAAGTAGGACGGCCCGGTCGTTGCTCGGCAAGACCACCTTCCCTTGATGCCGCCAAACCGGTATACTATATCAAGCGTTTCATCCAGCGGACGGACAGGTGGGGAGGAATCCGCAGTTCGAGATGGATACGACGGAGAACGATATGGCAGAAGAATACTCCCCGGCCGCCAAGGTCTACCCCACTGAGAATCTGGGCAAGTACAGCATTCTGGACATGCTCCGGTACTTCGAGGAGCACGGCGCCATGCGGGTCTCCGATCTGCACATCAAGGTCAACGCGCCGCCGGCCTACCGCATCGACGGCAATCTCGTCAAACTCAAGGGCCCCAACGTGACAGCGGAGTTGGCCAAGCAACTCATCTTCCCCCTGCTGCGGCAGCACAACGTCTCCAAACTCCAGACTCAGCACAGCGTCGACTGCTCTTACCGCGTCGGATCGCTCCAGTTCCGGATCAACGTCTTCCGCGAGAACGACGGGATCGCCGCCGCCATCCGGGCCCTGTCGCTCGACGTGCCGGCCGTCGAGGAGATCGGCTTTCCCAACGACGTCTGGCACGATATCGTCGGGCTCAGGCAGGGACTCGTCCTGCTGACCGGCATCACCGGCGCGGGCAAGTCCACCACCATCGCCTCTTTGATCGGACGCATCAGCGAGAAGAACGCCTATCGCGTCTTCTCCGTCGAAGACCCGATCGAGTACATCTTCCCACAGAAGTATTCGATCGTCTCGCAGCGCGAGGTCGGCCGCGACGTGCGGTCCTTTCAGGACGGCCTCAAGGAGATGATGCGCGAGGACCCCGACGTCATCTTCGTCGGCGAGATGCGCGACGCCGAGACGATCGCCATGACCCTGATGGCCGCCGAGACGGGACACCTGGTCTTCTCCACGCTGCATACGCGCGACGTCACCGGGTCGGTGACGCGCATCCTGGACTACTTCCCTGAGGGTCGCCAATCTGAAGTCCGCAACCAGCTCTCGCTCGGTCTGGCGTACATCATCTGCCAGAAGCTCGTGCCGCGAAAGAACGCACAAGGGCGCGTCGTCGCGATGGAGATCCTCAACAACAACTACGCCTGCGCCAACCTGATTCGTACGGGCAAGATCGAGCAACTCTATTCGCAGCTCCAGACCAAGACGCGCGATCGCCGGGATGAGAAGATGATTACGATGGAGAAACACCTATCCATGCTGGTCAAGGACGAGACCGTCGATCTGCTCGAAGCCCAGAAGTGGGCCAACGACCTGAAGGCCTTCGTCGACTGCATGCAACGAGGATAGTCACAGCGGCTCCCTTGCATCAGACGGGCAGGCGCTTGGGTTCGCACGAAAATGACGATTGAGTTCAACTGTCCGAAGTGCGGTGCGTTGATCGCGTTCGACAGCAAGCACGCCGGCCGACGCGCGCGGTGTCTGACGTGCGGTCAGAAGTGGATCATCCCGGCTGAGAGCTTCAAGAAACCCGAGAAGGTCGCACCGGAACCTGAGAAGCCGCCGGAACCTGTCCCCGGCTTCCATCGCGCCGTCTTCGTGAGCAACTTCAAGCTGTTCGTCGATCCCAGGAACGCGACGACATTGGTCTTCATCGCGGCGGTCGTCTGCTTCCGATTCTTCCTCGCCCAGGCCTGTTGCCTGAACTACGTTGCGGATTTGCTCATCTGGGGATGGCTGTTTGGGTTCTACCTCAACGTAATCTACCAGACCGCCTTCGATGAGGATACACTGCCCGAAATCTACATTGGCACATCCGCCACATTCCTCTGGTACGCCATCTATCCCCTACTGATCTTCGGGTTGACGCTGGCCTTCGTCGAACTGCCTTTCTTCATCGCGCTGTGGCTGTTCCAGGATTCGGGGATCACGCTGACGAATTTCGGGTCGGGAATCGGCCCGGCGTACCTGCTCCTGCAGTCTCTCTTTCTGCTGGGCCTGTTCCTGTTTCCGGCCGCGATCCTGACCACCGCCGTGGGCAGGGACATCGCGCTGCTGCGTCCGGACTACCTGCTCATCCCGATAGCGCACGCCTTCGTGCCGTACGTCACATGCGTTGCGCTGCTGGCGGCCGCGTGCTTCCTCCAGACGCAGGCCGAGCAGTACACCGGCGACGGCCCGATCACCACCGCTCTGAACCTGGCCCTGAACCTGCTGGTCCAGGTCGTCGCCATCTTCGCCATGCGCGCCATCGGCCTGCTCTACCGCCACTACGCCTGCTACTTCAAGTGGTGAAGGCCTCTGAGAGTAGCTTCGCAAGCAGTTCCATGGGAAGGCCGACGACGTTGGTGAGGCTGCCTTCGATGCGTTCGACGAATTCGTCGCCGGTCTCCTGAATGGCGTAGGCACCGGCTTTGCCTTCCCACGTGCGGCCGGCGAGGTGGTGGGCGATCTGTTCGTCGCTGAGCTTGCGAGGATAAACGGTTGTGACATCGGAGCGGACGATCTCGACCCCGTCGGCCAGGCGGACCAGGGCCAAGCCGGTAATGACGTCGTGGGGCCTACCGAAGAGCTTCCTCGTGATGCGTTCGGCGTCCCGCTCGTCAGCGGGCTTGCCAATGATCTCGCCGTCGCAATCGACGATGGTGTCGGCGCCGAGCACGATGCGGTCGCGGTATCGCGGCGCGACGCTTCGCGCCTTGGCCAGAGCCAGGATCTCGGCGTATAGGGCAGGACGGTATCCGTCGGCGGAGAACGCCTCTTCATCCACATCGGAGGGGACCACATCGAATGCGTACCCCGCCTCGATCAGAAGGTCCCTGCGGCGAGATGAAGCGGAGGCCAGGATCATCCTTGTCGCTGAGTCATCCATGCCGTTGCCATCCTCTTCCATGCGTTTCACGGAGCGACCTTGGGCGCATCCTCATCGTCGACCCGAACCAACGGCACACCGCCGACGATCCGGCGACAGAAGAGCGAATACTCCTGCTCCAGACGATCGAGATCGCTTCCCACATATCGTTCAAACAGTTGGGGCCCGACGACTCGATTCCACTGAACCGTCCGGGACAAATTGCGATCCTCAGCGATCCTGCCGGCCTCCTCGTCCAGCGGCCACTCCCCAAGCAAGCCGTCCCAGAGGAGCCGGTGATAGCGGGTTGCGCGCTTGCCGTGACCGGCTTCCCGCAGGAAGCGCACCAGAGCATAGGACTGGCTGTAGAACGCCATGACCGCTTCGTTCTCGTCGGTGGCAAGGACCTCGCCCGGGCTGGTCGCGATCAGATCTCTCAGCCGCATCTGCTTGCCGTTAACCAGGGTCTCATGAAGGGCCCCGAGCCTCGGATAGTTCCGAGTCGCGTCAAACGAATACATTCCGTTCTCGTATGTACTGGTCTCGAAGAGCATGGCGATGCCTTCATCCAGCCAGCTCGGCAGGCGGTACTTGAAATGGCGGTTGTTGAACTGATGCCATCCTTCGTGCCCGATCGCCGAAAGCGTTCGTTTGTGCCCGATATCGTACACCACGCAGGCCCCGTTGAGGTAGTAGGCGCCCGTCTTGATTCTGCAGAAGACCTCTGCCTGGTCGCCGGCGAACGCGTGCGTGAAGCTTTCCCACTGCTGCCGATCGGCAAAAAGGTAGACCGCGAACTTGCCCACGGTTGGAATGGGCTGCGGCAACTGGTCGTTGTAGCCCCAATAGGCCGATTCAACATAGCCCGGCAGAGTGCGGAGCAGCAGCGGCTCCAGCAGCGTCGTGAAGATATGGTAGTGATCGGTGGTCAGTTTCAGACCGGGGCCGTACTCGTTGTCCCAGACCTCCACCGACCGAAGTGCCGGGAGGTTCTCGCCCTGCAGACGCTCCATCGCCACGATGGGAGCGTCGTGCCCACGCGAGCTTGCAGGCACATGATCGGACCGCCCACACCCAGCCAGGCCGAACACCACCACGAGGGGCACCATGGTGAGCTTCCGAGCCATACCTTCCTCCTCCGTGTCAGAATCCTTCTATCGCCGACATCGAGCAGCTCGGCTCCGATGCACCGCCGCAACCCGCCATCGCCCACGACCACCGGCTCAGTATCTACAATCTACCAAAGTATACCAACTGTCACCGCCGAGGCGCACGCCTTTTCCCCAACTCGCGGAGAAGGGTGGACACCCGATCCGATAATATTGCAGCGGAAGCCCCAGGGATCTGCTCCCGACGTCACAGATTCTTGAATGGGCCCCCAAACACCTCGGCGGTGAACAGAAAGACCTCCGTCTCCGGATCCTTCCAGGCATCGGCGGGCAATCCGGCCTTGTGCGAGCAACAGTACGAAAGAAACTCCTCTGCCGTCCAGTCGGTCTCCGTAGCCACCTGCGGGAGAAAACAACCTGAGGCACAGCCCCTCTTGATGTAGATCCCGTCGATTCCCAGCCGAAGGCCGAGAGGGTCGTCCGTCCTCTTCAGAGGCGACAGGACCGAGACCTCAACCTCCAGCGCATCCACTTCGCGCGGCGTGATCGGGGCGCCGAGGAAGCGTGGGTCCTCGGTCGCCGATGCCTTGGCCATCTCGGCAACCAGTTGAACTAAGGGTTGATCCGACGTGAACCGTCCGATGCAACCGCGCAGTCGTCCTCGGTGCTTCAACGTAACGAAGCACCCGCATGCCGTCGTCAGTTCCGGGTCGTCCGTCGGCGGCACCTGGTAGGAATGGCCCTCGACGGCCGCACGGACCGCATCCCGGACGATGGACAACACCAGCTTCCGTTGGCTTCCATCCATGTTCAACCTCTCTAACCTTGGTTTCCTGATCGGGTCCAGTGTACTGTATGGCCGCATCTGGGTCCAACCATGCTTTTCTCACAGGCAGACCCGACAAGAGGTTGACTTTTCGTGACGGCAAACCTACCTTGGGCCACCATCCTGACGCTCTCGCCCGGTCTCGGCCACAAGCCGCGCGCACCAGATTATGCAAGGGGTTACAGCAGTGAGAGATCATCTCGTAAACGTACTCAGGGGAATGGGCATTGGCACCGCCAATGTCATTCCCGGAGTCTCGGGCGCCACGATCGCGGTGGTCACCGGGGTCTTTGAGCCGCTGATCCACGCGATCAAGTCTTTTGACCTGACTGCTCTGCGTCTGCTGGGCGCGGGCCGGTTCAAAGCTTTTTCCCAACACGTGGATCTGCCCCTGCTGCTGTCCCTGGCCGTCGGTCTGTTCGCGGCCATCATTTCCCTCGCCCGACTGCTGGAGTTCCTGTTCGGGCACTATCCAGTCTATGTCTGGGCTTATTTCTTCGGCTTGATCCTGGCCTCCGTCTACTTCGTGGGCAGGACTGTACATCCGTGGACGTTGGCTCGTTTGGGCTTGCTGTTGGGCGGCGTGGCGGTGGCTGTGGCTTTGACCTTTCTGAATCCGGCCGTCGAGAATCGCCATCCGGCCTACGTGTTTCTGTGCGGAGTCGTGGCCATCTGCAGCATGATTCTGCCCGGTATCTCAGGCTCATTCATCCTGATTCTCATGGGCAACTACGAACTGATCGTCTTCGAGGCAATCTCACGGGGGCACCTCTCGCTCTTGGTCCCCTTCCTTCTCGGCTGCGCTATCGGGTTGGTGGCGTTCACTCATGTCCTGTCCTGGGTGCTGCGCGTCGCCAAGCACCAGACCATAGCGGTCTTGACGGGTTTCATCGTGGGCTCACTGGTGGCGATCTGGCCCTGGAAGATGGCCATCTGCCGGCTCACCGAAACCGGAGAGGTGGTCATGAAGGACGGCCAGCCCGTGATCTTCAGATATCGACCCGTCCTGCCTGAGGCTTTCGACGCCGAGGTCATGATCGCCCTGCTCATCATGGTCGCGGGTATCGTCAGCATCTCGATTGCCGAGTCCTTCGCTTCCCGTTCAAAGGACTGACAATGGCCGGTTGTCATCCCAACCCCCAGTTCGAGCGGCGCGGAGCCGGCTGGCTGGTTCGAGCGCCCGCCAAGCTGAATCTCAGTCTGCTGATCGCGGGAAAGCGACCGGACGGATTCCACGAAATCGAAACCGTGATGGCCAAGATCGACTGGTACGACGAGCTGCAAGTCCAGTCAGGCTCACCGGGGATCGAGCTGATCTGCAACGGCCCTCACTGGGCTCCAGATGGCAAGGACAATCTGGTGTACCGAGCGGCCGCGGAGGTCTTGCGGGCCGCCGGCCAGCCCGATGGCGTTCGACTGACCCTCACCAAGAACATCCCGGCCGGCTCGGGCCTCGGCGGGGCCAGCAGCGACGCCGCCGCCACACTAATGGGCCTCAACAGGCACTTCGATCTGCAGTTACCCCCCTCTGAACTGGCAAACATCGCCGCCAAACTCGGCAGCGACGTCTCTTTCTTTCTCGGCGGTCCCTTGGCCTTCTGCACCGGACGAGGAGAGCAGGTCGCTCCGCTGGCAGACGCTTTCGATTTCACCGCCCTGCTGATCCTCCCCGACATAAACGTTTCCACGGCAGAGGTTTATGCCCAGTACACACATGACGTCCGGGAATACGAACGGTTGAGTCGGCTGGCTGGCGATTACCTGGCCAAAGGCAGAATCGATCTGCTGTCACACATTCGCGCAAATATGCTGGAGTCAAGCTGTTATCGCGTTTGCGATGAACTTCGACGCCTGAAAGACGTCGCGGAGTCGCTCGGCGTAGAACCCCTCTGTCTCAGCGGCAGCGGCTCGACTCTCTACATGCTGGTGTACGACGCCGATCTGGAAGGTCTCGACCCTCTGCGGGCCCGGATCGCGAGCGAAACCGGCTGCTGCAGCGTCGTCGTGCGGAACAATCCGTGGTAGAGCCTGGGGGGACGAGGGGGAGCGGCTCCCGTCGGCGGGGGGGAAACGGCCGACTGCCCGGCAAGCAGCGGCCGCGGGGCGCCTATGCGGTCAGGTCTTCCAGCACTCTGTCGAGTGCCAGATCGAGTCGATCGGTCAGGTCGTATCTGCCTTCGGTAATCTGCCTTCTGAGAGTAAGGACCTTCTCCCGGCGAATCTCCGGCAACGATGCGATCTTCTTGAGCACCTGGCCGATAGGCGTGTTGTGAATGTTGTTGAGGATTTGTTCCATGACCATGTCCTGGTCAGCGGCCAAATCCGCCTCAAGGGGATTCACCCACTTCTCATCACCATGAACGAACCTGCTGGAATCGAACTCCGGCATGTTACCTACCTTGCCAAAAACGAGCCTGAACAAACGGCCTTACCCACTGACAACGAGAATCCGAACCACTATATGTTGTGCGTCTCAGAACACTGAGCCAAAGCTCAAATCAACATTGATATCGACATAACCGGTTTGAAAACTTTAGAGAAGTTTTGGCGCGAATCAGTGCATTTGAGGCATAAATCTCCATCCAAATACAGAAGAACAACCAAATTTCAGTACAGGGGGTAACGATCGCCCCAGAATGACACGTCGCAGAATGGCCGAGGGGGCCGATTCAGGGCACGACGGTCGTGAGCCTGGCAGAGGCACTACATGTAGTGATGCACCCAAAGTCGGCTGCGGATGGAACTTATTCCGGTAAGAAGCAGGACTATAAGGCTGATTCGGCCGCTTCAGTACTCGTATTGGAAGTTCAGGTCCATGTCCCACAGATCGGGCATGCCTGCCTTTTTGGTCAGCCGGACCCTCTCGCAATTGAGATTGCCCCACATCGACTGGATGGTCGAGAGAAACCTCGCCGCCTGGACGATGCTGACGTCAATTAGCCTGACACGTGCCTGCTGGGTTTCTTTGCCGCCGGAGGTGACGATGTTTCCCGAGCTGAGCGTGTAGTTGCTCGAAGGAATCCGACAGAGATTTGCCACACGATCGACCGCCTCGGCATAGGTGAACTTCCCGAGGCTCTTGCTCTCTGCGGCGATCTTCAGGCGGTCGGGGTCCTTCTCGAGAATCTCGACAATGTTGTCCGTAGCGTCCCGGTAGAACTGCTGATCCTCTTCCCAGGCCGCCTCAGCCCTGGGCAGGTACACCGCCCACACCAGCAAAGGCCAGAGACCCACAAGCAGCGGGGCCAGCACATAGTAGAGTATCGGGTTTTTGTGTATATCGTGCATGAAAGGTACCTCTCCGGCCTATTTCCTCGGCTCCACGGTGATCGTAAATGTATCGCGGCCACCCTTCTCGACATAGCCCTCTTTCTTTCGCACCAGACCGGATTTCTCCATGGCGTCGAAGACCCTCAACGTGTTGGGCCGTCTCGATGTATCGCCGCTGATGACGATGTTCGCACCGCTGAGCGTAACGGTCTCGATGTTCAGATCGGTCTGGGCGGCACAGGCGTTGAGCGCCTGCAACACCAGCGTCAACTTGGCCTCCATCGTCTCGCGATCCGCCCCGATGCCGCTTGTGTTCGCCCGGATCGTCCTCAGAGCGCTGGCAAGCCTCTGAACGGCCCCTCTCATCGTATCAGGCAACCTCTGCTCGCCCGGCATGACGGCCAAATAGTCGGGCTCCAGCTTCTCCCGCTGTGCGATACGGTATTGGCCTACCCGCGTCAGTTGCGTGTGGGCATAGACGCCGAGAGCCAGCAGCAAGACCGTCAGAGAGATGCTCAGGAACCGAACGGCCCTCTGCAGACGGCGGGTCCTGCCCAGATACGGCATGTGATCGGTGCGGAAGTCGGTTCCTCTGTCCTTCTGAGAATCAGGCAGCGCCGCCCCATAGGCGATGGCGAAATCCACCATATTGCGGCAATCCGTCAGTGCGCCGCCGTCGATCCGACCTATAGCCGCAACGTCGCAGTCCTCAACTTCGAATGGGATTCGTGAACGCAGTTCCGAAGCCATTTGTCCGTTGAGAGCATCCAAGACGTATAGCTTCGTGACCGGCTCGCCCGACCCACTCAGGGCCGTGGTCACGAGGCTCTCGCGGGCCAGCAACGCCGTGCGATCTTGAGACGGCCCCACCGGAAAAGCCCGCGTGAACGAATTCCCGTCTGTGTTGGGGGTCCCAATCAGGTAGCCGCGCCTATCGGAAAGCAAGGCGTAGATGCGACCGCCTTCGCCAGGCCGGTCACTCTGAGCGAGATACCTGGACAAACACCACGCGTCCGGGCTGACCGTCACCGGATCGATGCCGTTGCTCTGCAAAGACAGCAGAAGGTCAGACAAAACGCTTCGTTGAGCGGTGAACACGTCGAGATGAGCGCCCGATGGCTCCTTCGAGGCGATGCGAAAGGCCACCGCCATATCGCTGATGTCCGTCGCCAGCGTCTCCTCCGCATCGAAACGGACGGTGGCGGCGATCTTCTTGTAGTCATTGAACTCACTGTGGACGCGGTGCTGCATGAACAGGGCGCAGTCCAACGCCACGGCCGACTCGGTGAATTTCAGGCCTCGTTCGGCGCAAGCCCGTGCGATTCGGTCGGCCAACGTCTGCTGGCCCGTCGCATCATCGCCTTCGACGTCAAGCGAGAAACACCCCAGCAATCGGGCCTGCCCCCCCTCCGGGACGAGGCAGACAACGGTCGCCCGGTCTTTCCTTAAATAGATGCCCAAACGCTTTCGTAGCTCCATGCTCAAGAATCTCCAAAGTCAGGACGGCATTTCAGCGTGTCCTGAAGGGCACATAAGAAGCAGCCCTTGTTTAGTCGGATATCACGGCGATCTGCTTGACTCGGCGTCCGTCCTTGCGGACACCCGCCACGGCTACGGCCTTGGCCACACCACTGACCGCCGTGACCCGCACGGTGAAGACCGTGCTGGTCGTCGTGATAAAGGCCTGACATTTCTCGATGGCATTGGCATATCGAAAAAGGTCCTTCTTGACTTCTTCAATGTCCGAAAATGGTTTCACACGCCGGCGCTGAATGATGGCTTCGGCGATCTTCGGCGCATCGGCGATACTACCGAAGGTCAGGGCCGCTTCCAGCACGTGCCGAGGCGCTGTGTTGATATTGACCTGCCGGGCGCCCCAAAGCCCAAGATACTTCATCGCAGATTCGTTGCGACTGCCGCTGACGACACTCGGTCGGGAAAAGACCTCTGCATCGATCAGGGAGCTGTGAAAGAGGCGGGCGAAGGCGGCGCTCTGCTGGTCGATCTGCTCGGTCGCGGTCACCGTGGTTCGACGCACGCGCTGCACTGCCGGTTGGGTGGTTGTGGTTCGAGTCCGCGTCACTCGATCCCTCAGGCTCGCCGGCGCGGGGGTCGCAACCGACAAGGCCCTGAATTCGATCTGGAACGGTCTGACCTCGGCCACTCCGGCCAGGTCCTCCCGGATGCCTCTGATCTCATCGGGCAGATAGCCCATCCATTCGCAGAACGTCACAAGCCCCGCGCTCGCTTCGGCTTTGAGCGTCTCTTCAGGGATGAGCGCCCAACCGAGAGGATACCTGGCATTCTCATCCTCAATCTCGATGGTCACCGTGGCCGAGCCGATCTCGAACTCGACCGGCGCAGTCACCAGCGGCCAGCGCGGCCCGTAGGGCCCCGGGATCGTCACGGACGCCGTTGAGATGAGCTCGCGGTCCTGGCCCGTCTCATCCGGACGCGCGTTATCGGCCGCCATTTCAGCCGCCACCTGAGCCAACAGCTCCTGGTACTGCAACTCGGTCATGGCAAAGATGTCCGAGAAGTCCGGCTCGTTCGGGTGACTGACCAGCGTGGGTTGAAGGTCGGCCAGCGAGGCGAGCGCATACTTCATAGCGGAGGTGCAGGCGTACTGCGCCTGGGCGTAGTCGATAATGAACCGGTCCCGATGTCGACGCGCAGCTACTTGGGCGCTGAGGGTGTACCCCAGCGTCGAGAGGATGACCAGAATCACCAGCGTGACCAACAGGATCACGCCCCGGCGGCCCCGGCCGCTATCGCAGTCTTGTCGGCGGAATCGGCTGTACATTGACTCGTCCGTCTCCTGAACGTTCTTCGTCTTGGCTGCGGCCGGCGTCCGTCGCTTCGGCATCCGGGTCCATGGGGGCACCGAACCGAATCGCTCGTACTCGGTCGATCGCAATGGTCCGGCTGATCTTGTGCTCGTCGAACACATCGAGCGTCCCGCGAACGGTCTCGTATGGCTGGGCGAACGACAGCGTAACTCGCACCCCAGGCGGCGCCGACGGGCCCGGCCATCGATCTACGCCGCCGTCGCCTCGGGGCACCTCAATTCGAAAGTATGTCACCCCCCCACAGAGAGGCACGAACGCGTAGTTGCTCTCCCACCTCTCTCGCCTGGCGTCGAGGAGCTTGTCCTCCAACCCGATCCCCGTGCGGGCACGGTAGATCGCCAGTCCGGGGACGGCGCTTTCGTAGTCGTAGGCCGCACGCCAGATGATCTCTTCCAGCGTCTGTTCCTTGTTCTCTGCATCCTTCAGAGTGCGGCGCAGAATCAATTCGGCAGTAACGAATCCATTGTCGAATCCATTTCGGATCTGCACAGCGACGTTGTCATCAGCTCCCACGATCCGGTCGAGGTCCTCAGCAATCCGTTGCAGCACCTCGGTCGCCAAAGCGGGGGTCTCGATCTTGTCGAGGACCGCTTCGGCCGCCCGGTTCGCCTGGGCATAGACCCCCAAAATGGACGTGAGCACCATCGCCCCGATGACCAGTGCGGCAAGCATCTCTCCCAGAGAGTAGCCCCGGCTGCATCTCGGTTGTCCGTGTGCCGTCTTCATGACGCGTTCACGACCCCCTTCTCCTCGACCGTCCGGATCAGTTCCGCCGGCTCCTGAGCAATTCCATGACGTCTTCCACGTCCATCTTCTCCAGTTCCCCATAGGGCAATCCCGTGGCCGGATCCACCTGACCGCTGCCGGTCGGGCTCTCCGTCCCATTGTCGATCTGGCCTCGAGCCTCGCGCAGCGCCAGCGCAAGCGCCGCGACTGACTCGACCTGAAGGTCTTTCTCCGCCTCCGTTGGCTGCCCCTGACTGCGAACGTAGATATCCAGATTGTGCTTGAGGAAGGCGCCGTCTTCGGTCAGGAGCAGTCCGTTTTCAACCCACAGAACGATCGTGTCGGCATCGACCCCCGCGTACGCCGCAGCGTCTTCAGTGGTATCGAGCACCTGCTCGGCGGCCAGGGTCTCGAGATCATCGTCGTCGAGGAGCCGCTCGGCCTGCTGGTCGGTCAGCGTGGCGATCCAGTGGACCAACTCAACGGTCTGGGTTTCGCCGCCGGCGTCGGTGTAATCGGCCGAGCAAACCGCACGAAGCCACATCTGCCCCGTCACCGGTTCGGGGAAAGCCTCCACGACCGTGCGCCAGGCAATGCCGGGATAGCGGTCGCTCGTGCCGTATTCCACCCGTTCACCGAGCGTCTCGGCCGTCAAGAGCTTCTCCATGTTCTCGCGGGCCAGTTCAAACGCCACGACCTGAAAGGCTGAATTCCCCGCCGTGGCCATGCAGCGATTGATGACAAGCAGCACGCTCGAACTGGCGAACGCCAGGATAGCCAGGGACGTGACGACCTCCAGGAGGGTGAATGCGCCTGCGCGGAGGCGCCCGGCCGCTGCCTGGGTCGTATCCAACGTATTGGCTCGGTCACCGTACATATCTCTGTTCCATCGCTCAAAGGCACGCGAAATTCAAAAGGACGAAACCTGTTCGTCCCTCTTGGGACGCATCAGTTCCGGATTGCCCTGAAGCAGTTGCACGATCGGGGCCAGCCTTCCGACCGCGACCGTATGGGCCTGTTCGCTCTCATCGCGAAAGACGACCTTGCCGCCATACTGCCACCCGGAATGCCCGGCGCGAAACTTGGCCCGTCCCTCGTTGGTGTGGGTACCGTCGTCGAACTCAACGTACGCGACATAGCAGCCGTCGCCGAAATGCCCTTCGGTTACGATCTCCTCATCCAGCACCTCGGCCAGGTTCGACGCGCTGATCCGACGAAGCAAGTAGGTCTGCTCCGTGAGGTCCACGATCACCTCGTACCGCCGCCCGGTTTCTGCGGCCGCCGCAGCCGCCATCTGCATCGTCGAAACGAACCCTTGCACCTGGGCCTTGAACGTGCTGCGCCGCAGCACGCCGAACAGGTTCACCTGGGCCATGAGCACGAACAGCGCCAGCATGGACAAGACCACGATCAGCTCGACCAGCGTGAAGGCGCCCGTCCGCACGCGCATCCGATTAGCGGTCGGTGCTGAGCAGGTCGGCATTGTAGCCCTCGCCGCCTTCCTGGCCGTCGGCCCCGAGGCTCTTGATCACGAACGGCTTGCCGCTCTCGGGAAACCGTTCGTAGATGAAGTCGTTGCCCCAACCGTCGAGCGGAACGTCCGTGGTGTCCAGATAGCCTCCGGGCTGCCAATTCACCACGTCCGACGGCGGTTCGACCAGCGCGTACAGCCCTTCGTCCTCGCTGGGATACCGGTTGGTATCCATGTAGAACTGATTGACGGCGCTGGACAACTGCCGCAGACTGGCCTTGGTGGTCGTCACTTTCGCCCGTTCGGTCTGCCCGACGAAATTCTTGACCACAACGCCCGCCAGCAGCCCGAGAATGATCAGGACAGCCATCAGCTCGACCATGGTAAAACCAAGTCTGACTTGTCGTCTTCTGTTCTCCTTCATAATCCATCGACTCCTATACACGCTTAGAAATTCACAACAGAGATTCGTAGGATCGGCAGGACGGTTGCGTAGGCGATCAGACCGACAACCACCGCCATGAAGATAATGATCACCGGCTCCACCGCAGCGCTGAGACGCTCGATCACTACATCGGTGGAGCCCTCCAGGTTTTCGCTGATGCTCTTGAGCATCGTCTCCAACTCGCCGCTCTTCTCGCCGACCGCCACCATGTGAGCGATGGCCGGGTCGATCACGCCGCTGTCCCGCAACGGCGCGGCGATATCCGCACCGGCGAGAATACGCTCGCGCGCATGCTGGATCGCCCGCTTCATCAAGCTGTTGCCGGTCGTCTCGGCCACGACCCGAAGCGACTCGGCCATCGCCAGTCCGGAGCCAATCAGCGTCGAAAGGGTCGAGGCGAAGCGGGCCACGACGCGCTGCTTGATCAGCGGCCCGAAGAACGGCAGGGACAGGAGGAACTTGTCCCGCAGATAGGCGCCCCGCTCGGTGCTGAAGGCCTTTCTGAGGGCCAGGACGATCGCGACCATTCCGGCGAGGATGACAAAGATCCACCAGCTCATAATCACGTGACTGAAGTTCATCAGTTGGGCGGTAATCCAGGGCAGCTCTTGTCCGGCTCGCTCGATCTGGGCTCCGATCTTTGGAATGACCTGGGTCGTGAGAATCAGGACCGCCAGAAGACAGAAGCAGATCAGAACGATCGGATAGATCATGGCGGTGACGACTTTCGCCTCGACACGCTGGCGTTTCTCCATGAAATTGGCGATGGTCCGAAGACTGCCGCCCAGCGTGCCGGTGACCTCGCCGACTCGCACCATGGCGACATAGATCACGTCGAAGTACTGGCGGTACTCGCTCAACGCATCGGTGAACGATTCACCCGTCACGACGCGGTCGCGAATCTCCGTCAGCGCCGTCTTGAACCGATGATCCGAGGTCTGCAGTGTCAGGACCGAGAGCGCCTCGGTCAGCTTGATGCCCGAGCTGAGCAGCGTGGCCAATTGCTTGGTGAAATCGACGATCTGTGACTTGCTGACCTTCTGCAGCGAGGCAAACAGGGCGCGCTGGCCCTGGGAGGCCGAGGAGATCTCGGCGATGGACGATGGGTGGACGCTCCGGACGCGCAGTTGCTTGCGGGCGGCGTACGGGCTCTCGGCCGTAATCGTCCCTCTGACCTTCCTGCCCCCTGTGGCAATTGCCGTGTATTGGTATCTGGGCATAATCCAATCTAACTGCCAAAACCCTGAAACCCTTCACGCATCGATCGGGCATCGACGCCGGACCGGCCGAAGGACCGATCCTACGACACATCGGCCTGGGTCACCCTCAGGACTTCCGAGACCGTTGTGATACCAGCCAGGACCTTCCGGGCCCCATCCATGCGCAGCGTCTGCATGCCCGCTTGGAGGGCCAGTCTCTTGATCTGTCCGGCCGTCTCCTGTCTGTAGATCAGTTCCTGAATCGGCTCGTTGATGAGCATCACCTCGTAGATGCCCGTTCGCCCGCGGTAGCCCGTCTGAAAACACCGCGAGCAACCTTCGCCGACGAAGAACGTTGCGTTCTTTTGTTTGTCGAGGCAATCCAGTCCGAGGTCTCTGAGTTCGTGAGGCGCCGGCTTCGTGGGCCGTTTGCAGTCCGGGCAGATGCGGCGAACCAAGCGCTGCGCGATGATCGCAATCACCGAGGAACTCACCAGATACGGTTCCACGCCCAAGTCCAGGAGACGGCTCACCGCACCGGCCGAATCATTCGTGTGGAGCGTGCTGAACACCAAGTGGCCCGTCAGCGACGACTGGATCGCCATGCGGGCGGTCTCGATGTCGCGAACCTCGCCGACCATGATCACGTCGGGGTCCTGACGCAGCACATGCCGAAGCGAGGTGGCGAACGTCATGCCTTTCTTGGTGGCAACCTGAATCTGGCTGATACCTGCGAGCTGGTACTCGATCGGGTCTTCGATCGTCAGAACGTTCTTCTCGGCCGAATTGATGCGATTCAAGTAGGCATAGAGACTGGTGCTCTTGCCGCTGCCGGTCGGGCCGGTCACGAAGATCACGCCGTGGGCGCGATGCAGCAGCGAATCGAGTTTCTGCAAGTCCTCCGGCCACAAGCCCAGCTCCTCCAAGGCGAACACGCCGGTGCTCTTGTCGAGCAGACGCAAAACGCTGCGCTCGCCGAAGCTGGTCGGGACGGTGCTCACGCGGAGGTCCACCTCGCGCTGTCCGAGCCGCACGCTGGAGCGCCCGTCCTGCGGCATCCGGCGCTCGGCGATGTCCATTCCGGCCATGACCTTGATACGCGAGGTAATCAACGGCAACACGTTCCGATTCAACGTCAGCACGTCGTACAGGATGCCGTCAATCCGATAGCGGATCTGGATCTTGGTTTCGTAGGGATGCACGTGAATGTCGCTGGCCCGCAACTGAAGGGCGCGGAACAGAATGTCGTTGACCAGCCGAATCACCGGGGGGCGATTGACCACGTTGAGCAGGTCGTCTGAGGCCGAGACCTCGTCGACGAGCTGGTCGAGGTTCTGCGAATCCAGCTCTTCGGCGACCTCCTCGATCACGGTGTTGCGTTGCTCGTACGCAACGTCGATCACCGCCGTGATGGCGGCCCGCGTTGCGACCGCCGGCCGGACCGGCATCCCCGTCATCTTCGAGACGTTGTCCAGCACGTTCGCATCCAGCGGCCTGGACAGAACAACCGTCAGCTCACCGTTGCTGTCCTCGGACTTGATGCCGATCAGGAAGTGGTGCTGGGCATACATCGGCGGAACGCTCTGGATGAATTCGGCGGGAACCCATTGCTCGGATATCTCGGGCAGATAGTCCCAGCCCAAAGACTCGGCAAACAGCTTCAGGATCGCGTCTTCAGTGAAGTACGGGCAGCCGAGCAGCACCTCGTCGAGACGTCCCTGCCCGGCGTTCTGCTCCAGGAAACCGGTCAACTGTCCGACGTCGACCAGCCCCGTCCGTTCCGCTGTCTGTATCAACAAGTTCTTCATAGACATCACTGCCTGTAGATCCGGTTTCGCGGATCACTGCGCTTCGAGGACTCGCTCGGGTTGCACCAGTTTCGGTTTGATTCCAGGCCAGTTCTGGTGGTTCTGGAATTCCTTCTCGTGTTGCTCGAATGCCAACCGGTTCCGCTCGGAGAGGCGTTCGAGTTCTTCCATGGCATGTCGTCCGGCCGACAGTTCGGGGCGGATGACCTCGGCTTTGACGAAGATATAGAGTTTGCTCTGTCGGTCTTCGTTGCTGATGCCTCGGAACAGGCCGCCAACCAGCGGGAGGTCTCCAAGGATCGGCACCTTCCGACCCCCTTTGTTCTGATTGAGCTTGACCAATCCACCCAGAATGATTGTGCTTCCGTCGGGTACGGTCACAGCGGTATTCAGTTCGCTGGACGTCGTGTTCGGCGGCTTCTTCGGGTCCTCGGTGGCGAGGAAGTCGGACCGGAGCAGACCGATGTTCAGACGCAGCAGGTTGCCCTCGCTGATGTGGGGCGTAATCTTCAGCGTGATACCCGCTTCGTAGGGCGTGTAATCCGTTGCCGTTTGAATAAGCGTGGTGTCGGCGCCGGCGGCGCCCGTACTGACGGGAATCGAGGACGTCTTCTCAACGTAGGTCGTGTCGGTGGTTCGGATCTCGCCCGGCTCGTTGTCGTTAACCAGGATCTTCGGCTTGGCCAGCACGCGTCCATAGTTCTTGGACTGCATCGCCGTCAGCAGGGCGTTGATGTGTTTGTCGCCATAGAACGCCCTGAAATTGTCGCCGTCCCACTGGAAGTCGGCGAACTGACTACGGTCGCTCTGCAGGAGCTTGTCGAGAATCGTTCCGGACGTCACATCGCCGGCAATCGCCCCGGTCAGACCCGAGGTGGACGTCAGGTCGGGGATGCTGTGGATCAGATTGAGATCGTAATTGAAGGCTTCGGTCTTGGTGATCTCGACCAAGGTCACGTCGATGAGGACCTGTGGCCGGCGCCGGTCCAACTGCTGGATCAAGCTCGAGATCCACTCCTGGTTCTTCCTGCTGGCATAGACGATCAGCGAGTACGTGTTCGGGTCGGGAACGATGGTGATCTCCTGTTCACGCCGCCTGGCGACGCTCGTCTGGATCTTGCCTTCGGGGTCCTCGTATTCCGTCGTCTCCCGGATGAGACTCTCGAACACCTCGGCCAGATGGCCGGGCGACGAGTTCTCAAGAGGATAGATCTTGTACGGGTTTTCATCCTCGCACATCTCGCTGTCCACGAACTGCAGAATGGTTTCGATTCGAGCATGCTGCTCGGCGGTGGCGTTGACGAGCAGCGAGTTGGTGGCTCTGACCACCACGACCTGAGGCTCGCCGACAGGCCCCCTCTCGTCACTCTCCGGACCGGCAAACGGCACGGTGGGGCTTGCAGCCGCGGCGGCCCTGGCCGCTGCAGCCGCCTGCTGCGCAGCCGTCTGCTGAGCAGCCGTTCGTGGCTGTCCGGTGAGGCGACCGGTCCCAGTCTCAGCAGGTGTCGTGATGATCCCCAACTCTCGGAGCTTGTCACGAACCTCTTCCGCTTCCACATTCCGGACACGGTACAGCTTCATCGACCGCAAGTCCTGCTGCTCGACATCCAGGGAATCGATGAGGTTCTCCACCAGATCCAGTTGGCTCTTGATGCCAATCATGAGGATGCGATTGGTTCGCTCGTCGGCGTCCAGGTACACCCCGGGCCTCCGGGCCGCGTCAGCCACACCGTCCGCAGTCGTACGCCGAGCCGCGGCGGCCGCCTGTTGTTGCTGCGTGGCCCTCAAACGAGCCAGCCTCTGGCGATAGGCCACTTCGGATTCACCGGGCAGCTTCTGCGGAGTCGCACTGCTGTCATCAATGCCGACCGTCACGGAAACGCTTTCGAGCTGCTCGGCCAGAGCCTTGACCTTCTCCGCCAGGTTCATCGCCATGGTATACCGGAGCTGGCGGAATCGGAACTTTCGCGGCTCACCGGGCCGGTCCACCATCGCAAGCAACTGTTCGATTCGCGCCATGCGATGGGCATACGCCGTGACAATCATCGTTCCGGTCTCCGGAATGGGCGTAACGCCGAGGGAGAGCCGCATGCCGTCCAGTAGATTCTGGGCGCTGGGCGTGTCGATGTGCTCAAGCTCGAAGACACGTGTGACCACGACGTCACCAGCCTCCACCGCTCTGCCACCCGGCCCCACAAGCCCCGGATCGATGTCGAGGGCTTCGGAGGCGGGGACAATCGTAACGATATTGCCTTTGTGTCGCGTCATGACGAGATTCTGGAACTTCAGCACGGACTCCAACAGGAGATACAGATCTCTAACCCTCATCGACCCGCGCAGATCGCCGTTTAACTTGAGCGTCACCTCACCGGTGATTTTGGCTGGGTCGTAGACGTAGTCCAGGTTCATGTACTTGCCGACCAGGTCCAATAACTGAATCACCGGCAGCCTCTCCGGCAGGGTCAGATCAACGATCCGATCGTCCGCCAGAGCCGACAGCGGTGTATACCCGCTTCCGGCATCATGCGCTGCCTGGGACGCCGTACTTCGATCGGTTTGAGGCACGTTCGGCTCCTCCAACCGCTCTGCCACGTCGCCGACAGTGGGGGCAGGCACCGGCGACGCGCCACCGGCATCCGTCTGGCCCAGCGCAAGGTCCAAAGCCAGGGGGTTGCGTTGGGCCTCCATCAGGCGAGCCGGCAACACCCCAGGATTGGATGCCCCGCGACGGTCCGCGCTCAGTTCGGCCGCCCACAATCGCGTCTCAAGGAGTCTTCGCTGCATCTCGTCGGGCAGGAGGATTCTCTCCGAGTCGGCTGAATGCTCTCTCGCCTCGGACCACGATGACGGCTCCGTTCTCGGACCGGCTCCGAGGGAGTTCGATTGGGTAGCGGCATCTGTCCGTGAAGCCGTGTCGATGGTCGGGCCCGTTCCGTGGCTGGTCGAAACCCGTCGCTGTTCGAGCACCTGCGGTCCCAATTCGATGGCCAGGGCAATCTCCTGAAGTTGGAAGATCGGCGCGACGGCCCAAATCGAATCGCCGTGCAGGCCGACGATCGCCTTGGCCTTGCCCGCCTCGCGCGGAGGATGGACGAAGCTGCCGATACGGATGTTGCCGACGGCGGCAGCAATGCGTTCGTTGGACGGAAGGCTCGGGGCCGATGACGCCGGCCCAATCCGTCGGACCTCGAAACGCTCAGGCGAATCGACGAGACTCAACAGGGCCACCGCCTTTTGCAGGTCCTCCGGGCCGGCCGTCACCAACAGCGCGTCGGTCCCCGGCATGCGCGAAGCGGTCGCCAGATTGAGCGCCGAGAGGAACTCTCTGCCTCGCTCGGGAGAGATATGGGTCAGGGAAACAAACCGGTGATCGGTTCCACCCGAGGAGACGCCCTGGCCCGAGGCCGATAGGGGTCCGTTGCACAGCATGCAGAGGCCCAGGAAGACTGCGAACAGTACGTTGTGGCGCCCCTTACTCAGAAAATGCCGTTCCGTCATCACGCAATACCCCGCATCAAAGTCACCCTTCTCCACGCTACGTCAAAGACCAAGAGAGTCTTCTTACATCAAGAACACCGACGACGGCCTGGCCGGAGCGGGCACTCCGATCCAACCGGCGGCCGAGCGACTGGACCCGTACAATGAACCACGACCCCCTGCTCGGCGAGCCGGCTCGAACGCACCCAATCACACCTATTCAGACATTGCGGAAGACCAAAAGTTCCCGCTGCGCCCACAAAAAACCGTCCTCCCAACACTGGCAGAGGGCGGGGATGCCTCCGCCAGGGATCGTGCGTCCGTCTCACGCACCGCGCCATCGGGACAACGGACCTGCTGTATCGGGTCACCGCGGGACGCACGGCACCTTGGCACGCAGCATCCGGGCCGTACCGAGGGCTGTGGCATGAGGTATGGGGAAGGAAGATGGCAGCGGATCTCGCAATCCGCTCGCAAGGTCCGAGAAGACTACTGGCGGATGACGCGCGGAATACTCAGTTTTCGCCGCGCGTCGCTGGGCCGCTCGGCGCTGGAAGAGTCTACGGATTCGTTCAATTCTCTTCCCAAATCCTCCACCTTCTTGGCTTCCTCCGGGCTGATGCGCGACGACCGGTATTCAGCCATCAGCTTCTTGATCACTGCATCGCGATCCTCGGAAGCCGCATTGGGGTCGGATGGCCACGGCCCGCTCTTCTGGAGTTCGCGAAGCCGGCTGATAAGATCCTCCTGATCGTTCATCTCGTCGTCCTGAGCAACCGACGATTCAGGCGTCCAGGGACGCGCAACTGGCTCTCCAGTGATTCGACCGCCGGCCGACGCCGACGCAACGGGACTTGGACGAACATCGGCCCGCGAGGCCGATGAACCTTCCGCTTCGAGGAGACTGGCCGTGGCCGGAATGGGCTCGGTGACCATCTCGACATCGGCATGACCGTCCCAGCAGACGATTGCCCCGTGTCTGATCTCGTTGATACGCAAATGGCCGATCTCCTCTCCCTTCCTGACCCACCGATAGGTCCGGTCCGGCAGACGAATGTACGCGAAGCTGTTGTCTGCACTGACCGTCGTCCCGATGAGTTCGAAATTCGCCGAAGAGGGGACCGGCTTGACCACAGCCGACGGTCGGGGAGCCGGCGCAGGCCGTTTCGCCGCAGCAGTCACCGGTGCCGGGGGCGGATCGAGAATGTTCTTGAAGGACTCGGCCTCTCTGACCAGCGGAGCTGTGGCACCCTGGTTACTCTGGGGGCTGTCGCCGTGTGCGTCTCTCCACGCATCGACCACACTGGGCTCGGTAAGGATGCGCTCGATCTCAGGATCGTTCCGCACCGCGAAACCCGCCAGAAGGTCCGGAACCAGAGACCTCGGCCCAACCACCAGGACCAGCACCAAGCCCGCCAGGAGAATTACCACCACCGATGTTATGCGCAGTGTACTTACCATAGACCACCCTATTATCCTGAGTGTTTTGACACCACAGGCCGTCTACGGTTCCCTCCAATGCCGGATTTTTTCCAGATACTCGGCTTCATGCCCGGCGTATCCGCTGCTATGCTCGGGGGTGTGGCAGTCGAGACAGGACATCCTTGGTTCGGTCGTCGGCGCCTGGCCCGAGGTCCGCACGTGCTTGGAACCTGGCCCGTGGCAGCTCTCGCAGCCTACATCCTTGAGATGAGGCGTTCGTTCCTCCGTGACGAAGCCACTTTCGCGATCCATACCGACAACGTGGCAGATCACGCACTCCGGATCGTAGTGCGACCCCACCTCCACGAGTGTGGCGAAGGCATCGGCGTGGGCGTATTTGCTCCATGCGGCGTATTCATAGTCGTGGCACCGCTCGCAGGCCTTGGAGCCGGTGTACTGCAAGTCGCCGGGTAAAGGAATGCGCGGGTGTTCTTCCAGCAAACCGCTTCGTTTGACCAGATCCTGGTACTGCCGGTACAGTCTCACCAAAGCCCTGTTGTCGGGAAGCGTTTCTTCCACAGGGATCGTTTCGAGAGACAGGGCCGGTTCGGCCTGCGGGCCAGAGAAACCCACCCTGAGGCGGCTGATATATCGCCCATGCCGACCGACTGTAAAGGCCAGCGGCCGTGTGCCCGGCTGGCTGAGCACCAGAGGCTCGTCGGAATCCGAGGGTAAAATCAGGCAGTCGGCCCCGGAGAACTGAGCCCAGGCGGTACGAGATTCGGCGTCGCCATTCCGCAGGATCAGGATATTGACGGCGCATTCGTCGGCCTGGGAGTCGAACATCTCACCGGCGGACTCCGGGCGAGCTGTCCGGGCATCCACGGAGGCAATCCGCACCGAAATTCCCTGATCTGGGCCGGGAAACCGCTTGACGAAGCTCTGCGGCCAATCGGCTCGGTCCGCTCCCCAAGGCGCCCCGATAACGGCATAAGAGCTGTCGTGAGGGGCCATCAGGCCGAAAGTACGGGCGATTTCGACATCCTGCTCCGTCAGATGCACCATGTCGTAGCCAAGAAGCCGAAAAGCTTCAAAGAGGATCTCGAGCTTGATCAGATCCTGCTCGCCGGCGCCCGCTACGAGGTTCCCGGTGTCAATGACGGCCCTTCTCCCGGCCGGGGCGCGATCGAACACAACCGTCCGCTTCGACAGCCCGCCCAGTTGGCCGCCCGAGCAACCACAGGGTTTCAGGGCCCCGAACTCGTTGCCCGTGAAAAAGACGGAAACCTCGGCAAGATCGACTACCGGATGCAACACAGGAGAGCGAACCACCCCGTCCGGACAGGCCAGACCACCGATCAGAACGCAAAGACTTACCACAATTAGGTTTACGATCATACGCCGGCCGGCCGACGGGCTCTGCCGGTCAGGAGATGTGTCAGGCGTCATCACGGCGATCGGTTTCCTCAATAGAAACCACGACACTGAATGGACAACGTCGGGCCATCCTGGATCTTCACCTCAACGAAGTCGGAAAGCACCGCCCGTTCGCCTTCAGCCGGGGGGGGGGTAATCCGAAGCTTGAGTTGGTACCGGTTCTGGATCTTCGTCTTACCCAGAAGCGTCACGATGCCCTTCTGCGAGGATACGCTGTCGATCTCGAAGTCGTCCTGATAGTTGCTCAGGATCCAGATCTCCCGCTCCACAGGTTCCTCGGCCTTGAGGTTGAACAGCATGATGGTCGGCGGATTGACCGTGAACTCGGGCAGGACATCGTACAAGATGCGGACGTTGCGGCATTCCGGATGTGTTAGATCGATGCTGATCTGACCGCGAAGGTTGCGCTGGAGCTTCTCGGTGTCGGCAATCGGCTTGAGGACGAACTCGGTCGCCTCGACCTTCGGATCGAGGTCGGCCCTGATTGCGTTGGCGGTGGCCCTGAAGCCCGTGATCGCAAACGGCCTTCCATCGAGGCTGGTCAAGGTGATATCGCCGGCCCCGGCATTGTCCCGCTTTAGAGATAATCTCAGGGTCGTCGGCTCATATCGCACACGTGGGGCGATTGTGGCCTTGACGGTCAGTGTTACCGCGCTCTGGGCGGGGTCGTTAGACTGGATGTAGAGGTTTCGCCGCATGGACCCGGGTTGCGAGCCGGCGCGGTAGTTGATCTCAAGAACACCACTCTCACCTGGAGCATACACCTGGCCAGCCCTGACCCCGGCCGTCGTGACCCCACAACAACTGTTGATCTGCGTGATCCTGAGCGGGGCCGTACCCGCATTACTGAAGCGGAATTCGGCCTTGTGAGAGGTATCCGGGCCGACTTCGCCAAAATCGTGTTCGACCGATTCCATCACGATTCTGGGCCTGTCGGCGGCTTGAACATCCGATATCTTCACCGCCTCCGGTGGCTCAGGCCTCTGGCTGTCGGCCGCAGTCTGTCGCTCGGTAGGAACCACACGGGTAATCTCAACCTCCGTCTCGGCTTGGGCTTGCGGCCGTGCCGACTCCTGCCGACAGCCGGATTGACAGGCCAGCAGCGCTGCACAAACCATCGCAAGCCCCAGAAGGGCCAGAGAGTGCATTCTTCCGCGACAAGACGCTGTGTTCTCGGTCATTCTATCTACTCCCATGCCTGCTGAACGTTCGAGTCGCTCTCGTACGTATACTATTGTAGCGTCCTGGGATACCTCATACAAGCCGTTGAAAATATCGGGAACGGCACTGGGTCATGAAGAGATTTCTGTTGAAACATACGGCCTCAATGATAGAATGTTGGGTTTCGAGCCTGTTCCGGAGTCCGATTTATGAAGAAAGACATACATCCACAGTACCACAAGGTTGTCGTCCACTGCGGCTGCGGCGCCACCTTCGAAACCTGCAGCACCTCGAAGGAGATCCACGCCGAAATCTGCTCGATGTGCCACCCGTTCTACACCGGCAAGCAGAAGTTCGTCGATACCGCCGGCCGGATCGAGCGATTCCAGAAGAAGTACGGAACGTCGTACCTCAAGAAGACGCAAAAAGAGCAACCGTCCTAGCCAGGCACACCGTAGGTGTACAGCCCCCCGCCATCCAGGGGCGAAATGGAGGCCGTCGGCCACCGTGCCGCGGCGCACGCGCGAAGACCGCCTGAGATCAAGCTCACCTCCTGACCCGTGAAACCTATGGGCGAAATACAGAACAGCGTTCTGACCAAACTCGACCAGATCGACGCGCGGTACAGCGAGATCGAAGCGTTGATCTCCAACCCGGAGATCGCCAGAGACTCGACCCGGCTGGTCGCTCTGTCCAAGGAGCAAGGCAAGATCCGCTCGATGGTGACGAAGTATCGCCAGTACAAGCAAGCCGCCACCGGGGTCGTGGACGCCGAGCAGATGCTCCACGACGAGACGGCCGATCCGGACCTGAGGACGCTGGCCGAAGAGGAGATCGAGCAACTAACCGCCCGGAAAGAGCAGTTGTTCGAAGAGATGCAGAATACCCTGGTCATGGCCGACGACCTGCAGATCGACGCCGTGATTATGGAGATCCGCGCCGGCACGGGGGGCGAGGAGGCCGCGCTGTTCGCTCGAGACCTTTACGGCATGTACACGCGATACGCCGAGACCCGCCGCTGGAAGATCGAGCAACTCGATTTCAGCCCTTCGGACATGGGAGGATTTCGAGAGGTCATCCTCAGCATCAAGGGTGAAGGCGTCTGGGCCGAACTCGGATACGAGGGCGGCGGCCACCGGGTTCAACGCGTTCCCGAGACCGAGTCTCAGGGCCGAATCCATACTTCGGCGGCCACGGTGGCGGTCCTTCCCGAGCCGGAGGAGGTGGACGTCGAGATCGATCCGGACGAAGTCGTCGAGCACGTCTGCCGATCCAGCGGCCCCGGTGGCCAGAACGTCAACAAGGTCAGCAGCGCCATCAAACTCGAACACGTCCCCACCGGCATCACAGTGAGCATGCAGGAGGAGAAGAGCCAGCACAAGAACCGGGCCAAGGCCTGGCGGCTCCTGCGAAGTCGAATCTATAATCTGTACGAGAGCCAGAGACGCGCCGAGCGAGACTCCCAGCGCAAGACCATGATTGGCTCGGGCGATCGGTCATCGAAGATCCGGACGTACAACTTCCCGCAGAATCGCCTGACCGACCATCGAATCAACCTGTCGCTCTACAGCCTGGACCGGATTCTCAACGGCGACATGGCAGAGTTGATCGCTGCGATCCGCGACTATGACCGACAACAGCGATTGAAGAACCTTTGAGACCTCCGGCGGGAGCATATGATCGTCGTCGTCACAGGAATGGTGGGCCTGGACAAGAAGAGCTACCTGGAGAAGGTCTGCCGCATCGCCAACCAGAACGGCAACGAGGTTCTGCTGTGCAACGTCGGCGACATGATGTACGCCGAGGCGCCCGATATCCCGCCGGGAAAGATTCTTGATATTTCGCTCAAGCGGCTCCATTCACTGCGTCGCAGCGTCTTCAAGGACATCATCGCCAGGGCCGCCCAGGCCCCCAACCTCATCGTGAACACGCATGCCACCTTTCGCTGGCGTCATGGCCTGTTCCCAGCCGTCGATTTCGACCAGATGCGTCAACTCGGCGCCGACATGTACGTCTGCCTCATCGACGGCGTCACGACCATACACCAGCGGCTGCTGGAGCATCAGACCGTCGAGCACACGCTGAAGGACCTGATCGTCTGGCGGGAGGAGGAGATCATTGGCACCGAGATGCTCTGCAAGGGCATCGACGAGACGATCCCGTTCTACTGTCTGGCCCGGGGCATCGAGCAGGACACCGCCGAGACGTTCTATCGGCTGGCCTTTGACCCCCACGTCAAGAAGGCGTATCTGAGCTTTCCGATGACCGCGGTGGCCGAGCTGGATACGGTGCTGGCCGAGATTCACGAGTTTCGGTCGCAGATGAAACGGCACTTCCGGTGTTTCGATCCGGGCGATCTGGAAGAGGCCTATCTGCCGATGCGCGCACAGCAGGCCCGACGAAACGGCCGGAACCAGGTGGACCTGGAGATCGCCGGCCGCTCGATCCGACTCCGCGTCGACGAGATCCTCCAGATCGAACGGGACATCAACAGCCAGATCTACGCCCGCGATTTCCTGCTGATCGACCAGGCCGACATGATCGTCAGCTTCATTCCCGCCCTGCCGGACGGCCGAGCCGCAATCAGCAGCGGCGTCGAACGCGAACTCCAGCACGCCCACGAGGCCGCCAAGGAAGTCTACGTTGTCTGGACCGCCAAACAGCACCCCTCCGTCTTCATCACCCAAACCGCCAACGCCGTCTTCCACACCGTCGCCGAGGCGCTGACCTTCTTCGAGAACCGCCACCCCACTGAATAGCCATACGATCCTCCTTCGATATGCATTTCGGCTTTGGAGTATCGTCGCGCAAGGCCGACGCATGCTTCGGCGGACCAGCGGAACCTTGCATCTGAGATGAGCAGCGCGTAGGATGACCGCCATGGATGCACTACCTCAGAGATCGCCGGACGAACCCGTCTTATCGGGTGAAGAAATGGCCCGACGGATCGACCATACGCTGCTGAAGGCCGAGGCGACACGGGAGCAGATCCTGCAACTGTGCGATGAGGCGATGCGCTATGGCTTCTGCGCCGTCTGCGTCAATGGGCGGTGGGTCGCGACGGCGGCCGAGAGGCTGCACGGCAGCGGGGTCCACGTGGCATCCGTGGTGGGTTTTCCGCTCGGGGCCGACACGACCAAGGCCAAGGTCGCCCAGACGAAGGAGGCGATCCACGATGGGGCCGACGAGATCGACATGGTCGCCGACCTGGCCGCCATTGTCGAAGGGGACACGCGCTACCTGCTGCGTCAGTTGCAGGCGGTGTGGAATGCCTGCCGGGCCATGCGACCGCCCATGCTGCTGAAGGTCATCATCGAGTCGGCGGCACTGACGACCGAGCAGAAGGTGCTCGCGTGTCAGGCGGCCGAACAGGTCGGCGTGGATTTCGTCAAGACCAGCACGGGGCTGCACCCGGCCGGCGGCGCGACCGTAGAGGACGTCCGCCTGATGAGGGAGACCTCGTCGCGGTATAAGATCAAGGCGTCCGGCGGCATTCGGACGGCACAGCAGGCCATCGCCATGATCGAGGCGGGCGCCGAACGGATCGGCACGTCAGCCGGGATCGCTATCGTGGAAGAGTTGCAGGCCGCACGCCGATGAGATCGTCGCGGTGGCCCCAGAGGGTATCGTGATGCCCGAACGATTTGTCAGCGAACCGATCCAGCCGGCAGCAGGCACATTCGACGCGGCGGGGATGACCCGAGGCGAGCCGGGACTGCCGAAGCAGTTCACCTGGAGAGACCAGCACTATACTGTCGCCGAGGTCATCGAGGCGTGGAAAGAGGATGGGCCCTGTCGCAACGGAAGCCCTGAGATGTATCTGCGAAAGCACTGGTACAGGGTTCGCACGGTCGAAGGACCCGAGATGACGATCTACTTCGAGCGGCAGGCCCGGTCGAAACAACAGAGTAAGAAGCGGTGGTGGCTCTACACCGTCGGCTCACAGGAGCCAGTTCGATAGGCAAACCATGGACGCTCGACCCTGCCCGTTGGAAATCGCCTCCGCCACAGATTCTCACATCCCCTGCACACTCCATGCTCGCACGATCCGCGCCGCCGTGCCCTTGCCCGCGATCAGTGAGGTCTTCGCCGGACGACGGTCGGCGTCGATCCTCGGAGCAAATGCCGCCGTGGTCGACGGCCCCCGGTTCAGCTATTGGGCCGCCGAACCGAAAGAGACCTTTGAGTTCACAGAGAATGGCAAAGAGCCCTTCGAGGAACTCGAAGCCGCCCTGGCCAGATACAAGCTCTGCGAAGGTCCGACAGACTTGCCCGATGGTTTGTTCCGTGGGGGCTGGATCGGGTGCCTGTCCTACGAGTTGGGCCGATACATTGAACGCTTGCCCCGGACTGCCGCCGACGACCTCGGCTTGCCTCTGATCCGGCTGTGCTTCTACGACCGCTTCCTCGCCTACGATCATCGCGAGGACGCGTTCTGGCTCGTTGTGTTGGAACTGCCCGGCAACCGCGAATCGCCCCAGGAGAAGATTGAGACTCTTGAGCGGCTGCTGGATGAAGCGCAGAACATAGATGCACCCTACCCGCCGGCGGCCGATATCGAGCGCTTCGATATGTCGCCAACCCGCAGCAACATCGGCAAGAGTCGTTATCTGCAAGCGGTCGAGCGGATCAAGCGGTACATCCGGGACGGAGAGGTCTATCAGGTCAATCTCTCGCACCGCTTCGAACGCCCCTTCGCAGGCCGGCCGATCGATCTGTTTCACTGGCAGACCCGATACAATCCCAGCCCCTATGCCGCCTTCGTCGATGCAGGCGGCTTTCAGATCGTCAGTGCGTCGCCCGAGTTGTTCCTCCGCCTCGATAACGGCTGGATCGAAACAAAGCCAATCAAGGGCACTCGGCCGCGTCTGGTCGGCGACGACGCACGCAGCGTTGCGGCCAATCGCCGGAACCTCGACGAACTGCTGTCCAGCGAAAAAGAGAAGGCCGAACTGAACATGATCGTGGACCTGGAGCGTAACGACGTGGCCCGGATCTGCCGGCCGGGCACGCGACGGGTCGTCCAGCCGAGGACAATCGAGGCCTACCCGACCGTCTTCCACGCGGTGGCCACCGTCGGCGGCAAGCTGCAAACGGGGACTCGCCTCAGCGACATCCTGAAGGCCATGTTTCCCGGCGGGTCCATCACGGGGGCCCCGAAGATCCGCGCGATGGAGATCATCGACGAATTCGAGCCGACCGCCCGGGGCGTCTACACGGGCAGCATCGGCTTCATCGGCCTCGACGGCACTGCCTGCTTGAACATCGCCATCCGAACGGTTATCATCACCGCCCGCAGGGCCTTCGTCCAGACGGGAGGGGGAATCGTCGCCGATTCGGACCCGAAGGCCGAGTGGCAGGAGACGATCGTCAAGGCAAGGGCGCTTCTTGCCGGGATCGACGCCGTGCAGAAATCGTGAATCGCAGCATTCGGACGCGCAGCAGGGTAAAATGCCAGAGAAGGTCTTCCTGAACGACAGGTTGGTCGAAATCGAACAGGCCCATGTGTCCGTCAAGGACAGCGGCCTGCTCTACGGCGCAGGTCTGTTCGAGACGATGCGCAGTCATAACGGGATCGTCTTTCGACTGGAGGACCATCTCGACCGCCTGCTGTCCAGCGCCACCGCCCTTTCGATCCATCATGCATTCGACAGAGAATTTCTCACAGAGGCCATCTACAAGGTGCTCGCGGCGAACGGACTGGCCGATGCCCGCTTGCGGCTGACGCTGACGAGCGGTCCGGTCGCCGAGACGAACGAGGGGACCGAGCCTACCCTGCTGATCACCGCTACGAACCTCCAAGGCTATCCGCAAGAGTATTATCAAACGGGCGTGATGGTCATGCTGTGTCCGTATCGGCAGAACACCACCGAACCGATCTGCGGGCACAAGACCACGAATTACTATCCAAGATTGGTGGCGCTGACCATGGCGCGCCAGAAGGGCGCCGCCGAGGCCCTCTGGTTCACGACGGACAATCGGCTGGCCGAGGGGTGCATCAGCAACGTCTTTCTCGCCAAAGACGGCGGGCTCTATACCCCTTCGCTTGCGACGCCCGTGCTGGCGGGCATCGCGAGGAGAGCCGTCTGCCGCATCGCTGGCGACGAATCCATCGAACTGATCGAGAAGGACCTGCACATCGCCGACGTACTGGAGGCTGACGAGATCTTCCTGACCAACGTCGTCATGGAGGTCCTGCCCGTGGTCGCTGTCGAGAGGCACACCATCGGGGATGGAAGGGTCGGGCCGATCACCATGCGCCTGCGAGAGAGGTTCCTGCAAACCATCGAAGAGGAATGCCGGAGAGAAGAATGAAAGTCAAGGACATTGCCGGGGTGGTCGAGCAGATCGCTCCCCTGGGCCTGGCCCAGAGTTGGGACAATGTGGGCCTGCTCGTGGGCGATCCGGAGCGCCGGATTCGGAATGTGCTGCTGACCATCGACGTGACCAAGGCGGTCGTCGCCGAGGCCAGGGCGCTCAAGACGGACCTCATCCTCAGCTACCATCCGGTCATCTGGGACGGGCTCAAGCACGTCCTCGCCGACGGCCCGACACAGGTGGTTTACGAACTGATCCGCTCAAATATCGCGGTCTTCTCCGTCCACACTGCACTCGACGTCGTGGCCGGCGGCGTCAACGACGGCCTGGCCGAGATGCTCGGCATCGTGGAGGCCAAGCCGCTGGGCGACTACGTCGAGTATTCCCCGCAGGAGAACTACAAGCTCGTGGTGTTCGTGCCGGTCGATGCGCTGGACAAGGTGGCCAACGCCGTGTTTGCCGCCGGGGCCGGTGCGATGGGCAACTATCGCGATTGCGGCTTTGGCACGGACGGGACCGGGACGTTCCTGCCCCTGGAAGGGGCCCATCCGGCGATCGGCAGACGAGGCCGACGCGAGGCGGTCCACGAGATGCGTTTCGAGACCATCGTGCCGGCCGAGAAGCTCGACGCCGTGGTCGCTGCGATGAAGCGGGCCCACCCTTACGAGATGCCCGCATTTGACATTTTCCGGCTCTTCGGTTATGGAAGCCGGTTTGGCTTGGGCCGGATCGGCCCCTTGGGCAAGCCGGTGAAGGTCGCCCGGCTCATCGAGCAGGTCAAGAAGCAGACCGGGGCCAGGGCCGTCGGGCTGGTGGGTGATTCGAAACGGCTGGTCCGAACCGCAGCAGTGTGCGCCGGGACCTGTGGCACGATCCTCCACACGGTCATCGCCAACGGAGCCGATCTGTACCTGACGGGCGAGCTGAAGCACCACGAGGCGCTGGCCGCCCAGGAAACCGGGCTGACCTGCCTGTGCCTGAGTCACACGGTCTCCGAGCGGTTCATACTCAAGAAGCTGGCCCGACAGTTGAGAAATCGAATCAAGCCGGTGACGGTTACGATCAGCAGGAAGGACACCGACCCGTTCACATGGAAGAACATATGACGCAAGAGACGAGAGAGACCCTCGACGAGGTCAATGAATCAACCGAGGCGGAGCCGTCGACGACCGATGAGATGGATGGCGACGTGCCGTTTGACGAAACCGAACCTCAGGCGCCCGAGAGAATCGAAGTCGAATTCTCCGTCGATGGCATCGGAGAGCCGCAGGACGCCGACGACGTCGAGCAGACGGCCGACGAGACGGAACTCGCCGACGCAGAGAACGAAGCTCTGCCGGCCGACGACGCCGAGCCGACGCCGACCGTCGAATCGGTGATCGAGGCGATCCTGTTCGCCAGCGAGGAACCGCTGAGCGACAGCCGCCTGGCGGGCATCGTCGAGACCACAACCAAACAGGTCCGCGACTGCATCGAGTCGCTCAACGACAAGTACGAGAGGAACCACAGCGCCTTCCGCGTCGAGCAGATCGCCGGCGGGCATCAGATGCTGACGCTGCCGGCCTACAACACCTGGCTCAAGAAGATGCTGAAGGTGCGCAGCGACAGCAAGCTCAGCCCGGCGGCGATGGAGACGCTCGCCATCATCGCCTACAAGCAGCCCGTGATCCGCGTGGACATCGAGGCCATTCGCGGCGTAGCCGTCGGCGAGGTGATCCGCAGCCTCATGTACAAGGGTCTGGTCAAGATCGTCGGCCGCGCCGAGATCCTCGGCCGGCCCATGCTCTACGGCACGACGAGGAAGTTCCTCGAAGTCTTTGGCCTCAACTCCCTCAAAGACCTCCCCAAAGCCGAAGAACTCAAGAAACCCGACTGAGAAGCGCCGTCACCAGTTCCAGGGCAGCGGATCGGTCGGGCCCACGGCGCGAGCGGGGCGGGGGTGATCGTCATTGAAGACGTAGAGATCTTCGATCTTCTCGATGGCCACCGGACTTTCGTCGATGCGGCCGTCGCGCCCGATCACGTTGGCCAGCGACAGGCCCAGATGCTTGGCGAGGAACCTGTAGGCGCCGATCCGCTTGGACCAGCCGTAGTCGTGGCCCTCGTCGGGCAGATGCCAGTTCTCCACGCGGGATTCGGCCCCGTACAGACGATACACGTTCCGGATGTAGGGGAACTCGACGTCGGGAGTGTTCTTCGTCCAATCACCTCCCACCGAGATAAGCAATTGCGGACGCGGCGCCGCCATCGCGGCGATGTCGGTGTTGCTGGTCTCATGGGATCGGCTCTTGTGAATGGGCATGCCGCTCTCGCAGACGCAACCGCCGAAGAAATGGGCCGAGACCATTACGACCGGAACGGAAACGGCGATACGATCGTCGACTGCCGCCAACAGGAACGTCTGCGTACCGCCGCCGGAGGCCCCGGTAATGGCAATGCGTCCCGGATCGACGTCGGCCCGCTCGCAGAGATAGTCCAGCAAGCGAATACTGTTCCACATCTGAATCTTCAGGGCATCGGCCCGGCGATGGTCCCAGCCGGCATTGGCCCAGTCCCCATAGCCGACCATATCGTAGGCCAGCACGATCGCACCCATGCGGGCCAGCGTCCCGCATCGTTTCTGCATGTCGGGCCGAAATCGCCCGTAGTCGTCACGACTGCCCCAATGCCCGTGGGCCGAGAGCACGGCTGGAAAGGGCCCCGCGCCGCCTGTTGGCCGGTAGAGACTGCCGGTGACGAAGAGGCCCGGGAGGCTCTCGATAGCGATGTTTTCGACGGTGTAGCCGTCGTACTGCCGCGGATTGCGAACGATCGGATTCAGCGCGCACTTCTTGGGCGGCGGCAACAGCCCCACACCCCGCAGAATGGCCTCGCGATTGGTCCGGGCCCGCTGCTGCCATTCGGCGAGGTTCGAATACGTCTCGGCAAACCGCGCCAGTTGTACCTTCGCCTCTTCTTCCGTTTGATAGTTGCCCACGCAGAGTTGCGGCTCGTCCACATCCTGGGCCGCGACCGGTCCGTTCAGCAGCATCACCACAACAACAAACACGCCAATCAGGCTGTCGCGCACTCGTTGTTGCATCGTTTCGTCTCCTTTGAAGGCGTTGGAATCCATTGGTCACCACTGTGCCAGCGATTTGATCTCGACGCGGTCTGTTTGCTCCTGATCGGCCCGGACAGGTGCGAACAGGACGGCGATACGCACGTCGCCCTGCGCATCGGCCAGCCGGGCCAGCAGACGCTTGACTCCTTTGTTTGTCCTCTGGGGCGGCTCCTGCTCGGCCGAGCCGACCGTGAACGTCGCGTTCGCCGGGCTCAGAAGTCGCACGATAAGCTCCTTGCCGTCGAGTTTCAATCTGGCGACGGAACCGTCCTCGATCCGGATGTCGGCGTCGGTCGTCATGCCCCAGACCACGTCGCACGGCTTCTCGATGGCGAATTCGTCCTGGACGAGGACCGCCGTCCGTCCGGCGACCATCTTCACACCGCGAAAGGCGGACTTGGCGAATTTGGCATACGCCTGCGTCAGGTTGATGATCGCAGAGGGATCGGTCTCGTTCATCCTCGTGCTGGTGAACGTCGATTTGGCCAGCACATCCTGGTCCTCGCCGCCCAGCATACAGATATTGTGGCTGGCCGAGTTGAGGCGATAGTACGACCAGCGTTGTCCTCCCGGCCGGCTTTCCCAATAGCCGGGCAGATTGTAGTTGTCGGCGCCGAGATCGCGGGCCCAGCGAACGCCGAGGGCGTCCAGTTCGAAGTTGCCCAGATCGAGGTGTCCGTGATTGACCTGGTTGTAGCCGGCCTTGATCCCGACGAAAAGGGCTTCCGGGTCGTCCCAGGCGCTTCGCATCGTGGCGACCTCGACTGGGCCGCGAAAGTAGCGGTCGAGCTGTCGTCGGGTGGCACTGGCCCGCGGCCTGGCCGTGTACCAGACGAGGTGAGCCGCACCGGCCGGCCGCCGGGAGATTTCCTTATGCTCGGCGTACGCGTATAGCGGATTGTGAAACGTCCGAGCCAGCCAGAACATGCAGGCCATCGGTCGGCGGGCGCTGCGCTCTCCGACGTCGGCGAGGTTCAGATACAAACCGGTGGGCCCCGTCGTGTAGATCGGGAAATCTCCGGCCTTCGAAAGACCCTCGACATCGAGCAGTCCGAACGTGCTGCCCAGCGCCGTATCGAGGGCCGCCAGTCCGTATGCGGTATAATGCGTCGCGTAGCTCCAGTAGCCCGGTCCTTCGCCCCACGCGCCGTCGGGTGCGTAGGTTTTCAGCGCACGAGGCAGCGACTCGACAGCCGCCGGGACGATCCGCTCGGCGTAGCTCGGCTCGATATCGGCGATGGCCAGGGCCCCGACGATCATCCCGCCGTTGCAGACCTGGTTCCAGTTGTGATCGCTCCGGGTCCACCAGCCGTTGGATTCGTAGACCTTCAGACCGGGCTCCAGGCCTTTCTCGATCAGGGCCCGAACGATCGTGGCCCTTGTATCGGGGTCGAGATATGCGTGCAGCCAGTCGTATCCGACGCCCACCGCATGGCTCATCTCGGCCGTATCGAGGAAGTGCGAAGGGTTCCAGTCGGGAAATGCAGAGACCTCCAGGAGATTCGCCCTGGCCTTGGCGGCATAGCGCTCGTCGCCCGTCCAGCGATAGGCCAGCGTCAGAGAGTAAACGCGGCGCAGGCAATCCCGGCTCACGCTGAGCAGACGTGGTCCCACCTTCTCGTACACCAGCGGCGGCCTCTTCAGACACGCCTCGGCGTCGGCTCGCACGTCGTCCCAGCACTTCTGCAAAGCCGGATCCTCGACCATCGCGGCCTTGAGCAGCATCAGGTCTTTGTCCTTGAGCACGAGCCTGGGATGGACCTTGTCCAGCGAGGTGAGAAAATCGTCTTCGACGACGGCTGGTCGCGCTGCGACGCCAATCGACAGAACAAGCGAGGTGACCAGAGACAGGATCAGGAAGTCAGACATGCGTTTCATCACTTTCCTTTCAACGCGACGACGGCAGGCAGCGCCCTCAAGGCCATGGCGATATCACTTCACCTTATAGGAAGACCATGACGGAGAATGCAAGACAAATCCCTGTCGGCGTGCGTTCTGATGCCACCGGACGGCATTGACAGGGCGGGTCCGGCGGCCTATGATCGCATTGAATCGCAAAGAAGATTGGGGAGTTCGCCGTGAACAGAGCCGTCTACAAGACCAAGGACGACATGGGGGCCGCCGCCGGCAGCACCGCCGCCAACGCCATTCGACGCGCCATTGCCGACAAGAACCAGGCCAATATCATCCTCGCCACCGGCGCCAGTCAGTTCGAGATGCTCGAGCAACTGACCGCCTCCGACGCGATCGACTGGTCGAAGGTGACGATGTTCCATCTCGATGAGTACATCGGCCTGGGCCCCGATCATCCCGCCAGCTTCCGCAAGTACCTTCAGGAGCGCTTCGTCGACAAGGTCGGCACGCTCCAGGCCGTACACTTTGTCAACGGTGATGTGGCCGACCCGGCCGCCGAGTGCGACCGGCTGGGCGACCTGATCCGCGCCCATCCGATCGACGTCGCCTGCGTGGGAATCGGAGAAAACGGCCACCTGGCGTTCAACGACCCGCCCGCCGACTTCGAGACCGAGCAACCGTATCTGGTCGTCGATCTCGACGAACGCTGCCAGCAGCAGCAGTTCGGCGAAGGCTGGTTCGCTTCGCTGGAGGCCGTCCCATCGCAAGCGATCTCGATGAGCATCCAGCAGATCCTCAAAAGTCGCAGGATCGTGGTCACCGTGCCGGACCGACGCAAGGCCGAGGCCGTCCGCAACGCCCTCGAAGGCCCCGTGACGCCCCGATGTCCGGCGTCGATCCTCCAGCGGCATGAGCACTGTTCCATCTTCCTCGATGAAGCGGCCGCTTCGATGCTCTCGGTGAACTCCTGACGGGCGGTGGCATCATGGAAATCCCGGGACTGATCGATCTCCAGGTCAACGGCTTCAAAGGCGTCGACTTCTCCGGCGCCCATCTGAGCGAGGAGGACGTCGTTCGCACCTGCGGCGCGCTGCTCGACGCGGGAACCACCGCCTTTCTTGCCACGCTGATCACCAGCCCGACGGAGACCTACGAACGGAACCTGCCGCTGATCGCGAAAGCCGCGCGAACGGCCGAGTGCCAGGGCCGTCTCCTCGGCATCCACCTCGAAGGGCCGTTTCTCTCGCCCGTCGAAGGCGCCAGGGGCGCGCACAACCCCGCGTGGATGAGGGCGCCCAGCATTGAATACCTCGACCGGCTCATCGCATGGGCCGATGGTACCGTCAAGATGCTGACGGTAGCGGGCGATCTCGACGGCGTCGAAGAGCTGATCCATCACGCCGCAAAGCAGGGGATCGTCGTCTCGCTCGGCCACCACATGGCCAACGAAGACCAGCTCAAGCGATGTGCGGCCGCCGGAGCCAAGGCGCTGACCCATCTGGGCAACGGCGTCGGCGCGATGCTGCCCCGCCACGACAACCCCATCTGGGCGGGTCTGGCCAACGACGATCTCGTGGCCACGATCATCCCGGACGGCCACCATCTACCGCCTTCGCTGCTCAAGACGATCCTGCGGGCCAAGAGCCCGGCCACTTGCATCGCCGTCAGCGACGCCTCGGAACTGGCGGGCCTGGCTCCCGGCCGATACCAGTCGATGGGGGCCGAGGTCGTGCTCGATCCGACGGGCCGCCTCTACAATCCAGCGACCGGATACATGGCCGGCTCCTCGGCGACCCTTCTGGCGTGCATGAACCATCTCGCCTCGCTGAATCTGATTACCTATCGAGAGCTGGTGTCGATGGCCTTCGACAATCCGCTGCGGCTGCTCGGAATCGACCGGCGGCAGATCCGTCGTGACAGGATCGTCCTTTACGACCAGAGGCGTCGCCTCTTCACCGTCTAAGCGCCATCGGGACACCCTGCAACTTCAGAGGAGTGACCATGAGAAGCCACATCATTCAGTTCGCCGTGCTCACATTCGCCATCTGCACTGTCTCCGTCGGCGCCGCAAGCGACGGCGGGCCATCCGACATGAAACTGTGGTACGCCGAACCGGCTCAGACGTGGACCTATGCATTGCCTGTGGGCAACGGACGGCTCGGGGCGATGGTATTCGGGGGAACAGCCGAGGCGCGATACCAGCTCAACGAGGACTCTCTCTGGTGTGGTCGGCCGCACGACTACGCCCAGGACGGCGCCGCCCAATACCTGTCCGAAATCCGCCGGCTGCTGTTCGAAGGCAAACAGCGCGAGGCCGAGCAACTGGCGACGGAGCGTTTCATGTCGTCGCCATTGCGGCAAGTGGCCTATCAGCCGTTTGGCGACCTGACGCTGCGCTTCCCCGGCCACGAGAATGCTGAGGCCTATCGTCGCGAGCTGGACCTCGACACCGCCGTGGCCACGACGACCTATCGAGTCAATGGCGTGACCTTCACGCGTCAGACCTTCGCCAGCTTTCCCGATCAGGTGGTCGTGGTCCGCATCTCTTGCGACGAGCCCGGAGCGCTGAGTTTCACTGCTGCGCTGACCAGCCCCAACGCGGATGTACAAACGCGACGGGTGGACGACCGGACACTGGCGATCACCGGACGGGCCCGCGATTTCACGATCAGAGGCACTGAGGAGGTGATTCCAGGCGAGGTGCAGTTCGAAGGCCGCTGTCAGATCAGGGTCAACGGCGGCCAGGCCACCGTGAACGACGAACAGATTCGTGTCGAGGGCGTCAACGCCGCGACGTTGACGATCGCCATGGCCACCAACGTCAAGAACCACAAGGACCTCTCGGCCGATCCGGGGCAGCGCTGCGCCGAGGCGCTCGGCAGAGCCCGCGCAAAGACACCGCGACAGTTGCGCGACGCCCACGTAGCCGACCACCAGGCTCTGTTTCGGCGCGTGACGCTCGATCTGGGCCCGGCGCGGACGGCGGACCTTCCCACCGACCAACGGGTGCTGAAGTACGCCGAGAAGGAAGACCCGCAGTTGGCGGCCTTGTTCTTCCAGTATGGCCGCTACCTGATGATCGCCAGTTCGCGGACCGGCGGCCAGCCCGCCAACCTTCAGGGCCTCTGGAACGAGAGCACCAGCCCGCCGTGGGACAGCAAGTACACGGTCAACATCAACACCCAGATGAACTACTGGCTGACCGAGCCGACGAATCTGGCCGAGTGCGGCCGCCCGCTGTTCGACGCACTGGTCGAGATCGCCGAGTCGGGCCGCTCGACCGCGCAGAAGCACTACGATGCCCCCGGCTGGGTGCTCCACCACAACTTCGACCTCTGGCGCGGCACCGCGCCGATCAACGCCTCGAACCACGGCATCTGGCCCACCGGCGGCGCGTGGCTCTGCCAGCATCTGTGGTGGCATTACGTCTACGGCGGCGACAGGCAATTCCTCCGCGAACGGGCTTATCCCCTGATGAAGGGAGCGGCCGAGTTCTTCGTTGACTACTTGATCGAAGATCCTCGAACCGACGAGCGATGGCTGATCAGCGGCCCCAGCAACAGCCCCGAGATCGGCGGGCTGGTCATGGGTCCAACGATGGACCACCAGATCATTCGCAGTCTCTTCGCCGACACCGCCGAGGCGGCGCGCGTCCTGGGCGTCGATGAGGGGTTCGCGACGAAGCTCGACGCCCTGCGGGCTCGAATCGCGCCGAACCAGATCGGCCGGCACGGCCAGCTCCAGGAATGGCTCGAAGATAAGGACGACCCCAAGAATCAGCATCGCCACGTCTCGCACCTGTGGGGCCTGTTCCCCGGCAGCGAGATATCCGTCGATACGCCCGAACTGCTCGACGCCGCCAAACAGTCGCTGGTCTTTCGCGGGGACGGCGGCACCGGCTGGAGCCGGGCATGGAAGATCAACTTCTGGGCTCGTCTGCTGAACGGCGACCACGCCCACCGGATGCTCAAGCACCTGCTGACGCTGACCGACTCGCCGCTGACCGAGTACAGAGGCGGGGGCGTGTACGGCAATCTCTTCGACGCCCACCCGCCCTTCCAGATCGACGGCAACTTCGGCGCCACCAGCGGCATTGCCGAGATGCTCATGCAGAGCCACCGGCGCGACCCACAGGGCCGCACCATCATCGAGCTGCTGCCCGCCCTGCCCGGCGACTGGCCCGACGGCCGAATCACCGGCCTGCGGGCACGCGGCGGTTTCACACTTGACATCGCGTGGAAAAATGGTATGCTCGTCGAAGCAATCGTCAAGAGCTCAAGTGGCCGCTCGTGCATCGTTCGGTACGGAGAAAGGACGGTGCAGATCGAGCCCGGCGCCGGAGGCGTCAGGCTGGACGGGACTCTGCAAGGACCATTGGGCTCGGATAAGGACAAACAAGGAGGTTGATGGCATCTCATACGTTCATCTCTGCGCTGTTTGTAGTGTGCCCGTAAGGGCCGCTCCCACAGAAGGACAATAACGTCTCACGGCGTCACTGCGAACGCACGGCGCGCGGGCCGCGTATTGACAGGGGGCCACCATCGACCGACGGCAGAAGGGTAACGGAAAGGAGGATTGGCACAGAGTACGGGCGACTGATGATTCGCCCCTACAATCCGCTTAGGAGAGGGTGATGAGAAGGGAACCTCAGGAGGAAACCTTCACCTAAGGAAAGGAGAGCCAAATGAAACGGATTTCTATCTTGGCCGCCACTGTCGCTGCGATGGCCGTCGCGATGCCGACCGTGGGGCAGGGGAGCCTCTATCGCTCGGCACGACATCGCGTCCGGTACAGCCCTTACGCCTTCAACTACCGGAATTCGGGCTTAGTTCCGGGCGGACTCAAGTATTCGCCCCATGCGTTCGGCGTACACAGCACGGGGCTCGTCTACGAAGGTGCGCGATACACGCCGTACGCCTTCAACTACCACAACCGGGGGCTCATCGTCGACTATCACTTGTGGCACACCCCGTGCCAAGTCGTCCAGTCATGTTCAGCGCCGCAGAGCAGCACGCCGGCCGGCTGGGTGAGGCACCGCCCGGCTGTCTCAAGAGGGCCGTTGGTTTCGCCTCGGAGATCGCAGGAAATCCGGCAGACCGACGGCGAGCAGATCGTCCGCCGGTACCTCCAGGCCCGGGGATGGGACAATGCCCGCATCGACCGCCGCCTGAGCGTCGAGAACAGGACGGTCGGCGCAGGGTTCATCCTCAGCGACAAGAACCTCGTCGTCCGATACACCAACCCCGAGATCATGGAGTCACTTGAAGCCAGGGGCGGGGGCTGGGCAAACGCGATCGAACGATACGAGGAGGCATGGGAGGCCTTTGCCGACGATTTCGAGGCTCGCGGCGGGACCGTCTACTACATCGATGCGTCCGAGCCCGACCAGATCGTCGCCGCACTTGCCGCCTGCCCCCAACTGGCCCCCGACGTCAAGAACGATCCAAATCCCGACCAGGCCACAATAATCGCCAAAGCCGTGGATTAGACGTGCAGGCCACGGACCAGTCTGCATAGCGCTTCAGTTCGGTTTTGACTTGCGGTAAGCGTCTGAATCTGGACAATGACGTCTCCTGGCTCGTTCGCGATCCCGGCCGACACGGGAATCGAGAGCGGCAGGTATGCCCTGAGGGTGAGGCCGGCATGGGCAGGAACAGCAAGTGAGCTTTGGACAGAAGGAGCGTTATCATGGCGAAGGCGGATATTGGCGTGGTTGGGTTGGCGGTCATGGGTGAGAACCTGATCCTGAACATGGAGAGCAAGGGCTTCACCGTGGCCTGTTTCAATCGGACCGTCTCGAAAGTGGACGACTTCGTGAACGGGCGGGCCAAGGGCAAAAACATCATCGGCTGTCACTCGATCGAAGAGCTGGCCGCAAATCTCAAGACGCCGCGCAAGGTGATGCTCATGGTCAAGGCGGGCAAGCCGGTCGATCAGTTCATCGACGCGGTGCTGCCGCACCTGGAGGACGGGGACATCCTCATCGACGGCGGCAACAGCCATTTCCCCGACACAACGCGCCGGACGGAATACGTCGAGAGCAAGGGCAAGCTCTACATCGGCACCGGCGTCTCGGGCGGCGAAGAAGGCGCCTTGAAGGGCCCGTCGATGATGCCCGGCGGATCGCCCAAGGCGTGGCCTGCGGTCAAGGACATCTTCCAGTCGGTCGCCGCCAAGACCGAGGACGGCGAGCCCTGCTGCGACTGGGTCGGCGAAAACGGCGCGGGCCACTTCGTCAAGATGGTCCACAACGGCATCGAATACGGTGACATGCAGATGATCTGCGAGACCTATCAGATGATGAAAGAGGGTCTCGGGATGACGAACCAGGAGATGCACGAGGTCTTCGCGGAGTGGAACAAGGGCGAGCTGGACTCGTACCTGATCGAGATCACGCGGGACATCCTGGGGTATAAGGACGAGGACGGCAACGAGGTGATCGACCTGATCCTCGACACCGCCGGGCAGAAGGGGACGGGCAAGTGGACGGCGATCGAGGCGCTCAACCTGGGCCAGCCGCTGACGCTGATCGGCGAGGCGGTGTTCGCACGCTGCCTGTCGGCCCTCAAGGAAGAGCGGGTGGCGGCCTCGAAGATCCTCTCGGGACCGAAGCCCGAATTCCAGGTCGACCGCAAGACCCTCATTGCCGACCTGCGTCGCGCACTGTACGCCTCCAAGATCATCAGCTACGCCCAGGGCTACCAGTTGATGCGGGCGGCGGCGGCCGAATACAAGTGGAACCTCAACTACGGCGGCATCGCCTTGATGTGGCGTGGCGGCTGCATCATCCGTTCAGTCTTCCTCGGCAAGATCAAAGAGGCCTTCGACAAGGAGCCCGACCTGACGAATCTGCTGCTGACCCCGTTCTTCAAGGGGGCGACCGAGAACGCGCAGGAATCGTGGCGGCGGGTCGTCACGGCGGCGGTGACGGCGGGCATCCCCATCCCGGCGATCAGCACCGCCCTGGCCTACTACGACGGCTATCGGCACGCCCGCCTGCCCGCCAACCTGTTGCAGGCTCAGCGGGATTACTTCGGCGCCCACACCTACGAGCGTGTAGACAAGCCGCGAGGCGAGTTCTTCCACACGAACTGGACCGGTCGCGGCGGCGCGACCGCCGCTTCGACCTACGTCGCCTGAGGCCCGCCGGCAGGCGATCGTTCGTAGTGGTATCGCAGGAAGCTGGTTTCTGCGCGGATGTGTGCCCTCACGGGCATACTATCGTCGGTTGCTGCCCATGTCCATGGGGACCTATCGGGATACACCCCGGTGGCGGATGATGCGGCCTTCGATCATGTAGATGACGTCTTCGGCGATGTTCGTCGCGTGGTCGGCGATGCGTTCGAGATGCCGGACCGCGGAGAACATGTGGATCAGCGACTCGGTGTGCTGGGGCTGCGCGGGGATCATGTCCTTGACGATCCGATACATCTGACGGTTCAGTTCATCGACCTCGTCGTCGGCGGCACCGACCTCGTACGCCAGTTCAACGTTGAGGTTGACCAGGGCATCGAGGCTCTTCTGGAGCATGGCCTGGGCCTTGCGGGCCATCGCCCGAAAGTCGAACGAGATATCGACCGGCGGCTGGGTGGCCAGGAAGGCCGCCCGCTCGGCGACGTTGACCGCCAGATCGCCGACCCGTTCCAGGTCGCTGTTGATCTTCAGCGCCACGATGATGAACCGCAGGTCCGTCGCCACCGGCTGATACAGCGCCAGGATCTTCAGACAACTCTCTTCGACCTGGACCTCCATCTCGTCGAGCGTGAAATCGTTGTCGATGATACGCTGCGCGAGGGCGACATCGCGCATCTCGATGGCGGTCGTCGCCTCCCGGACGGCCTGTTCGGCCATGGCCCCCAGCGACAGGATTTCCTTTTTGAGGCGTTCGACATCACGTAACAAGTGGGCAGGCATAAGAAACTGCTCCCTTAAGGCATTGATTATTGATTATTGATTATTGATTATTGATTATTGATGAATGCAGGTCACAGGCGTGCATCCGCGATACTCATCAATAATCAATGATCGATAATCAATCTGATTTAGCCGAATCGTCCGGTGACGTAGTCCTCGGTCTGTTTCACTTCGGGGTTACTGAAGATCTTCTCGGTCCGATCGTATTCGATCAACTCGCCCAGGCAGAAGAACGCCGCCCGCTCGCTGACGCGGGCCGCCTGCTGCATGTTGTGCGTCACGATCACGATCGTATACGCGCTTTGGAGCTGGCCGATCAGGTCCTCGATCCGCCCGGTCGCAATCGGGTCCAGGGCCGAGCAAGGCTCATCCATCAGCAGGACCCGTGGACGAGTCGCCAGCGCCCGGGCGATGCACAGACGCTGCTGCTGCCCGCCCGAAAGCGCCAAGGCCGACTTTCGCAGGTCATCCTTCACTTCATCCCAAATGGCGGCGGCCTTGAGGCTCTGCTCGACGATGTGCTGAAGCGCGTCCTTGCGTCCGATCCCCTGAAGACGCGGTCCGTAGGCAACGTTGTCGAAGATGCTCTTCGGAAACGGATTGGGCTTCTGGAACACCATGCCCACCTGCTGGCGCAGATTGACCAAATTGGTGCGCTTGTCGTAGACGTTCTGCCCGTCCACCTCAAGCAGACCCTCGGCCCGGACGTGCGGGATCAAGTCGTTCATGCGGTTGATGCTGCGCAAGAACGTGCTCTTGCCGCACCCGCTGGGGCCGATGATCGAAGTGACGCTGCACGGATAGATCTCCATTGTGATGTCTTTGACGCCGACCTTGGCGCCGTAGTACAGGGAGAAGCCGTTAGACCGGATCACCGGGCAGGGACACTCGGCCGCCGGCGTCCTCGATTCCGGCGCAGGGCGATTGGCGAAGGTCACCCTCATCCTGGCGTCCCGTTTCGTCGCTTCACTGCTGGCGGCGGTCGTTGGCATAGGTTTCTCCTTCTCCGGCATCAGACAATCACCTCTCGGCATACCACAGCCGGTCAATGTCCTTTGAGTTTCTTGAAGACCCTCGAACGCAATACGATGGCCACGGCGTTGAGGACCAAGATCAGCGCAATGAGCGTAACCACCATGCCGTATTGGTTATGTGGCACCATCATCGCAAGCCGATCGCCGACGGCCATGTCATAACTGCCGTAAGACAGCGTACGCGTCGGATCGAAGATCGACTTGGGCATGGGTCCCATTGATACAGCCCCCGTGAAGAGAATCGGGGCGGTCTCGCCGGCGATCCGGCTCAGGCTCAGGATCACACCGGTGAGAATCCCTGGCAAGGCCGCCGGGAAGGTCACGGTCACAAACGTACGGAACCGGCTGGCGCCCAGCGCCAGCGAACCTTCCTTGTACGATCGCGGTACGGTCCGAATGGCCTCTTCGCTGGCTCGAATCATCACCGGCAGCGTCAGCACGGCCAACGTCAGGGATGCGGCCAGAATACACGGCTTCGGCTCGAAACCCAGCTTCGGAAACAGAAACAGCACAAAGAAGGCCAGGCCGAACAGACCGAACACGATGCTGGGCACACCGGCCAGCGTATTGATCGACATGCGGAGAATTCGCATGACCGGGCCGTCCGAGGCACACTCAACCAAGTAGGCCGCCGAGATCACCCCCAGCGGCACCACGAACAACATGCCCACTACCGTAATCAGCAGGGTTCCGATGATCTCGGGACCGACGCCGCCGAAGTAGTGGCTGTCGAAACTGTCGTCCGTGAAGAACTGCCAGTACGCTGTGAATCTCGGACGCAGCATCTCGTTGATATGCTCCGGGACATAGGTGAACAGCGGCTCCAGCGCGGTGTCGTGAAACAACTCGGCCCTGGGGCTTCGCTCTTTGACCAATGGCTGGCCCGGCTCGGTCTCGACCCACTGCTCAGCCCAGAGAAGCCGGTCCAGCAGCGCTCGCGCTTGATCCCATCGCGTCGCCCCGTACGAGGTCATCGCCAGTGGTCTTGCCGGCTGGTTCGGGCGGGGTCCCAGCAAACCCGGATGCTCAATGGACCCGAAGAGAATGACCTCCACCTCACCCAGCGCAACGAGATAGTCATGATATCGGCTCAGGTCGATGTGCTCGGCCGCCTCGAGAAAGTCGGCGGCCAGAATGAAGAACCGCCTGGCCACGGTGCCCTCGAATCGTACATCATCCTTATGGGCCAGCACCTCGGCGACGTTCTGCCGGATCAGCTCGATGTCCTGGCTGCCGAACGCCTCTTCAAGCTTGTCGCGAATGGTCCGAGCGACTTCTCTGGCCTCTGTGTATTCGGCCGGCGACGCATCTCTGTAGCGAAGCTCTCTGCCGTACTCACGGTTGATCTGGCGAACCTCAGACGACATCGCAGCGATGTCGATCCCCTTCTTGAACCGGTCGACCATCTCGTGGACGACCTGGCGGGCTTCGTCGGCCTCAGCGATCTCGGCCGCCAAAGCGTCTCGATCCGCGCGATTGAACAGATCCCGCTGCATCTTGCGGAACTCGACGGTCCCATTGAACAAGACCGCGCTGCTGCCCCGATAGATCATGGGACCCAGGACCGCGATCAGGACCAGCATCAGCAAGACGATGGAAGCGCCGGTCAAGCCGGTGAAGAGACGATCGAGAGTACGCCGGACGCCGAGATTCATTCAGCTTTTCCCCGTTGCTTTCTTGGCCCGAGAGAGAAAATACTCGCTGACGATGTTCAATACGAATGTCATCAGCAGAAGCACCACACCGACGGCAAACAGGGCGCTTCGATGGGCCCCACCTTCCGGTGCCTCACCCATCTCCCCGGCGATGGTGGCCGTCATCGTCCGAATCGATTGCGACAGGTCCCACCACGGATGCGGAATCTGTGTGGCGTTGCCCGAGGCCATCCAGACCACCATCGTCTCGCCGATGGCCCGCATCATGCCGAGAACCACCGCCGCGATGATGCCGCTGTGAGCCGCGGGGATCACGACCTTCACCATCGTCTCCAGACGCGTCGCTCCCAGACTATACGATGCCTCGCGAAGCTCGCGGCCCAGCGCGGAGATCGCGTCTTCGGCGACGCTGATAATGGTTGGCAAGGCCATCACCGCGAGGATCATCGACGCATTCAGCGCGTTGGTCCCGGTGGAGAAGCCGAACCGGCCCTGCATCCATGGGGCCAGAACGAGCACGGCGAAGAAACCATAAGCCACCGAGGGGATCGCCGCCAGGATCTCCACGACCGGCTTGGCGACGTTTCGAATCTTCCACGAGACAATGTCGCTGAGGAAGACCGCCGCAAGAACCCCGACAGGCACTGCGAACAGCAAGGCCGCGACGGAGACGTACAGCGAACCGACAATCAGCGTCAGGGCGCCGAAGGCCGGCTCATCGGCTGTCGGACGCCACGCTCGGCTCGTGAGGAACTCACCAATGCCGAACTGCTGGAGAAATGGGGCCGACCGGAGAACAACGAAGAGCAGGATCAGCAAGACGGCAAGGACAGATGTGCCGGTGATGAGAAATAGCAGGGCCCGACCCAGATACGACCCGATGAAACCGAGGAGGTCTTCACCGGGGGTCAGCGCCAGGGGCCGACGACGGTCGGTCGACGGCCCCAGTGTCAGCGTGAGGCTCTTGCTGTCCATCCAAATCTCTCTTCGATTTCGCTCAGTAAGCCGTCAGAGGCACGAAGCCCTTGGCTTCCACCAGTTCCTGTCCCGCTTCCGTCAGGTAGAACGCACAGAATCTGTGAACCATGGAGCCCAGTTTCGGATAGCCGTTGGTGAACAGGAACAAGGGCCGGGCCACCGGGTATACGCCGCTGGCGATGGTTTGCCGGCTCGGTGCGACCTGGTCAACCATGATCGCCTTGACCTCTCTGTCGAGAAAGCCGATGCCGACGTAACCGATGGCTCCCTGGGTCGTCTTGACTCTCGCGTGGGCCTGCGGATTCGCGTTGACGTATTCAACACCCGATCCCATCGGCTGCTTGCCCATGACGAGTTCGTCGAACGTCTCGTAAGTCCCCGACGATGTGTCGCGGCTGATCACAACGATCGGCATGCTCGGCCCGCCGACCTGGCTCCAGTTGGTGATCTTGCCCGCGTAGATATCGCGGATCTGGGCCGTCGTCAGGGCGCCAACCGGATTGGACGGATGGACCACCACGCAGACGCCGTCCATCGCCACAACGTGGGCGACCGGATAGGTCCCGTTGGCCACCGCGTCCTTGAACTCCTTGTCCTTCATAAACCGGCTCATCGTCGCGATGTCGCAACGCCCATCTGCCAGGGCCGCGGCCCCGTCGCCGCTGCCGGTCTTCTTGACGGTGATGTTGAGATCCGGATAGACCCGCTTGAAGTACTCGGCAAAGGCGTCCGCGATCGGGCCGACAGTCGTCGAGCCTTCGATCTGCAGGGTCTGCGCCTGAGCCAGGCCGCCGACCAACAGGGAAAACAACAGGGCACTTACCAGCATCTTCTGCATACGTCGATCTCCTTTGGTTTTTGCCTTTTGTACGCAGAGGATGTTAGCATCGTGTTAGGCCACAGTTAATATCCCATGAACAACGGAAGACCGCTCAGAAAAAGGCGTGCAGCCGCATCAGCAGGACATCGGCTTGCCCCACATCGTCGAGATCGGCGCGAATGTAGTCCCACATGATCCGCATGTTGGGATTGAGGTACCAGTTCACCCCGGCGCTGAAGTTGTCCAATTCTCCGCCCCGGATGTCCCTGTGGTTCAGATCGATGCTGGAGTAGCGGGCTTTGAGCTCCCAGGCGCCGGGACCGCTGCCGAAACGGAAGTTCTTCTTCGGCCTGACCAGACCGAACGTGCCGGAGGAGGTGCTGTAGGAACGGCGTTCGCCGGTCAGAAAGTAGCTGGCCTGGGCGTAATACGCGCTGAAATCGACATCGGAGGCCCCGCTTCGGTCCACGTTCGCGCGGATGTATTCGCCCTGAAGGGAGAGCGGCCCGGTCAGCCAGGCGGCCTCCAGCCCGAGCAGATTCGCTCGATCCGTCGCTATGTCCAGTCCTGTCAAAGGGTTGCGAGTATCGACGAAGCGGTCCGTCAGAGGCGTTTCCGGGCGGGCGCGATATCGCAGCGTCTCATCCGGGTTTCTGTGGCTGTAGGCGGCGCCAAGGTGTACCAACGATTCGCCTTTGTTCTTGTACCAGGGCAGGCCGGTGATGCGACCCGTAAGGTTGTAGCCGCTGTCGTCTATGGCCAGGCCGGTATCGTCGGTGTCGCGGAACAACCCGGCGGCCCAGGTCATGCGGCTCTCCAACGCGGCGTCATGCAGCATGAAACCAACGCCACGGCCGGGCGCGAACGCGTTGGGCAGCGCCCTCTCGACGAACGTCATGTGGTTGCTGCTGGCCAGTTCCTCCAGACTGAAGGGTTCCTTGAACTGTCCCATGCGCAGCTTGCCGACAGGAAAATCCGTCAGACCGATGTAGGCATCCCTCAGGGCCGTGTTCCCGCCCGCGAAATCGAGCTGCAGCATGTAGTCCACGTTCTCGTAGATGCTGCCGGCCATGTAGAAGCGCACCCGCCGAAACCCGACGCCGTCTTCCTGATCGCCGATGGTGGTCTTGATATCGTCGTCCTCGCTGATCCAGAGCCAGTCGAACATCATGCGCCCGCCGATCCGCAACTGAAACATATCATCGGCCGTCTTGAATCGAAGCCCATCCCTCCAATACGCCTGTAGATCGGTAGGCGCTTTCTCCACCTGGGAGTCCTTCAGGGCGGCGATCTCCTCACCCATCGACCGTTCTTTGAGTTTCTGCCGGGCTTCAAGCTGGTTGATCCGATCCTCCAGCTCAGCCGACCGCGTCTTCTGGTCTTCAAGCTGCTGCTTGAGGTCGCCCAGTTCGTCGGCGCCACAGACCGTCGCCCAGCCAAACACCAACAACAATCCCCCTGCGATTCTGCCACAGATGTTCACTGTCCGCGTACCCATTTCAGCGTCTCCATACAGATCCTCGGATGCCAGCGGCGCGATCAGGCCGATCCTGAAACGCCTCAACCGAAGTTTGGGTGCACATCGTAGCCAGAAGTTGTTAGGCGCAGATCAATTTCGCGTTAGGATCATGTTAGCAGGGGATAAGATAGTGCTCGCAGACCGAGCCGTCAACGAGTGCGCGACAGAACCGTCTCACCGGGGCAGATGAAGCGTGAAAGTGGTGCCCTTTCCGGGGATGCTCTCGACGCCAATGTGGCCGCCGTGGACGCCGATGATGTGCTTGACGATGGCCAGGCCGAGGCCGGTGCCTCCCAACTTGCGGCTTCGGCTCTTGTCCACGACGTAGAACCGCTCGAAGATCCGGGCCAGATGCTCCCTCGGGATGCCGCAGCCGCTGTCCTTGACACGGATGGCGACCCCCGTGTCCTGCGGCTGGACCTCGATCCACACCGTCGTCCCTTCGTCACTGTACTTGACCGCGTTGTCCACAAGATTGACGATCGCCTGTTCCAGGAGTGGCGCATTGATCTTGGCGGAGATCGAATCGTCGCAAGACAATTCCACCTTGATTCGCTTCTGTTCGGCGCGGACCCCCGCCAGCTCGATCGCCGTTTCCAGAGCGGGACGAAGCTTGACGTCCTCGAACAGGATCGCTCGCTTCTCGGCGCCTTCCTCGAGGCGGGACAGACTCAGCAGGTCGTCGATGATCGCGTTGAGACGCTCGGCGTGCTTGGCGATGATCCCCAGATACCGCGAGGCCTGCTCGGGGTCGTCGGGCCTGCCGTCCAGCAGAGCCTCCACGAAGCCCTGGATCGACGTCACGGGGGTCTTCAGCTCGTGCGAAACATTGGCGACGAAGTCTCGCCGCAGGCTCTCCAGACGGTGGATCCTCGTCATATCGCTGAGCACGATCACCGCTCCGGCTCGCTCGGTCGACGGATCGGCCAGAGGCGCCCCGTGAACGTGGAAGAACCGTCCCCCCTCTTCAGAGAAGGAGAGATCGCCCTCGGCAGACTCGTCGCTCTCCAGCGTCCGGCGAACGAACTGCTGCAATCCGACGTTGCGGACGACTTCCTCGATGTTCCGCCCCTGCGCAGAGGTTGGGTCGATGCCCAGCAACAGTGCGGCCGCTTGGTTCACACTCACGATCCGACCCCGGGAATCCACGGCCAGAACACCCTCGCCCAAGCTCGAGAGAATCGCCTTCACCTCGTTGCGCTGACGGGTAATCGTGAGAATCCGCTCCTGAAGCTGCGTGGCCATTTCATTCAACGCCGTGGCCAGCTCATCCAGCTCCGCAGCACCCGCATCGGGGACCCGGCTGTCGAGCTGCCCCTGGGCAAACAGTTGGGCGATGCACTTCATGCGGGTGATCGGCTCGCTAATTCGACGGGAGATCAGCAAACTCAAAACGGCAGCACACAGAGCGACGATCGCCCCGGCCCAGATAATCGTGACGTAGACGCGGCGCAGAGCGCGATCGATCTCTGTCACGGGGACCGCCATGCGAACGAAGGCGATCGGCTGGCCGGCCTCGCGGACCGGCACCGCCACGTACATCATGTTCCGACCGAGCGTCGGGCTGAAACGCACCGACCGCCCGAGCCCATCGGCAATCGCCTCAATGATCTCGGCCCGATTGGAGTGATCCTCCATCAGTGCGGGGTTCTCGTCCGAATCGCCCAGAACCTTTCCATCGGAGGCGATTACGGTCAGCCGCATCTGGCCGCTGCCGGCCCGGCCCAACTTCTTGCACAGGGCATCCACATCGGCCGAGGTTCCCGTCCGAAGCGTCGACGCCACTTGGAGGGCTGCCACGTCCCCGACCAGACGGAGTTCTTCCTTGAGCTGATCGAGATAAAACGTGCGCAGCGTGTACGACGAATACGCGGTCGCCGCGATCAAGGCCAGCAGCGTCGTGGCCAGGAAGGACGGATAAAGCTGCCAGATCAGTTTCCTTCGGAACATCGTTTGGTTCCATTGCTGGAGAACACCGTGACATACTCCATGACCTGCGGCCCGGCGCTGTGCCGGGTTCATCGAGGGGACCGACTACGAGGTCGGCAGGACTTTCTTTGGCTTGACGCCTTCCCACTGAAGGCCCCCGATGGTCGCCTGGGCGATGTTCGTCAGGTGATCGCCGATCTTCTCGGCGTTGTCCACCAGGTCGATGAAGATCAGCCCCGTTACCGCCGTGCAGGCACCGTCGGTCATGCGCGCCACGTGGCTTCGACGGAATTCCAGTTGCATCTCGTTGAGCTTCCGCTCGCTGGCCAGTGCGGACTTGGCTTTCGCCACGTCGCCCGCCTCCAGGGCGGCCACCACGCGACTGAACATCTGGACCAGCTCATCACGAATCTGCTCGCCCTCCTGCCGTGCGGCGTCGCTGAATCCAAGCTTCTGTGAGGTCTTCCGCTCTGCGATTTCGACGATGTTGACCGCATGATCGCCGATTCGCTCGAGATCGTTGACCGCGTGCAGAAGCACGGGAAGTTCCGCGCTGATGTCCTCGGACAATGGCTCCTCGGACAGGTCCGTCAAATAGGAGGTGATCTCCATCTGAAAAGCGTCGATCTGATCCTCGATCTCTCTGACCGAGATGAAATTCTTCGGCAGGTCTTCGAGAATGCTCTCGATCGCCAGCAAGACGGCCGTCTCGGCCGTCTTGGCCATCCGCACGATCTCGCGCCGGGCCTGTTCCAGGGCCAGCACCGGAGTCTGCAGCAGGTGTCGCTCCAAAATCACCGGCTGGCACAACGTCTCGTCGGCGCGAAGCGGGAGAATCTTCAGAACGATGACCTCGAGCACCCGGATCAACGGCAGGAACACGATCGTGTTGAACACATTGAACATGCTGTGTGCGATCGCCAGGAAGACCATGATCGTCCCCTGCGACAGATCGACCGGCGCAATCCATTCCACCACGTCGGCAAACCAACCGAGCCGGACCAAAGGCAAAACATAGAGAACGCCGATCACGTTGAACATCGTGTGCCCCATCGCCGTCCGCCGGGCGTTCCGCGAGGTCCGCAGCGCCGCAATCTGCGCGGTGATCGTCGTGCCGATATTGTCGCCGAGGACGAAGGGGATGGCCACACGCAGCACTACGTCCCAGTCCGTGCCGAATGCACCCTGCAACGCCAGCGTTTGAATCAGGGCGATCGAGGCCGAACTGCTCTGGAGCAGCATCGTCAGGATTGCGCCCGCCAGAACCGCCAGGATGGGATTGGTGCCGAGCCAGATCAGCGCCTGTTTGGCACTCTCGCTCTCATTGAGAGGGGCAAACGTCTCCTTCATGAAGTGAATGCCCAGGAACAGCAGCCCGAACCCGATCATGATCTGCCCGACACTTCGGGCCTTCATCGACTTGCCGGCAACGCTGAAGAGGAATCCCAAGCCGACCATCGGAAGGGCATAGCTGCTGATCTTGAAGACGGCGAACGCCGAGACGAGCCACGCCGTGAACGTCGTCCCCACGTTGGCCCCGAGAACGACGCAAAGCGCCTGTCGGAGTGTCAGAAGACCCGCGTTGACCAGGCCGACCGTCATCACCGTGGTCGCGGAACTGGACTGGACGAGGAACGTGACCGATGCACCCATCAGGACAGCCACGACGCGGTGCTTCGTCAGCGCTTCGAGCAGGCTCTTGAGCTTCTGTCCGGCGACCTGCCGAAGGCCGTCGGTCATCAGCCCCATGCCGAAGAGGAACAGCCCCAATCCACCGACCGTCCCAAAGACCATGTCCTTAATGTCCATTCTCGTCCTCCGGCCTTCTCGGTTGCGGATGGGAGATAGCAGGTTGTGAATTCCGAATCAAAGGAAACACCGGCAATCCAGGTCAGTCATCCCGTTGTTGTGAGTCGTGGGCACTTCCTGGCTCCACGCCAGCCCACTGAAGCCCCCCGATGACCGCCTGCGCGATGTTCGTCAGGTGATCCCCGATCTTCTCGATGTTGTCGACCAGATCGATAAAGATCAGCCCTGTCTCCGGCGCACAGCGCCCGTCGCGCATACGATCCACATGCGTGCGGCGGAATTCGATCTGCATTCGATTGAGATTCTTCTCATTCGTCAGAGCCGACCGCGCTTGCTCCACGTCATCGTCCTGCAGAGCGGCGATGATACAATCGAACATCTGATCGACTTCTCGCTTGAGCCGGTCGGCTTCGCCAAGCGCCGACTCGCTGAACGGACGCTTCTGATCCATCTTGCGCTCGGCAATCTCCGCGATGTTGACGGCATGGTCACCGATGCGCTCCAGATCGTTGACAGTGTGCAGAAGCACGGGCAACTCGATCGAGACCTCCTCCGACAGATGCCGGCCTGACAAGGCCGATAGGTAAGAGGTAATCTCCAGTTGGAAGCAATCGATGAAGTCCTCGATTTCTCTAACCGCGATCAGCTTTCGCGAGTCGTTCTCGGCAATGCCGCTAATCGAGGCGCAGAGCGCCTGCTTGGCGGTCTTGGCCATACGCACGATCTCTCGCTTGGACTGCCCCAGAGCAATCTCGGGCGTATCCAGAAGGTGCTCCTCCAGCATGATTGGCCTCATGGCCGCGTCGCTGGGCCGTTCGCGCACCACGCGTACGACAAAGCGTTCAAGCAGTCCGGCAAGAGGCAGCCAGATCGCGGCGTTGCCGAACTTCAAGACCGTGTGGGCCACCGCAATGGACATCGCAATGGTGGTCGGTCCCAGCGTCCACGGACAGACCGCGGCGACGAAGGCGCCAAACCACCCCCAGAGGATCAGCGGATACCCGATGGCCACACCGGCGACGTTAAACACCGTATGCGCCCAGGCTGCACGGCGTGCACTGACATTGGCCTGAATCGCCGCGAGCTGCGCGGTGATCGTTGTGCCGATATTGCTGCCGAGCACGAACGGGATGGCAATATTCAAGGCCACGAACCAATCTGGACCAAATGCCCCGCCAATAGCCAGCAACTGGACAATCGCAATCGCCGCCGAACTGCTCTGTAGCAGCATTGTGAACACGGCCCCGGCCACAATCGCCAGGAGGGGCCGATGACCGAGCGAAACGAAAAGCTCCTGGACCTTCGGGCTGTGCTCGAGGGGCGCAAATGCATCTTGCATGAAACCGATGCCAACGAACAGGAGGCCGAAACCGAGGAGGATCTGCCCGACGTTCTTCATTCTTCGCGTTCGCCCGCCCACGTGCATGAGGAACCCCAACCCCACCGCCGGCAAGGCATAGGCGGTGATCTTGAACGCCCCGATCCCCGAGATGGACACGAGCCAGGCGGTCGCGGTGGTGCCGACGTTGGTGCCGACAATCACGCAAATGGCCTGCTTGAGTGTCAGCAGGCCGGCATTGACAAAACCAATGACCATCACCGAGGTGGCCGAACTCGACTGCAGCAACGCTGTGACGGCCGCACCAATAAGGAAGGCGACAAATGCCCTCTTCGTCATGGACTCAAGGATGCTCTTCAGACGCCGACCGGCGCAAGCCCTCAGACCCTCCGACATCAGCTTCATGCCAAAGAGGAAGAGACCCAGCCCCCCGACCGTGTAGAAAATCATGTCTTTGGTCATAGAATCCGCTTACGAAACGCGCGAATGTCAAATACCCCTGACGGAAGGGTCTTTGTATTCGTTTCTCCCGGATCGGTCAAGAAGCTTCTCGCCAAATGCGTGTCCGCTCACGGCGCAATCAGTCCGTGAACCGATATCCAACACCTCTGACCGTCTCGATATATTTCGCACAGGGGCCCAGTTTCTTGCGGAGAGATACGATTTGTACGTCCACGGCCCGATCCGTCACGAGATAGTCGCTGCCGTGGATGGAATCCACGATCTGATAGCGTGTGAAGACCCGCCCCGGCCTTCGGGCCAGCGTGTGGAGGATGTTGAATTCCGTCAGCGTCAGAGCGACCGCTCGTTCGTCGATCAGGACCTCATGCCGGCTCGGATCGATGGTCAATTCGTGGATTCGGACGACGGCCTGAAGGTCGGTCTCGTCCCGCTGCTTTCGCAGGAGCCGCCGCACGCGGGCCACAAGCACCTTGCCGCTGAAAGGCTTGGTCACGTAGTCGTCGGCGCCCAGTTCCAGGCCGGTAACGATGTCCGCCTCCTCCCCCTTGGCCGTCAGCATCACTACAGCGATCTTCTGGGTCTTGGGATCGGCCTTCAATCGCTTGCAGACCTCCAGTCCGTCGATCCCCGGCAGCATCAGGTCGAGAATGACCACGTCAGGGGCCTTGGACAAGACCCGGTTCAGGGCCTGCTCGCCCGTTTCACACGCCAGGACCTGATACCCCTCGCGCCGCAGGTTCAACTCGACCAGTTCCCGGATGTCTTCTTCGTCGTCCACGACAAGGACAGTTGTCTTTGCCATCGCGATCTCCCACGCCGCAGGGACGGCCCACAGTCACGCCGACCGCAGGCCGATCTTGCGGATGATTATACCGGACCACGACGCAGGGGACACGCAAGTTCTTTCCAAGAGGCAGAACGACGCCGCTGCCTCCCTCGCCAAGGTCGATCTTAACACAACACTAACACAACTCTAACCCAGTTCTAATGTGCGACTAATCCGCCCCTAACGCTCAAGCCGTATGTTTTCAACAATGGCCTGCCCGCGCGGCGGCGCAGAGACCGTTGGCGAAATGGAATCGAGAAGGTCGGCAGAGACCTTCGCAGGGGTGCGATGATGGACAGCATACTCACAGACATCCTTGGCAGCATCGGGATCCTGTACCTGATCCTGCATCTGTGGCGCTCCGCAGGCTCCCTCCGCGACGGCATCGTGCGCGCCGGCGCATCGACGACGCAAGCATCCTCGACGCCGAAGCCTGACCTGCGCGACCACCCTGTCGTCGGCACCGGGGCGACGGCACAGGCCACAACGGCTCACGGCAGGCTCCGGCCATACTAAGTCCGTCGCCGCACGTTGCCGCGCGCCTGTCGCATGCGCGCGGCCCGTGCGGGTTTCCGTCACGACTTGCGAATGTGCTCGTCGATCGCCTTGAGCAGGACCTCGGGCTTCACCGGCTTCTCCAGCACCTGCTTGACCGGCAGCCATGCCTCGTCGGGCTCGAAACCGAACGGCAGGTTCATCTCGCGGCGAATCCCCGTCATCATCAGAATCGGCGTGTCCTTGGCCTTCGGGTCCTCGTGCAGCTCCCGCGCCACGTCGAAGCCCTCGTGCTTGGTCGTCATCATCACGTCGAGCAATATGAGATCCGGGTCCTCCGCCTTGGCGGCCGCCACCCCGTCCTTGCCGTTCGAAGCGGTATGCACCTCATAACCCTTGGCATCGAGCAGGTTCGAGATCGCATCGACAAATTCCGGATCATCATCAATCATCAGCACCTTCTTCGCCATTGCGCACTTCTCCTTCACTTGGCTGAATCTTACTTGCTTCGTATCGCGATTGGGCCCACCGCCGATCTCGACTTGAGAGAGTGGCCCTTGTCCAGATCGACGAACCGGCCCAGGGCGGCGACCATCTGCCCCATGCAGCTCGGACAATCGCCGGGGTCTTCCGTCACACACCGCTTGTTGGGATAGATCTCATACTGCTGCCGATACGGCGCCGGGGTAAAGTTCGGCATCAACACGTTGGCGCCGACACCGAGCGCCCGAGGCCGCTCGTCCCGGCCGCCCAGCGACCCGATCGCCGTGGTGGCGGGGATGTGGGCGTTGCGGCTGACGATCCGGGCCAGAGCCGTCATCTTCAGGGTCATCGCCAAATCGCCCGCCGGCTCGTCGGCCAGAGGCGTCTCGGCGTGTGCGATGAACGGACTGACGCTGATCATGTCGAAATCGCCCTTCTTGAAAAACACGATGTCACCGGCGAGAGACTCGACGGTCTGACCCCGCAGACCGACCAGGTTGCCGGAGCCGGTCTGATATCCCAGTTCCGCCAGGTCCTCCAGGCATCGTATCCGGTTCTCGAAACTCATTCCAGGATGCAACCGACCGTATAGTGCGGAGTCGGAGGTCTCGATCTTGAGCAGATATCGATCCGCCCCAGCCTCCTTCCATATCGCGTATTCCTCACGATCTCGTTCTCCCACAGAGAGCGTCACCGCCACATCAAGCCGCGATTTGATCTCTTCGATGATCCGCGCCAGCCCGTCGGCGTCGAGATTATCCTCTTCGCCACTCTGCAAGACAACGGTTTTTACGCCATAGCGACAGACATTCTCCGCCGCCGTCAGAACCTCGGCATGCGTCATAAGATAGCGTTTCAGCCGGCGGTTGGCCGCCCGCAGCCCGCAATACGCACACGTACCCCGACAGGAATTCGAGAATTCGATGATCCCACGCAGCAGCACTCCGTCGCCGACGTACTCCCGGCGGACCATGTCGGCGAAATCGAACAACAACTGAACGTGCCACTCGTCATCCAGACGCAGAAGGTGCTCGATATCCGCCCGGTCGGGAACGTCGGCCGCAAAGACCCTCTCCAATATGGTCTGTGTCCGCGAGAGCATCACTTACTTCTTGGCCTGCTTGCGGTATTGGTTGACGACCTGGACCATCTTCTTGGGCGTCAGATCGCCATGAATCTTGTCGTCGATCATCACGACGGGGGCCAGACCACAGGCGCCGAGACAGCGCGCCGGCTGCAACGAGAACAACCCGTCCTCCGTCACCTGCCCCACGTCGATCTTCAGTTCATCCTTGAGGGCCTGGAGGATCAGTCCGGCCCCGCGCACGTAACAGGCCGTCCCGAGACAGATCGAAATCACGTGTTGGCCCGGAGGCGTCAGATTGAAGTAGTGATAGAACGTCGCGACACCCCAGATGTGGGCCGTCGGAATCCCCATCGCCTCGGCGACTTCGTCCATCACCGAAACGGGCAGATAGCCGTACAGCTCCTGCGCCTTGTGCAGAACGGCGATCAGAAAGGAGTCGGGGTGCTCGTCGGTCTGCGTCTGAGCGATGAAGTCCTTCAACTGTGCGAGTTTCTGTTCATCCGGTGCGACGGCGTCGTTCGCCTGGGTCGTTGCCATGTCCAATGTCCTCGTCAAATCTCTTGTCAGAAATACAGGTCTCTGTCGCCGGCCTGGGTCTTCTCGTAATAACGCATGAACTGGTCAAAGATCTCCGGCATCTTCTCTCTAACCTGCTCGATCTCTTGGGCGATCACCTTCTCGCCGACCGCAATCGTCTCGGGACTGCCGAAGTCGTCGAGCCATTCCCGGAACGTGATGACGGCGTTGAGCTTGCAGAACTGCCCTTCCTTGCCGCTTCGCAACAATCCCATGATCTTCTGCCCGGTCCGCCCGCAGCGATACCCGGCGGTGCAGAACGATGTGATGCAGCCGGCCTCGGCCAGTTCCCGGACCACGGTATCGAGCGAGCGGGTGTCGCCCAGAAGGAACTGCTGCCCGTCGCCCTGCTGGTTCTCGTCGGCCGGATCGGCGTAGCCGCCGATCCCGATCCGGCTCGATGCGTCGGTTTGGGTACAGCCCAGCGGCAGAACCTCTCGCCTCAACTGGGCGTCTTCCCGTGCCGTGAGGATCATGCCGGTGTATGGGACGGCCAGCCGAATCACGGTGACGAGCTTCTTGAACTCCTCGTCGCCGACGGCATATCCCGGATTCTGAGTCAGCGGCGTGTTGTGCGCCGGCTCGATTCGCGGGAACGAAATCGTGTGCGGCCCGATGCCGAACTTCTTCTCCAGCTCGATGGCGTGATACAGCAGCGCCATCACCTCAAACCGCCCGTCGTACAGGCCGAACAACGGAGCGATCCCGACGTCGTCGATGCCGGCCTCCATCGCACGATGCATCGCATAGAGCCGCCAGAGGTAGTTGCCCTTGATGGTGTTCTGCGGATGCAGCCGCTCGTAGGTCGGTCGGTGATACGTCTCCTGGAACACCTGGAACGTACCGATGCCCACCTCGTTGAGCATCGTCAGCTCCTCGACGGACATCGGGGCCGCATTGACGTTGCAACGTCGGATCTGGCCCCAGCCGCGCCGCGTCTTGACCTTCACATCCGCAATCGCCTGAAGGGTCGAGGCGATATAGTGGACGTCGGTGGCCGGGTGCTCGCCATAGACGACGATCAGCCGCTTGTGGCCGATCTGTCCGGCCAGGACTTCGATTTCCCGGCGAACCTCGTCGAGCGTCAGCACGCGGCGATGTTCCGAACGATTGCTGCTGCGGAACCCACAGTACGCGCAGTTATTGACGCACAGATTGCCCAGATACAACGGGGCAAACGTCACGATGCGATTGTCATACACCTTGAGCTTGACCGTCCGGGCCGCCTGCCGCATCTCGGCCAGCAGCTCCGGATCGTCCACGTGGATCAAACAAGCTGTCTCCTCAGGCGTCAGCGTCTCGATCGCCAGGGACTTCTGCAGGATGTCCCGAACCCGCTGCGGATCAGGCTTCGTATGGGCTTTCAGAGTCCGTTCAATGGCCTCGGCGTCGATGAAGCATCGCCCGTCGTCGAGGTACTTCTCGATCTGTTCCGGCTTGATCCGGTCTCTGATCCAATCGGCCACGCGGGCCGTTGTGTTGCTGTTGAATGCAACTGTCGTCACAAAACCACCCCCTTAGACGACTTTCAGATTCGGCGAGACGATACCCTTCGGCAGGTGCGTCTTGTAGTGCGTGTGCAGCAGCTCGTGCGATTTCTCGCTGAGCGGCCGCCCCAGGAATTCCTTATACAGCCTCTGGACATCCGGGTTCTCATGGCTGCGACGAATCGTCTTCTCACGATCGAGACCATAAAGCGCCTGGGCGCGCAAACGGAGGCACTCTTCGTCCAGCGGAATCGAGTTGGCGGTCGCATAGGGCTGACCGCCGCCGCCGATGCACCCGCCGGGGCATCCCATCACCTCGACGAAGTGGAACCGGCTGCGGTCCTTACGCACCATCTCGAGCACCTCGTGGGCGTTGCCCAGCCCATGGGCCACCGCCAAACGCAGCTCCTGGCCGTCGAGAACGACCTTGGCCTCCTTGATGCCCTTGAAACCGCGAATGTCGTTCAGCTCGATGTCGATCAGCGTTTCACCGGTATAGAGTTCGTACGCCGTGCGAATCGCCGCTTCCATCACGCCGCCGGTAACGCCGAAGATGGCCCCGGCGCCGGAGGACAGTCCCAGCGGCTCGTCGAACTTCTCCGGCTTGATGTTGACGAAATCGATGCCGGCCGACTTGGCCATCCAGGCCAGCTCGCGCGTGGTGATGACGATGTCGGTCGTCCGCATGCCGCGCACCTCCAGCTCCGGCCGGGCCGCCTCGTACTTCTTGGCGGTGCAGCACATGAACGCCACGCTGAGGATCTTCTTCGGATCGACTTTGATCTTCTCGGCAAAGTACGTCTTGATCATCGCCGAGGCCATCGACATCGGCGACTTGGCCGTCGAGATGTTCTCGATCAGATCGGGATAGAACTGCTCCAGGTACTTCATCCAGGCGCTGGAGCACGAGGTGATCAGGGGCAGCGGGCCCTTCGACTGAACGCGTTCGAGGAATTCGCTGGCCTCCTCCATGATGGTCAGGTCGGCGGAGAACTGCGTATCGAAAACGTAGTTGAAGCCCATGTGCCGAAGCGTTGCGGCGATCTGGCCTTCCATGTTGCGTCCGGGCGGCAGGCCAAAGCCTTCACCGATAGCCGCGCGAACCGACGGCGCGACCTGCGCCACCGTGATCAGGTCCGGATCGTTGAGCTTCTCGAACAGGTCCTGGGTGTAGTTCTTCTCGACAAACGAGGCCGTCGGGCAAACGTTGATGCACTGGCCGCAGGTTGTGCAGACGGTCTCGGCGAACGGCAGATTGTAGGCCGGCATGACGACCGTATTGAACCCGCGATGGGCCTGCGTCAGGCAGTGGACGCCCTGGATCTCGGAGCACATGCGGACGCAGCGCCCGCAAAGGATGCACTTGTCCGGATCGCGAATAACACTGGTCGAGGACAGATCGATCTCGTAGTGCTTGCGCTCCCCCTCGAAGTGCCGCTGGCGAATGCCCATCGAGTAGGCCAGCCGCTGCAATTCGCAGTTGCTGTCCCGGTCGCAGGTGTGACAGTCCATCGGGTGATTATCGAGAAGCAGTTCGACGATGTCCCGCCGAGCCCGGCGCAGCTCTTTGGTGTTGGTGTGAATCTTCATGCCGTCCGCCACGGGATAGGCGCAGGATGCCACGTAGTTCCGGACGCCTTCGATCTGGACGATGCAAACGCGACACGCCCCTTCGATCGACAGCTTGGGGTGATAGCACAAGCGGGGAATGCGGTATCCGCACTGGTCGGCCGCCTGCATCACCGTCTGCCCCGGATCGACCTTGTACGGCTGATTGTTGATCGTGATGGTGATCTTGCTGTTGTCCATGGGGAATCCTCAAACCTTCACAATGGCGTCGAACTTGCAGGCGTTGAAGCACATCCCGCACTTGACGCACTTGTCCTGATCGATGACATGCAGCTTCTTGGCGGCGCCGGTGATCGCCCCAACCGGGCATACCCTTCGGCAGGCGCCGCAGCCGACGCACTTCTCGGTGATCTCATAGGTCACGAGGTTCGTACAGGCCCTGGCCCGGCATCGCTTCTCGTGGATGTGCTCTTCGTATTCTTCGCGGAAGTTCTTGATCGTGCTCAGCACCGGATTCGGCGCCGACTGGCCCAGTCCGCAGAGAGACGCCTTCTGGATGGTGTCTCCCAACCGTTCGAGTTTCTCGATGTCGCCAGGCTGGCCCTTGCCTTCGGTGATCCGCACGAGGATCTCGAGCATGCGCTTGGTGCCTTCGCGGCACGGCGTGCACTTGCCGCACGACTCGTTCTGCGTGAACTCCAGGAAGAACTTCGCGATATCGACCATGCACGAGTCCTCGTCGATCACGATCATGCCGCCGGAGCCCATGATCGAGCCGGCCCGCGCCAGCGAATCGTAGTCGATGGAGGTGTCCAGATACCCTTCGGGCAGACAGCCGCCGGACGGACCACCCGTCTGAACGGCCTTGAACTTCTTGCCGTCGGGGATGCCCCCTCCCACCTCGTAGATGATCTCGCGCAGCGTCGTGCCCATCGGCACCTCGATCAGGCCCGTATTGACGACCTTGCCCGCCAGCGCGAACACTTTCGTCCCCTTGCTGTTCTCCGTCCCAACCGTCCGGAACCAGTTGGCGCCGTCGAGGAGGACGACGGGGATGTTGGCCCACGTCTCGACGTTGTTGATGAGCGTCGGCCGGCCGAAAAGACCCTGGACCGACGGATACGGCGGGCGGGGACGCGGCATGCCGCGCGCCCCTTCGATCGAGTGAATCAACGCGGTCTCTTCGCCGCAGACGAAGGCGCCGGCGCCGAGCCGGATCTCGATGTCGAACGAGAAGTCCGAACCCAGGATATTCTCGCCGAGCAGACCGTGGGCTCGGGCATCCTCGATCGCTTTGGTGATGCGCCGGATCGCCAGCGGATACTCGGCTCGGATATACACGATCCCTTTGCTGGCGCCGACGGCATAGCCGCCGATGGCCATGCCCTCAACGACCGTATGCGGATCGCCTTCGATGGCGCTGCGGTCCATGAACGCGCCGGGGTCGCCTTCGTCGGCGTTGCAGATGACGTACTTAGGCGTGGCCTTCTGTGCGGCGGTGAATTTCCACTTCAATCCGGTCGGGAAACCGGCGCCGCCGCGACCCCGCAGGCCCGACTTCTCGACTTCCGCCACCACCTGCTCCGGCGTCAGTTCCGTGAGCACCTTGGCCAGCGCCTCGAAGCCGCGAAGCGACAGATAGTCGTCGAGGTTCTCCGGGTCGATGATCCCGCAGTTGCGAAGCGCGATGCGCATCTGTTTGCCGAAGAAATTCTCGTCGCCGAACACGCGAAAGAAGCGATTGTACAGATGGTCCTCCTGGATCGCCAGTCGCGCCAGGGGTCGGCGGTGCACCAGATGCTCTTCGACGATTTCGGGGATATCCGCTTCCGTCACGTTGCCGTAGATCGTATAGCCCGGATTGACCACCAGGATCGGGCCCTTGTCGCACATGCCCAGACAGCCCGACAGACTGATGGTCACTCGATCGCGCAGACCGTGCCGGTCCAGTTGCTCCTGCAACGCCAAGGTCAGCGTTCGCGCCCCGCTGTTGATACACCGGGTGCCATCACAAACAATGATTCCGTAGGTTGTAGCCACCGCAGGTTCCCTTCGTACTTAGTCAATGACCCACTCTTGAATGACCTGGCCGTTTTTCAGGTGTCGTTCGATGATCTGGATCGCCCTGTCCTTGTCCACCTTGCCGTACTTGACGGGACTCTTGCCCGATTCGATCACTTCGACGGTGGGTTCGAGGTTGCATCGCCCGGCGCAGCCCTTCTGGCTGAGGTAAACGTCCGTCAGTCCGAGACTGATCGCCTTCTGGAAGACCTCCATGACGTCCTTGGATCCGGCCGCGATCTCGCAGGTGGCCATTCCGACATAGACGCGCTTGGTCGAGAGATACCCTTTGCCGATGATCCGACTGACCGCTTCGGCCCGTTTCTTCTTGATGAGGTCCAATGGAGTCGGCATGGTGTCAGTTCCTTTCGATCTGAAAAACGAACGAGTTGCCGTGTTCTCGAGGCTCGACCCGGATGCTGCCGCCGTGCCGCTCGATGATCTGCTTGGTAATGTACAGGCCCAAGCCAGTGCCTTTGACTTTCTTCGTTTCCGGGCTGTCCAGGCGCGAGAACTTCTGGAACAACCGGGCTCTCTGCTCTTCGCTGATGGGCGTCGAGTCGTTGTAGACGTCGATCTCAACCTTGCCGTTGATCGGTCGGGCGGTCACGCTGATCTGTCCGGCGTCCGGGCTGTATTTGATCGCGTTGCTCACGAGATTGTTGGCCACGATCTGCATCAGGTCGGCGTCAGCCTGAACGTCCAGGGCCGGGTCGATCTCGTTCGAGATATCCAGCTTCTTACGCAGCGATATCGCCGCCAGCGAATGCATCGAAGCGTCGAACACATCTTTCTTCAGATTCAGTTTCGTCTTGTGCACTTCGAGTTCGCCCCGCTCGACCCGTCCGAGGTTCAGGAATTTCTTCACGGTCGCATCGAGATAATCGAGATTCCGTGTGACCGAATCGAGGGCCTTGCGCTGTTTGAAGTTGACCATGCCGAGGTAGCCGTCGCGTACGGCGTAGGCGTTCATCACCGCCGAGGCCAGGATGCCCTTCAGCTCGTGGGCGACGAACCCGATGAGATCCACGTAGCTCTTGTTCATGGCCGCCAGCTTCTCGTTGGAAACCCGCAGGCTCTCCTGGCGCTCCTTCAAACCTACGGCCATGGCGTTGAAGGCTTCGGCCATGCTGTTGATGTCTTTGACGGACGTGTTCGCATTCACCTGGCAGCCCCAGTCGCCCGAGGCTAGGCACTCGCTGGCATAGACCACCTGCGTCAAGGGTTTCGAGATCGCGCCGGCCAGAATGAAGGAGAACAACACCGCAATGAGCGTCGCGGCCCCGACGGCGGCCAGGAAGATCAGCAGAATCTGTCGGGCCGTATCGTTGAACGGCTGTTCCAGGGTACCAACGTAGAGAATGCCGATGACCTCGCCTTCAATGTCCTTGATCGGCTCGTACGCCGTCTTGTACCAGTTGGTGACGACAAATGCCCTGTCGTGCCAGACTTGTCCCTCCTTGACCACCTTCTCGTAGACCTGTGCCGAGACCCTCGTTCCGATGGCGCGCTGACCGTTCTCGTCGAGGACGTTCGTCGAGATCCGCACGTCGTCCTGAAAAATGGTCACCGTGCCAATCGGCTTGCCCCGGTACAATTCCCTGCTGTAGACCAGATCGCGAATGCGATCGACGAACGTGTAGTCGCGATTGACGATACGCCCGCCGTAGAGGACACCGTCAACCCGACCCGTCTCGCCTGTCACCGGCACCGCATATTCCTTGGCCATGACGTAATCGAGGACCTCCCGTTCCGTGGGCCCGGCCATCGGGGTGGCCTTGATTCGGATGCGACGCTTGCCCGCGAGGTCGCCCGGCATGGACTCCAGTTCCTCGAGCGACATCCTTCGAGTCCCCCCCAAGGCCTGCCCTTCCGTTGCGGCGTGCCGCGCCAAGCCGCTGTGCAAGGTCCCGAACTCCGAGGCCGGAATATACCGCAAGTAATGCAAGTCAAGTCGGTCCCGCAGCTCCTCAAGGTCGCCGTCCGCGGAGATCAATCGCAGACCCTGGCCGATTCGTTCGATCTCAGCCGTGTACACCATGCGGGCGACCTTCAGGTCATTGAGGACCTTTCGCTCCGTCCGCCGGAAGATGTCATGCTCGATCACGTAGTATCCGAGCAGGGCGATCGACACTGAGAGCGTCAGCACGACCACGAAGAACGAGACCAGAATCCTCGTCTTGACCGAGACCGGCGGCAACATCGGGTTATTCCTCATCTTCCAAAGCATGGACGAAGTAGATCACGTTCTCAAGTTCGCTTTCAAGATTGATGTTGTTGACGACGCACCCCTCCGGCGCCTTCAGGCAGATCGGCGCGAAGTTCAGCACTCCTTTGATTCCGGCCGACAGCATCAGTTCCAGGACCTGCTGGGCCGCATAGTCAGGGACCGCGATGACACCGAGCACAATGTCCCGACCTTTCACGAAATCGACGAGATCCTCCAGAGGCAGCACAGGATCCGGCGCGTCTCGGTCGAACTTGACCGGGTCGATATCGAATCCGGCGGCAACCTTGATGCCGCTCTTCTCCAGCCCCCCGTAGTGAAAGAGGGCCTTGCCAATATTGCCCATGCCGATGACGACGACCTCCTGGATCTGATCCTTGCCAAGAATCCTGTTGAGCTGGTCGCTCAACTCGTCCACTTTGTACCCGCCGCGACGGTTTCCCGTGATACCAAAAAGCGAGAAATCCTTACGGACCTGTGCCGCCGTCACGCCGGCCGCATCCGCAAGATTGTCAGAGAACACGCGAACGAAGTTCAACGCCTTCAAGCGATTCAGGGCATTCTTATACCTGGACAGTCTGATGATGCAGCTTCTGTTCGCCATAGCCTTGAGCCCAAATCCGAGGAGTTCGTGCTATCTGCCTCACGCCTTTTCGAAGCAGAACCGACCGCATTAACAACGCCTTCAGACAACATACCACATTGTCACAAGTGAATACGCAATGGTCAAGGGGTTTGTTGTTATTTTTGTCACATTTTACGACAAAACAGCCCCCTGCTCGAAGTTGTTGTAGCGCAGACATTTATACCTCGGCCCAGCCGAGGGAAATGATCCAGGGCGGTCTTTGTGACTATGAATCCGTGGCAGCCTTCCTTGCCTTGCGACGCCGGACGAGCGAAAGCATGCGTTTCTGCCCGGTGCTGCGCGGCTTCTCGATCTCGGTGATGATCCGCCCGGCCCGGAAGATGGTAACGGATCCGGTTGATTCACTGACCGTCACGGCCAGCGCATCCGTAACAGCCGTGATGGCCGCAGCGGCATGGTGGCGTGCCCCCAGCCCTCGCGGCAGCTCGAACTCCTGCTGGCTGGCTGTTCGAACATAGGCGCCGCAGGTCTCGATCACTCCGTCAGGCCGCACAATGAACGCTCCATCGAGTGTAGCGAGTTCCTTGACCGTCTCTTCAAGAGAATGATCGAGGATGTTGCGCTCATTGGGATCATAACCCTTGAAAGGGTTCAGCACGAGTTGACGCGTCAGCGGAATCACATGATCGGTGTCTCCGACGACGAACATAGCGCCGACCCCCTTGCCCTCTCGCCCCTCGCTTCCCAACTCCGAGGCGATGTCAACCACCCGTTCGATCACCTCCGGCAGCACCTGCGGCGCTGCTTCAGGCAGATCCAGGCCCGAAGAGAAGATCTCGTACTCACGGCCCACCTCGGTAACGATGACGGTGTCCAGAGTCTGGCTGGCGGCCAATCCGGATAGAAAGACGATGCGATCCCCGTGCTTGATCAGCCGCCGCGAAAGGGCCAGAAAGATCGCGATCTTGACCCCGCCAAGGCGGGTCAGTGGCACATCAGGCACCCGCAGGCAGTGCCGGCAAGCGTTGTCTGCACGGTCCTTCGTCACATAGAAGACCTTCGCCTCCGGAGAGAGGTCGAGGTCGAGGTCGGGATCGTCAAGAGCATCGACATAGATAAACAGCGCCGTTGCCCCAACCGATTCAACAATTCCGGGAACATGCTTGAGCAATCCTTCTGTGATCGCCCTTTCGGCCGCATTGGCCGCCCGAAGGTCGGTCTTGCCACTCTCTCCCAAACCGCTGGGCTTTTCGGTCTTGTCGGTCATCGCATATCGCCCATTCGATCGATTTCGTGCACGTGCGGGCCGATTCGCCGCCTCGCCTATCTATCGTACCAAACGACGGGAAGGTTCAGGGATTCTTGAGCCTTGCCGGCAAGAACCGAGACAAATGCTTCGCATCCTCGTCACGCCGCCACAGAACCCCCTATTGCAAGCGGAAACCACTATGAATAAGAGACTTAGAACATACAGATGGCCTGCGGTCCAGAAAAAAGAAAGCCCCTGCGGTGCGGAGGGAGAGGAAGCGAGACTACGCAGGGGCTTTAAGATGCTACTAAATTGTCCAAAGTCCTATGTCAGATCTTGTGTTCTCAATGCCCGCCTTTACTGCTTACGGACCAAGGAAACCCTGTGTTCGCAAAACCGGCTCCGATTTTCTCCTGCACGACCGCCAAATCCGCCTGCCACTCTACCCGGTCTGCAACAAACAATCAAGGCCAGTCTGGACATTTTACCCACCCATATGTAAGCACACACAGTATATGCGACTATCCTCACAGGTGTCAAGTCGAATTCTTTCACATTTCGGCAAAATCGTCCGCGACGGCAGAAAAGGAACCGAAAACAAAGCAACACTTCAAGGCCGTCTCGGCATTGGCGGTTGCCGGTCTATCCGTCGTCAGGACCTCTTGAGCATCAATTCCAGGTCTTCCTGCAAGGCCTGGAGGTCCTCTTCATGCTCGACCTCTTCTTCGATGATTTGCAGAGCGATATTGTACGTGACCGGATCGGCCGTGAGCGTCTTCTGCATCAATTTCTGATATGTGCTGATCGCGCACTGCTCGCCCTTGATATTCTGTTCGAGAATCGTCATGACATAGGGGTCGTCGGGGGCGTCGTAACCACAGTTGGTCCACTTGTACCAAGCCTGGGGTGTGGTGATCGGCGTACCGCCCAGCTGGAGAATCCGGTTGGTCAGCATCAACGCGTGGTTCAACTCCTCGGTTGCGTGCTGCTCCAACTCGGCGATCACGGCGTCCTTCATCGGGCCCTTCACGACCTTGGCCCCCAGCCAATATTGGTAATAGGCCAGCCATTCGTCACAAAAGGCTCGATTGAGCAACTCCAGCAGTTCCTTGACATCCATTCCAACGATTTCGGTACCTCTGGTTCCCATGGTTTGCCTCCTTAACTTGTGTGTCCACAGGCGCACGGCCTGATCCTGTTGGCGAGACGACAGGCACCTCACCTACAAGCGGATCCGCGCGAGAATCACATTCGCCTTCGCTGCTATTGTTGGGAAAGAGGGCCGCAAGTCAAGGTCCTGGCCGAAACATTTCAGTTTCCCAGAACCCAAGACCGGTCCGACAGTAGGACTATATCGTACCGCCGAACGGGCCCTCGGCCGATCGACTTCAGGGTGGCTGCTGAAAGGAAGAGCGATGGACATATTCGAATTCGCGATGGAGAAGGAAACCTATGCCGAACAGTTCTACAGGGAACTGGCCGACCGGACCGACAGCACGGGACTCAAGAACGTCCTGAACATGCTGGCCGACGAAGAGGTCAAGCACTACCGGACGGTCCAGGCCATGCAGACACAGGCGGGCGGAAGGCCGACGTCCACGTCCGTGCTCAAGAGGGCCGAAGAGACATTCAGGAGGATGAAGGACGGGGCGGAGAGATTCCGTTTCGACGGCGGCGAGGTCAATCTGTACCGCAAAGCCTGCGAGATCGAGAAGCAGAGCCGGGACTTCTACTCCCAGAAGGCCGGCGAGGTCCGAAACGAAGACCACAAGGCGATCTTCCACCAACTGGCCGAGGAGGAGAACAAGCACCTGACCCTGGTCCAGCGGCTCTGCGATTTCGTGGCCAAGCCGGAGACATTCCTCGAAAACGCCGAGATGTACCATTTCGACGACTACGTTGAGGGACAGTTCTGAAAGTCCACCGCCGAGCGGGCGTGGATCGGCCCCAAGACCCCAGCGATAGCTCCCTATGTGGTTTTGTGGCCGCCTTCCGTCCCGGCTGGTAACGCGGCAGTTGCCGCCGGAGCGTCTTGCCGTCCCCGACGATCGCGTCAGAACCGGACAACAAAACTGACGCCGTATTCGAGGGTATTGTTCTCCGGCTCTACAAAACCATCTGACTCCGCGGATTCGGCGATCCACCAGTAGCGCAGAAACGGCGCAAGAGCCAGGTCAAAACGGTCGAATCTTCGGCGCAGTTCCAAAGAGGCCGTCGCCCCATATCCCGGCCACTGCCAGTTTCGAACCTTCGGCAAGGACGGGTCGACATCATCGAGGTGAGAGATCTGTCGGCCAATGATCAACGCATTGAACTCGCCCGTGACTCCCAGTTCCCATCCCCCAGAAAGATCGAGGTCCCTGCGTGCACCGATCGGCACATAGAAATAATTCGATTCCCGCAAATAGCCGGCGGGGTGAAAGGATGTATCATTGCTTAGATACCGGTACCCCAAGCCCACGTACAGGGCGTTGAGCGGTTGTGCAGGGTGCCACTCAATGCCCCAGAGGCCCTTCACGTTGACCAGCCAGTCCTCGATATTGCTGATGGAAACGGGTGTGCCGTCCATGTAGGCGCCATCGTAATCGACCCTTCCACTGCTCAGCCGGCCTTCCAGACGAGCCGTCGTCCAAGAACCGGACGGGCCACCCCCGGTACCGACCGCCATCTCGTGGCGGTCCCTGAGCTTGTACCATGTGTATGAGCCGACGATGCCATAGTACGTCCCCTCGAGTTCCATGACGCCCGGCTCCCGATATCGGTAGTGAGACACCTCCGGAGCGATGCGCCACGACGGCGGCACCCGCAACAGCTCAGCATCCTCTGCCTGCGCGGACACCGAGCCTGCCGAGAGAATACACACTACCCACAACACCCGTCTTGACATGTTCGGTCCTTTGGTCACCCCGCCACTTGGGCCTTGGCGTCTTCCAGTCGATATCCAAACCGCGACGCTCGAACCGGGCTGACACCCATCACCGATGTCCTTTCGATGCCTTTTCTCTTACAGGCTCCGACGGACACGGCTGCAACGTCTGCCATGTCCCTGAACCCGACCGCTTTGACGTCGCTATTATAGCTATGAGCGCAAAATACACTCACACATAAAGAGGCCAGCCGGGTAGAAAACGCGTGTTTTTACGAATACGGGCGGTTGCATGCGACTTGCCATATCCAGCCGGTTCGTATAGCATCGTGGCCCCATGAATGAACCGAATGCTACGTCCAATGCTCGGCGCGAACATTTTCGCCTCATTCGCAGACTCTACAGCCTGCTGGTCCCACGGGCGTGGAGCGTCATTGTCTTTGCGGCGCTTTTCTGCAGCCTGGCGGTGAAATTCTACCACGCGCTTCGCTACGGCCTGCTGCGTGAGTACCCCAGTTGGATCCTGACCGACATTGCGGTGCTTCTGAGCATCGAAGTCGTCCTGGCCTTGATCTGCTACCGTTGGCCCCGCAAGGCGGTCTGGCGCGGGGCGATGATTGCGGCGGCGATCGTATGCACCTGGTCGGTCATCAACGCTGGCTGGCTGATCCGGACCGGGACCCAGATCCTGCCGATGCAACTGCTGTCGCTCATCCGGGACCCGATCAACATCGGCAAACTTGTGGGGCTTAACCTGATTCGTATGCCGGCTGCTGCAATCGCCCTTCTGGTGCCCAGCGCCGTGGCCCTGGCGTTCTTTATCTCAGCATTGGTGCGGCCGGTACCGCCCCGCTACCACCCCAGAACGTTTCGTACCAAGATTGGCTTTTCGCTTCTGGCCGTGGTCGTGGCCATCATCGGCACGGCGGCCGCCTCGCGTCTCGGCTCGGCGCAGATCACGGCCGTCGGATTGCGCTTCAACTGCCACGCACGCGCCGTGCTGTCCTTTCTCCTGCCCGAATACCGGCATCTGGCTCCGGACGATTTCAGCAACGCCACCCGTCAGATCCCGCTGGCCCGTCAGGCCGTTGTGTCGCTCAAGCCGCGCAGGGCCAATCACAACGTCGTGATCGTCGTCCTGGAAGGCATCCAATACCGCGCCACTTCGCTCGCAAGCAAGCTGGTCGCAAGCGACGGTGATTCGCACGATCCGACCCCGTATCTGGCAACCGTGGCGTCTCAAGGTGTCAACTTCACGAACGCGCGCTCCGTGGTGACCCACACGACCAAGGCGCTGTTTGCCCTGCTGTCGGGTCAGCGGCCGGGGGCGTGCCAGGACATCGGCGAGACGGTCCCGGTGGCAGAACCCTATGCCAGCCTGGCGACGATTCTCGAGGCGGGAATGGGCTTTCGAACGGCCTTCTTCCAGTCGGCCACCGGCACCTTCGAGTCTCGGGCCGGATTGGTGCACAACCTCGGATATCAGAAGTTCTACGCCCGCGAGGACTTGAACGATCCGAACAGTCACGTGGGCTACCTGGGCGCCGACGAATTCGCTCTTCTCGCGCCGATTCGAGACTGGATCGAGTCGGAAGACACGCCGTTCCTACTGACGGTCGTGTGCTCGGTCAGCCACGACCCCTATGAAGTCCCGCTCTGGTACGCTCCAATGGCCGAGACGCCGGTCGAACGCTACAAGCAAACGATCTCCTACACCGACCGCTTTCTCCAGGCCTTGGACATCGAATTGGCCCGTCTGGGGCTTGCCGACAACACGGTGTTCTGCGTTGTCGGCGATCACGGCGAGGCCTTCGGCGAGCATCGGATTCAGGGACATGACCGCGTCCCGTACGAGGAGGTGTTGCACATCGTCATGTGCATTCGAGCGCCCCTTCTGATCGACGCGGCGAGGCGGGTGGACCATCCGGTCAGCTCGGTTGACCTGGCCCCCACGATCCTCGATCTGCTTGGGTTCCACGTCGATCCGCTCGATTTCGATGGCGACAACGCGCTCGGGCCGCTGCCGCAGGACCGCAAGGTCTATTTCGCCGGCTGGATGCAGCAGGGCCCCTCCGGCTTCGTCCAGGACGGCAACAAGTTCGTGTACTATCCCGAACACAACCGCGTCTCGCTCTTCCGCCTGAGAACCGACCCGCTCGAGCTGCGCCGGTTCGATCTGCCCCAATATGTCGCCCAGGAGTTCAGCCAGGAAATCGTTCAATGGCGAAAAGACACGATCTTTCGCATCAACCAGGAACGGACCGGGCAGACGATCCTGTATGATTCGTGGCTATGCAGGTGGAACAACCGAATCTCCAGCACCAGGTACATTGATCCCCGCCGATAGGCGCAACCATCGCCCGGATCATGTTTGGCTTTCCTCACGATCCATGATACAATATCGGACGCGGACTGGCAGAGGGGACGTGTTCTGTCCACGCCAAATTGGGAGGTGCCTCATGTCGCGAAAGCCGAACGAGCACAGACCGCAGGTTTGCCCTGGGACAGGCCATCCGCTCGGACACCGGAGCCAAAGCCGTTGGCCTCTCTGGCTCCTGCCCGTTCTCGGGCTGGCATCGCTGATCTGGTTTCTCGTACGCGTCATTCCCAAGCCGTCGCGGGCGACGTATCCATGTCAGCGATTGGTCGCGCCGTTCGCCGGCGCCTTCGTGGTTTGGTTGACAGGCCTCTTGGGCTCGACGCTCCTGTGGCGCCGGGCACGGCGTCTGCTGGAACAGTCGCGCTACGTCACGGCCGGCGTGTTTCTGGCGGCGGCAGTCTCGGTAATGTGGCTCTCGCTCCATGTCGCCGGCGAACGCGAAACCCAGGGCGCGTTTGTCCCCGGCGATCCGAGCAACCAGCCGATCGGCGTCGGCAAGGGGATCTATCCCGGTCGCGTCGTATGGACCCACGATTCCGCCGCGGCAAATTGGGATGAAAGGACCGGACGGTGGTGGAGCGATGAGAACACCGTTCAGGCCGTGGTCGATTCGATGATGTCGCGGTCGGTTCGGGCCTTGACGGGGGAGCCGAACGATATTGCGGCCTGGGACGCCCTGTTCCGCCACTTCAATGCAGTCCGTGGATTGGGCGACGTCGGCTACCAGCCGGGCGAGAAGGTCACGATCAAGATCAACATGAATCAGGACAGCGGCGGCGCCTGGGGAATGCGGAGCGGAATGCCCAGCCCGCAGGCGCTCTATTCGCTCGTGAACCAGCTCATCCGCGTCGCTGGTGTGCCGGGCGAGGCGATCACCCTTTACGATGCCTCACGCTATATCGGCGATCCGCTCTACGACAAGGTGCGCGGCGATCCCGACCCGGATTTCCAGGCCGTCCGGTTCGTGGTCCGGCCCGACCTGGCGAGGGCCGGTCGCATCGCCGCCGTCGACGACCCGACAGTCCCCGTTCGTTTCGCCCACCCCGCCGTCTATGGTGGTGCCACGGCCTATCTTCCGCAATGTGTGACCGAGGCCACGTACCTGATCAACATGGCGCTGCTTCGAGCCCACAGCCTGTTTGGCATTACCGTGTGCGCCAAGAACCACTTCGGCTCGATCCGCTTTCCCACGTGGTCGGGCAATCGCGGCTGGACCCCCGAACCCCTGCACAGCTACGGCTCGCGCGCCGCTGCGATGGGCACGTACAACTGCCTCGTCGATCTCATGGGCCATGCCCACCTTGGCGGCAAGACGCTGCTGTATGTGATCGACGGCCTGTATTCGGCTCGAAACCAGAGCGCCGAGGTGATGAAATACGAGTCATTCGGAGACGACTGGTGTGCGAGCCTTTTCCTCTCGCAGGACCCGGTCGCGATCGACTCGGTTGCGCTGGACTTCATCCGCAACGAGCCCAGGGCCACCGATTGCACGGGTCAGGGCGTGGACAACTATCTTCACGAGGCCGCTCTTGCCCACGATCCGCCTTCGGGGACATTCTACGATCCCGACGGCAATGGAACGCCTCTGGCGAGCTTGGGCGTTCACGAGCACTGGAACAATGCGATTGACAAGCAGTACTCGCGGAATCTGGGGGCCGAGGAGGGCATCGAACTGGTCACTCCTGCGCTGACCAGCGAGACCGGGCCCGTTCGAAACGCCACGAAGGGGACGCGATATGACGCCATCCGCCACGCCGTCCAGGACGCCGACGATGGCGATACGATCGTCGTGCCTCCGGGCCTCTATCGCGAGACGGTCGATTTCGCCGACACGAACGTGACAGTCCGCTCGGAGGACCCCAACGATCCGACGGTGGTCGCCGCTACCGTGATCGCCGGGAACATCCGGTCTGTGGTGTTCGCCGGCGGGCAAGGACGCGACTGTGTGCTGGCGGGCTTGACCCTTGCCGGGGCCGTGCAGGGCGTGTATTGCACGATGTCATCGCCGACGCTGGTCAATTGCCGCATCGTGGACAACAGGGAGGCCGGCGTGAAACTGGGCGAGTCGAGCGACCCGATGCTCGTCAACTGCATCATCGCCGGCAACGGCGGTCCGGGCATCGAGATGTGGGCCCCGCGGGGCGGGCGTATGATCGCCTACAACACGGCGACGCTCGTCCACTGTACGATCGTCGGCAATGGCGCCGAAGGCGTCGCGGGCGACAAGCCCGTCATCGTCAACTCCATTGTTCATGACAACGGACCAGCCGGCAACGTCCCACAGGTGACGGGCGACCTTCCCACCGTCAACTACAGCAACGTTCAGGGCGGCTTCCCCGGGACGGGCAACATCGACGTCGAGCCCGGCTTCGTGACGCCGGGCTACTGGTCGCGGTCGCCGTCCGGCGTCGAGGTCTGGATTCATGGGGACTATCATCTGCGTGCCGATTCGCCATGCATCGATGCGGGCGACCCTGATTACGTCGTCGAGGTTCCCACCGACATCGACGGCGATCCGCGCATCAGCGGACCCCGGCCCGATCTCGGCTGCGATGAGGTCCCGTAGAGTGCGATGAAACGGATCGTCTCGGTCTCGCGATGGACCGACATCCCGGCGTTTTACGGCGACTGGTTTCTGCGGCGGATTCGAGAGGGATTCGCCGGCACAGATCAACTGGCGGTTCGATCCGATCATCCTCTCGAACATCAGCGACAGCGATTTCTACCTCGGCGCATTCGAGTCCCTTGTGGACGAATTGGAGGGCCTCGTCGAGCGGTGCTACTTCGGTTTCGTTGCCCTCTATGGCAAGGTCCGGCGGAACTTCAAGGACTTGGAGAGAGCCCACGGCGTCCAGGTGAACGAGCCGAGCGAGCAGATGCGGATCGATCTGACCAACCGGCTTGCAGAGATCGCCCCCCGCCGTGGCATCACGATGCACTCCTGCTGCGGCGATTACCTGCTTGGCGAGGAGATTCACAAGGCCCATTGCATCGACGGCGCGCTCATCGAGCGATTGTCTGGCCCGAGCGAGACACCGTACAAAGACAAGGGCACAAGGGCGGAATGCGGCTGCACCGAAAGCACCGACATCGGGACATATGACACGTGTCCCCACGGCTGCGTGTACTGCTACGCCAACGCAACAAGCGGACGGCCCGCCAGTCCTTCGACCAGCATGACCCCAGTTCCGCCTTCCTCGGCTGCACCAAGGCGCAGTCCACCGGATGGCTCACCGAACTCCGCCAGGAGAGCCTGCGGGGAGAACGGGGGCACAAGGCTGCATTTGGGCCAGAAGAAGGGTGAATTGGCGGTAAGAACATGATATGATGGGTTTATGCAGCGGCAGTTGACCCTATTTGAGGACGATGTACAGACGATGCCTGCCATCAAGGTGTCGCGGTTGGGGACTTTTGTCGATAACATGGCGCTGCCTGTCCATCGATGGTTCCGCTACTCAGCCGGATTTGCCGCCGAATGGGTCGAGCAGGTCCTGGCGGGATGGGGGATCGGGAGACAGCATCTTGTCCTCGATCCATTTGCGGGATCTGGAACAGTGTCTGTTGTTTGCGACGCGCGTGGGACGCCAAGTCTTGGGGTCGAAGCGCACCCTCTGGTTGCAAGGGTGTGCAAAGGCAAGCTGCTCTGGGAGACGTCGTCTGAACAACTGGATCGTTTTGCTGGGAAGGTCCTCGCACAGTCAGAGAAGCAGAAATTGCACACCGTCAGTTACCCGCCTCTGATCGAGCGGAGCTATGATGTTGAAGCGCTTGCTTCGCTTGATGCGATGAAGCGCGCCTGGCTGGCCTTGCAGGACAAGTCTGCGGCATCGGAACTGGTTTGGCTGGCGTTGACTGCGATCCTTCGCCCGACTTCCAAGGCTGGAACCGCACAATGGCAGTACATCTTGCCGAACAAGACGAAGAAGCGAGTTGTTGCCCCGCTCCCTGCCTACCGCCAGCAAATCGAGATGATGAAGACCGATCTGCGATGGATGCAGGCGCGGGCTGCCGGGTCCCTTGCTGAGATCATTGCGGGAGATGCTCGAACGTTGGCAGGCAATACCTCGCACGAAGTGGATGCCGTTATCACCTCCCCGCCATACGCCAACAATTATGACTACGCCGACGCCCTGCGCTTTGAGATGACGTTCTGGGGCGATGTGAATGGATGGGGCGATATTCACGATGCTGTGCGTAGATATCTCATTGTCTCATCATCACAGCATTCATCGCGGGAGAGGCTGAAAATCGCGGATCTCCTGGAATCTGATGCCGTCGCCCCAATTCGTCCTGAGTTGACGCGTGTTGTCGAGCGGTTGGCCGAAGTCCGAGAGGACCACGGCGGGAAGAAACACTATCACACCATGGTTGCAGCCTATTGCCGCGATATCAGCCTTGTTCTGCAGCAACTCCGGCGTGTCTGCAAGCCTGGCTCTCGCATGTGCTGGGTGATTGGCGATTCCGCTCCCTACGGAGTCTATTGCCCGATCGAGAAGTGGATTGCAGAAATGGCCCTTGCCGCCGGTTTCAGGACGTATCGTTTCGAGAAGCTGAGGGATCGGAACACCAAATGGAAGAACCGGAAACACCGAGTGCCTCTCAAAGAAGGACTTCTGTGGATCGAAGGGTAGTGGGTGGCTCAATCGCTGTCGCATACGTTTGGACAGGTCATCGGAAACGTGCTCGAAGATGCGATCGAGCCGATGCTACAAGAATTTGCCGACAAGCATTGGCTGTATCTGGACAAGAAAGGCCCACGTAAGGCCAGAGCGGGCAAGAAGGTCACCTGGACGGACCTTTGGGGCAATGCACATGATCTCGACTTTGTCCTTGAACGTGGCGGAACAGACGAAGTCATCGGAACGCCTGTCGCGTTCATCGAGACTGCATGGCGACGTTACACCAAACATTCAAGGAACAAAGCTCAGGAGATTCAGGGGGCAATTCAGGCACTCGTCTCGACCTACAAGCATTGCTGCCCGTTTACAGGCGCGATTCTCGCGGGAGTCTTCACGGAGGGAGCAATCAATCAACTCAAGTCTCTTGGTTTCCACGTCCTGTTCTTCTCCTATGAGTCGATCCTCGATGCATTTGGGGCGGCGGGGATCGAGGCGAGCTTCGATGAAGACACACCGGAGAAGGAATTCCGCAGGAAGCTCAGCCGCTGGAAGGCTGCAAGCAAGAAGGCAAGACGCAATGTCGCCATCCAACTCGTCAAGGGACACCACAGGGACATCGACGAGTTTCTCTGCGCACTGGACGATGTGGTGAGACGCTGCGTCGAGAGGATCATTGTTATCCCGTTGCACGGTCACGAGAAGGCATGTTCCTCTGTGGGTGAGGCGATTGCCTTTCTATCGTCCTACGAGTCCTCGCATGTTCAAAGACCAGTCTACAAGTACGAGATTCACATCCGATACAGCAGTGGAGATAGAATCACAGCCGAATTCACGGAGAAGACCGCTGCTGTGGAGTTCCTTGAGAGATATCAATAGGCGAGGGGATGTAAAATCCTATGACCGAGGGCGAGCAGTTGTGGGCTCCGCAAGTTGAAGGACGAGCTGTTCCATGGCGACCTGGGTTTTGGCCTGGCCGGTTTTGACGGCGTGGTCGATGGCGGCCAGTTGTTCGAGGTACTTGCCCAACTGTTCCAGCGAGGTCTGTCGCAACTGGGCGAAGAAACGGTCCTTGTTGTTCCAAATCCGCAGCTTGCCGGCGACATCACCCGGTCCGGCGCCCTTCTGGAGCATGGCCTTGGCGCTGAACATGCGACGCAGGTGGTAGGCGAAGGCGCCGACCACGGTGTACTCGGCGCTCTTATCCTCTTCGAACATGTTGCGCAGCCGCCGGATGGCCTGTAGCGCGTTGCCCGCGATCATCGCCTCGATCACTTCGAACGCGCCGAAGATGCGATTGTGTCCGGCCAACGCCTCGACGTGCTTGCTCGTGATCGCCTTCTCGTCCCGCGCGAACAGGGCGAGCTTGTCGATCTCGTTATAGAGCAGGGGCAGGTCCTCGCCGACCAGCTCGATCAGTATTTCGGCGGCGGGGTGGTCGAGCTTCATCTTGCTCGTCCGTTGAGCGTACTCGGTGAGATACCGGGGCAGCTCGTGACGTTTCGGTGGACTGACCTCGATCAGCGTCCCGACCTTCGGCAGCTTCTTGGCCAGCTTGGTTGTCTTGAGCCAACTGCCGACGGTCAGCACGAGGACGCCGGTCGGGCAAGGCTTGTCGAAATAATTCTCGAGGGCCGGGCGGTTCTTCGAAACGAACTCGTCGGCTCCCTTGACGACAACGACCCGCCGGCCCGTAAGAAACGGCGCCGTTCGCAGTTCATCAAGGACGTCGGAGATCGGAATCTGGGCGCCTTCGGCCGAGAGCAGTCCCGTCATGCGATCCTCCGGATCGACAAGACGATCGACCAGCTCCTGGCACCTGGCGTTGACCAGCGGCTCGTCCTTGCCCGCGATGACATAGATCTGTTCGCTCATGAACGGGTCCTGCCCCGTTTGTAGTGACGTCGTGAGACGTTCTTCTCCCGCGGCCTTATGCCCTTAGGGGAACATTACGAACTGCCTTCGCCTTCATCCGCCAGGTCCTCGGCGGCGATCTTCTCGGCGGCGACCAGCTTGTCGCCTTCCTTGAGGTTGATCAGCCGCACGCCCTGCGTGTTGCGGCCGATGGAGCGAATCTCGTCGAGGCCCGTGCGGATAATCATCCCGTTGGCGGTGATGAGCATCAGGTCGTCTTCGCTTTGGACCGCCTTGAGCGCCACGACCTTGCCGTTGCGGTCCGAGGTCTTGATGTTCTTGAGCCCGAGCCCGCCGCGAGACTGCGCTTTGTAGTTCTCGATGCCCGTCCGCTTGCCGTAGCCGTTCTCGCAGACCGTGAACAGAGCGGATTTCTCCTCGACGATCACCATGCCGACAACCGTGTCACCGCCCCGCAGGTTGATCCCGCGAACGCCGCGAGAGGCGCGGCCCATCGAGCGGACCTCCTGCTCATCGAAGCGGATCGTCATCCCGTCGCGCGTACCCAGGATGATGTGATCGGCGCCGGTGGTCTGGGCCACTCCGATCAGGGCGTCGTTGGCGTCCAGGTTGATCGCAATGACGCCGTTCGAGCGCGGATTGCCGTAGGCGCTGAGTCGCGTCTTCTTCACGACGCCGTTCTGCGTGGCCATCACGAGCTGTCGCTCGGGACTGCCTTCCTCGTCCTCGAAACTGCTGACCGCGATGATCGAGGCGATCTGCTGGCTGCCGAGATTCAAAAGGTTGGCGATGCTCCGCCCCTTGCTCTGGCGGCTCATAGCGGGCACATCGTAGACGCGCAACCAGTAGCACTTGCCCCGGTTGGTGAACACCAGCAGGTAATCATGCGTCGAGGCGATGAACAGGTGTTTGATGAAGTCGCCTTCCTTCGTGTCGGAGCCGATGATGCCGCGTCCACCCCGGCCCTGGCGGCGGTAGGTGTCGGTGGGCATCCGCTTGATGTAGCCGATATGGCTGACCGTGACGATGACGTCCTCATCGGCGATCAGGTCTTCAATGTCGAGCATCTCGACGGCGCCGGCGATTTGTGTGCGGCGGCGGTCGCCGTACTTCTCCTTGATCTCGTGCAGGTCTTCGCGAATGATGTCGAGCAGAACGTTCTCGTTGGACAGGATGGCCTCGTAGCCTTCGATCTGCTCGACGAGTCCGGCGTACTCCTTGGCCAGTTTCTCGATCTCCAGGCCGGTCAGACGCTGCAACTGCATCGTCAGGATGGCATCCGCCTGTGGGCCGGTGAGGAAATGGTCGCCTTGGCTCTTGGCCTTAACGAACTCGGCCGGCAACAGCTTGTGCAATGCTGCCAGTTCCGCCAGCCGCAGTGGCTTGTTCATCAGGTTCACCTTGGCCGTCGGCGCATCGGGCGACTTCTTGATGATGTCGATGATCTCGTCGATGTCCGTCACCGCCAGGATCAGGCCCTCGAGAATGTGGGCCCGGTTGCGGCACCGCCTCAGAAGGAATCGACTCCGCCGGCGAATGACGTTCTTGCGATGGTCGACGAAACACTGAAGCATCTCGCGGATGTTCAGCGTCTCGGGCTGACTGTTGACCAGCGCGATGTTGGCGATGGCGAAGGTCGTCTGCAACGAGGTGTAGCGATACAGCTTGTTCAGCACGATCTCAGGATCGGCGTCCTTCTTCAGCTCGACGACGATGCGCAGCCCGTGACGGTCGGACTCGTCGCGCACGTCGGAGATCTCCGGGATGGTCCCGCCGTGAACGCACTCGGCGATCTTCGAGACGATCGACGTCTTGACGACGGTGTAGGGGATCTCGGTGACGACGATTCGCTGTCGGCCGCGCTTGTCCGTCTCGACGTCGGTCTTGGCGCGCAGTCTCAGATGACCCCGGCCGGTCGTGTAGGCGTCGATGATGCCCTTCTTGCCGCAGATGATGCCTCCGGTGGGAAAATCCGGCCCGGGCAGCACCTTCATGATGTCCTTGAACCCGCACTTCGGATCGTTGATCACCAGCAGCAGCGCATCGCAGATCTCCTTGAGGTTGTGCGGGGGGATGTTCGTGGCCATACCCACGGCGATACCCGTCGAGCCGTTGACCAGCAGGTTTGGAAGCTTCGACGGCAGCACCACCGGCTCCATCCGCGTCTCGTCGTAGTTCGGGACGAAGTCGACGGTCTCGTAATTGATGTCCTGGAGCATCTCCATGGCGGGCGCCGCCATGCGGGCCTCGGTGTATCGCATGGCCGCCGGCGGGTCGGCGTCGATGCTGCCGAAGTTGCCCTGCGGATCGACCAGCGTATACCGCATGTTCCAGTCCTGGCCGAGGCGGACGAGCGTCCCGTAGGTGGCCTGGTCGCCGTGCGGATGGTAGTTTCCGCTCGTGTCGCCGACGATCTTGGCGCACTTTCGGTGGGTGCTTCGCGGCCCCAGGTTCAGGTCGTTCATCGCAACGAGAATCCGCCGCTGGGAAGGTTTCAGCCCGTCCCGGGCGTCGGGCAGGGCCCGCGCGACGATCACGCTCATGGCGTAGTTCAGATACGAATTCTTGAGCTCGTCAAGAATCGGCATATCTTCGAAGCGTTCCTGGGGCTGTTCCACGTCCTTCGTCATATCTTCGATCTCAATCTGTCCGGATTCGGGTCAGTCGGCAGTTGCCTTCAACGCGGTGTGCGGGGCACACCCTGCAACTGTGGCCTGGATTCGGTTCAAAAAAGGTGTGACGCGACAGTGCAAATAGCGGTCACCGTCCTTAGCCAGGGTTCCGAGAAAGGCATAGCCTACCACCGACGGCGGCCCAAGTCAAGGATTGCCAAGCGAGAGAAGGCCCGATTATCCGCCGAATCCCCTTCGAAGAAGCTCCGGCCCGACCCTACGTCTCGGCGATCGTCCGAAGGGCGATCTCGGCGATCAGGTTGTCGTAATCCCGGGCCGTTCGGAGCACCTGGGCCATGTCCGGCACCCGCATGATTCGAGCGATGTCCGCCAGGGCTTGGAGGTGCTGGGCTGGGTCCTGCCCGACCGGGTCGAGTAGGACGATGAGGATATGGGGCCGGCCCGATGCCAGTGGCACATCCAACGCGTGCTTCGAGACCCCCAGGAAGACCATCGACCCGGAGACGGTAGGCACATGTGTGTGAAGCAGCACAACGTCTTGGGTCAACTCCACCGGCTCCTCCTGGCTCATCACGTGGAGCAGGCGGGTGACCGCACGTGTATCGGCGGTGTCTTGGCCGAAATGGCCGCTCAGGAGTGCTCGCAAGGCCTCCTCAACCGTATTGACATCCATCTGTAACATCGTCCGGTCGCGGACAAACGTGGAGAAGACATAGGCCGAATCGAGAATCTTCTCAGCCGCCTGCTGGCTGTCCCACCTTTGCGTGGGTGGTATGATGACGGAGAACGTTGTTGCGTCAAACTGTGAGGCCAGGCGGCCCGGCAGGCGGTCGAGGACGGGCTGCCATGCGACCTCGCCTTTCCTTGCGCCCATGAGGATCAGCCAGTCGTTTGTCTCGATCTGGTCGGCGACGCTTCGCTGTACGGCTTTCCATTCGCCGAGCGGCTGGACGGACGTGGAAACGGATGGGGGCGTCTTCGAGATGAAAGCTCCCGCCGCGGCTTTCGTCTGGGCCGAGCAGAGCGTCAACAAGGTCGTCCCGGCCTGGTTGGCCAGGGTCTTAACCGCGGTGATGACCGCTTCGAAGCCGGGCTGACGTTCGGCAAAGGGCGGCAGAACGAGCACGATCCGTCCGGCCGTGCTGACAGGTTCGCAGAAGCGATTGACCATGACGAGCTGGAGGCTCTGTTCGACCACGGCGTCGATGACTCGCCCGAACGCCCGGGTCTTGGAGCCAACCTGCCCGTCCCAGCGCAGCAGGATCATTGAGATCCGATTGTCGCGGATGGCTCGCAGAACCCCCGAGGTAACGCTGACGTCCACGCTGGTCAATGGAGTCACCGAGACGCCGGCCGCCATCGCCCGGACGACCGTATGCGCGAGGAACTTCTCGGCCGCCGCCACCTGCTGCTCCGAATCGTGGCCCTCCTGCGCGACGTGAATGGGGTATACCGGCTCATGAGAGCCTTTCTCCCGAAGTAGCAGGGCGACATCGAGCAATTCCCTGGCCCCTTCGCGCCCCTCGAGCGGAATCATGATTCTGTGCGGCGCCGACGATGCGTCGAAGGCCGCCTGCTCTTCGTGTACCGCCACCGCTCGTCCCGCTCGCTCTGTGACGACCGAACCGATCAGGCACGTTACCGCAATCATCATGATCGTACCGGTGATCACCGCCTCGGAGAACAGTTCAATGTCGTAGCCCACCATCACGGCCGCCAGCGTGGCAGCGGCCTGATTGACACTCAGACCGAAGATCAGCCGGCCCTCATCTCGGTGATAGCGCAGGACCATGGCGCAGAGCCGGGCCGCACCGAGTTTGGCCACAATGGCCACCACGGTCATGCTGATGGCAATGATCCAGGCCTGAGAGCCCGCCAGCAGCAAAGTCAGATCGACCAGCATGCCCACAGAGAGTAGAAAGAACGGGATGAAGATGATGTCGCCGGTGAAATGGATCCGGGTCATCAGAAGGCTCTTCTCCGGAATCAGGGAGTTCAGCGCGATCCCGGCCAGGAAGGCGCCGATGATCGGTTCGAGCCCGGCGACGTGGGCCAGAAACGAGCTCAGAAGAGCGACGGCCAGGACGAAGACAAACTCACTGTTCTCATCGACCGCAATGTGGCGAAAGAACCATCGACCGAGCCACGGGACGAAGACCAGCACAGCCGTGATGTAGAGAGCCATCAAGGACAACAGCCGAACCCAGAAGCCGGGGTCCGGCTCGCCCCGCGTAGTGCTGGCAATCACCGACAGCAACAGCAGGGCCAACGTATCGGTGATGATGGTCCCGCCGATCACCGACGTTACGGCGCGCGATTTGGCCAGGCCGAGCTTGCCCACCGCCGGAAAGGTCACAAGTGTGTGGGAGCTGAACATGCTGGCCAGGAGAATGGCCGACGGAACGGTCATGCCGAGAAGCCAGATGCCCATCGGGACGCCCATCGCCAGAGGGACGCTGAACGTCAGCAGCCCGAAAACGATCGTATGGCTCCTGTTCTTGCGGACCTGGTGCAGGTCGATCTCAAGTCCCGCCAGGAACATGATGTACAGCAGACCGACCGTGCCGAGCAGGTGCACCGTCTGGTCGCGGGCCAGAATCCCGATACCGTGGGGACCGATGATCGTTCCCGCGGCGATCAAGCCGACGATCTCAGGCAGGCGCAGTTTCCGCGCGAACAGCGGCACAACCAGAATCAGCGTCATGACGCTGCCGAAGATCAGCACAGGGTCGGAAAACGGCAACATCAATGGTCCTCATTGGCGTCCGAACCAACGGATACGGCCCACAGCAGTGCTCCTATGGCGGCGCGATCATAGTGGATCGGTGCAAGACCCACAAGCGGCAATTGCCCTTGGCGGTGCATGCGGCAGGGCCTATCCGGATCCGACATGAGAATCGTCGCTCCCCTTTTTGCTTCCAGCGAAACGTGACCTATACTTTGGGTGTAAAGGGGCCGTCAAAAGGCCTGAGATTCACAGAATTCGCTCATAATACTCCTTCCTTCTTTTCCAGGGGGGGCGGCAGACCGGGTGTCTATGCCAAGGGGGGTCGCTGTCTCCCTCTTTTTCTGCGCGCACATCGCTCGGCGCGCCCACCGTTATCAGCGGCCACAGAAGCCGCTGTCGTTCCGACGAGCCGACCCATCCTGAAGCCTCTTCGACACGGCCTGGCGGCCGCCGTCTCCCTTGGCACCAGGTCGCCCCCTCGAAAAAAAAAGAGCCCAGAGAAAGAATTTGCCATCCACATCCGTCTGCCTGATGACGCCTTCCTGATAGGAAGGGGCCGAACGCCATGTTTCGCCCCTGTGGCAGATTCCGACATGGGCAGCGCGCCGATCAGGTGCGTGCTGCTCGGGGAACGGACAACCTGGAATGACCGATCAACGATGCAAAGCGTGCCAGTATTTCTCGCCCGCTCGAACCTGTATCGAGAAGCCCGACTGGGGCCATTGTACCTGGGCGACCGGCATCGACGCCAATCAGGGCAAGGTGGCAGGCCTGTTCACCTGGGCCGATGACACCTGCCAGCATTTCGTCAGGCGAAGGCAGTCGGCATTGCACCGGTGATGAGCCTCGCTGCCCGCGCCGAAGCAGTGGAGAGATCTTCTGTAAATCCGGCCGCATGCGAGGGGCTCGCCGGAGAGCCCTGACGGCAGGACAAGCGCACGCCGTCTGCCTGGCACGCCTGCCAGGGAGGTTTCTGACCTTGGCCGAAACTGCCGCACCCCAAGCCCACCGAGCCACTATCCCGCATTTCAGGCCCTTGGGCGGTGTCGGTGAAATGAGGGCCTGATGGATTGATCTGGAGAGGGCAAATTCCTATAATGGTGGGTATACGAACCGTAAGAACAGATGCTCGACAGCGGCGAGGCTCCATACTCTGGCTGCCCGAAACCCGCCGGCCGCGATTCTGATGACAGGGTTGTTACCCCATGGCTCGAGTCAGTCCATATGTGACGGTCACTCTTTCGGCCATCCTGGTCGGCCTCCTTGCCTCGACGTGTTCTGCGCAGGTGTCAGCCCATGCCTGCTTAACCGATGAGACGACGCCATTGGCATTGGCCGATCCGAATGTGCCCGACGTATATCGCGACATCATGGTGGGAACCAGGCTCACCATTCTCATAACGTCAGGTATAGAATCAAGTTGGAGCGGCGCGCTATGGCTCTCCCGGCCGAATCTGGACAGCGCCGTCGTCTCTGCACGGGGCTACAATCCGGCCTCCCGATCCGGTAACTACGAAGGTTCCTGCCTCCCCGCTGCGGGCATGGACGCTCTGGTTACGGATTACATGGATACCGCCGGATTGTCGTTCGATCTGCTTTCCTCCCGAGACGCGACGGCTGGGCCGTGGTTTGTTCTGGATTACCACGCCCTGTCCGTTGGGACCTGTAGCATCGGGTTGTACGACTACGCACCGAGCGGCGACGTCGGGCCCGATCCCAATCCCTACGATCCTGGCGATCCACCACCATTTCAGGCGAATTTGCTACAAGTCTTGTCTTTCCATCACGTTACGTCTCGTGACTACAACGACGATGCCCTTGTCAACTTCGCCGACTTTGCGATACTGGCCCAACACTGGCGGCAGACTCTTGTCTCCGGGCCGAACGAAACGAGGGCCCTCGATCTGAACGCCGACGAGCGAATCGACGTGTTCGACCTGGCGCTTTTCAGCCAGTACTGGCTCGAACGCACCGCAGCCGTCTCGCCCGAACCCGACCCTGGCGACCCGGATGCTGTGCCGTAAGCCGGTTTCCACCGCCGTCAGAAGTGGCTCATTCGAACTGAATATCGCGGGCGATGAATTCGACGTTGCTGTTGCCGTTGTAGTGGTTGATCTGGGCCTCGAAGGCGACGTTGAAGAATTCCTTTTCGAGCATCCGCTTTTCGAGTGGGCCCATGCGGAACCCGACGCAGCGGGCGGCGCCGGTGTTGTCGGCGATGACGAACTGGAGGTGGTCGCCCTTGGCGCCGACGCGTCGCGGGGTCGAGGCCAGCCGCACGCCCTTGACCGCGAAGACCGGCTTCGGATTGCCCTGTCCGAACGGACCGAGCATACCAAGCTGCTCGACCGCCTCGCGGGTGAAGTGCCTCAGCGGGGCCATGGCGTCGATGTGGAGCTTGGCGACGACATCGGCCTCGTGCAGATTGTCGGCAGCGTAGGCCTCGAAATCGGCGGCGAAGTCCTCAATCCGCTCCGGCTGAATCGTCAGGCCCGCCGCCATCGTGTGGCCGCCGAACGTCGTCAAATGGTCCGAGCACGCCTTGATCGCGCTGAGCAGGCAGAAGCCGGGGATCGAACGGGCCGAGCCCTGGGCCGAGCCGCTCTCGCCGGGCGAGGCGTTGATCATGATCGTGGGCCGGTAGTACTTATCGACGATCCGCGAGGCGACGATGCCGAGCACGCCGGTGTGCCAGCCCTCGGCCGCCAGGACGATGCTGCGCCGATCGGGGTGATTCAACCCTCTGGCCACCACCATGTCGCAGGCCTGCTTGACGATCTTTCGCTCGCATTGCTGGCGTTGGACGTTCTGATCTTTGAGGTACTCGGCGATCTGCACCGCCCGCAACTCGCTCGTGCTGGTCATCAGCTCGACGGCCAGGCGGGCGTGGCCCATCCGTCCGGCGGCGTTGAGCATCGGCGCCAGCCGGAACCCGATGGCGTAGCTGTCCAGCCCCTGCCCCGTCAGCCCGGCCGTGGCGATCAGGGCGCGGAGGCCGCACAGCTTGCTCTCCGGCAGCGACCGCAAGCCGAAACTGGTCAGGATGCGGTTCTCGCCGCGAAGGTCCACCACGTCGGCGATGGTGCCCATGGCCGCCAGGCTCGTGGCGTTAAGCATGAACTCGCGCAGTTTCGGTTCGAGTCGTGGGCCCCGGCTGAACTCATCGGCCAGCGCCCAGGCGAGTTTGTAGGCGACCATCGCCCCGGCCGAGTCCTGGTTGGGATACGACGCCTCCAGGACCGGGTGGACGATGGCGGCCGCTTCGGGCAGCGTTGGTTCGGGGCTGTGGTGATCGGTGACGATCAGGTCCATGCCCAGTTCGCCGGCCAGGGCAGCAGCCGCAAGCGCGGTAATCCCGCAATCGACCGTCACCAGCAGGCGCGTGCCGGACTCGGCCAGCCAGCGCACAGCGTCGATATTCAGGCCGTAGCCTTCGTCGATTCGATGCGGGATGTAGAAATCGACCGTCGCACCCAGCAGCGTCAGCAGTTCCCACAGGATCGAGACGCCCGTAATGCCGTCGACGTCGTAGTCGCCGTAGAGGGTGATCTTCTCTTTGGCCTCGATGGCCTGTCGAATCCGGCGGACCGCCGGCTCGATGCCGGGCATCTGGTCCGGGCGGATCAGTCCGGTCAGCTTGGGACGCAGGAAGACGCTGCCGTCGACGGCCTCGGTGATCCCCCGATTGAGAAGGACTTGGGCCACCAGGGGCGAGACCCTCAGCGACTGGGCCAGCGGCGCGACCCGGTCGTCGGCCGGCCGGACCACCCATTCGTTCTTCTGCGTCCTTGCCGATAGCAACATCTGGTCCCCATGTCCAAGCGGAAAGGGCTGCAAAATGGAGGTTAGGCCTATATTGCTCAAGGAAATCGTTCTTTGATTTCCTTGAGCAATCAGCAGAACAACCTGCAACTGAAGCAGTTCAATCATGGGAGGAAAAATCAAGATACTGATTTTTCCTCCCACAAGTAGGCCTAACCTCCATTTTGCGGAAGTCCACCTACAGCGGAAAACAACTTCGCGATGGCCCTTATACCAGAGCAGCCCCCTCGCGGCAAGCACTCTCGGCCTGCGGTATGGCGATTGACCGACGCGGCCGGCGCTGCTATCGTGCCTGGCATCGAGAACGAATCGTCTGTGGCAGGAGAAACCCATGCTGGTCGGAACGATGACCGCTCAGATGTACATGCACGGGATCGGCTCGCTCAAGGACAAGCGCAGCATCGTCAAGAGCGTGATCGGCCGGCTCAAGAGCCGCTACAACGTCTCGGTCTCCGAGGTCGACCAGCAGGACAGCCGCAGCAGCGCCGTCATCGGCATCGCCGTCGTCGGAAACGACGCCCAGTTCATCGGCCAGCAGCTCGACACCGTCCTCAAATTCATGCGAAACGACACCCGCTTCTACCTCGGCCAAGTCGACCGCGAAATCTTCTCGTAGGGCGGGACGTGCCTGCATCTGAGAGAACGTCATGTCAGCAAGGTGAGAACGGAGCCCACGACGATCTCAAGACCTGTGCGTCTGTGGTCTGCTCGCTGTCGTCGGGGAAAACCTGGATTCCTTGGCGGCGGGCGATTTTGATGATGGGGGGTGGCGGCGTCGTCGATCCATTGGCGCCGGCCGCATCGATGGCGAATGGTCAGGAAGACGGGGTACGCGTGCCACCTGTGCCGCTGGGGCATCATCGGCTGGCACGGCTTCTGCGACGGTGCAGCCAGACGCCGGTGGCGCCAATGCCGCTGAGCAGAAACGCACCCGGTGCGGGAATACACGTGACCTCGGCCGTCAGCCAGGAGGAGGGCATCGAGTCATCCCCTTGGGATGCGACCGCCGAGAGAAACAGCTCGTATTCGTGCCCGGTGTGAACCGCGATGCGATGGAAGTCGTCCACGAGAACCAGTTCATCGTCCGGACTTGTCGGCGAAGTGTACGAGAGGATGGTCTGGTTCAGCGTACGATCCGTGAGTCGATACTCGAGCTCGCATCCATCCCAGGCATACCGCCCGGCGGCGCCGGCGATCTGAAGTTCAAGCGTCGCGTATTGCGGCGTGAAGACATAGATGGACGTCGCCGTGGCGATGCCCGAGAAGATCGATCCCGAAACGGACGCCGCGACCGCATGGTTGCCCGCGGAACTGGAGGCGGTGACCGGATCACCGTAGTAGCCGACGCCTGTTGCACTGGCACTGATGGGGTAGGCGGCCGACTGATCGTACGATTGAACGTCCTCGAAGCCGGCCGACCCGCTGATGTGGTGCCATTCGGAGACCGGCGTGATGCCACCACAGGCAACCTGGGCCAAAGCCAATATGAGACCTATGCAGCAACCCTTCATGAGTCCTCCTCCGCCGTTGTCTGGATACATACAATCGAGTTGGTCACTATCCGAACATCGGCCGAGCCAGCAGCGACGTGCGTTGCCTCGATTCTCGCATCCACTGCACTCGCCTCAGACAGACCATCCCTGACGCTGCTGAAGCTCCACTCCGTTGTTGATCCACACGACAATTATAGACATCCGGAGCGCAGAAGTAAAGCGAAAAACGGCGATCTGCCTGTGGGAGGGTGCACTGCACGTTTGTGGGTAGAATAATCGGGCCCTTCTTGTAGGATCGAAGGATTTCAAGAGATTCCAGGAACCTGCAAAGGAAGGGCCCAATCATGGATAACCGAATTCTCGATCAATTG